>Ga0214919_10000006_pt1 | contig 345490 bp, 273 predicted proteins | sample LL1503_MetaG_FD_177994 | JGI IMG/M metagenome (GOLD analysis project Ga0214919, IMG submission 177994) | Freshwater microbial communities from Lake Lanier, Atlanta, Georgia, United States - LL-1503 | ecosystem: Environmental > Aquatic > Freshwater > Lake | place: USA: Georgia | collected... | reverse complement strand
GCCTCGACGGCAGCGGATGTGACCCCCTGGATCACCGAGAGTTTGGGGCTGACCGCGATGATTACGCCGGATGACTCAGCGGAGTTATTCGAAGAGGTGGTCCCGCAGCCTGTGATGGCCAAAATTACACACAAAACTGCTAAATGCTTTAAATATGAGGGATACATGCTTTATTGACGTATACTTATACAAATAATCGACCCCGTATAAACCCCCAAGATAATACTGTAAACATGCCTTTTACCTTAGTATTTACTGAATATCTATTAATTAGACATAATGTATATTGTGCGAAATACGCCTGTAGTTAAAACAACCGAAAAAAGCGTTATTGATTGCTTGAGAGTTATCGAGCATAAATGGTTACCGCCATGAAAGTAGCCCGCCATATCATTGAAGCCCGTCGTGAAGCCATTGCCAAGTTACTGGGCAAGGTCGGTTACGTCCCCGTGCTCGAAATCTGTAAACAGTTTAATGTATCCGAGGCCACTGCCCGCCGCGACCTCACTGAATTAGAAAATCAGCGTCGCATCACGCGCACGCATGGTGGCGCACTTTCAGACTTCAACCGTAACTTTCCGCCTCTCGACGATCGTAAGGTTGAGGACGCCGAAGCTAAGCGGAAGATCGGCAATAAGGCGGCCTCCCGCGTCAAGGCCGGTATGACTGTCTATCTCGACTCAGGTTCAACCATCTTCTTCGCTGCTGAAGCCATTGCCGCTTCCGGCATTTCGGATTTGCAGATCGTGACGACCTGTCTCCCGACGGCCCAATTGATCTCCTCCCTGCCTGGGGTCGAGGTTTACATTCCTGGTGGTTTATTCCTCACCCGTCACGCCATGGTTGCCGGCGATCGTACCCTCGAAGAAGTCGCTCGCTGGAATTTTGACGTGGCGCTCCTTGGCGCCGAAGGCATCGACGAGAATGGCCTCTGGAATTCGCAGCGCGATATTTCCCACCAGCAGCGCGAGGTTATTCGTCGCAGCGATGAAGTCTTAATTTGCATGAATAAGGTAAAGCTTGGTCGCGGCGGTCCCTGCGCGGTGACCCGCGACGTATCCACGCTATTCTTAGTGACGGACGCTGATGTAGCCGATGTCGTGCAGGCTAGGGTTAAGATGGCTCCCGACCGCGTCCTCACGGCCTAAGTTCGTCCGCCTTGGACGCACCCTGGCAATGTCAAAAGACGCCCTTCAGTCCTTGTTAGACCTTTCCCATGCTCTGGGGGGTGAGCGGCTGCGGATGGCTATTTTGGGTGAAGGCAATACTTCCCTGCGTCTCGATGACCAGACTTTCGCGGTCAAGGCTTCCGGCTCCAACCTCGCCTCGCTGCAACCCACTGACCTGACGACTTGCCGCTTCGATCGCTTGTTACCACTCTTGGATGCGACCGCCGCCACCGATGCGGAGATTGATAACGTCTTGTTCGCGTCACGCGTGAGCGAAGCCGCCAAGAAGCCTTCCATTGAGGCCCTCTTCCACGCTTACCTTTTGACGATGCCCGGCGTCGCTTGTGTTGGCCATGTCCATGCCATCGCGGTGAATAAGATTCTCTGTTCTCCCCGGGCCCGTGACTATGCTGAGCGCCGCGCCTGCCCAGATGAGATCGTGATGTGCGGGATTGAGTCGGTCTTCGTGCCTTACGCGGAGCCTGGTCTCGGCCTGGCTCAATCGATTCGCCGCGAGGTGCAGGCCTTCGTCCAGCGCACGGGCCGTGAGCCCAAGATCATCTTACTCCAGAACCACGGTATCATCGCCGTCGGCCCGTCCCCGAAAGCCGTCCTCGGTTCACTGCTCATGGCCGAAAAAGCCGCCGAAATTTTTGTTGGCTCGGCCGCCCTCGGCGGCCCGGTTTTCTTGACCGCCGCGCAGTGCGAGCGCATCGCTGGCCGTCCCGATGAGCATTATCGTCAAAAGATGCTCGGGCTCTAATTGCCTTTTCGCTCCCCCTCCCCCTCCTGCTTCCCATGTCCAACTACCTTGCCATCGACCTCGGCGCCGAATCCGGCCGCGTGATCTTCGGGACCCTTAAGGGCGGTAAGCTCACGATGAAGGAGATTCACCGCTTCGCCAATGGTGCCATCACCGCCAACGGTACCTTGCGCTGGGATATTGTCCGTATCTTCCGAGAAATTCGGATTGGTTTGGCCAAGGGGGCCAAGCTCGGACCGATCCGGTCAATTGCCTGCGACTCCTGGGGCGTCGACTACGTCTTACTCAAGGGCGATGGCCCGATGCTCTCCCTGCCCTATACCTATCGCGACGAGCGCAGCTTTAAGTCTTTTGATAAGGCGATGAAGAAGTTCTCGCAGAAGCAGTTATTCGAAGGAACAGGCATTGCGTCTATTTCTATCAACACGCTCTATCAGTTGTTTGACGATGTGGAGAATCGTCCCGAGATGCTGGCGTTTGCCGATAAATTCCTGCTCATCGGCGATTACATCACTTGGCTGCTCACGGGCCAAGCCCGCGCCGAAGAGACGCTTATTTCTGGTAGTCAGTTATGGGATACCCGTAAGCGCGACTGGGCTTGGCCGGTGCTCAAGAAGCTCGGCATCCCCAAGCACATCTTCCCGAAGCCGGTGGCTCCGGGCACGAAGCTTGGGAAACTGCTGCCTTACCTAAGCAAGGAAACCGGCCTCAAGTCTGCCGAGGTCGTCACGACGTGCGCGCACGACACCGCCGCCGCCGTCGCTGCGGTGCCGGCCACGAAGGGTGACGATTGGGCTTACCTCTCTTCGGGTACTTGGTCCCTGCTGGGCGTCGAACTTCCGAAGCCTCTCGTTAACGAGACCGTACGGGAGGCGAAGTATACGAACGAAGTCGGCTTTGCGGGCACGACCCGCTTCCTTAAAAACCTCGTAGGCCTGTGGGTCCTGCAGGAATGCCGCCGTGAGTGGCTGGAGCGCGGGGAAGTTTCCGACTACGGCGAGATCGTAAAGCTCGCCCTGAAGGCTCCAGCGCTCCGTAGCTTCATCCGTCCGGATGACGTCCGCTTCGCCAAGCGCGGTGATATGGTTAAGAAGGTCCAAGATTTCTGCCGCGAGACGAAGCAGCCGATACCACAAACCCATGGCGAGATTGCCCGCTGCGTACTGGAGTCGCTCGCTCTCCTTTACCGTGTCGAGATGGACGGCATCGAGAATCTGACGGGCCGTAAGCTCTCGACGTTGTACATCGTCGGCGGTGGTTGCCGCAATGCCCTCCTGAACCAAGCGACGGCAGACGCTACGGGCCGAACGGTCATCGCTGGCCCGGTCGAAGCCACCGCCGCGGGCAATATTCTCGTCCAAGCCGTCGCTATGAAGGAGTTAAAGAACCTCGATGCCCTCCGCGGAGTGGTCCGAAAGTCCTTTGAAGTAGTGACTTACAAACCCAATCCGACGCTCGATTGGCTCGACGCCTTAGTGAAGTTTAATGGTTTAAAGAAGTCATAAACCTGCTTAAGCCTCCCTTCCCTGCCTTTACCAGCCAAGCACCATGTCTACCTACAAGCACGTCTCCCACCTCTGGAACGACGCCGAAGCGGCGAAACTCGATCCGGTGGCCCGCCTAATCTACCGCTCCAATCAGTTGGGCGCCGATCAGCGCATTACCAACACGGGCGGCGGGAACACCTCCTCCAAGATTGTTGAAAAAGACCCCCTGACCGGCAAGGAAACCCCGGTGCTCTGGGTCAAGGGTTCGGGCGGCGACCTGCGCACCAGCCTCCGTGAGAATTTCTCCTCTCTCTATCAGGATAAGCTCGTCAGTCTCCAAGCGGTCTATGCCGAACGGGCTGACAAGGGCCTGAAGTCCCAGGCCGAGGACGATATGGTGGCGATGTACAACCACACCACGTTTAACCTTAACCCGCGGGCTTCCTCGATTGATACCCCGCTGCACAGCTTCCTGCCAGGTAAGCATGTCGACCACATGCACCCTAATGCGATTATCTCGATCGCCGCTTCCAAGAACTGTGAGGCCCTGACCAAGCAGATCTTCGCCGGAAAGATGGCTTACGTGAAGTGGATGCGCCCGGGCTTCGAGCTCGGCCTCGCCATGCAGGATATTTCCCGCGCCCAGCCGGACATCAAAGCTATCATGATGGGCCAGCATGGCTTCATCTCTTGGGCGGACGACGACAAGGCCTGCTACGAGCTGACTTTGGCCATGATTGAACAGGCCGCGGCCTACATCGATGGTAAGTACCAGGCCAAGGGCGGCGACGCCAAGGCCTTCGGCGGCGCCAAGTACCACACGCTCGAAACCGAGCAGCGTCACGCCACCCTCGCGGCCATCCTGCCGTGGCTGCGCGGTCAAGTCTCTAAGGAGAAGCGCTTCGTCGGCACGATTCAGGATGACGCGAAGATCCTCCGTTTCGTCAACTCGGTCGATGCCCCGCGCCTCGCCGAACTCGGCACCTCCTGCCCAGACCACTTCCTCCGCACGAAGATCAAGCCCCTCTATGTGGCTTGGAATCCGCAGTCCGAAGACGTCGCGGCCCTCAAGGCCAAGCTGGTCACCGCCCTCGAGCAGTACCGCAAGGACTACGCCTCTTATTATAATGCCTGCAAGCGTGCGAACTCGCCCGCCATGCGCGATGCGAACCCGACCGTCGTTCTCATCCCTGGTCTCGGTATGATTGCTTGGGGTAAGGATAAGTCCGAATCCCGCGTCACGGCTGAATTCTATAACTGTGCCGTCGAAGTCATGCGCGGTGCAGAAGCGATTGATGAATACGTCTCTCTGCCGCAGCAGGAAGCTTTCGACATCGAGTATTGGCTCTTGGAAGAAGCCAAACTCAAGCGCATGCCGGCTGAGAAGGAACTCGCCCGTCAGGTCATCATCGTCGTCGGTGCTGGCTCGGGCATTGGTAAGGAAACCGCCCACCGTCTCGTCAAGGAAGGCGCCCATATCGTCTGCGTCGACAAGAACGTCGAAGCCGCGCAAGCCACGGCCAAGGAAATCACCGATAAGTATGGCGTCGGCATCGGCGTTGCCGGCACGGGTCTCTCAAATTGCGGCCCAGCCATCGGCCTCGGTGGTGACATCATGGACCGCGCCTCGATCCGCAAGATGCTGGATCAGGTCGCCCTCGCCTACGGTTGTTTTGACTCTATCTGCGTCACGGCCGGTATCTTCGTCTCGCCGGATACCACTGGTCACATCCCCGACGACAAGTGGGCTCTCACCTTCGCCCTCAATGTCACGGGCAGCTACCTCGTCGCGGACGAAGCCTTCATAACTTGGAAAGAACAGGGCCTCCGCGGTAACCTCGTCCTCACCACAAGTGCTAATGCCGCTGTGGCCAAGAAGGGGTCCGTTGCCTACGATACCTCGAAGGCCGCCGCCAACCACCTCGTTCGCGAATTGGCGATGGAGCTCTCCCCGCTGGTTCGTGTCAACGGCGTCGCCCCGGCGACCGTCGTTCAAGGATCGGCCATGTTCCCGCGGGACCGAGTGATCGCCTCGCTTGCGAAGTATAACATTCCTTATACCGATGATGAGGCATCCGACTCGCTGACTACGAAGCTCTCCCGCTTCTACGCTGATCGGACCCTGACTAAGAACCCCATCACCCCTGCCGACCAGGCCGAAGCCTATTTCCTCCTCGTGACTAATCGCCTCAGCAAGACGACCGGCCAAATCATCACGGTCGACGGCGGCCTCCATGAGGCGTTCCTCCGCTAAAACGTGCGCATTTCGCGCTTCGTTCCTTGCTTCGTCGAGAGACCACATGCCTAGTATGCTTTCCTTTATCACGGGACCCAGCCGAACCGGGGATATTGAATGTATTTTAGTGCTCGGCGCCCACGGTCCGAAAGAACTTTACCTGGTCTTGGTGGGTTAAAGATGGTGTGATGCGCTCTCTGCTTGCCTCGTTGACCTTCTGCCTCGGCCTATCGGCGGCGGAAGTGACACCTTTAAAGTGGTCTGGGGCGACCAATGTACCCGACCCCGTGGCCGTGACCGTCGATGAAAAAGGGGCCGTGTACGTGACCTCAACCACCCGCCGTAAGGTGGCTGACCTAGACATCCGCGAGCATGCCCAGTGGATTGCTGATGACCAAGCCCTCACTTCTCCGCTCGAGAAGGAAGCTTTCTATAAGCGTGTGCTGGCTCCTGGGGTAATGCGGGGCCCGCAGGGTGGTTTGAAGGACCATAATGGCGACGGTAGCGTCGATTGGAAAGATCTCACAGTCCACAAAGAGCGTATCTACAAGTTAGTCGACACAGACGGAGATGGCGTGGCGGATAAGATTACTATCTTCGCCGAGGGCTTTAACACCGTCGGTGCCGGTATCGCCGCTGGGATTCTTTATCATGATGGCTGGGTCTATGTGACTGTCCTGCCAGATCTCTGGCGCTTCAAGGATACCGATGGTGACGGCGTTGCTGACGTGAAGGAGCTAGTGGTCACTGGCTTTGGGGCCCACATCGCCTATGCCGGTCACGACATGCATGGACTGCGCTTAGGTCCAGACGGTCGCATCTATTGGACGGTTGGTGATAAGGGCACCAACGTCGTGAGTAAGGAGGGTAAGCGCTTCTACTTCCCGCACACCGGTGCAGTCCTCCGCTGCGAACCGGATGGCGCTGGCTTCGAAGTCTTTGCCTCGGGTATTCGTAACCTTCAGGAAATCGCCTTCGACGACCTCGGTAATATCATTGGGGTGGATAACGACGCCGACCAGCCAAAGGAACGCGAACGCCTAGTGTATCTCGTCGAAGGTTCGGATTCCGGTTGGCGCTGCCATAGCCAGTTCATGAAGTTGAACAGCCGCTGGATGCGCGAAAATATCTGGCAACCCAATGGTGCCCCGAATCAGCCTCTCTGTTACACCCCGCCGGTCGCTAATTACTCCGACGGTCCCGCGGGCTTTCTCCGCGAGCCTGGCCATGCGCAGGATGGCTCCCTGCGCGGGCATTTCATCCTCAATCAGTTCCCGAACGGCAAGATGGACGCTTTTGCTCTCCAACCTGCCGGTGATAGTTTCACGATGGTTGGCCTGCGCACAATCAACCGAGGCATCATGGGCATCGGGATGGCCTGGGGGCCCGATGGGAAGGCCTATTTCGCTGACTGGATGGGCGGCTACCCGCTCGACGGTAAAGGGGCGGTCTGGAACATGGACGTGGCCACGAAGACCGATTCTGTATCCAAAGAAATCCTTTCGCTGCCACTTTCGACCCCGCTGCCGAAAGAGCGTCTGCTGGCGTTGTTGGGACATCCCGACCAACGGGTCCGCGTTAATGCCACGCTCCGCTTAGATCGACTCGGGGCTTGGGCTGACCTGCTCGCCGTGGCTTTGAATGCCAAGCGCGAGCGTCTCGCCCGTATCCATGCTATCTGGGGTTGGGGCATGGGCTTGCGCCATGGTCGGCTCGCTTCCCTTCAAGGGGCGACGCAACTCCTCGGAGATGCGGACGACGAAATCCGTGTGCAGACGCTCAAGGTCTTGTCGGAAGGTCGCTTACCTCCGCCCTCGCGCCTGACGCACGAGACCGAAATCAGTGACGCCATTGCGGAAAAGATTGTGGCGCAACTCGCCGCGACCAACCCACGCCTTCGGATGCAGGCTGGCATCACCTTGGGGCGGTTAGGTCTCGGTCGCGTCGGCTTGGCCGCGACGCCAGCCCCCATCGGAGCTTTCCTCCACGATGCGGCCGCTGACCTAAAGATGCCTTGGTTGCGACATGGCTTAGTCGTGGGTTTGGCAGGGACTCAGCGGTCAGAAGATTTGCTGAAACTGGCCCAAGGTCAGGACGCCGCCCCGGCTACTTTTGCTACCCTGGCCTTAGCCAGGCAGCGTTCCTCACTGTTAGCCCAGTTGCTGACCTCTCCGCACCAGGACGTGCTCAACGAAGCCGTCCGTGCCATCCATGATGATGAAGGCATCCCCGCGGCGCAGGCCGCTCTGGCCCAGTCGTTAGGCAAGTCTACCTTGCCCGCCACGGCCTTACGCCGCGTTATTAATCAGAACCTCCGCGAAGGAAGCCCCGAGGCTGCTAAACGCATCCTCCGGTGGCTAGAGTCACAACCGGAGTCTACCCCGTTGGTGGATGAAGCGCTCCAGGCCCTCTTGCTCTTCGAACTTCCGCCCGTCCTTGACCTCGTTGATGGTATGGCCAAGCGCTACACCAAGCGCGATCGCCCTGCCTTGGCCGCTGTCCTCCGTCAAGGCCAGGCCAAACTACTCGCGTTTAAAAACGAGTCACTTAAGGCGAAGGGTGTCGAAATCCTGGTTCGCTACGGGCTGGACGTACCGACCGCTGATTTGCTGAAGCTAGCCAAAGACACCAAGGTTGGCGCGACGGTCCGCTTGCAGGTCCTCCGACTCCTGTCGGCTAAGACGGAGTCCCCAGTCGCCATCAAGGAAGCCCTCCTAGCCGCCACCCTCGATGGGAGCGAAGCGACTTTGCGTATCGAGGGGATGCAACTACTGGCCAAAGTCGACCCGGCCAGTGCCTTATCGGTCTCCCGTCGTTTCCTTGACGTCGCCGGTTCTAATCTCGCCGAGAAGCAAGCCGCGGTCCACGTGATCTTCGCCAGTACCGAAGCGACAGCGAGCCAGCCGCGCTTGGCGCTAGTCGACAAACTCCTGCAGCCCAAGTTCAACGAGTCCCTTCGCTTAGATATCTTCCTTGCTGCGCAAGGCTCGACCGAGCCTGCGGTCCAGGCTGCCCTAAAACGTTATCTGGATGCCGCTCGCAAGCCGGAGCAGCTGGCCGCGCCTGGGCTACCCTATGAACTCTTAATCGCTGGAGGAGATCCCGTGCGCGGCCGCACCCTCGCTTTAGAACACCTCGCCGCCAATTGCGTGGCCTGTCACCGCTTTGAGTCAGACGAAGGCAGCGAAGTCGGACCGCTTCTCAAGAAAGTCGGCGAGCAACGGACGCCGGCGGAACTCGCCGAGTCGCTCGTCAATCCTTCCGCGAAGATTGTGCCAGGATTTGGGTTCGAGACCCTGACCTTAAAGTCGGGAGAGGTCCTTGCCGGTAGCGTCCTCAGCGAGACCCCTCTGGCCTTGCGCTTACGCCAAGCAGATGGAGTCATGAAGGAGGTCGCACCTGGGACGATCGTCAGCCGTACACAGCCTATGTCAATCATGCCGCCGATGCTCGGGGTTCTGACCTCGGCCGAGGTACGTGATGTCGTCGCCTACTTATCTTCGCTGAAGACGACGGCCACGAAGGCTAAGAGGTAGACCCTAGTTTTATGTAGGGTTGAACACTCAAGTAATCGGGTGTTTAATAATGGCATGCCCCTTCGTTGCCTCTGGCTGCTGTTCCCCTGGGTACTCTGTGCCCAAGGCCCTTCGACTCAAGTTTTGCCCAAGCAGTATGAAACCTGGACTCGCGCCATCAGTAATACCCGCTTGGAGAACGTCCAATGGTCGCCCTCCGGTGAGCGTCTGACCTACAGTTGGCGGACGCCGGAAGGCACTACTGAGTTCAAACTTGTCGAGTGCACGACGGGGAAGCTTTCGCCCGCGTTTGATGCCGAAACCTTGGCGGCTGCGCTCCGTAAGGAAATCAAACCCAAGGCCGAGGCCTCTAATCTCGGTATCGCGCGCATCCTCCCGCAGAACGACGGTAAGCTGTGGATCGAGGGCAATGGTTTTGTTTGCACGCTTTCACCAGATGGCTCCGTGGTGAAACAAGACCCGGCAAAGGCGCCGGAACTGAAGGCGGCGCCCACTGGTGGCCGTATCCGTAGTTCGGGTTCCACTCGCATGATCAGCGCTTCGCGGTACGGCAGCAAATCCCCGGATGGCCTCTGGCAGGTCGCGGTGACCGCGACGGAAGTGACCGCGATGGCGAACTCCGGCGAAAAGGTTGTCTATGTCTCCACGGGTGGAAAAAATACCCCTGCCCTACCTCCGGGCTTTGCCTGGAGTGGCCAACCCGCGTGGTCACCCGACGGCAAGCACTTTGCCCTCTGGGCGACTCGCGTGGTCCCGGTGCGCAAATACCTCGTGAAGGATTCAGTTAAACAGACTGAAAGAGAAATCGATTACGACAAGCCGGGCGACGATAAGACCCAGCAATTAGCGTGTGTCTTCAGCCTGTCGGGCGACTTCCGTTTCCCGGGTAGCGACGTGCTCGCGCTGACCATGAATACCGATCGACTAGACTGGACCGCAGACTCCGCCCGCTTGCGCTCCACCTATACGCTCCGTGGTTTTACGGGTCATGGTATCCTTGATTTTGACGTGAGTACGAAAAAATGGCGTAAACTCCTGACGGAGGAAGACCCGAAGTTCGTCTATACTTATGGCAGTTCGTACCGTTATGACCTACCGGATGATACGACCCTCTGGGTTTCGGAACGTTCGGGCTGGACGCACTTGTATCGCGTTAACCTAAAGACGGGCGCCACGCTCAATGCGGTGACCAGCGGTGCTTGGGTGATGAAGTCCGTGCTGCATATTGATGAAACCGCACAACAGGTGACCTTCGTCGGGCTCGGCCGTAATCTGAACGAAGACCCTTACTACCGTCAGGTCTATCGCGTAAACTTCGATGGCACGGGCTTGGTGCCGCTCACGCAAGGCGACGGCACACATGACGTCCAGTTCGGCCCCGGCCGCCAATACTTCGTGGATACCTATTCGCGTGTCGACCTTCCCCCGCGCTTTGTCCTCCGTCGCGCCATTGATGGTCGCGAAGTCGTGCAGCTCGGCCACGCCGATGACACCAAACTGCGGGCGACGGGCTGGGAAGCCCCGCGTCGCTTCGTCGCAAAAGATCGCGCGGGAAAGTTTGATATTCATGGCGTCATCGTGCGGCCCTTCCCCTTTGATGCGCAGAAGAAATATCCAGTGATTGAATACATCTATGCTGGTCCGCAGGACTCCTATGTCCCCAAATCCTTCGCCGTCTGGAACAACTCTTTCCGTGAGCCCGCGCTGCAGAATTTCTATGTGGTTCAAATCGACGGTCGTGGCACCTGGAATCGTGGTAAGGAATTTCATCAGGAAGCCTGGCGTAACCTAGGCGATGCCGGTTTTCCCGACCGTGTGGTTTGGTTGAAGGCCGCAGGCCAAGTTGAGCCCCAGATGGATCTAACCCGCGTCGGCATCTTCGGCGGGTCGGCTGGTGGTCAGAACGCCGTGCACGCGTTACTCCGTCATGGCGACTTCTACAAAGTCGCCGCCGCAGACTGCGGTTGCCATGATAACCGCGTCGATAAGCTCTGGTGGAATGAGCAATGGATGGGCTACCCCATCGGTCCTTGGTACGCTGCGAACGCCTGCCTCACGGAGGCCAGCAAACTCAAGGGCAAACTCTTCCTAACCGTCGGTGAGTCCGACACCAACGTAGACGTCAAGTGCTCCTATGACCTGCGCGACGCCTTCCTCGCTGCCGGCAAAATAGACCTTGTGGAATTCACCGTCATCCCCGGTGGTGGCCATGGCTCCTGCGAACGTGGTGACATGCGGGAGAAGCGGCTGGACTTCTTCCGACGGACGCTGGGTGGTCCCCTGCCTCGCTAAACCATACCGCACCACTCGCCGGGACTCACCGAGTAACGCTTGGGCAGTACGCTAGTTGTGTCGCCTGCAGGACCGCTTGGTGGCCTGTCCGGTCGAGGTCCCCTTCGATGGGTAAGCCTCCGCCAAGTCTGCGCATATTGCTGAGGAAAATCGGAAAATTACGATTTTTTTACGATGTGGCATTGACAGGGGGGTGTCCTGCCTCAATCCAAACCCTTCGCATGCAGAATTTCGCGAGCCAGTGCCTGGACCAGACCAAGGCCCTCCTCAAACTCAATTTAGGTTCCATCTCCGCCGATGGGTCGATTACTCCCGTCCCCGGCGAAGTTTCCCGCGCGGATGAGCCGGGCCACGCTGCCTTGGCTTTTGGCGAGTATTACCGGGCCACCGGTGAACTCACCTTAGACCGTAGCAATATCCCCGAGATTGCCGCTCGTACCATCACCGCCCAGGTCCGCCTCTCCAATGGCTCCGACAACGGGATGGCTTTTGCCTGCCTTGGTTTGCTGGCTTTCGGTCCGACCCGGGAGCGTAATCCCGTCTGGGAAATCCTCGATGAAGCTACCCGTAACCTCATCGACGAACGTCTCGCTATCACCTGTGACCATCACGACCACGTCCAAGCCTTCGATATCGCTAAGGCCGTCTGTCGTTTCTCTTTTGGCCTGACCAAGAAAGACGAAACCGGCGCCCTCGTCGATCGCTTCGTTGATCGCATCACCGCCGCCTCCACGGGTGGCTTCCATGATGATGCATCCCGTCAGGCTAACCCCGATAACCTGGGTGGCGCCTTTGACTTATATGGTGTGGTCGCCTTGATTTTCATCCGCCAAGCACTCCAGCTCCACGCTAACATTCAGTTGCGTGATTCTAAGCTGCCCAAGCTCCGCACGCATGCGGAGAAGTACCTGCGTATCATCCTTGAGACGGTCCGCGAGGATGGTCTGGGTTGGTCCTTCGGTCGTGGTATCGGTTCCTATGGCCAGACCCACTGCATCACGCTCCTGCTCCAAGCCCTACGTGATCGCTGGATTCCGGTCGACAAGGAGCCGCTGGCGCGTGACCTAATTCGCCGCCTCTACGCCCATTTCTTTACGACGTTCTTTGACGCCGAACATGGGCTCATCGTCATCCGAGACGGCGAACGCGACACCATTCCTAGGCACACTATGCGGATGGCGAACTTTGATGCCGCGCGCTACCTGTCGCAGTGGTCCCGCCTTGCTAAGACCGTTGGTGGTACCATGGACGTTTTCCGCCCAACCTCCAAGCAGGCCGTTTGCCGACTATACTCCTTGGATAAGACCCCCCGCAAGGAACAGGGCTTACTCTCCTACTCTGACCCGACCTCAGGTTTACACATGGTGTTACCCGTGCTGTCTAATGGTTCGCATAAATTCTCTGACTCACTGGCGTTTCCGCATATGCCTGGCGTCATGGATTGGCCGGCCAACGTCTACACTTCCCCGTTCATTCCGGAATATACGATTGGCGACCGTGTCTACACGCCCTCTTTCTACGGCAAGAACCTGCAGGTGGCCATGGGCACCAAGGCTGGTACCTATCACTTTCGTTACGAACAGCCCGACCTTATCGACAAGGACGAAAAACTCTCCAGTGGAGTCGCCAGTCTAAAGGTCGATTGGGAATTGAACGGTGGCCGAATCATTGGGCGCTTTATCCTGATCCCGAAAGCCGCCGTGACGCTCGAGAACTTCCGCTTGGTGCTGCCGATTGCCGCTACGCATTCGCGCATGACGCCTGGTAGTGCCTTAATCCTCGGCCCCGAATCCCATCGCTGCGAAGTCCTCAAAGATGATTTCCACGGCGAGTGGTTGGAGACCAAGGTCGTCAGCGAAGATCCGAAGCACCGCACCTGCTGGGGTAAGATGCATTTCTATCAAGTGCTCGAGCGCAATAAGCCGTTGGCTCTTCGGGTCGGCACGCCCTATGCCTTCGAGATTGCCTTCCAGCCGGACATCGTCCGTGCCGGTGGCTGAGCTCGGCTTCCTGAACGATAAAGGCTTCGGGGCTACCCCGAGGCCTTTTTTGTGCCCCTTCCGTGCCCCTTCAGGGTTGTCCTACAAGGCCCCTGCTCCCTAGGGTAAGAGACTCAGCAATGTCGCGTCCGTTCTACATCACCACTGCCATCGATTATGCGAATGGCGCCCCTCACCTCGGTCACGCCTACGAAAAGGTCCTCGCTGACGTCTTGGCACGTCACCACCGCATGCTCGGCGACAACGTCTACTTCCTCACGGGCCTCGATGAGCACGGACAGAAGGTCCAACAGACGGCCCAGAAGCGACAGATTGAGCCGCAGGTCTTAGTCGATGAAGTTGCGGGCGTTTTTCAAGAGATGCTCGGGCTGCTCAACATCTCTAACGACGACTATATCCGGACAACCGAGCCTCGGCACACGGTGGTGGTGCAAGACTTCCTGCAAAAGCTCTACGATAAGGGGCTAATTTTCAAGGCAACCAAATCAGGCTGGTACTCCGTGCGTCAGGAACAGTTTCTGAGTGACAAGGACCGCGATGCTGATGGCGCTTGGCCAGCCATCTATGGCGAGGTCACTCAGACGACCGAGGAGAACTATTATTTCAAGCTTTCGCAGTTCCAGCCCTGGCTCGTCGAGCACCTCAAGGACAACCCCGACTTCATCAATCCCGCCCATCGCCGCAAGCAGGTCCTCGAGTTCCTCAAGGAACCCTTGAACGACCTGTGCATCTCGCGTCCCAAGTCTCGGCTCACTTGGGGTATTGAGCTACCGTTCGACCATGACTTTGTTACTTACGTCTGGTTCGACGCCCTGACGAATTACTACTCTGCCGTGGTCGATAAGGGTCGCTGGCCGGCCGATATGCACGTCATCGGTAAGGACATCCTCTCGCCGCCTCATGCCGTCTATTGGCCCTGTATGCTCAAGGCTTTGGATATTGCGCCTCCGAAGCAACTGCTGGTGCACGGCTGGTGGACGGTGAACGGCGCGAAGGCCTCCAAGAGCGATGGTAACGCTACCGACAGCCTAAGTTTTGCCCATAAGTTTGGCACCGATGCGTTCCGCTATTACCTCTGCCGCGAAATGGTCGTGGGTGAAGATGCGGATTTTTCATCGGTAAACTTTGCCCAGCGTTACAAGGCCGATCTTGGCCATAACCTAGGAAACCTCGTTAATCGCCTACTCAATATGGTCGGACGTAACTACGCGGGCACGGTACCCGCCCCGGGAGCGGATGAGGAACTGGAACAGAATCTCCGCATGTTGTGGACGGAAACCGAACGGAAGTTCTTCGCCTATTTCGCCGATGTGCAGCTCAGTCATGCCTTGGAGTCGCTGTGGGTCTTTGTCAGCGCGATGAATGCCTACATCGAGGCCCGCGCTCCTTGGAAACTCGCCAAGTCGGCCGAGGCCGCCGATCGCGCCCGTCTCGACTCATGCTTAGCACACGTGGCCGAGGGCCTTCGCTTGGTCGCCACCGTCTTGACTCCAGTCATGCCCACGACCTGCGCGCAACTCCTCGTCAATATTGGCCTCCCCCCAGCGGTGAGTTTCGACTCCGTGCGGTCCTGGTCGACGCTCCCGACGGGTGCTAAGGTCGCCGAAAAGTGCATCTTATTCCCTCCCATGGAGGAGCCGGAAGCCCCGGCCCAGGCTTAACCACCCATGGCTAGCCTCACCGCAGAAGACCTTTTGGTCGCCCTGAGCGCAGCGGAACAGGCTAGGCAAGGTGAAGGCTATATTTGCTGCACGTTCAAGGTGCCGGAGCTCGATCCGCTGGCGGTCTTGGAGTCACTCGATGAGCCGGCACCACGCGGATATTTCGAGAATCCCTCTCGTCGACGAGCGCATGCCGCCGCGAGCCCCATCGCTGAATGGTTAGGCGCTGGTCCGCAACGCTTCGAACAGGCCGACCGCTGGTTGCGGGAACTGAATGCCACCATGACGTGCATCGGGGGTACTCCTCGTGTGATTGCGACCTTCCCCTTTTACCCTGGTGAGGGTGCGGAAGCGCAGAATGCCCGGCTATTTCTGCCCGCTTGGCAGGTGGTCACCGAAGATGGCGTCACCACCGTGACCTTGGCTGACAAAGCGATACCCGGTTGTGCGGCACGTCTGGCTATCCGGGCGGAACAGTTCCGCCGCTTCACGTATCGCCCGTCCGCTTCGGCGTTACGTGCGCCGGTACCGACAGTGCTGAATGAAGTCGGTGGTAACTGGTTTCCGCAAGCTGTCCGGCGCGCTACGGAGCTAATCAAGGAGGGCTCTTTTGAGAAAATCGTGCTGACCCGCGCCTTTGATTGGCGTCGGGCCGAGCCATTCAATGCTTACGCCACCTTGCACCGCCTTCGGCGGGCAAATCCACCTTGCCATGCCTACTTAGTCGATGAACCCGAAGGTGCCTTGGTCGGGGCTACCCCAGAGACTCTGCTTTCGCTTTTCGATGGTGAAGTCCGTTCCGAGGCCGTCGCAGGTACGACCCGCCGTGGCGAGTCCGCTTCCGAGGACGCCAGTCTAGCCGAAGCCTTGCTCGCCAGTGACAAGGATCAGCGCGAGCACGGCGCCGTCACGGCCTCCATCTTGCGGCGCTTACGGATGGTCGGGGTACTCGCCGCGACTTCACGGGGCGCGGAGTTACTCCGGCTCGGCAACGTCATGCATCTACGCACGCCTATCGTCGGCATTATGCCGGCTGACCGCCGTTTCCTGGAGGTCGCGGGTGAACTCCATCCGACGCCCGCGGTGGGCGGTAAGCCGCGCGACTTGGCCCTCCCCTTCATTCCTGGTTTTGAACCGCATAATCGCGGACTCTACACGGGAGCCGTCGGCTGGGTGGGCGCTGACGGCCGTACCGGAAAACTCTTCGTCGCGCTTCGCTGCGCGCGTCTTAAAGGTAATGTCGCCCGGGCCTTCGCAGGCGCGGGCATAGTCGAAGGGTCTGATCCTGCTTCCGAATCTGCGGAGACGGAGATGAAACTACGGACCATCTTGGAAGCGCTGACCTAAGTATGGTGGTCGTCATCCAACGCGTTCAAAGCGCCGCGGTGACCGTCGCCGGTGAAATCGTGGGACAAATCGGCGCTGGCTACCTGCTCTTAGTCGGCATCAGCAAAGAGGATACCGCGGTCGAGGTACAGCGTCAGGTGGCGCAGGTCTCGAAGGTCCGACTAATGGCAGACGCGGACTGTAAGATGGGCTTGTCGATCAAAGACACCGCAGGTGCAGTCCTAGCGGTTAGTCAGTTCACCCTCTTGGCGGACTTTTCCAAAGGTAATCGGCCTTCCTTCAATAACGCCGCCAAGCCCGATGTGGCTAAGCCTTTATTCGACCTCTTTGTCCAGCAACTCAGCACCGAATTAGAACAGCCCATCCCCACGGGCGTGTTCGGGGCGGATATGCAGGTTTCGTTAGTCAACGATGGGCCCGTCACGGTAGTGCTTTACTAAATTGACCGTTTTCCTACCCCTGTAGACCTCGCCATGCTTTCTGTCCGTATTATCCCCTGCCTCGATGTCCATGGCGGTCGCGTGGTTAAGGGCGTCAAGTTTGCGGAACTGCGCGATGCGGGCGACCCCGTGGCCGTGGCCGCAGCTTACGAAAAGCAGGGCGCGGATGAACTCGTTTTCTTGGATATCACGGCCTCGAGCGATGAGCGCAAGACGATGGTCGACGTGGTCGAGCGTACAGCCGATCAGGTCTTCATGCCTTTGACGGTCGGCGGCGGTCTGCGTTCGGTTGAGGATATTCGCACCATGCTTAACGCTGGTGCCGATAAGGTTTCCCTTAATACCTCGGCCGTCAAGGACCCCAACTTGGTGCTCGAAGCCGCCCGAAAGTTCGGCAGCCAGTGTATCGTGGTAGCAATCGATGCTAAGCAGGTGGCGCCGGGTAAATGGGAAGTCTTTACGCATGGAGGCCGTAACGCCACGGGCATGGATGCCATCGCCTGGGCTCGGCAGGTTCATACCCTTGGCGCTGGCGAAATCCTTCTCACCAGCATGGACCGCGACGGGACCGCCGCCGGGTATGACGTCACGTTAAATCGCGCCGTCGCCGATGCCGTCGAAGTGCCTGTGATTGCGTCAGGTGGGGCGGGCAACCTCGAGCACCTCGCCCAAGTCCTGAAAGACGGCCGGGCCAGCGCAGTCTTGGCGGCCAGTATCTTCCACTTTGGTACCTTCACGGTTAAGCAAGCCAAGGAATACCTACGGCTGGCGGGCTTACCTGTTCGGCTCTAAGTGGTCTCAGGCCGGCCGAGGCTGGGCCTTCGGCATCACGAGCACCTTGTCGAGGCGATGGTTGTCCATGTCGATGACCTCAAAAATCATGCCCAATGCTTCGACACGATCGCCCTCTTTGGGGATACGTCCAAGGGAACGCATTAAGAATCCTGACACCGTGGTGAAGCTGCCCGTACCTTCGCTGGGAAATTTCCCGATGAGGCCAGTTTGCTCGCGGAAATCTTCTAACGTGACGACTGCATCCACGAGCCAGCTGCCGTCTTCGCGGCGGCGGACCGGTTTAACTTGGGCCGAAGGGGTGCCTTCGTTCGGGAGCTCCCCGACCACCGATTCAAGGACGTCATTCAAAGTGACGACGCCGCGTACGCGGGCAAACTCATCGACCACCAGCGCCATGTGAATCTTATCTTTGCGGAACTTCTCGAGGAGTTGCGTCGCCGTGTTGTGCGGTGTGACTGTGGGGGCTTCAGTGAGCACGTCCTTAATGGAAGCGGCACCAACCAGCGAAAGGTTGGCCCATAGACGCTTAACGGAGACGACGCCCAGCGGCTTGTCAGGCGAATCCTGAAAGACTGGGAACCAGGTGTGGCCCGAAGCCACGACCTTCCGCCAGTTGACCTCATCCGGGTCGGCAAGGTTGAGCCAGATGACGCGGTTGCTTGGCGTCATCAGTTGTTCAGCTGTAGTCCCGTCCATCGATAAGGCACCATGCACCATACGGTGTTCGGAGGCATGCAAGACGCCGGAAGCCATGCCCTGGTCGACCATCATCCGCAGCTCATCTTCCGACATCGAATCTTCGGGGGCGCGGCGCCGTCCAAACACACCGAGCACGAGATCGGCGGCAAAGCTCATGGTGCTCACCAACGGGGAAGCCAAAAAAGAAATGACCACCATGGGCCGCGACAACAAAACGGCGAGGCCCTCTGGATTCGAAAGGCCGAGGCGCTTGGGGACGATTTCAGCGAGGATAATGGTCAGCGAACCAATCACGAAAGAAACGCTCAAGCGGGAAAGGCCGTCCGCGTTCTCGTGGAGCCACGACCATGTACTAGCTTCGAGATGTGGCTTGAGGTAGACGGACAGCGGGGCACCACCAAAGGTCGCCGCAATGATGCTGCCAAAGGTTAGGCCAACTTGGACGGTGGAGAGAAACCTGGAAGGGTTGGCAAGTAGCTCGAGGGCAGCCTTAGCACCCTTGCTGCCGTCTTCGGCCAGACGTTGCAGGCGGCGGCGATTGGATGACACCAGCGCCATTTCCGAGAGTTCAAACAGGCCGATGGTTGCCCAGCAGGCTAAAATCACGATAAATTCCACCAAGTAGGCGTAAGGAATGTTACTAAAACAGTCAAATCCGCTTGTTCACACCCTGACTAACCTTAATTTCGACTGCTCTATGGCTACGCATTTTGACGCAATTGTCGTAGGTAGTGGCATTGGCGGGCTTAGTTTTGCGCTTAATTTGGCAAACCGCGGTCACTCCGTCGCGATTGTCACTAAAAAGACCAGCTCGGAATCGAACACGAATTGGGCCCAGGGCGGTATCGCGTGTGTCACCGATCAAGCCGATGACTTTCAGAGCCACGTTCAAGACACACTCTCGGCCGGCGATGGTTTGTGCGATTTGGAAGTGGTACGTCATATCATTGAGGCCGGCCCGGCCCGCGTAGCTGAACTCATCGCTTGGGGAGTTGAATTTGAAAACGGTTCCGACGGTCGCCCGGATCTCGGCCGTGAAGGCGGCCACTCGAAGCGCCGAATTTTGCACGCGCGTGATATGACGGGTCGAGCCATCGAATCAGCCCTCCTCCGCGCCATTGCCCGTCAGCCCAAGGTCACGATGCTCGAGCATCATCTCGTGATCGATTTACTGACCAACGCCAAACTGGGTGGCTGCCAGGTGGGATCGGCCGATGATCGTGTCTATGGTTTGCATGTCCTGAACACCCAAGCGGCCCGAGTGGAGACGCTCGCGGCCTTTACGGTTATCTTGGCCACGGGCGGCATGGGCCAAGTCTATCAATTCACTACCAATCCAGATATAGCAACCGGTGACGGCATCGCGATGGCCTATCGTGCTGGGGCCGAAGTCCGCGACATGGAGATGGTGCAGTTTCATCCCACTGCACTCAAGGCTCCGGACGGAAGCCGTGCGTTGATTTCAGAAGCCGTGCGCGGCGAAGGCGCCATTTTACGCGACCTTGCTGGCCGCGCCTTCATGAAGGATTTTCATCCGCTCGGGGACCTGGCTCCGCGCGATATTGTCGCTCGCGCGATTGACTTAGTCATGAAGCGTGATGGTTCGCCACACGTCCTGCTCGACGCCACCCAGGTCGCCAAGGGCCACCTCCCCGAGCGTTTTCCGCATATCTACGAGACTTGTCGAAAAGCAGGTTTCGACCTCGCGAGCCAGCCGATTCCCGTTGTGCCAGCCGCTCACTACCTTTGCGGAGGCGTCGCGACCGACCTTCAGGGACAAACGACGATCCGCGGCCTATTCGCGGTCGGGGAGGTCGCCTGTACGGGCCTGCATGGGGCCAATCGGTTGGCCTCTAATTCACTCCTCGAAGCCGTCGTGCTGGCCCATGACGGCGCTTTAGCGGCCGAAGCGGATATCCGCCTTGCCCATCGCCCTACCCTGCCCCTGCCGGCTTGGGTAGACGGTTCCGCGGGTGACCCGGATGAGCGCGTAGTCTTGACGCATAATTGGGATGAGCTTCGTCGGACAATGTGGGATTATGTCGGCATCGTCCGCTCGACTAAGCGCCTGCAAAGGGCCCGCACGCGTATTGGTACGCTGGCTGACGAAGTCAGGGAGTACTATTGGAATTTCCGCGTTGAACCACGGTTACTGGAACTTCGTAACTTGATTCAAGTCGCCGACCTCATCATCGACTGCGCCTTGCAACGACACGAAAGTCGTGGCCTACACTTCACACTAGATTATCCGAGCAAGCTACCAGCGGCCCGCCATACTTCTGTGCGTCGTCCGCAGAGCCGGCCATGAAGATTGTCGTCCTCGGCGCAGGTGCGATCGGCGGCTGGTATGGCGGCCTCTTGTCGCTGGCTGGCCACGAGGTGCATGCCATCAGCCGTAGTGACCACCCCGTCCTCCAACGCCGTGGCTTGGTGATGCGTGATCTGAACGGAGAGCGTGTCGTTCGATTGGCCTCGGCTTCGCCGACTGGCGCCGGAGTCGGCCCGTGCGACCTCGTTATCGTGGCCGCCAAGGCCACGGCTAATGCCCTCTTGCCAAGCCTGATCCAGCCCTTGCTGGGGCCACAAACTCTCCTGCTCACCTTGCAGAACGGCATGGGTAACGTCGAGGCCTTCCGTGCTATCGTGCCAGTGGAGCGGCTCGTCGCTGGCTTGTGCTTCGTGTGCATCAATCGGATTGAGCCGGGGGTCGTCTCCAATACGCATTCGGGCTATGTTCGGATGGCTGCGGCGGAAGGCTCAATCACCTCATCGGTCACACAGTGCGTGGATTGGTTTAAGTCGGCGGGCGTGGATTGTCGCGCCGAGGATTCCTTGGAGGCGGTGCTCTGGAAGAAGCTCTGCTGGAATATCCCTTTTAATGGTTTGGCCATTGCGGGTGGCGGAATTACGACGGACCGGATTCTCGCCGACCCCGCGCTCAAGTCCCGCGCTCGCCGACTGATGGAGGAAGTGCGCGCAGCGGCCGCCTTACGTGGACACATCGTCAGTGAGAAGCATTTGCAGGGCCAAATCGATGTCACCGAGGGTATGGGCCCCTATCGCCCCTCCAGCCTGATTGATTACCTAGAAGGTCGGGAAGTAGAGGTGAGCGGTATCTGGGGCGAGCCGCTCCTTCGTGGGTTGGCTGCAGGCGCAAAGATGCCCGAACTCGCCCTCCTCAAGCAAGAGATCGAGGCTAAACTTCTGGCCCGATGATTACTTTTTCGCAGCAGCTGGTAGGCCCTTCAGGATCGCGGTCACTTCGGCGGTCGCACGGCCATCGTTCCAGAAATTAGCCGAGACACCAGGACCCGAGCTACCGTCGAACAGGCGATGGTTGGACTTGTTAAAGAGGGCCAAGGAAAGGCTGACAGTAGGCTCATCTGAGCGATTGTTGGTACTCTTTTGCAGATGCCAGCTACTGCGCAGCACGGCGTCGGCTTCACCCTCCGTCGCTACGACGGTATACCCTTGGGCCGACAGCGCCCGCACCCCGGCGTCATGCACGGAGTTAGCGAGGATATCCGTGGCGTGCAGGGAGGAAGCGGCGACGTCCCGGACGTAGACTTTGGAGACTTGGCCTGTGGCCGACGGGGTCGAAGTATTGCAGCCGGCGGTGGTTAAGGCGGAAATTCCGAGTAGGGACAGCAGAGCTAGACGGGGAAGGTGCATAACTTGTTTATGACTTGGGTTGGCGATTAGACAAGCCGGGACATGATAGAGCTTCTCTGGGGTCTCCCCTGAAGTAGCTCCCATCGCATTTTTGATGAATTCTCGCCCTGCCACCCCCTCTGTCTTGCTCCACCGCTCGGCGAGCCTCTTTCTGTCATGGCTAGTGTAAAGGCGGTGACGTTTGATTTAGCGGGGACGGTGCTTTTCCCTCATCCTTCGGTGGGGGCTGTCTATTCCGCCTGCGCCCAGAAGCATGGCATCAAAGTCGCCGCCGTTGAATTGGAGGCAGCCTTTGCATCGGCGTTACGCTCGGCCAATAAACAAGCTAAGGCTGAAGTCTTCTGGCGGGAAGTGGTGGAACGAACTTTTGGAGAGCACTTACCTGGTTCCCAAGCGGACGCGGTTTTCCAGGAATGCTGGCACGCCTTTGCTGACGCTAAGGCTTGGCGGGTCTGCCTGGGCGTGGTCAGCGTCCTTGGGGCTCTCAAGTTTCTCGGGATCAAGGTGGCCATCTTGTCTAATGCCGATTCGCGGATGCGGCGGGTGTTGGAGCAGAAAGACCTCACGCGACATTTTGACGGCATCTTCCTCTCCGAGGAAATGGGCTATGCAAAGCCAGACGCCAAGGCCTATGCGCAGGCGGCCCGTAGCCTCGGCGTGGCGTTGACGGCCTTGGTGCATGTCGGGGATAGTCCGGTCGAGGACGGCGAAGGCCCACGTAATGCCGGCGCCGTCGGCGTGATTATTGGTGGGCGGCATGCTCCTGAAAAATGCCTCCGCGCCGAGCGGCTCGTCGAAGTGCCCAAGCTGATTCAAGTATTGCTCAATGAAGGCAAGACCAAGGGGAAGTTTTCGCGGCATGTCGTCAACCTACTGGCCAATCTGCGCGGGGTCCCGGAGGACCGTGGGCGTTCGACCGATCGCGAATTGAAGACCATCGATGAAGCCATGGGGGAGGCCTTTAAGAAGATGCGGCTCGATAAGCCCGTTCCTGAGGACATGATTATCGCGCACTGGAGCGAACTACTCCCGATGAAGTTAGCTCGGCGCTGTGCCCCGCTAAAAATGGTCGAGGGCGGACGGCTCGTCATCCAGTGCGAGAACTCAGTCATCAAGACAGAACTGCGCTTTCACGAACGTGCCCTGTTGGCTAAAATCCGCGACTTACCCGGCTGTTCGGACGTCAAGAGCCTAGCCTTTGTAAACGCCTAATCAGGCCTTCGCTTTGGGGTCAAAAGGCTTCAGGAAGGTTTCCTTGAAGTCGTAGACGCCACAGAAGTCGTCGAGGTTATCCTCTGCGGAGCGACCAAACAGGCCAGTGCTGATGATGTTGAACACGATATTACCAACGTCGTCGGTCTTTTTGAGGCCCCAATTCTGAAGTAGCTGATATGACATAGGGCCATAGGTCTCGATGACATGTTGGCGGAAGCCTTCGAGTAGTTGCGGTCCGGTGACGTGTCGGTTGACCATCGCTTTACCTTTCTTGGGTTCGCCGTGGATGAGCTTCTGGGCGTGGTCAAGGCTGAGGCGGACCAGGTCGTAGGCTTGTGGGCTATAGCGCTGATCCTTTTCGCGTACTTGCCGAACGGCGTCTTCGAAGTCCATCTTAGCGCTGGGCAAGCTCCGTGAGGAGGCGGGCGTTTTGGGCGGAGGTGCCCACGGTGAGCCGAAGCCAGCCGACCATGCCATAGCCACGCAGCGGCCGGACGATGACGCCAGCTTTCTGTAGGCGCGTGAAGACCGCTTCGGCGTCGGGTATTTTCGCCGCGAGAAAGTTGGCTTTACCGTCAATGTATTCATAGCCCAAGGCGGTGAGTCCTGCTGCTAACTGGGCCAACCCAGTGGCGTTAACTTCACGCGTGCGTTGTACGAAGTCCGCGTCATCGAGGGCGGCTTCCGCCGCGGCCAAAGCCGGAAGGTTGACGTTAAAGGGTTGGCGGACGCGGTTGAGTAAGCCGATGACTTCGGCGGAACCCATCATGTAGCCGACGCGAAGGCCTGCCAAGCCATAGGCTTTAGAGAAGGTCCGCGAGACGACGACCTTGCGGCCGGAGGCGATGAGCGGACGGAGGTCGGCCGAGGCATCGAGGTATTCGGCGTAGGCTTCGTCGAGGCAGAAGATGACGTGGTCTGGCAGGGAATGCGCGAGGGCGATGATTTCCTTGGGGTCATCGGTCCCGCCAGTGGGGTTATTCGGGCTGGCGAGGAACACCAGGCGGGTCCGGTCGGTCACGGCCGCACGCAAGGCTGGGAGGTCGTGACGGAAACCGGGCATCGGTACCTCGACCGCGGTGGCTCCGAAAAGCATCGTGGCTAACTTGTAGACGATAAAGGCTTGAGATCCAAAGACGACTTCATCGCCCGGGCGGAGAAAGGCTTGGGCGAGCATGATCATTACCTCATTCGAGCCATTCCCGACGACAAAGTTCTCAGGCTTCATGGCCCAGTGAGACGCCAATTTCTCGCGTAGGAACGTGCAGCCGCCGTCGGGATAGAGGTGGCAGACCTGTAGGGCCTTCTGGGCAGCGGCCAAGCCCTTGGGGGATGGCCCGAGCGGATTCTCGTTCGAGGCTAATTTGATAACCGAAGCGGGGTCTAAGCCGAACTCGCGGGCGACGACCTCAATGGGGCGGCCGGCTTCATAGACGGGTTGCGACAGGACGGGCCGATTGGCCAATTCGGAATAAGTCGGCATGGAAGTTACTACCATGGCGACTCTTGACCGCTTTGGCAAGCGTGAGCCACATCCTCCCCGCTTGCCTCCGACCCTACGAGTGCTACTTGTCATGCGATGCGGATAATTGTTACTGGAGCCAATGGTTTCGCCGGTCGCGAGGTCGTCATTGCCGCTTTGCGGCGCGGGCACGATGTCTTAGCCATCGGCGGTTCCAAGGCCGTGGTCGTCCCCGACCTCCGACGTTCTGTCACGCTGGACCTCCGCGATATTGCCGCTTTCCAGACCCTCATGCTCGAGGAGTTTCCCCAAGCCGTGATTAACTGCGCTGCTCTTGCGACCATCGATGGTTGTGATCGCGAACCCGCCAAGGCGGAGGCCTTGAATATCGACTTGCCTCGTCGTTTAGCCCAACTCTCTTTTCACGTCGCCGCCAAACTCATCCACCTTTCGACTGACATGGTTTTTGACGGTGAAACTGGTCGTTACGGAAATACGGCGACCCCGTCTCCCTTACACCTCTATGGTCGGACCAAGGCGGCCGGCGAAGTGGAGGTATTAAAGTTCGGCCGTGAGCATGCGGCGGTGATCCGGACGACTTTGCTGAACGGAAATTCAGGAACCGCCGACCGCGGCCTCCACGAACGGCTATTCAAGGACTGGGCAGCTGGTAAGCAGACGCCTTTGTTCACGGATGAGATTCGCCAGCCCGTGAGCTTGAGCAACTTAGCCGATGCGGCGGTGGAACTTTGCGAGCGCCCAAACCTTTCGGGTGTTTATCATTGGGCCGGCCTCGAGCCGCTGAGCCGTTACGACATGGGCGTCAAGGTCGCCGAGCATTTTGGGCTAAATCCGGAGAAACTCATTCGGGCCGCACAACGGAGCGATGTGCCGCAACTGGGTCCCCGTCCGCGCGATTTGAGCCTGCAACTTCACCCGTTAGCCGGTAAATTGCGCACACCGGCCCAGCCGTTTGCGGACCAATTGAACGAGCTACGCATCCCTCGTGGCACGGAAACATGGTACGAACAGGCAACGGGTCGAAAGGTCGTGCGTTTATTGGAAAAAGGCATAGATTTCTAGCATGGACGTACTCCCCCGCCAGGCTGCCGATGCCGTTGCGAACATGGCGGCGGACCTGCTCTTACTTGAGAAGTATCCGCACCCCGAGCGAGCGCGCTATCGTCCGTATGCATGGACGGCGCCCGCCTATACTTTCGGTGTTTCCCAGAAATGGGAGACCTACCGGGCGCTAGTTCCTGCCAACACTCAATTGGTGCGTCGAGCCACGGGTGGCGGGCTCGTCTCGCACTTGGAAGATTGGACTTTCGCGCTGGTGCTGCCCTCTGGTCATCCGCTCTGCGAAGCGGAAGCCATGGCGAGCTACGAGGCTGTCCATCAGGCCCTCGCCGAGGCCCTCAGGGCCCAAGGCCAGTCGGTCAAGCTTGCCCCCCTCCCTGCTGGTTCGAGACCCTTTCAGTCGCCTGATCATTGCGCCCAACGCGCTGAACCAAATGACCTCGTGCGGGCCGATGACGGCCGCAAGGTCGCTGGTGCGGCCCAAAAACGGACCCGTCACGGCTTGCTCCTCGAGGGCTATATCTGGCGGCCTTTCCTACCGGGCTGTGACTGGAATCGATTTGAGAAAGATTTTCCCGCCGCACTGGGTAAAGTTCTAAACAGCCCGCCCGTCGCGGTTTCCGAGCCGACCTACCATCAGCACGACCACGAGGAAACTTGGGCCCGGTTCAATTCCACCGACTGGAATCAGCGCATCTAACTTACCCGAAGAGGTCGAGTTCAGGTCCGCTCATATCTTTCTTTGATATGGCCTTGGGAACTTTCGGTGTAGACTCGGACTTCTTCTGGGTAGCCTCTTTCGGCGTCAACGTGACCTGCGCGATTTCCACCGACTGCTGGACCGGCAAGCCTGCGCCAGTCTCCAAGCCTGACAAGATGTGCCGAGCGCGTGAGACGACGCTGGGAGGCATACCCGCAAGGCGCGCGACTTGGATGCCATACGAGCGGTCGGCGGCCCCCGGGACAACGCGACGGACGAATACAATTTCATCCTGCCATTCCTTTACGGCCACGGACCAGTTGCGAAGACGCGGCAAGAGTCCGGTCAACTGAGTCAGTTCATGGTAATGTGTCGCAAAGAGCGTGCGCGGACCCGCTGGACCAGACCCGTGGAGGTGTTCGGCGACCGCCCAAGCGATACTGATACCATCGTACGTGCTGGTCCCTCGACCGATTTCGTCGAGGACTACTAAGGAGCGTACGGTCGCGTTATTAAGAATATTCGACGTCTCGTTCATCTCGACCATGAAGGTCGAATTACCGCGGGCGAGTTCGTCCGAGGCACCCACGCGACAGAAGATCCGATCGACCAAGCCAATATGGGCGGCTTGCGCGGGCACCCAGCAACCCAAGTGGGCTAGCAAAGCGATTAAGGCGACCTGGCGGATGTAGGTCGATTTACCGGCCATATTCGGCCCAGTCAGCAAAGCGATTTGTTCGCCGCTGCTGCTGAGGCGCGTGTCATTCGGCACGAAGGAGCCTGCCCCGGGGCGGGCTTGCAGCATGCGTTCGACGACCGGGTGGCGGCCTTGGGTAATCTCGAGGACATCGGAGTCATCGACGGTTGGGCAGACCCAGTTGGCCTCACGGGCGAGTTCCGCCCAGCCTCGGAGAATATCGACCTCGGCAATCGCGTTAGCGGTCGCCAAGAGTGATTCCGTGCACGCGAGGACTTCGGCTAGCAAAGTTTGGAAGAGTTCGGTCTCACGGGCTAAGGCTTGTTCATCCGCCCGTAAAACTTCACGTTCCTTGGTGCGAAGTTCTTCGGTCGTGAAGCGCTCGGCGTTCACCATGGTCTGCTTACGAATGTAGTCTGCCGGGACCGCGGCCAAGTTCGCCTTGGTGATCTCGATCGCGTAGCCGAAGGCGCCGTTGTATCTCACCTTGAGGGATTTGATGCCCGTGCGGGCCTGCTCCTGTCGCTCGAAGTCAGCAATCCAGGTCTTACTGTCGGTCGCTAAAGACCTGAGTCGATCGAGTTCCGCATCGAAACCGGTGCGCAAGGCGCCGCCTTCGGTCAGGTCCACAGGCAATTCCTCGGCCAAGGCGGTCGTAAGCTGACCGAGGAGGGTCGATTCCAGTGAGATACGCTCCGCGCAGGCCTGCAGGGCACCGCCTGGCAAGGCGGCCAATTCTTCTTTCAATAAAGGTAAGGCCTGTAAGGTATCCTTGATGCCGCCGAGTTCGCGCGGGTTACGGAGACGATTCTGGAGGCGGGCGAGGATACGCGGAACATCGCGGACGCCCTTGAGTGATTCGCCCAGTCGGGACGAAGCCCCGGCGTGCTTGAAAAACTCACCCACCGCGGCCTGCCGCCGGTGGATGACGGTTAAATCAGTCGATGGTTCGGCCAGCCACAAGGCGAGCTGGCGCGCTCCGGCGGGGGTGGCGGTTTTGTCAATGGCCTCGAGCAAGGACGTCTCACGTGAACCATTGGTCGCAGCAAAGAGTTCAAGGTTCCTCGAGGAGGCGGCGTCGAGGAGGACGGCAGCTCCCAACTTAGCTTCGGTGAGTCGAAAAAGGTTCTTAGGGCGATCGCAGAGGGAGTCGGTGACATACCCGAGGACCGCACCAGCGACCCCGAGGGCAGGATGCACCTCCGTGAGGCCAAAGCCCGCCAAGCCATGGACGGCCAGCGTTTGGGCGACCAGGCGAGCCCCCGCGGCGCCTTCAAAATTCCAGCCTGGTAGACGTGAGACCGCCCTGCCCTGCATGAAGACCTCGAAGGCTTCACGGAACTCGGGCGGCGGTTCGAGGCCTTCGGGTAGAATCACTTCGCGCGGACTGACCGAATGTAATAAAGGTAAGAGGCGCTGCGGGTTTTGGTCGGTGGCGAGACGGAAGTCTGCGGTAGAAACATCGAGCCACGCGGCATGCCACCCGTGCTTGTCCCAAGCGATGGCGGCAAGGTAGTTTCCGCGGCGCGAGTCTAGCTGCGAGTCTTCCAGCGCCGTCCCCGGCGTCAGGATGCGCGTAAGACCCCGGCGGACCAACTTGCCAGCGACAGGCGCTTCTAGTTGGTCGCAGATGGCAACCTTCCAGCCCGCGGCTAGGAGGCGGTTAACATACGCGGGTGCGGCGTGGTACGGTAACCCGGCCATCGGCGTCTCATGGCGCTTAGTCAGCGTCAGCCCCAATACCTTGGAAGCGACTTCCGCATCTTCGCCAAAGACCTCGTAGAAGTCCCCTAAGCGGAAAAGCATGATGGTCCCGCTAGCGAGTTTTTCACGAAACTCGCGGTACTGTCGCTGCATGGGGGTCTCCGGGGCCACGACGAGGAGCGAAAGCCCTCTCGCGAGGTCGGCAAGGACGGACTGCGCGCCTCGGGGGGTTGCCCCGAGGAAGTTGCTCACATCAGCTTGGAGGCCAGCTCGGAGAGCACACTACGGACACCATGGAGCAGGCGGACATTGGCCGTGATAGTGTGACCTTTCATGCGCTCGTGCGTGTGAATGAGGCCGTTGGACTTGCCGTCTAGGTAGGGGGTGTCGACCTGATCAAGGTCACCGATTAGGACCAGCTTGGAGCCTTCGCCGATACGCGTGATAACTGTCTTGGCCTCGTGGGGCGTCATGTTCTGTGCTTCGTCCACAATCATGAAAGCATGCCCGATAGAGCGACCGCGGATAAAGGTCATGGCTTCGATTTCAATCAGGCCCGAGTCGATTAACCACTGGTAGGGCTTGCGCGGTTGGCCGACCTGCTGGAACTGGGAACCAAAGATGGGCTGGGCGGCCTTCATGGCTTGGGCCTTCTTCTGTTTGCGTTGGGAGTCGGTGGCGACCAAGGCCTTGCTGGACGGTGCAATCTGCGGCGCCGCGGGGGCACCATTGCGAGAAAAGAGCACCTCGAGGTTATCAAAGTAAGGTTGGATGTAAGGCGAGAGCTTCTCTTCCTTCGTGCCAGGTAAGGCACCGATATCTTTGCCGATCTGCACGACCGGACGGGAAACGTACAGCTTCTTGTAAGGGGAGAAGTCACTGAGCACTTGGGAGAGCGCGGCCGCGATAGACAGGAAGGTCTTGCCGGTGCCGGCGCGACCGAAGCAGGTCACCAGCTTGATGTCTGGGTTAAGGAGGGCGTCCAAGAAGATCCACTGTTCAAAGTTCTTCGGGATGACGCGCATGCCGCGAGGCATCTGCAGGCCTTTCCGGGCGCCACTGTCGGTCGAAAGGAATTCGCGGTAGAGCCCGAGTGGGACAAAGACATTTTCGCCGACATGCCGGGCCGGTTCGCTCCAGTCGCTTGAAGTTAGCATCACGTATTCATTGACCGCGGGGCTGTCCTCGCCCTTGAGCTTCACTTCGACTTGGGCGAGTTCCTTGAAGTCGCGCATGGCTGCCGCGGTCACCGTGACGGTCTTGTAGTCACCGACGTCGCTGGTCTCGATCCGATCGTTCCGGTAGTCCTCTACTTCTAAACCCAAGGCTTGGGCTTTGAGGGCCATGCAGGCATCCTTTGTGACGAGGATGACTGCGCCCTTGGTGGTATCACGCAGGTAGAGTGCCGAAGCGATGATGCGGTGGTCGGGGGCATCGACCTGCATGAAAACCGCTCGCAGGCGTTCCGATCGTTCGCCATTAAAATGTTCGCGGATGAGGGAGTCGTTAATGACCACCCTTAACTCGCCACCGTCCCGCAGCTGGGCGTGCAGGGCGCCCGGCTTGCCCGGGTCGCCTTCGGTAATTTCCTTCAGCGGGCGGTTTTCAAAGAGCGCGCGAATCGAGCGGTTGACGCGGCGCGCACTCGCGCCGAGTTGCCCCGGTTGGGTCTTGAGTCGATCCAGTTCCGACAGGACTTCCACCGGCACTGCCACGGTGTGTTCGTCGAACTTGAACAGCGATTCGGGGTCATGAATTAAAACGTTCGTATCCAACACGTAGGTTTTCTTCACGAGACGTATGGTTTTCTTTTTTGGCATATTCGCAATCCGTAATAAATTTTATTTCGCTTCAGACGCAATCGCTCGGAGGTAGTCCCAGCTGTAGATACCCGTGCGATGGCCATCGCTGAACTCGAAAGTCACAGCGTAGTTACCGATGCGTTGCATCCCCAAGACAGTGACCCCTGGGAACTGGCGTGGGCCATCGCCACCCCAGCGCTGGCCCAGGATGTCGACCTCGCCCATATTTTCGGCGCTGGGGGAACGTTCACGGAGGAACTCACCGGTCAAAAAGTGTTCTTGGCCATCCTCCCAAGTCACCGCCACGAACGTTCCGACCAACTGGATGTCCCGGGGGGAAGCCATAGCGGTAGAACTAACGGCATTTTGACCTTCTCGCAAGCCGGGACGTCAGTGGGTCGCCCTTGACTCATCGCTTTGGCTGGTCGAATGTGACGGCACTATGGCAGGCGTAGGCAAACTCCTTAAACAAGCCCAGAAGATGCAACGTGGCATCGCTGAGGTTCAACAGCGACTGGGCGAGCAACGGCTAGAGGTCTCCCATGGCGGCGGCGCCATCAAGGTGACGGTCAATGGCCATGGCTTAGTCATAGGCTTGGCCCTCGATCCTGAGTTTATCAAAGAGGACAAGGCCATCGTGGAGTCGGCCCTCGTGACCGCATTGCAAGAAGCTTCCACCAAGGCCAAGGAAATATACGACGCGGAGATGTCCAAGGCAACGGCGGGCTTCTCCTTGCCTGGGCTCTAATCTAGCCCGTGACCCCGTCTTTCGAGAAAGTTCGTCAGCTCCTTCGCCTCCTACCCGGCCTCGGACATCGTTCCGCGGAACGGATTGCTTTGCACCTTTTGGTCGAAAAGCCCGCCAAGCTCGCCCCGCTGCTAGCCTCCTTGGAGGCTGCCGCCCAATGCGTCCGTCGCTGCGACCGTTGCGGTAGTTTGGCCGAAGCCCCATTGTGTGAGGTTTGCAGCGACCCTAAGCGCGACCCCGCATCCCTTTGCGTTGTCGAGCAAGTGCCAGACTTAATGGCGCTCGAACGTTCCCTCGCCCACCGTGGCACCTACCATGTCCTCCATGGTCGACTTTCGCCGATTAATGGCGTGGGCCCCGAAGAGCTCAACCTGACAACACTCGAGCAGCGTTTGCGGGATGAACCCATCACCGAAGTTGTCCTGGCCCTGGGCAATGACATCGAAGGCGAAGCTACCTGCCATTATATCCGCGAGTGTATTCACGGTATCCGCGACTCGATTAAGGTCTCAAGAATTGGCTTTGGTCTACCGAGCGGGAGCGGTTTAACCTTCGCTGATCCCGCGACTTTACGCAGCGCCTTGGAGGGCCGACGCGATGTCGGCGCTTGAGTCTGGACGTTTCGGCTACCCTCCCGTCGCCGAGCAATTCTGGGTTCGTCAAGCCGAGGTCGCCACCGAACTTTCGGGTGATTTAGCCTTAGAGCGCTTGATGCCCTACGTCGGCAGGCTTTCGGATCTCTTTACGACCGAACGCCCCGAAAAGACCTTCCCTGACTACTTCGCCGAGCAGGGCTTGCTTGCCGGTTACGGGGTTTTCTTCCTACCGCAAAGTTTCACGCGGACTTCGTTTGCGCTGTCTTATGCCATGGATTTTCGTGGCTGGCGTCCGCCGACGGATCGTGCCCGCATTCTCGATTTAGGTTCCGGTCCAGGTTCTTGCGGGGTCTCGGTGGCCCATCGTTTGCTCGCGGACGGGGCCCGTCGCGTGAGTTTACATGCCCTTGATAAGTCGCCCTCTGCTTTGGTGGCACTGGAAAATTTCGCGGAGTCCGTCTTGGGTGAGAAGGCTGACGTCTCGACTCGTGCGGGCGATGCGAGCCGGCCCGCGGCCTGGCCGGAAGAAACCTTTGATGTCATTGTGGCTGGGTTTGTACTTAATGAACTTAAGGAGCTTGATGCCGATGGTTTGATGCGCTGGGTCACGGAACTAAAGCGCCGTCTCCATCCCGAAGGCTTGCTCATCATTCTGGAGCCAGCCTTGCGGGTCACTTCGGAGCGCTTACAGCGCCTCAGCGATCGTGTGGCGGCGGAGGGTTTGCTGACGCGTCTCGGGCCTGACCTCGACGCCCTGCCCTGCCCTCAGTTGGCTCAAGGCCTCCACTGGACCCATGAGGCCCGTCGCTGGACGGCGCCGGTTTCCACCGAATTCGTCAATCGCAAGCTCCACCGTGATTTACGGGAGGTGCGTTTCTCTTTCGCCTTATTCTCGAATCAAGTGACGCCGCCCGTCGACCCGGCGGCGGTCCGGGTAGTCTCCGATGTGCAGATGATTAAGGGGATGCTTCGCTTCATTGGTATCCAGCAAGGTGCCTTGCAAACGGTCGAAGTACCCACCCGTGGCCTTTCGAAGCATGCAATCAAGTTGCTCGCAGAAACCTTTGAGCGCGGCGACATCATCGCCCACGCACAACCGCCCTCTCCGCGGGTCCGCTTAAGCGACGTACCGGATTTACGGATTATTTATTCAGTCCGCGCTTAAGCCAAGCCCAGGTGCTTTAACGCTTCAGGCGTGGGGCCATCGAACGTCACCGTCGGCCGATTACCAACGTAACCAAGCTCCTTCATGCCTTGCGGCGTCGTGAAGTAGCCGCCAGCCGCAAGATGGCGGAACCGGTCGAAGAACTTAACTTGTGGACGGTATTCTTTAGCGACTGTCGTGACACCGCAAATGGCATCGGCGATGCCAGTTTGCTGCACGGCGTTCAGGTCGGCAAAGAGGGCCTGATGGCGGCTGGTAGCTTCTGCGTCCAAGAAGTCTAAGCCAGTCAAGATGATCGGCTGATCTTTGGCGGTCTGGTCATACGGCGAACTAATCCATTCGTCGATGAATTCATGCACCGCAAGCTGGGACGGCTTGAGGCCGCCGTCATCAGGTGGGAGGATGAGGTCGGCGAGGGCCGCGGCGGCGCGCCGTTGGGCGGGGGTCATGAGGAGTGGCCAAAGTTCGCCCGGCTTGTAGTCTCTGTTGAGGACGGGGTCGGTGCCAATCGGTTTACCCGACTTAGTCGGGACTTGCGCGGCCGCCAGATCAACGCGGCCTGCTAGGGCCATGCCTGCTGCCGCGGCGGCGAGCCATTTTAAGGCAACACGCCGAGGCATCTGGCGGGAAGAATTATCAGGAGCGGTCATAGGAAAAAGGATTTAGAGGTTACCTTGACGCATCTCTTCGATGAGGTGGTCACAGGCGCGCCAGGCGAGCGCCATGATAGTGAGTGTTGGGTTCTTATCGGCGTTACTGCAGAAGGGTGCCCCGTCGTTGATGAGCAGATTGGGTACGTCCCAGCACTGATTCCACTGGTTAGTCACCGACTTCTTACGGTCAGCCCCCATGATGGCCCCGCCGACTTCATGGATGATGAAGCCGCCTGGTTTGATTGCCTTACCCCCTTCGGTCGCGGGTTTCCCCCCGACCTTACCGCCGATGGCTTCAATCATCTGAGCGAAGGTTTGGTGCATGTGCAGCGCTTGCTTCAGTTCGTGGTCGGAGAACTTCCAGTGGAAGCGCAACACGGGGATACCCCACTTATCTTTGACGGTCGGGTCGAGGTCGCAGAAAGAGTCCTTATTCGGAATCATTTCGCCGCGGCCAGAGAAGCCGACAAAACTTCCATAGCTGCGGCGGAGGTCTTCCTTGAAGGCCTTGCCGTAGCCCGGCTTGGCGGGACCCGCTACGCCGACATTGGGCATACGTCGTCCAGTGGAGAACTCTATGTGGTAACCACGGGCAAAGTCGAGTTTGCCGGCTTTCTGCTCCTTATAAAGCCACCACGGAACGTAGACATGGTCCCCGGCTCCGTCTTCGTTGTGCACTGGAAGATTTTCAAAGGCTGGCACTTGGCCGCCCAAGCTAGCACCCACGGTGTCCATGATGTTCTTACCCACTTCGCCGGACGTATTGGCCAGGCCATCAGGGAACTTAGCGGATTTTGAGTTTAGGAGGATGCGGGCGGACTCGGCGGAACTAGCAGCGAGAATGATGACGCGGGCTTTTGCGGTGATTTCACGTCCGGATATCTTATCGATAAACGAGACGCCGTTCGCTTTCCCCTGCGCATCCAAGGTGACTGCGCGTGCCATCGCATTGGGCAGAATGTCGAGATTGCCCGTGGCCATGGCCGGTGGTAGATGCACCGTGGTCGACTGGTAGTTAGCCTTAATCGAGCAACCGCGGCCACAATCGGTCGCCCAGAAGCAAGCGGCGCGTTGGCGCATGGATTCAGCCAGGATGCCTTGGGCGCGCGGGTTGCCTGGATGCAGTTTGGCGGGAATCGTGTCAGCGTCCTGCTTCGTACTAAGAATGGCCCGGTGGATGGGAATCACCGGGATACCTAGCTGGGCGACATGCTTCTTGATGTAGAGTTCGCCCGCGCGGGCTTTCGGTGGCGGTAGTAGACAGCCTTCGGGCGAGTCCGGCGTGTTTTCTAGGCCTTCGTTCGAGCCATAGACTCCGATCAGCATCTCGACTTTATCGTAATAGGGTGCGACGTCCTGGTAACTCATCGGCCAATCCACGCCGAGACCGTCGCGCGAGTAGGGCTTAAAATCGTAAGGCCCATTGCGCAGCGAGATGCGGCCCCAGTGATTCGTGCGGCCACCGAGCATACGGGCGCGCCACCACCAGAACTTATTTTCCGCCTCAGTGGAGGCATTGGTATAGGGTTCATCTGGTACCTGCCAGCCACCGTCCACGGTGGCATCATAGAATCCAAACGGTTTATCATCTACGGAAATGCCGCGCAGCGGGGCCGAGCTGGGCGTTTGGAACATCGCCGTCTCCGTCAGGGGGTCGTAGTTGCGACCGGCTTCGAGCAGCAAGACCTTCACCCCATTCATGGTGAGGGTGTAGGCCGACTGGCCGCCACCCGCCCCTGAGCCAACGATGATAACGTCGTAGGAAGCTTTAAGTTCCTTATCGGAAATGAGGGGCATGTCCCATAGACAACCAACAGGCGGACAGGTTGCCAAGGCCGTGTTGCGAAGATGTTACAATATGTAGGGCCAAAAACTACTCTTTTAAGCCATTTTTGCTAAGTCTGATACCCTTCTCTTGAGGACATTACTGACAACGGTCCAAGGAGCGACTAGGACTTAGTGCTGTCATGTTGAATCGCGAACTCAGTTGGCTCACCTTTGACCGCCGCGTTTTAGAACTGGCGGAAGACGACACTGTTCCGTTGCTCGAGCGGGTCCGCTTCCTCTCCATCGTCAGTTCCAACCTCGACGAATTCTTTGAGATCCGCGTTGCGGGCATCATGCAGCAAGAGGAGTCAGCCACGCACCCGGCGACGCGCGAATTCCTGCAGGAAGTCCTGCGGCAATCTCATGCCTTGGTCGACGCTCAACAAGCCTGCTGGCGTGATCAACTCCTGCCAGCCTTAGCCAAGGAAGGCATTGTCGTTAAAGCAAAAGACCAACTCAACGATGCCGATCGTGCGGAGCTCTCCCCGCGTTTTGACCGCGATATCTTACCTGCGCTGACGCCGCTGGCCATCGACCCTTCGCACCCCTTCCCGGTGCTCACGAACAAGGGTCTCTACCTACAGGCCCTGTTGCGCGACCCGGAGACTGGTGAAGTCCGTCGGGCCGTCGTCCCCATCCCGCGTGTCCTTCCGCGCGTCTTGTCCTTAGGGACCAGCACCAAGCGCTCTTTCACCCTGTTGAGTTTGGTCATTGAACTCTTTGTGGACCGACTATTCCCGGGCCTCGATGTCCTCGGGTCGTGGGCTTTCCGGATTACGCGCAACAGCGACCTTTACGTCGACGAGGAGGAATCCGGTAACCTCTTGGAGACCATCGAAGACGAAATCCGCAACCTGCGAAAAGGTGCGCCCGTGCGGCTGGAAATCGAAGCGCAGGCACCCGATGAGGAAGTGACCTGGCTGCTCAAGGCAATTGGCCTGGGAAGCGATAACGCCTTCCGCTCGGCCGGCCCTGTCAATATGGTCCGGCTGAGCAGCTTGATTGACCAAGTCGGTCGGCCCGACCTGCTCTACCCCTCCTTCGCACCCGTACTTCCGTCTGAATTCACGGACCCCCAGAAGCTCTACAGTCGCATCGCGAAGCACGACCTCTTGCTCCATCATCCTTATGAATCATTCAACCCGGTCGTCGACTTCATCCGCCAGGCCGCGCGAGATGAATCGGTCGTCGCAATCAAATTGACGCTCTACCGCACCAGTGGCGATTCCCCGGTGGTTGAGGCCCTGAAAGAAGCCGCCCGGAATGGGAAGCAAGTCACGGCGTTGGTCGAATTGCGTGCCCGTTTTGACGAACTCAATAATATCGAGTGGGCCCGCCAGCTGGAAGAAGCCGGCGCCCACGTCGTTTACGGACTCGCTGGCTTGAAGACCCACTGTAAGGCTTGCTTGGTGGTCCGGCAGGAAAAGGACGGCCTCCGCCGCTACGCCCATCTTGGCACGGGTAATTATAACCCGAAGACCGCTCGCCTCTATACCGACTTCTCGCTGTTCACCGCCGACGAAGAAGTCACGGCCGATGTGGGGTTACTCTTTAACGTCCTGACGGGCAATCTCGCCAAGCCCAAGTTTAAACACCTCCTCGTTGCGCCCTTTGACCTCCATCGTGGTATCATCGACCTCATTAATGCCGAAGCTTCGGCGGCGCAGCACGGCCGCAAGGCGACCATTTTCGCGAAGGTGAATAGCCTCGTGGACCCTGATGTCATCAAAGCCCTCTGCAAGGCCTCGCAAGCCGGCGTGAAGATTGACCTCGTCGTCCGCGGCGTCTGTTGCCTCGTCCCCGGGGTTGCCGGCAAGAGCGACAATATCCGCGTCCGGAGCGTGTTGGGTCGGTTTCTCGAGCACAGTCGACTGTTCCGCTTCGAGAATGCCGGCGGCGACCCCGTCATCCTCATGGGCAGCGCCGACTGGATGCCACGTAACTTCTTACGCCGCGTCGAATGTATTTTTCCCATTCGTAACAAGCACCTCCGCAAGCGTGTTGAACAGGAAATTCTGGGCACCTACGCGGATCGCCAAGGCGATGCAAAGTTCCTGCAGGGAGACGGTAGCTACCGTTCCGCCCTCGAGGTTGGTCGCCGCGGACCGCTGGCGCAGGACGCATTCCTTGGGATGGCAAATCACTTGCAGCCCGAGACGGTCAGCGCTGCCCCGAAGGCCCGAGGCAGATCCGTTCGACGGCCGCGTTAAAGCCGTCGCGATCGCCGAGGATTTCCACCTCGAGGCGAATGAAGACTAGTGGGATAGGTGGGCGGAAGCGCCCCTGAATACGCACGGCATCTTTCTCCGTTGTCACAATCATTTCGGCCTTTGCGCGCATGGCTCGGTCGAGCACCTCATCTAGGTCTTCGTCGTTGAAAGCGTGGTGGTCGAGGAAGCGACGATTAGCAACGATGACGGCACCCTGCCCTCGAAGCGTTTCTTCAAAGCGCTCCGGCGTGGCGATGCCCGAGAAGGCGGCCACGCTCTTACCTTGGAGGGTAGCTAAGGGCACGGCTAAGCCCGACTCGAGGTCGACCAATTCCGTGGCGGTATGGGCACACGCAATGATTTCGACCCGCGGGTTATGGCGTCTAATCAAACTCACCAAGGCTTCGGCCGGCGGTCCGGAAGACTTCGTGATAAAGACATAGGAGGCGCGGCTCAGGTTGGAGACGGGCTCACGGAGAATGCCACGGGGCAGCATCGCCCCGTTACCGAAGGGATCATGGCTGTCGACGAGTAGCAGGTTAATCTGCCCGCGGAGGGGTAAGTATTGTAGACCGTCATCGAGTAGGATGGTGTCCACCCCGAAGCGGCGGAGCGCAAACCGCCCCCCTTCGACGCGATCTCGATCCACGATGACGACCACCCCGGTGCCCGTGAGGTTAGTCGCCATCATATAAGGCTCATCGCCGGCCTCATCGGGCCCCACGAGGACCTTTTTACCGTCCGACACGACCAGAGGGTCGGGGCGGTTACCTTGGGTCAACCAGCGCCAAAACCGCTTAAGCATCGAGTCGGAAGTGCCTTTGTACCCACGGGAGAGAATCGCCACTTTTCGGCCACGCTGGGCCAGCACCCGGGCCATTTTCATCACGATCGGGGTCTTCCCCGTCCCCCCGACGGTTAAATTTCCTACCACGACGACCTTGCACCCCAGTGGGGTGTCCCGAAAGAGGCGGTGACGGTAGAGCCAAAGTCGCAGGCGGACCAAAAGTCCGAAAATCCATGAAAGCACTCGTAAAAAGCCGCCTAGGAGCGTCGCGCCAAACCCTTTTCTGCGTTCATAAACGACGTCCACGGCGAAGCTCGCCACGGCCTCGCCGATGGATGAAAAAACGCCTCGATGTTTGGCCGCCATGTGACGTCACGATGCAAACTTGTTTGACGCAGGCAAGCATCCCGAGTGAGAAGAAGGACTTAGTGCCATGCTTTACCACCTGTTGCGCACCAAGCTGCTCCGCGCCGAAGTCACCGGTGCCCGACTCGATTACGAGGGTAGCCTTGCCATGGACATCGAGCTCATGAACCTTGTTGGGATGCTGCCTTACGAGAAGATCTTGGTGGGCAATTTGGCCAATGGGGAGCGCTTTGAGACTTATGCTATTCCGGCCCCCGCCGGCACCCGTGAGATTTGCCTAAACGGCGCCACCGCCCACCTCGGTAAGCCCGGCGACCTACTGGTCATCATGACCTTCGCTGAGTTAACCCCCGAAGAGGCCAAGACGTGGAAACCCAAGACCGCAACCTTGGCTGAACGTAACCGCCGCGTGGTGCGCCTCGAGAACCCGGAGGTCCCCGTCGACCTCCTGACCGCTTTCCAAAGATGAGCTACCGTCTCTATATCCCTGGCCCCCTGACCGTCTCCGAGGACATCGTCCAAGCGATGCGTAAGCCGATGATCGGCCACCGCTCCAAGGACTTTGTCGCTCTCTATGAAGATATGCAGCCTCGCCTGCAGAAGATGTTCTTCACCCAAGACCCCGTCTACCTTGGCACCAGCTCGGCTTGGGGTGTCATGGAAGGTGCCCTGCGTAATGTCTGCCGTAAGGGCGTGCTTAATTGCATGAATGGCGCGTTTTCAGACAAGTGGAATGACGTGGCCAAACGTTGCGGCAAGTACGCTGAAGCCCTCCAGTTCGACTGGGGTAAGCCCATCGATCCAGAGGCCGTCCGCAAGGCGCTGGCGACCGGTAAGTTCGACTGCATCACCTTTATCCATTCCGAAACTTCCACGGGGACCCTTTCGCCGATTGCCGAGATCATGGCCGTCGTCCGTGAGTTCCCAGACGTGATTTCCATCGCGGACTCGGTCAGCTCATTCTCGACGCTGCCCATCGCCAAAGACGAGCTGGGCATCGACATCCTTCTGACGGGTTCCCAAAAGGCCCTCGCCCTGCCCCCTGGTCTGGCAATTTTTGCCGTCAGCGAACGCGCTCGCGAACGTGCCAAGCAGAGCCCCGACCGCGGCTACTACTTCGATCTCATCGAATTCCACGATAACCACTTAAAGGGCATGACCCCCTCCACCCCTTGTATCTCACTCTTCTATGGCCTGCAGGCCCGCCTGCATCAGGTGGCCGCCGAAGGCTTGGAGAACCGCTTCGAGCGTCACCGCCGCCTCAATGAGCGCGTCCGGGCTTGGGGTTACGGAAAGGGTTTCTCCCTGCTGCCGGAGGAGAAATTTGCTACCCGTGGCCTCAACTGCTTTAAGAACGACCGTAATGCCGACCTCGAGCGCCTCAACAAGACTCTGAAATCCCGCCACCAGATCGTTATCGACGGCGGCTACGGTAAACTGAAGGGCAAGACGTTCCGTATTTCTAATATGGGCGACGAATCCGACGCCACGATTGCTACCCTCATTACCGCGCTCGACGACGCCCTCGCCGAGCAAGGGATGTGACCGAGGCTTGACACTCGGTTATCATCCTACGCATGCGCAAGAAGACCTCCAAGTCAGTCGACACCGTCACCGCCGCCCTCGGCTCCAAGGCCCTCGTCATCGCGGAAAAGCCTTCCGTGGCCCAGGACCTCGCCAAGGTGTTGAAAGTGCCGAAGGTCGGCGAAATCTTCGAAAATGACCAATGGGTGATCAGCTCAGCCATCGGCCACCTAGTCCGACTCAAGGACCCGCAGGACATCGATCCTAAGTTTAAACGCTGGACGCTGAAGGACCTGCCGATTCTGCCGGAGAAGTTTGATGGGACGGTCTGTGACGATATTCTGAAAGTCATCGAGGGTGAACGCAACGATGGCAGTCGCTATAAGTTGCTGAAGAAGCTTTTGCTCCGCAAGGACGTCGGTTCCGTGGTGAATGCTTGCGATGCGGGCCGTGAAGGTGAACTCATCCTGCACAATATCTACACCCTGACGGGTCGCAAGTTGCCGCTCCAGCGCCTCTGGCTGACCAGCATGACGAACACGTCGATCCTCGCCAGCTTCGCGAACTTGTTGCCCGAGTCCGCGAAAGAAGGCCTCCGCGATTCGGCGGTGGCCCGCTCCCAGGCTGATTGGTTGGTCGGCATGAACGCCACGCGTTTCTCGACCATCCGCATCGGCGGCGCCTTACGTCGCGAGTCCTATTCCGCTGGTCGTGTGCAGACGCCGACGCTCATGCTCATCGTTGAACGCGAACTGGAGATACGCCGTTTCGTTCCGAGGACCTTCTGGAAAATTGAGGCAAACTTTGATGTCGCCGCTGGCCAGTATCGCGGCGTCGCCCAAGTCCCCGGCGTCATCGATCGTAAAGATGCCGAGCGTTTCTTTGAAGAAGCCGCGGGCCGCAAAGTCGCCGCTGAGTCCGAGCAGCTTGGCGTCGGCAAGGTCAGTGATGAGCGGAAGCCCAAAAAAGAAAGCGCCCCTCGCCTGCTGGATCTGACCACCTTGCAACGCGAAGGTAACCGCCGCTTTGGCTTCTCAGCCAAGACGACCCTCTCCGCCGCTCAGCGTCTCTACGAGCACCATAAGGCGCTCACCTACCCGCGTACGGACTCCCAGTACCTCCCGGAAGACCATGTCGCCACCGCCAAGGAAGTCATGTCATCCCTCGCCGGCGGGCATTCCGTCGGCCAGCACGCGCGTGAAGTCCTTAGTAAGGGCTGGGTCGACGCGGCGGGTAAGCGAGTCTTCGATAACAAGAAGGTCAGTGACCACTTTGCGATCGTCCCGACTGGCACCATCCCACACGGCCTGAGTGATGTCGAAGAACGTATCTACGACCTCGTCGTCCGCCGCTTTGTTGCCGTGTTCTTCCCAATGGCCGAGTTTGAGGAAACCGTCCGCACGACCATGGTGGGCCCGCATAATTTCCGTACGACCGGTAAGGTGCTGGTTGTTTCAGGTTGGCGCGCCGTCTGGGGTCAGGAAGCCGATGCCGAAGAGGACAAGGATAAGGAAGGGGCGGCCAATTTACCTGCGCTCAGTACCGCCGACGGTAACCCGGCCCAAGCCAAGCTCGTTGACCTGAACGTCAAGCAGGATGCGACCAAGCCACCCGCCCGCTACAACGAAGCCTCGTTGCTCGGCGCGATGGAAAACGCGGGTAAGCTCGTCGACGACGAAGCCCTCGCGGAAGCGATGAAGGAACGTGGCCTCGGTACGCCGGCCACCCGCGCCGCCACCATCGAAGAACTCCTCAGCGATAATAAGAAGTATATCGAGCGCCAAGGCAAAGAACTCGTCCCCTTGGCCAAGGCCTTCCAGTTGCACCAGTTCATCCACAAGATGAAGCTATCTTTTCTCTCCGAGGCCCGCCTGACGGGTGAGTGGGAATACAAACTCCGTCTCATTGAACAGGGCAAGTTACCCGTGAAGCAATTCATCGCTGAGATTAAGGCGCAGGTGAAGGAGATGGTGGAACTGGGCGGCCAGGAAGAAGCCCCCACCCAAGTCGAGCCCACGGTCCTCTCCCCTTCTGACGGCAAGCCCATGCTCACCAATGGTGAGAGCTTCTTCTCGCAGGATCGTTCGGAAGACGGCAAGAAGCCCATGGTCTTGGCCTACATCGGCATCAATGGCCACACCATGACGTCCCAAGAACTCGCCGAACTCGTCGAGAAGCGACGCATCGGCCCATTCACGGACTTTAAGTCGATGAAGTCGGGTAAGAATTTCACGGGCTTTATCGACCTCGTCGATGAAGACTCGATCGTTTCCTGGAAGGACAAGCCTGCCGAGAAGCCAGCTACCCCTGCGGAAGGCGAGGCGCCAACCAAGCCGAAGAAAGTTAAGGCCAAGAAGCCTACGGGGCGACTTAAGGCCGTCTTGTTCCTAGCGCCCCGCGAGGGCGTAGATGGCAACCCCGACGCCTTCGAAGCCGATTGGCCCATCCTAGGCGACTGCCCAGTCTCCGGCCTACCCGTCCAGCACACGCCCACGAACGGTTATCGCGTTTGCCCTCAGAAGGCCCAGGCCGCTGGCGCCAAGAAGACGTTCAGTTTGAACGCAGAGATGCTCAAGGCACCGATTACTGCCGACGATATTCGCGCGATTCTCACTCATGGTAAGTCCCCGCTAAAGAAGTTCATCTCGAAACGCACTAACCGTGGCTTCGAGGCCTTCCTTATCGCCGATAAGGAGAAGGGCTGGTGGTTCGCCTTCCCTCCGCGCAAGCCGAAGGGTCCGAAAAAAGGGGCCGCCGCTACCGACGTGTCCGACGAGAACAAACCGTTCTAATTACTTCTCCCAGGTCTGATGGGGGATGCGTTGTAGCACTGGCACCATGAGCTCGTCTTCCATAAAACGGAGGCGTTCAAGGTCATCGGGCGCACCGTCTTCTTGTTTTTTCAACTTACCCATCCATTGCGCACGATACCAGGCATAGGCTTCCTTTTTTTGGCCGGCCTCCCACATCGTTCGGGCGCACATGAAGTAGGCGAACCAAGGCACAGTCTTCGCTTGAGTCGCCCGTCGATAGTAAGCCGCTGCCAATAAATTATCCTTAAGTTTAATCTCTGCGAGTTGCCCGGCGGAAATTAAGATGCCGGCATTGCCGCCCGTGTGCTCGACACCGTCCTCGAAGACGGCCAGGCCCAGTTGTGCGTAGCGCCGAAAGATGCCTTCTTGAATGTCGGGCGCAACTTTGGCGTAGCCGCCGCGGCGCCGGATCTCCCAGTGTGCAAAATCGTAGCCGACCGCGTACCCCGTGTTTTCCCAAAAGAACCGGGAGCGCGGATCCAAGGCGCAAGCGGACTTCATCAGCGCTTCGCAGCCAGCACGGTCGCGCTTCTCCCAGAAGACGTAACTGCGCAACCAGGTCGCATCTGCCACGACCGTACGCAAGCCCCCGAGGATGCCTAAGAGGACCCCTTGGCCGAGCGTCGGCTCCAGGTCTTTACGGCTAATCTCCGGCACCGCCTGACGCACCCCCTTCCAGGAAGTTTCGGAGTACGCCCCAGCCCCAAGCAATAGTAGGCTAGCAACGACCCATGGGTAGGCTCGGCGCATGGTTAGATTTCCCTCCGACGGAAGGCCAAGCTCGCTAAGGCCAAGAAGGAAACAAGGTAGAAAAGTCCCGACAACACGACGGACCAGATGGCCGCGCCGGAAATGGCGGTTGGATCGAGCACCAGGGTGTCACCGATGTTGAACTGCTGGAGGTTTGGGATGACTCGACTCGAGACCCAGAGGAGGCTTTTGGTCACTATGCTCGCATCGCTAGGCTTGAGTAAGGCTTCCTGGGCGAGCCATTGCAACTGGCCGGCGACGATGGCCATTGCGCCCACAATCACCGTAAAGAGGAAGGTCCGCGCCACGGCTGAAACCATGAGCACCATCGCAGCGACGACGCCAAGGCGTAACCACTGGAGAACGGCAAACGCCGCGAGGCCACTGACGCTGAAATCAGGTGCCACCCGGCCGGTTTCAGCGGCCATCACAATGAGTTCTTGGGTACGACTCCAGAGGATTACCCCTTGGAGGAAAGCCAAGCTGAAGACAAAGACGCCCAGCACCGCCCAAGTACCGAGGAATTTACCCAGCAAGAATTCCGTCCGGCTTAGCGGCTTGGCCAGAAGCGTCAGCGCCGTCCGGTTATCGATTTCCGCAAAGAAGAGTTGAGCGGTCATGACGAGCGCTAGGACCGATCCGAACAAGAACATCCCGCCAAAGGCGAAGTCGGCCACAAACTTGAGTTCGCTATGGCCAAAGTCCATGAAACGTAAGGAAACCGAGGACACGACCATGGCGGCCGAAAGCACCAGCAGGAAAGCAAAGAAGCGTTGCCGGATTGCTTCCAAGAAGGTGATGCGGGCAATCCAGCTGGTTCGGTTAAGGCGTGCGTTCATGTTAGGCGTCGCGGCTACCGGTGACCAGTTCCCGGAAGAGGTCTTCCAGTGACCGGCGGGGGTGAGTAATCGAGGTGACCGTCGCCCCATGGGCGGCCAGGGCGGCTTCGGCGGCCTGCCGAGCCTGCGGCGTAAGGTCTTCGACTGTGATGACGTGGCGATCGCGCTGGGCGAGGACTTCATCCACGCGCCCTTCGAGCACGAGCCGTCCGCGGTCCATGATGGCCACCCGGTCACAGACTTGTTCGACCTGTCCAAGGAGATGCGAGCAAAGTACGATGGTCTTCCCTTTAGCGCGCATGGCGTTGATCATCCGTCCGATGGCCGCAGAGCCGACTGGGTCAACCCCCGCGGTGGGTTCGTCGAGGATGACGAGTTCGGGGTCATGGACAATCGCCTGAGCCAGGCCGATGCGCTGCAGCATGCCCTTCGAGTAGGTACCAATCGGCCGACCGGCGGCTTCGGTCATCGCTGCTAGTTCCAGTGACGCCTCGACGGCTTCGTTGACTTTTTCCGCCGGCACGCCGCTCAACCGCGCGCAGTATTGCACGAGCTCGCGGCCGGTGAGAAATTTATGGAAATAGGGTGCCTCGGGTAAAAAGCCCGTACGCTGACGGGCCTCCGAGGTAGCGGATGGAAAGCCGAGGATGTTGATGGCGCCGGACGTCGCTGGGACTAGGCCGAGCACAATCTTCAGGGTCGTGCTCTTGCCGCAACCATTAGGGCCCAGTAGGCCAAAGACCTGGCCGCGCGGAATCTCCAAGGAGAGGTTGTCGACCGCGCGTAATTTGATACCCCGCAACCCAACTCGGAAATCCTTGGTGAGCCCTTGCACGGAAATGGCGCTACTTGTGGTCATCGTTTAATCGTGAAGGTTACCGCCGTGCGCAGGCCAGCAAACGACCGCTCCTCCACATTACGGATGTGCCCGTCCAAAGACTTTAGGATTTCGGCCGCGAACGCATCCAGCTCTTTCTCGGCCCCCTCCGCATGGAGGTATACCCGACCGTCAGTGAGGTTTTCGATCGAACCGGTGACATCAAAACCGCGGGCAAATCCAAGCACTTGGGCACGAAACCCCACCCCTTGGACACGGCCAGTGTACCAGACTTCCCGATGGGAGACATGGGTTGACATTTGGGAAATTGTGGAAAATCATTGGTCTTTAGTCTCTCACAGCAACCGCAATCCTCCTATGACCACCCTTCCCCCCTTGGCTTTCTTCGATGGTCCCGTTGTCGCGGGCATTGTTATCGTTGCTATCCTTCTTTTCGGTGGTTCCAAGATCCCCGAACTCGCCCGCGGCCTCGGTAAGGCTAAGCGCGAATTCAAAAAAGCCTCTGAAGAAGTCGAAAGCGAAGTCCGCTCCGCCGTCGAGGAAGACGAGCGCAAGCAAGCTCGCCTCAAGCAAATCGAGGAGGAAGAGCGTGCCCGCGTTCGTGCCAAGATTGAAGAAGAAGAACGCGCCAAGCGTGCTGCCGAAGGCAAGCAGAACTAATACTTTGGGGGCCAGCAACGGCCCCTTTTTATTGGCATGTTTACGGGCTTAGTTCAGGCGACTGGAAAGGTTTTTTTCCTCGAGGTGCAGGCGTCTGGTGCTACCCGTTTAGCGCTCGAGTCTCCCCTCTTGGCCACCGCCGAACTTGGTGCTTCCATCGCTGTCAATGGGTGCTGCCTGACCGCGACCTCCGTCCAGGGAAATATCGCCACTTTTGATTTGTTGGCTGAGTCACTCCGCCTGACTAATCTCGGCGACCTGAAGGTGGGCTCACTGGTTAACCTCGAACCCAGCCTGCGACCGACCGACCGCATGGGTGGCCACTTCGTGACAGGCCATATCGATGCCTGTGGTTCGGTTGACTTTTTCGGGGCCGATGGCGCTGACTGGCGCCTGGATATTAACGCCCCCACCGAAGTCCTTCGTTACATCGTCAAGAAAGGCTGTGTGGCCGTCGACGGTATGTCCCTGACGGTCGCCGACGTTCTTCCCGCCGGGTTTCGGATTTGGATTATTCCCCACACGTTGTCCGTGACCAATCTGGCGGCCCGCCAGGCTGGTCAGCGCGTCAACCTCGAGTCGGACCTTCTAGCTAAGTATGCCGAGAAGCTCCTGGTTCGCGCTTAGGCTCCCGAGAGTTCGTTCAGCCGGGCCTGGAGGTGTGCCACCAAGGTCGGCTCATCGCTCTCTCGTGCGGGGCATGGAATGACCTCAAAGGTGACGTCCACGCGTGAGAATGGTTTAGGCAAAGCGAACTGATCCCAACTGCGCAATGTCCACGCCGACCGAAAGTTCATCCCCATGATGAGAAAAGGCCGACCCGTGAGTTTCGCCAAAGAGATGGCACCAGTTTTGAACTCTCGACGGGGTCCTTTGGGGCCATCGGGCGTAACGCCGGCGTGGTCCCCGCCCCGCACCGCGCGAGTCAAAGAAACCAACGCCGCTGCCCCGCGCTTACTGGAAGATCCGCGCACTGCCTTGATCCCCATGAGGCGAAAGAAGGCGACCAACCACCCGCCATCCTTACTCGTACTGATGAGCGCGGTAACCGGGCGATCTAAGAACCGGTTCGCAATTAGCGAAGAAGTGAAAAGTCGATCATGCCAGAGTAATAACACAAAAGGGCCGTCCTTATCCTCGACTTGTGGGATATTGGCGTGGACCCGCAAGGTGCCCAACCAGAGACGCAAGCCCAACGCGGCGAACCAAACCCACAGCCAATGGTACCACGCCACCTCTTCAGGGGTCTCAGGCTGGTCTGGGGTTGGTGCAGTCACCCTGCCATTGACGCAGTTTCTCGAAAGTAGTTCAAACACTTACGCCAACCCTAAGGCCTGCCTTACGGCTGGCCGCTGGTAAAGGTGCCTCAGGGGCAAAGCGAAGGCCTCCGGAAAGCGTCGCATCCAAGCATCTAGCTCGGCTGGCAGGCGCCACAAGAGCGAATCGACTTCGGCCCGGCCTAACTGCGGGGTAAACTCGCCTCGAAGTAGGTAGGAGCGAACGAATTCGTGGCCGAGGTTCGCATGACAGGGGGCATAATCTATTTCTATTAAATGCTCGGGCGGGACCCGCAGCCCAATTTCTTCCTGGAGCTCCCGGGCCGCCGCCATGGAGTAGCTCTCCCCACTATCGACATGGCCGGCACAGGAGGCGCTAATCAGGCCAGGGCAGTTATCCTTGGCGTAGGATCGGCGTTGGAGGCAGAGTTGCCCATCGCCTCTGAGCCAAAAAATATGAATGGCCCGATGCCGGAGCTGCTGGCGGTGAATTTCGCTACGGAGGAGTGAGCCAATGACGACATCATTTTCGTCGACGAGGTCGAAGACTTCGTCCGGGGACTGGCCGACTTCTTTTCTCATGCGCGTCCCAGATCCATGATGATGTTCCAGCGCTTGGTCAATTCACGGTCATGCTTCTTCCAATCTGGATCCCAGGCAGCGAGCTGATTCCAGAAGCGGTCGGAATGGTCCATGTGCTTGCGATGCGCGAGCTCGTGGTAGATGACGTGGTCATGCACCACTGGCGGTAAGAGGACGAGCCGCCAATTAAGTGAAAGCGCTCCCAGCTGAGAGCAGGACCCCCAGCGCGCGGTTTGGTCGCGGACGCTGACGGCATCCACGTTGACCCCGACGCGCCGGGCGAGGCGTTCGACCGCCAGGGTCAGCCCAGTTTCGGCTAGGCGACGGAGGACGCGGACGGCAGCTTCCTCCCGGCCCGCTTCGGGCAGGAAGAGTTGGACCGCATCGGTCTCCTTCGCAATGACTAGGCGAGCCCGTGGACCCGTTGCAAGGCTGACCTCCATCATCCGCTCGTCTAGGGTTACCCACGGAAATTTGTCCAAATGGGCCAACAGCGAGGGCTGAACCGCCCGCGCCTGGGGGAAGACCTGCTCCAGCCATGGAAGATTATCCTTCAAAAAGGCCAATGCCGAAGCCTGCGATGTGTTCGCCGGGTAAGTCAGTTCGACCCGCGGGCCTGGCTTCACGGAGAGACGGACCCGCCGGGCACGATCGGAAGGTTTGGGCCAAACCTGTACCACGCGGCCAGCCACATGCACGGCGATGGGTTGGGCGACCGGTTTCATTTTATCCCTGCGTGATGCCGTGTTTTTCGGCCGCGGCCACGACCGAAGCGGTGTGCCTACGTAAAGCAGAATCTGGGTCGATACCGGCGTCGCGACAGGCAGCGATGAGTTCAAAAAGTTTCTGCCCTGCGGCGGCTTCAGAGAGACCCTGTGCGGCGGCGGCGACCGCTGGATGGTCCACGGTTGAACCTGTTTCTAGCGCTTTCTTCTGCACCTGCTTCCAGACCTCGCGGGCAGTCAGCACGGGATTGAGGGTCGGGGGGAGTTCCTTGAAGAGGGTCGGCTTCTTCGCGCCCTTCTCCTTGAGTTTAATCTGCTCCCACTGTTTCACGACCGACTCAGAGTCGCCCAGTTTGACACCATCTCCAAAGACGTGGGGGTGACGGCGAACCATTTTCTCGTTTACCTCGCGCGCGACATCGTCGAAATTAAATTTGCCCGCTTCGGAGGCCATTTGGGCATGGAGCACGACGTGAAACAAGAGGTCGCCGAGTTCCTCGCGGAGGTTGGCATCGTCATGACGATCGATGGCCTGCAAGAGTTCGCAGACTTCCTCGACTAGGCAGTCGCAAATCGTCTGGTGTGTCTGCTCGCGATCCCAAGGGCAACCATCCGGAGCCCGGAGCCGTGCAGTAGTCGCGAGAAGGAGGTCGATGCCGAGCATGCCCCGATGGAGAGGGTTCTGACGATGGAGTCAAAACGATTGCCAGACGGCTTGGTCTCGTTTCCGTTGTAGGGGTGGACAAACTGACGGAAATCATGGACGCCAAGCGCCGGGAAATCGCCCCGTTCGCTCGCCCCGTCAGGGAGACTGAACTTACGGCTTTCGCGGGCCGTTCCAGTTCGCCTGGCTTCCGGCAGTCCCTCCACGTCCCGGGCCGCCTGACGGTCATCGCCGAGGTCAAGCGGGCTTCGCCCAGCGTCGGGCTGATCCGTTCAGAAGTGAACGCAGTCGCCCAGGCCCGGCTCTACGCCGAGGCGGGTGCGGAGTGTCTTTCCGTCCTGACCGAATCCACTTACTTTAAGGGTCAATTGCATGACCTCATCGAGGTGGTTCAAGATCAAGCCAAGTTGCCGGTCCCCCGCCCTTGTATCCGTAAGGACTTCATGGTGCACCCTTACCAGGTACTGGAGGCCGCCCAAGCCGGCGCCAGGTGCATTCTGATTATCGTTCGTGGCCTGACGGACGACGAGATCCGCCCGATCCATGCGGCCGCCCAGTTAGCCGGCATGGATACACTCTTTGAGGTGCACGATGAAGCCGAACTCGAACGCGCCTTACGCCACGACCCTGACATGGTTGGCGTTAATAACCGCAACCTATCGACCTTCCAGATTGATTTGAGTTTTGCGGAACGCGTCATCCCACAGATGCCAGCGCACATCCTCAAGATCGCCGAAAGCGGCATCAAGACAGCCGAAGATGCCGCCCGGATGCGGCACGCGGGTGCCCAGGCTTTGCTCGTGGGTGAATCCTTGATGCGAACTGAAAATCTGGCGGCACTCCTGCAGGCTTTTCGCGGCCGATGAACGACGGGCCCTTGTCGCAGACCGAAACCCGCGAGCTGCTCGCGCGTCTGTCGCATATGCCCAAGAAGTGGCTGGGGCAGAACTTCCTCATCGACGGGAACATCGTCCGGAAGTCGCTAGAGCTTGCCGAGATTAAGGCCGGCGAGCGGGTCCTGGAAATCGGGCCCGGCCTCGGGACCTTGACGCGCACCTTATTGGGCGCGGGTGTTGAACTCCATGCCGTCGAAGCTGACCCAACAATGGTCTATCACCTTAAGCAGACGTTATTGCCCCGCTGGCCACAGTCTTTTCACCTCACGGAAGGTGACGCGGTTGCAATGCCTTTGGCTGACATGGGTCAACCAGCGGATGGTTCCTTCAAGGTTGTGGCCAATCTCCCGTACGCCATTTCCACCCCGTGGATGGACGCCATCTGTGCCGGTCCGCATCCTGAAATCATGGTGCTCATGCTGCAACGGGAAGCCGCCGATCGCCTGACCGCTGAAGTGGGTACTAAGCATTGGTCAGCGGTGACTGCCCAAGTCGCCTTGGCTTTCGAGAAGGTAAAACTTCACCCTGTACCAGGGCAGTCCTTCAACCCACCCCCGAAGGTCGATTCTTGCCTCCTGGTCCTCCGCCGGCGCCCTGATGCTCAGCGATTCAGTGCCCGTGCCCGTGAGGTTTCCCGAGCGCTCTTTACCCAGCGGCGAAAGCAAGTCGGCTCCTCTGGCCGAAATCTCTTCCCCGACGCACCCGATGTGCGCGCTTGGCTCGCGGCCCTTCCAAGCTTCGGCTTGACCACCCTAGCCCGCCCCGAAGACATTCCCGCGCTGGTCTGGCTTAAACTCTAAACTCCCCAGAGGGTTGCTTTTCTGGGCCAAGGTGGTCTTTCTGTACTCATGTCCGTTAAAGTAGGCCTAGTCTCTCTTGGTTGCGCCAAGAACCTTATCGATTCCGAAATCATGATCGGACACCTCGCGAAGGCTGGTATGACCATGACCGCTAATGCCGCCGATGCCGATGTGGTGATTGTCAATACCTGCTCTTTCATCGACGCCTCCAAGCACGAGGCCCTCGAGGCCATCTACGAGATGAGCGATGGCAAAGCCACCGCCCGTAAGAAGAACCAGAAACTCATCGTTGCGGGCTGCATGTCGCAGCGCTATCAGGGTGCCCTACCCGTCGTGGAGGGCGCTAAGGGGCACATCGAACTCCCGAAGGTCGACGCCTATATTGGTCTGGATCAGGTGACCAACATCGTCCCAGTCATCCATAAGGTCATGGGGGGCGAGGCGGGGATGACCGAGTTCTTGTCTAAGACGACGACTTTCATCCCAGACTACGATACCCCCCGCTTTCGCCTGACCCCCAAGCACTCGGCCTATGTCAAGATTGCCGAGGGCTGTAACCATCCATGCACTTTCTGCATTATTCCACGTATCCGCGGCCGCCACCGTAGTCGCACCGTGGAATCCGTCGTTAAGGAAGCTCAGCAGCTCGTCCTGGAAGGTGTCAAAGAGCTCAACCTTATCTCCCAGGACACGACCTACTTCGGTATGGATCGCTGGACCGAGGAGCGTCCGAATCCGCGCAGTAAGGTGGATTCGTCCAAGGGGGAATCCATCGCTTCCCTACTCCGTGAAATCGACGCAATCCCCGGCGACTATTGGATTCGTTTACTCTACACGCACCCGGCCCACTGGAGCGACGAGTTGATCGAGACGATCGCGCAGTCCAAGCATGTTGCCCGCTACGTCGATATTCCGCTGCAACACATCTCGAGCAAGATGCTCACCGCCATGCAGCGCGAGACCAGCGGCGATTACATCCGCGACCTCATCCGCCGCATGCGGGTCGGGGTACCGGACATGGCCATCCGCACGACTTTCATCGTCGGCTTCCCCGGCGAGACCGAAGAGGACTTCGTGGAGCTCCTCGCTTTCCTCGAAGCCACCCGTTTTGACCGCGTTGGTGTCTTTAAGTATTCAAAGGAAGAAGGCACTAAGGCCGCCAAAATGGAGGGTCACCTCTCCGACGAAGTGAAGGCCGATCGTTATGATCGTGCGATGACCCTCCTCCAGCGTCTCTCGCAGGAACGGGGCGAGCGTTTCATCGGCCGCAAGCTACGCGTTCTCATCGAAAGCCCAGGCGTTGGCCGCAGCGAAGGTGACGCCATGGATATTGACGGAACGGTCAAGGTTCCGAAGAAGCACCCAGTGGGGGAGTTTGCGGAAGTGACGGTGACCGGCGCCGAGGCCTACGACCTCATCGCGAAGTAACTTAGGTTTCCTGTTCGCGTTCGGGGGCGGCTTCCGCGGAGGCTTCGGCCGCTGGCGAATCGCTCAGGCGGATGAGTGCGTCCAAGGATGAGAAGTGACGCGTCCAGTCCGTCATGTCGGGGATATCCCCCACCACCGCCGAGAAGAGCTCCCGCTTCTCCTGCTTTAGTTCTTCGATGCGCTCCTCGACCGTGCCCGGGGCAATCATGCGATAGATAAAGACAGAATTCTTTTGCCCGATGCGGTGGACGCGGTCGACGGCCTGGGCCTCCACGGCCGGATTCCACCAAGGGTCGAGGAGGAACACGTACTCCGCCGTATTGAGCGTGATACCAGTGCCGCCTGCCTTCAGCGACGCCAAGAACAAGGCTGGGCCCTTGGTGTCCTTGAACCGTTCAACGGGCGCAGAGCGATCCTTGGTCTCACCCGTTAGTTCGAAAATAGGTAGATTCGGGAGGTCGCGGGCCAAGGCTTTCTTAACGCGTTCGATCAGCGAAACGAACTGGGAGAACACGACCGCCTTTGAGCCGTTAGCGGCCACTTCCGCGAGCTTCGAGACCAAGAGTGTCACTTTACCGGAGTGGGCGCTCGGACAGTCAGAGTTATCCGGCAAGAGGCCCGGGTCGCAACAGACCTGCCGCAAGCGCATGAGCAAGGTTAAGACCGAGGTAGCGTCCCGAGACAGCAGGCTGGCGAGTTCACCCGAGAGGCCGCTGCCTTGAGTGAGATGTTGGTAGAGTGCCCGTTGCTCGTGCGTGAGCGGACAAGGGAGGACGATTTCCACTTTGGGTGGAATGTCCGCGGCGACGTGACGCTTGAGTCGGCGAAGAATAAACGGGGAAACCTGCCGGCGTATTTTGACTAGGCCGGCGGAGGGGTCGCGCAGCATGATGCGCTCGAAATTGGCCCGCTTACCGAGCAAGCCGGGCATGAGGAATCGGAAAATAGTCCAGAGGTCGGTGGGCCGGTTCTCTAAAGGCGTTCCCGTGATGGCGATGCGGTGATCGGCCTGAACGGACAAACAAGTCTGGGTGGTCTTCGACTCGGGATTCTTGATGGCCTGTGCCTCGTCCAGAATGGCGTAACCAAACTTGGTCTTCTCGAGCAGGTTGGCGTGGCGGCGAAGCTGCGTGTAACTCGAGATCCAAAGTTTCTCCTCGGGATGTTTGGCGAAGTCGTCTTCCGCGGTCAGCACCGAAGCGGATAGTTCCGGATGGAAGCGTTTGATTTCACCGAGCCAGACCGGAATCACGCTCGCTGGGCAGACGATGAGCGAACGTTCGCCCGCAGGTCGCGACGCCAAGAGCGCTAACACCTGCACGGTCTTACCTAGGCCCATCTCGTCGGCCAGCAACGGGTGGGAACCAAGGTCACAGAGCCGGCCGAGCCAAGTGACGCCCTTGGCCTGGTAAGGCCGCAGGTATTGCGGTAGGTTTTCGGGCGGAATCGGTTCCTGCAGCAGTTGGTCCTTCCACGCGCGGAGGTCCGCATTGAGCCGAAGGGCGCCCACGGCGGCATGGTCAAACAAGGACAATAGCAAGTAACGAGGCACCTCCCCGTCCTTGGCCTTCCAGTCTTCGGAGAAATCCGCCACCGCCGCGTTATAAGCTACGACGCCCTTACCAGGTAGGATGACCGGACGCCCGCCGGCCTTGAGGAGAAGTTTCTGTTCGTGGCTCTGCAGTTGATGACTACCTGCCTTAAGCCGCCAATTCAGGCGAAAGGACTTCCCGTCGGCTCCGGATTCAGCCTCGGCGTCAACGGCGACTTGGAGCTGCTCGTTACGGAAAATATTTAAGCCCTCTTCACCCTGCAGTTTAAAGCGCTTCCGCCACTCGTTGAGGTCTTCGCGGACAAAGCGCTCGATGCGGCCGATGTTATCCATCGCCCAGGTCCCCGCAGTCTTGCTGTAGGTATAGCCAGCGCGATGGGCGACCGTACTAAAGCGAAAGAGCGTTTGTCGCTGTTCATCGGATAACTCGTCGCCCGGGATGGAGCCAGGCCCGAAGCAATTCCAGGAATGTCCACCCCGGCCAGTCCAGGCGGCTGAAGCCGTGAGGCCTTCAGAGGTCAGGTCAAACGACACCTGTAACTTGAGGGCCGAACGCCCGCCGTTATCCTTAGGTTCCGGCTTAAAGATTGGAGCGATTTCGGCCGCGGGGGCGGTGTCGTCGATGGCCTTGATTTCGTCAGCGAGAAGTTCCTCGACCTCATACATCGTGGCGACCGCGAACGGCGCGCCATTTTCCTCCTCCGGTAAAGAGGTCCGCCACTCGATGACGCCGCTACGGAGTTCAATGACCGCTCGCACGGTCTGGGTTTCGGTCTTGGTCACGCCCTCGGCTGAAGTCGGCTTGAGCTCGAGTGTCCTAACCAATCCATCGGTATAAAGTCGGCGGCCTTCTTCGAGGTCATCCGATTTAAACACAGCTTCCCAGTCCTCCGGAAGGTTCCCGAACCAGTGTTCGAGGGCTTCCGTGGAATAGGAGCGGTTTGCCGGTCTTGGGGTAGACATCGACGTTTTGTAATCAAACCTCCCCATTTAGGATGATGCAACGCCCAAAGTCCTGAATTTTAGGCGGGGTCTGGGCTTGTTTCAATTGGCCAAAATGCTTTACTGAAGTCCTTCTTTTATCTGTAACTTAAATGAAACATCTGAGTGTTGGATCACGCTGGAACGCCGACCTGGTCGCTGAGTACCACGAGCGTTGGAAACAAGACCCCCAATCGGTCGCGGCGGATTGGCGCGCTTTCTTCGAAGGCTTTGAGTTAGGTCTATCCCTTCCACCCAAGCTCGGTAAGGGCGCTGTCGCGGGGGCGGGGACGTCCGTAGATGCCGCCGCTCAAGCCAAGATCTTTGCCGCAATTCATGCCTATCGCACCTTAGCGCATCTGCAGGCTAGGACCAACCCATTGGCTGACCCCACCCCTTATTTCGAGCTGACGGATAAGGCTTTGGGCCTCGATACCCTGCCCCCGACCCAAACTTTTTATACCGCGGATTTCCTTGGTGGCCAGGTGTTACCGCTGTCAGACATTCTCGCGAAGTTGAAGGACACCTACTGTGGACCGATTGGCGTGGAATACACTCACATCCAAGACGGCACCCGCCGGCGCTGGTTACAGGAACGTATCGAAACCTGTGGTCTCCATCCGGCCTATGACGCTGCCACCCGCCGCCATTTTCTCCGCGCCATCGTCCAGGCTGAACAGTTTGAGCGTTTCCTGCATAAAACTTTTGTCGGCGCCAAGCGTTTCTCCGTCGAAGGCGGCGAAACCCTGCTCGTCGCTCTGGAGCACCTCATCAGCCGTTCGCCTGGCCTCGGTATTAGCGATATCGTCATCGGCATGGCCCACCGCGGTCGCCTCAACGTCCTCGTTAATATTTGCGGAAAAAAGTCCGAACACCTCTTCGAAGGCTTCTCCGAGCATCATATCCCAGACACCACGAATGGTGACGGCGACGTGAAGTATCACCTCGGCTACGAAGGTGAACGCACGATTGATGGGAAGAAAGTCGCCATTACGTTGGCCTATAACCCGAGCCACCTCGAAGCCGTGAACCCGGTTGTGCTGGGCCGCACCCGCGCCCGCGTTGACCTGCAAGGCGACGGCAAGCGCTCCTCGGCCCTGCCTGTCCTCATCCACGGCGACGCGGCGTTTCCGGGCCAAGGCATCGTGATGGAGACCTTTAATTTTGCGAACGTCAAAGGGTACGCCGTTGGTGGCACCGTGCACATCGTGACGAACAACCAAGTCGGTTTCACCACCAGCCCCGAGGAAGCCCGCAGCGGACGTCATTGCACGGAAATCGCTAAGTTTGCCGACGCCCCCGTCTTTCACGTTAACGGCGATGATCCTGACGCCGTCGTTCTTGCGACCGAAATCGCGCTCGAGTACCGTCAGCAGTTCGCCGCCGACGCTGTCGTAGACATCGTCTGCTACCGTCGCTACGGCCACAACGAAACGGACGAGCCGGCGTTCACCCAGCCCGTCCTCTACCGAACGATTTCCAACCACTCGAGCGTGGCGGAACTCTACGCTTCGCGCCTGACCACTTCCGGCTCCGCGCCTGATGGCGAGCTCACTATTCTGCGCACGGAGTTTGAAGTCATGCTCAACGCCGCTCAGGAACGTGCCAAGGTAGCCATCGCCAAGGAAATCACCGAACGCGAAAAGACCCCCGCCACTGTCCGTCCGTTCCAGTCTCCTTACGACGCGAAGGTGGATACAACCGCACCGGAAGCCCTGTTGCAAAAGGTCGCACCTGCCCTTTGGACGATGCCGCCCGATTTCGCCCCTAACCCGAAGATCAAGCGCCTACTCGAGGCGAAGGCCGAGGCTTTTAAGTCAGGTGCCAACTTCGACTGGAGCCTCGGTGAAGGTCTCGCCTTCGCCTCGTTACTAGCCGAAGGTTATCCAATCCGTATTTCTGGCCAGGATTGCGAACGTGGTACCTTCTCGCACCGCCACGCTGTCCTGCACGACCCTTCGAACGACGCCGAATACTGTCCGCTGAATGCCGTGAGTGGCGGCGAAGCCATCGAGCTCGTCAATTCCACCCTCTCGGAATACGCGGTCCTAGGCTTCGATTACGGCTATTCGCTCGAAGCGCCTGATTCGCTCGTGATTTGGGAAGCCCAGTTCGGCGACTTCTCCAACGGCGCCCAGATCATGATCGATCAGTTCATCGCCTCGGCGGAGACTAAGTGGGGCCAGACGAGCGGACTCGTCATGCTGTTGCCGCACGGTTTCGAAGGCCAAGGCCCCGAGCACTCCTCGGCTCGCCTCGAGCGCTTCCTTCAACTCTGCGCCGAAAACAACCTGCAAGTCGTCCAGCCTTCGACGCCAGCACAACTCTTCCATGCCCTACGACGGCAGGTTAAGGCCGAGCACCGTAAGCCCTTGGTCGTTATGACGCCGAAGAGTTTGCTGCGGCACAAGGCCTGCGTCAGTGCCTTAAAAGACTTCACTCAGGGCACCTTTGAAGGCGTCCTCGCCGATCCGACGCCGGCGGCCAAGACGGAGCGCCTGATACTTTGCTCGGGTAAGGTATTCTACGAACTCGCCGCTGAGCGCACCACCCGTATGGATACGTCCACTACGATTATCCGCGTGGAACAATTCTATCCGTTCGACGCGGCCGCCCTGAAGAAGCTCCACGCACACTACGGCTCGCCCGCCAAGGTCGTTTGGGTCCAGGATGAGCCCCAGAACATGGCTGGCTGGTCCTTCATCGCCCCTTTGGTCGAGTCTACGCTCGGTGTCCGTCCGGTCTATGCCGGTCGCGACAGTGCCGCCTCCCCAGCGGTGGGTGCCCTCTCCGTCCACAGGGTCGAGCAGGCAGACGTCATCCGTCAGGCCTTTAATGCCTAAATTTAGGCATTAGCCTGGCGCGAAGTCTTGGTTCAGGTGTCTTTAAAGCCTCAAAGGAGGGGAAGAAGCCGATTAAAGGCATATTTCCCCGTTGAAACGGCCACGGGGGGCTTCCAAAGTCCCCCCTAACACTTTTCATGGCTGTCGAAGTCAAAATCCCCCCCATGGGAGAATCCATTACCGGAGGTCTCCTTGCATCTTGGACCGTTAAGAGCGGCGACGCTGTCCGTAAAGGGCAGCTCCTCTTCTCTTACGAGACCGACAAAGTCACTTCCGAAGGCACCGCCGAGGTGGATGGCTGTATCACAATCGGCGTAGCCGCTGGCACCGAAGTCTTGGTCGGGCAAGTCATTGCGACGATCGAAGCTGGTGCCGTTGGTGCCGCCCCCGCCCCCGCTGCCGCTGCGCCTAAGGCTGTATCCGAAAAGTCGGTAACACCCGCTGCCGTTACGCCTAACCTGGCCCCCGTGCTCGCCAAGTCTGGCGCTGCCGCCGAAATCTCCCCCGCCGTCCGACGTATTTCTGCAGAAACTGGCCTCAACCCGGCGTCGATTCCTGGCTCCGGCAAGGCTGGTCGCGTGACCAAGGGCGATATGCTCGCCGCCCTCGAAGGCAAGACGCCCATCATGGCTGTCGCTTCGGCTCCAGTCGCCAGCGTAGCGGCTATGCCGGCTTCGGCGCCTTCGGCTCCGGTGACGATTCCTTCGCGCGAAGGCCGCACGACGCGCAAGCGCATGTCCCCTTTGCGTCGGAAAATTGCCGAACGGCTCGTCCAAGCGAAGTCCGAGACGGCGATGCTCACGACGTTCAACGAGGTGAACATGGCCCCGGTCATGGAACTACGTAAGCGTCATGGTGAGGAATTTCTCAAGAAATACGGGGTCAAACTCGGTTTCATGTCCTTCTTCGTGAAGGCGGCGGTCCAAGCACTCAAGGATGTGCGTGCAGTCAATGCGCAGCTCGACGGCGAGGATATCGTCGAAAATAATTTCTATGATATCGGCGTAGCCGTTGGCACTGAGAAGGGCCTGATGGTCCCGGTTGTCCGCGACTGCGATGCGCTCAGCTTCGCGGGAATCGAGAAGGCAATCACCGACTACGGCAAGCGAGCGCGCGATGGTAAGATTCAACTACCTGAACTTCAAGGCGGCGTCTTCACCATCTCTAACGGCGGCATTTATGGCTCGATGCTGTCCACGCCGATCCTCAATCATCCGCAGGCAGCCATCATGGGCCTGCATAACATCGTCGAGCGCCCGGTCGCTGAAAACGGCCAGGTCGTCATCCGTCCGATCATGTACCTCGCCCTCTCGTACGACCATCGTATCATCGATGGCAAAGAAGCGGTGACGTTCCTCGTCAAGGTGCGTCAGTACATCGAAGAGCCCCACACCCTGCTCTTCGGAGCCTAATCCCTTTTTCTACACCTCAATGTCTCAACTCGATCTCGTTGTCATCGGTTCCGGCCCCGGCGGTTATGTCGCCGCCATTAAGGCCGCCCAACTCGGCCTTAAGGTAGCCTTAGTCGAAAAGGACCCCGTCCTCGGCGGCACCTGCTTGAATGTCGGCTGTATCCCTTCCAAGGCCCTCCTGCACTCGACCGAAGTCTTCCATCAGGTCACTCATGGCAAGAAGCACGGACTCGTCGGCGGCGAGAAGGTGACCATCGACGTGGGCGCGATGATGGCCAATAAAGACAAGGTTGTCTCCCAGCTCAATCAGGGCGTGAAGTTCCTCGTTTCTAAACGTGGCATCGAAATTGTCCAAGGCCTCGGTCGGCTCGACAAGCAGCCAGGTAAGGTCCTCGTCCGCAGTAGCGCCGGGGAGCGCACGCTCGAAACCAAGAACATCATCATCGCCACTGGCTCGTCCATCGTCGAGCTGCCGTTCATGAAGTTTGATGGCGAAAGTGTTATTTCATCCGACCATGGTATCGCCCTCAAAAGCGTACCCGAAAAGATGGTGGTCGTGGGCTCTGGTGCAATCGGCCTTGAACTCGGCTCCGTCTGGGCCCGCCTCGGTGCCCAAGTCACGGTCGTGGAAATGCTCCCCTCCATTGGCGGTCCAGCTTATGATGAAGACGTCGCCAAGGTCGCCCAGCAGGCTTTCGAAAAGCAAGGCATCAAGTTCGAGCTCGGTGCCAAGGTAACCGGCGTCAAGAAGAGCGCTGGTGGCATGGCCCTTACGGCGGAACGCGATGGCAAGCCACTTGAATTCCCAGCCGACAAGATCCTCGTCGCCGTTGGTCGCAAGGCCAATACCCAAGGTCTCGGTGCCGCGGAAGCTGGCCTCAAGCTCGATGAGCGCGGCCGCGTTGTCATCGACGGCCATTTCCGCACTAACCTCCCAGGCGTCTACGCTATTGGTGACGTCGTCGCTGGTCCGATGCTTGCCCACAAGGCCGAAGAAGAAGGCGTGGCGGCGGCCGAAATCATTGCCGGCAAGGCTGGTCACGTGAATTACAACATCATCCCCGGTGTCATTTACACCGACCCCGAAATTGCGGGTGTCGGCATGCTGGAGTCGGAAGCCAAGGCCAAGAATATCGAGGTCAAGGTCGGCAAGTTCCAACTCGCCGGTAACGGCCGCGCCATCGCCACCGACGCTACGACTGGTTTCGTAAAAGTGATCGCTGACGCTAAGACCGACAAGGTTCTGGGCGTGCAGATTGTCGCCCGTGGCGGTTCCGAAATGATCGCCGCGGCATGTGCGCACATGGAATACGGCGCCAGCGCCGAAGACATCGCCCGCACCTGCTTCGCTCATCCGACCATTAGCGAATCCTTCAAGGAAGCCGCCATGGCCGTGTCTAAGTCGAGTATCCACTCGCTCTAAGTTCGGCCTTCGGACTTAACGAACGAAAGGGTGCAATTCGCACCCTTTCTTGTTTTAGAATTTGTTTCCGTCATTAAGCCGCGGAGGCAAACCGAGTACCCTGATTAAGGGCTTAAAAGTGAAAGGGGCTAGGCTGACCACGGCACACGGGGAACCAGACTGCCGTTGCTTCCTTCCGGACCTGGCGGGATTCGTCGGCACCCATTGCATGGGGCCTAGCTTGCATCTTTGATGAGTGACCAATCGGCTCTTTTCAACCCCCAAGTTCCCCTCTAACTATCACCATTCCCGATGGCCGAAATTCCCAAGTCCTACGACCCCCAAGGGGTCGAACAACAATGGTACGACCGCTGGGTCGCCGCAGGCTGCTTTGCCGGCAAGGTCGACCCGACCCGTCAGTCGTTTGCAGTCATGATTCCGCCTCCCAATGTGACCGGCGTGCTGCACATGGGGCACCTCCTGAATAACACCTTACAGGACATCATGGTGCGCCGCGCGCGCCAAGAAGGTAAATCCGCCCTCTGGCTTCCGGGAACCGACCATGCCGGTATCGCCACCCAGTCGCGCGTCGAAAAAGATCTCCGCCAAAACCATGGTAAGACCCGCCACGACCTTGGTCGCGAGAAGTTCATTGAGATCGCTTCCGAATGGCGCGACAAGCACGGCGGCATCATCCTAAATCAGCTCCGTAAGCTCGGCGCCTCGTGTGACTGGGATCGTAAGGTGCACACGCTGGATGCTGGTTACTCGGAGGCGGTCTTGCAGGCTTTCGTCACGCTCTATGAGCGGGGCTATGTCTATCGCGGCAAACGGATGGTTAACTGGTGCCCAGTATCGCAGACGGGCCTCTCCGATGAAGAAGTGATCATGAAGCCTTCCAAGGGCTCCTTGTTTAAGATGCGCTACGAAGTTGTGGAACATCCTGGTACGTTCTTAGAAATTTCCACCACCCGCCCCGAGACTATCCCGGGCGACACGGGTGTTGCCGTCCACCCGGAAGACGAACGCTACAAGCATCTCATCGGACTACACGTTTGGCGTCCCTTCCCGCGGGCCCAAATCTCGATTGTCGGCGACCCTGCCGTTGAGCGCGAGTTCGGTACGGGAGTCCTCAAGGTGACCCCAGCGCATGACCGCACAGACTTCGACATCGGTAAGCGTCATGGGCTGCCAGTGCTCGATGTGATGAACCCCGACGGTACGATGAACGCAGATGCCGGGCCCTTGGCTGGCATGGAACGCTTCAAGGCCCGTGACGCCGCCGCCAAACTGCTCGAAGAGCTCGGTGCCCTCGTCAAGATTGAGCCTTATGAGAACACGGTAGGCTTCTCTGAACGAGCCGATGTGCCCATCGAACCTCGCCTCAGCGAACAGTGGTTTATCCACTACCCCAAGATTGAAGAAGCCAAGCGCGCCGTCACGACGGGTATCATTAAGTTCCACCCTGAACGCTGGACCAAGACTTACCTCCACTGGCTTGAAAATATCCAAGACTGGTGCGTGAGTCGTCAGCTCTGGTGGGGCCATCGCATCCCCGTCTGGTATCGCAAGGGTGCCGACCGTAATGACGCCGCCCATCGCCACGTCTCGCTCACCCCGCCCGCCGACCCGCAAAACTGGGAACAGGATCCGGATGTGCTCGATACCTGGGCCTCCTCGTGGCTCTGGTGCCTTGCGACCATTGGCTGGCGCACGCCCGGTGAGACAACCCCAGAACTTCAGCATTGGTATCCCACCGGTGCGATCGCTACTGGGCCCGATATCATCTTCCTATGGGTCGCCCGCATGATTATCGCTGGCCTCGAACTGCACGGTCCCGAGAAAAAGACCCTGACGGACGACGAGATTCGCCAGCGAATTCCGTTCAAGCGCGTCTACTTTAACGGTATCATCCGCGATAAGCAGGGTCGCAAGATGTCGAAGTCCTTGGGGAACTCACCCGAGCCGCTTGACCTCATCGCCAAGTTCGGTGCCGACGGCTTGCGCTTCGGCCTACTGTCCATCGCTCCCAAGGGACAGGACATCCTCTTCGACGAAGACCGTGTCTCCCAAGGCCGTAACTTCTGTAACAAACTTTGGAATGCCGCGCGCTTCCGACAGATGTCGGGCCCGATGTTTGATAACAGCACCCTGCCCGCCATCGCCGCGCGCTTGAAGCCAGCACAACTGGACGACGACGACTTCGCCATCCTCCATGGCTTGGCTGAACTCACCGACGCCACGAGCCAACGCCTCGAGGAACACGAGTTCACCGCTTATTCCCAAGGGTTGTACACGTTCTTCTGGGGTGACTTCTGCGACTGGTATGTCGAGGCCTCTAAGGCCCGCTTGGCCGACCCAGCCTTGCGTGACAACTGTTTAGCCGTTCAGGACCTCGTGCTCCGTCAGTTCCTGCTGATGCTGCACCCGATTGCACCGTTTATCACCGATGAACTCTGGCACCTGCTGGGTTACGGTACCGAAAAGGATTTTATTCAGAACCATGGCACCGGCACGGGCGGTGATATTCTACGCGTCCTCCGCGAGCATGGGGTGAAGATGATGACCTCCAAGGTTGCCGATGTCGGCCTGCTCCGTGAGTTTGTCGCCGCCGTTCGTGCGATGAAATCTCAAGCCAACCAAGCCAACAAACGCGATAGCGTCATCACGGTCATCGCCAAAGATGCTTCGGCCAAGGCTTTGCTTGAGCATAATCGCGATAAGGTCAGCCGCTTGGCGGGTCTCGCTGAATTAAACTATAGCACGGACGCTGACGGTCGCCCCGGCACGGTTACCCCAGTGGGGGTTGTCCTGCTCGAAGTCGGCGATAACTTAGACGTCGGCGCTGAGAAGGTACGTCTCGCTAAGGAAATCGAGAAGATCGAAAAGGCCGTGTGCGCTGGCGAAGCCAAGCTCTCCAACGAAACCTTCGTTTCGAAAGCTCCTGCACAGATTCTGGAAGGCGCCCGGAAGCAACTCAACGAAGCCCAGGCTAAGCGCGATGAACTCGTGCGCATGCTGGCTTCTCTCGGTTGATGTCCCAAGTCATCGTCCATGCTGACAAGGCCTCTGCGGCCAAGGCCGTCGCAGCCGCCATCCGCGACCTCATGGTTGCTAAGGCCAAGGCTGGTCAGGCCGCGGTCCTAGGCCTAGCCACTGGCTCAACGCCCCTCCCCTTATATGCGGAATTAGTCCGCCTGCATCGCGAAGAAGGCCTGAGTTTTAGCAACGTCGTCAGCTTCAATCTCGACGAGTATGAAGGTCTTTCCGGGGACCATCCGCAGTCCTATCGTTACTTCATGGAGCACAACCTCTTTCGCTTCATCGATATCCGTCGCGAAAATACGCACGTGCCGACCGGCATCCATGCGGATGCTACCCGCACCTGCGCCGACTACGAGGCCGCCATCCGTACTGCAGGCGGGATTGACCTCCAGGTCTTGGGGATTGGCCGCACAGGCCATATCGGCTTTAACGAGCCCCCTTCGGCCCGCGATTCGCGTACGCGTCGCGTGCACCTCGATGAGGTCACCCGCCGCGATAATTCTGTCTTCTTCGGTGAGCTGAGCCTCGTGCCGCAGGGTGCACTCACCATGGGCGTGGGGACCATCCTGGACTGCCGCCAACTCGAGTTACTGGCCTTTGGGACGGGTAAAGCAGAGATTATCCGAAAGTCCCTGCAAACTCAGCCTTCGGCCGACTGCCCGGCCAGCTGGCTCCAAAGCCACGCACACTGCACGTTCCATCTCGACCCCGCAGCCAACGCTTTACTCTAAGCCGCCTGTTCAGGATGCAAGTCTCACCCCGTTATACCTCATCCATCGATCCGGGCTTTGTCCCCGCTTCGCTTTGGACCAAGGAATTCCGTAAACTTTGCCAGCATACTCCTGGTAGCTCGGCTCTTGCGATTGGTCTATCGCGTCCCGATGGCACGGCCTCGGTCTTCCGGACGATGCTGCTGCCAGCCGGTTCGACTAACGACGCGGACAACCTGCTGCACGTTGAACGTACCGTCAAGTTCCTGCTCTGGGCTCGCAGCGGCAACCTGGTCTTACTGTCCGGCGAGCAAGCCCCCGCCTTAGCCAAGGAGTTGCAGGCCATGTACGCCCCCGGTGGCATCCGCTCCTTCGACGCAGACTTTGCACGCAAGCTCTTCGAACTTCCGCTGACGTTCCGTGCGGTTACCGAACAGGACCAACCGGCCGAAAGTACCTCTCACCTCCCCTTGGGGCGTAACCTCGGCGGCTGCCGTATTGGCTTCGACCTCGGCGGCTCCGACCGGAAGTGCGCAGCCGTCATCGACGGCCAAGTCGTCTTTTCGGAGGAAGTAAAATGGGATCCCTATTTCCAGCCGGACCCCGCTTACCATCTCGAGGGCATCCGCCACTCCCTGCAGATTGCCGCCGCTCACCTCCCGCGCGTTGACGCGATCGGTGGCTCTGCGGCGGGCGTTTACATCAACAATAAAGTGCGCGTCGCCTCGCTCTTTCGCGGCGTGACTGACGAGTCGCTCTTTGAGGCCAAGGTTAAGTGCATGTTCCTGAATCTTGCGATGGAGTGGAAGGTGCCGTTCGAAGTTCTTAACGATGGTGACGTCACGGCGCTCGCTGCTTCGATGTCGCTGAATCGCAACGCCGTCCTTGGCATTGCCATGGGCACCAGCGTGGCCGCGGGCTTTGTCGACCCCAAGGGCAACCTCACTAACTGGCTCAGCGAGCTCGCTTTCGTGCCGGTCGATTATCGTGTTCAGGGACCGGCCGACGAATGGTCCGGCGACCTCGGGTGTGGCGTGCAATACTTCAGCCAGCAGGGCGTGGGGCGTTTACTCCCCCTCGCTGGCATCCATCTGCCGGGGTCCATGCGCCTCCCCGAGCAATTGGAAGAACTACAAAAACTCATGCTGGGCGGGGATGCTCGTGCCCTGAAGGTCTACGACGCCATCGGGATTGCGTTCGGCTATGCCATCGCACACTTCGCCAGTTTCTACGATATTCAGTGCCTCCTAATCATGGGTCGCGTGACATCGGGCAAAGGTGGCGACATCATAATTGAGCGAGCTCGGTCAGTACTGACCGATGAATTCCCCGAACTTCGCATCGACCTCGTGGTGCCTTCCGAGAAGGATAAACGCCACGGCCAAGCTGTCGCCGCTGCCTCCCTCCCCGCACTCTGACATGAAGCTCAACCCTAAGGCTAACTTGCTTATCCCCGACCAGCAGACTGGCCCGGACACGTTTTGCCGTACGACCCACCTCGGGATCGGTGCGCACCAGGATGACCTCGAGTTCATGGCCTATGAAGGGATCCTTGCTTGCTACGACCGAACGGACCGGTGGTTCGGGGGCGTCATCATGACGGACGGGCGTAGTAGCTCGCGTAAGGGACCTTATGCCGGTTGGACGGATGACCAGATTGCCGCCGAGCGCATCAAGGAGCAGCACCAAGCTGCCGTCATCGGTAAGTATTCGTTTATCGCCCAACTCGGCTACCTATCCAAGGAAGTTCGCCCCGCCCATGAGCCTTCGGTCGTCAGCGACTTGCTCGCCATCTTAATGGCCGCCCAACCAGAAGTGGTCTACCTCCACAACCCTGCGGATAAGCACGACACCCATGTGGCCTGCCTCCTGCGTTGCCTTGAAGCCCTCCGGGCTATGCCGGCCGAACTGCGCCCGAAGAAGGTTCTTGGTTGTGAGGTCTGGCGGGGACTCGATTGGATGCTAGATGCCGAAAAAGTACCGATGGCCGTCTCCGCCCGTCCCGAATTGGCCAATGCCCTCAACGAGGTGTTCGCTACGCAGATTGTCGGCGGCAAGCGCTACGACCTTGCGGTCCTCGGCCGTCGCATTGCGAACGCGACTTTCTACGACGCCCATGCGTCCGACCAAGAGACTTCACTCCAGTGGGCTCTCGACCTGACTCCGCTGATCAATGACCCCAAGCTCGACGTCATCGAGTATACCCTTGGTTTCGTCGAACGCCTGAAGCAAGACATCGCCGACCGCCTTAAACGCGCGCTCTAAATGAAGCCCACTCTCCTTGTCCTCGCCGCTGGTATGGGCAGCCGCTATGGTGGCCTTAAGCAGATCGACCCGATGGGGCCGTCCGGTGAAACTATTCTAGACTACTCGGTCTTCGATGCGATTCGCGCGGGCTTCGGCAAAGTAGTCTTCATCATTCGTCCAGACTTTGAGCAAGATTTTCGTGAACGCATCGCTGCCAAATTCGCTGCCAGAATTGAGGTTGGCTTCGCGTTCCAGACCTTAGATCGGTTACCTCAAGGGTTTACCGTGCCCGCTGGCCGTGAAAAGCCTTGGGGCACCACCCACGCGATTCTCTGCGCCCGGGATACCGTCCACACCCCCTTCGCCGTCATCAATGCGGATGACTTCTACGGACGAGATTCCTATGCGACTCTCGGTCAGTATCTATCGGGTCTGCGGAACGGCGACCTCACCTACGCCATGGTTGGGTTTACCTTGAAGAACACCCTCTCGGATCACGGGGCGGTCGCTCGGGGCATCTGCCAAGCCGACGGCCACGGCCTGCTGACCGACATTCAGGAGCTAACCAAAATCGCGAAAACTGTAACGGGCGCCGAGAATCGCACCGAAGACGGCGTCGTCACTCAACTGAATGGTGAAGAGCCGGTCTCAATGAACATGTGGGGCTTCACGCCGAGCATCTTCGCTTTGCTCGAAGCTGAGTTCATTTCCTACCTCCGCACCAAGGGCCACGAACTGAAAAGCGAGTCCTACATTCCGATGTCCGTGGGTAACCTCGTAAAGAGTCAGCAGGCTACCTGCCGCATTCTCCGGACGACAGCGGCGTGGTTTGGCGTGACCTATCGTGAAGATAAGGCGATGGTCCAAGCCAACATCCTTGAGCAGGTCCGCCAAGGCAACTACCCCACTACCCTTTGGACCTAGTCTCATGGCCACCTCCGTTTCTTACGACACCCGCGCCATCGCCGCCGCTTTCACCCTGCTGGGTGACTTCGCCTCTGCGGAGCCCTACGGTAGCGGACATATCAATGACACCTTCGCGCTTGAGATGAGCCAAGGCGGTCGCCGCCTGCGCTACGTGCTGCAACGTATTAACCACAACATCTTTAAGAACCCCGATGGACTGATGGAGAATGTCGAACGCGTCTGCCGCCACACCCAAGCGAAGTTGCAGGCCGCTGGGGCGGTCGATGCCTCGCGGCGAGCCTTGACGTTGGTCCCCACGAAGGCCGGGCGTGGCTGGCACACTGACCCAGCCGGTAACCGCTGGCGCTGCTACGTCTTCGTCGAAGGCGCAACCGGTCACGACATCATCCGCAACGCCGATCAGGCTTACCAGGCGGCCAAGGCCTTTGGAGCCTTCCAAGCCCTCGTTGCTGACCTCCCCGGCGGTCGTCTAGTCGAGACGATTCCTTATTTTCACCATACGCCTTCCCGCTTCGCCAACTTCCAAGCGGCTTTAACTAAGGATGCCCATGGGCGGGCCGCACTGGCGCTACCAGAAATCAATTTCGCTCTCGCCCGCGCCCATGACGTCGGTGTCATTGCGGACGCCATGGCCCGTGGTGATATCCCCGAGCGCGTCACGCATAATGACACCAAGCTCAACAACGTCCTCCTCGATAACGACACCCAAGAGGGCATCTGCGTGATCGACCTCGATACGGTCATGCCCGGCTCGGCCCTCTACGATTTCGGTGACTTGGTCCGCACCTCGACCTCGCCGGCCGCCGAAGACGAGACCGACCTTTCCAAGGTCACGATGCAGTTGCCGATGTTTGCGGCTCTCTTGAAGGGTTACCTGACTACCGCCGGAGGCTTCCTGACCGCTCGTGAACGGGAACTACTCCCCTTCGCCGGTAAGTTAATTACCTTTGAGATTGGCCTACGCTTCCTGACTGACTGGCTAGACGGAGACGTTTACTTTAAAATCAAGCACCCGCAGCAGAATCTCGACCGCCTGCGGACCCAATTCAAACTTGTCGAATCCATTGAAGCCCAGATGTCTGCCATGCAGGCACTCGTCAAATAAACCATGAAAGTCCTCGTCACTGGCGGTGCTGGCTTCATCGGTTCACACGTCGTCGAATATTTCCAAGGTAAGGCCGAAGTCGTCGTTCTGGATAATTTCCGGTCTGGCCACCGCCGCAACTTAGCTGGCCTCCAGCATACCCTAATCGAGGGTTCGATTCTGGATCGTGCCAAGCTCGAAGAAGCCATGCACGGCGTTGACCAAGTCTACCATTTAGCAGCGATGATTTCCGTGCCGGAGTCGATGCTGAAGCCCCGCGAATGCGTGGACCTCAACGCCACGGGCACTTTGCATGTCCTCGAGGCCGCCGAAGCCGCCCAAGTGCGCAAGGTCGTCCTTGCTTCTTCCGCCGCTGTCTACGGCGATAACCCGACCGTCCCCAAGGTCGAGACCATGCTGCCCGAGCCTAAGTCGCCTTACGCCGTGACCAAGCTCGACGGTGAGTATTACCTCGACCTCTTTCGTCGGGAACGCGGCCTGGCCACCACGAGTCTACGCTTCTTTAATGTCTTTGGCCCGCGCCAAGATCCGCAATCTCCCTACGCCGCCGCGGTCCCCATCTTTATCGAAAAAGCCGTCAATGGTGAGCCCATTGGTATCTTCGGCGACGGTGAACAGACCCGTGACTTCATCTACGTTAAAGACATCATTGGGGCCCTGACCTTTGCCGCTAATAACCTAGAAATGAGCGGAGTCTTTAACGTCGGCTATGGTCGTAAGATGACGGTGAAGTCCTTGGCTGAAGATATTATCCGCCTCACGGGCTCAACCTCTGTCCTAGAGTACCTGCCCAGTCGCCCTGGCGACATCAAGCACTCGATGGCTTCCTCGGATAAACTGCAACAGGTAGGTTGGCAGCCGCGCCACAGCGTAGCCGAAGGGCTCGGGGCGACGGTCGCTTACTTTAAGTCGCTCAAGGCGTGACTTCAAACGGCACGAGGAGGTAATCCTCGGCGCCATCGCTGATATTTAGCCACAAGTCATAGTGGCCGGGCGCGGGCAGCCGTAAACGGAAGGAAAGCGTCGGATTAGCCTCGTATTCGCCGCCTTCCAACGACGGGTGCATGTGGGCGTAGCCGGTTTGAGTGGTCGCATCACCAAACAGGACCGCATGGCCCAGTGAGGCCATCAACGCCTGCAGCTTGAGGGGAGGAGAGCCAGCTGGGGCCGATAATGTCACGCGCACCAAGGCGGACTTACCGGACTGGGTCGTCGAGAGGGTGACCGCCTTCACCTGATTGCGCGAGATGAGCGGAGGCTTCGGTAAGGAGCGCACCTCAAGGCTGGCTGTCGCTTCGGCCAGCAAAACGCGGCCGGCTCGGAGCGTCACAAAATCGACGTAAGCCTGAAAGTCGCCTCCAGGGTTTCCTTCCGTGAACCACGTGGGCAATACAAAACGCCAAGTGCCATCATCGGAAGGGGTCGGATGAACATGAATATATCCCTTCCTTCCGGTCACCTGCCGGAGGTGCAAGTGGATCTTTTGCGTGTGCGAGATGGCGACTTCAAAGGGTAAGATCGGACGACCCTCATCACCGATGAGACGGAGGGATCCACCCTGACCATTGTCATTAAACGTTAACTCGAGTTTCACCGGGAACTGCAAAGCCTTGGGTGAATAGAAGTTAGCCTCTTCATTGACCCCGCAGAATTGGAGACCCTGAGAAATCACAGGCTCATGGGCGGCGTGCAGGAAGGCGCACTGCGTATCTGGCAAGGAGCGCAAACCGAAGAAAGCAGCGACTGACAGTACGGTCAGGGCCCAGATTTGTTGGGAAGTAGTCATCGCGGTTTAGATGGTTCAGCGAGCCGCGTGAAATACTCGGCCACGTCGGCTGGGTCAAACACCGCGCCCTCGCGACGTTGGACGATGCGGCCTTCTGGGCTGACAATCACCAGGGCGGCATTGTGCAGGATTGTGCCGTCACTCCGGGTCGTCAGGATACCGTAATGACGCATGAGATCCTTGATGTGGGCTTCCCGGCCGGTCAGGAAACTGTGTCGTTTAAAGTCGATACCATAACCCTCCGCATAGGTGCGGAGAACGCCTGGGGTATCCACTTCGGGGTCGAAGGTGATGGTGACCAGACGAATATTCGCAAGGGCTGGCCGCTTGGCTAATTCATCGGCAAGTTTACGCATGGCCGACGTCGAAGCAGGGCACATGCGGGCGTTCTGGCAACTCGTGAAGACGAAGTTAATCGCCAAGGGAGCGCCAAGGAAGTCTTTCTTCAACTGGAACTTCCCGTCTTGATCCCACAGGGCCATCATGGGCATGAGGTCATTGGCGCCGCGCATCACGATACGCCCACGTTCGAACGTATCCCGTCGCAGGTCCTCAACGACCTGTTGCTCCTGCCGTAGTTCCTCCGGCTCAGCCGAAACCACACCCTCCGCCGACAGCTTGCCATCACGCTCAACCAAGGTACAGCGGACCTGCTTAGCCCACGCAATTTCGAGGTCGCCGGGTTGGAGCGCAACGGACACGGGGGCACTAGGCTTACCGGCGCTCGGCGTGAAGCTCGCGGAGCGGCTCGCCGGTTCAAAACGGCTCAACTGCCCAACCTGCGAGACCGAGTCGGCCGCAGCGAGTAGCGACACCGAGAGGAAGTAGACGAAAACTTTCATGAAAATAGTTTACCGGATTCGCCCAAGAGAAGTTTAACCATGCCATGTCGAACGCCGCGATGGGTCAGCTGGAAAGCTTCCGCGCCCGTGAGGTCGGCCAAGATACACAAAGTCAGCAAAGCCGCTGGCATGATATCCAAGCGATCAGCAGGGATACCTGGTAAGGTGCGTCGTTCATCGGCGGTCATTCGGCAAAGCTTGTCTTTGAGTTCACGGATTCGCAATAACGGCAGACGTCCGCTGGTGGGGGGCTCACCCAAGGCCTCTAAGTATAAGGCAATCACCGCGAATGCCCCCCCTGCGCCTACAATGAGCGCGCGTTCGGCTACCTGCGGTGGAATGACTTCGCCCAAGCTCAGGAGAACGTCAGCACGAAAAGCCGCCTGTGCAGACTCGCTGATCGGACCGGGGGCACCCCCGAGTAGTGTCTGCGTGAGGCGGACCGACCCTAAGGGAAAGCTCCGGGCTAACGTGCAACGCTGGCCGCGGATTTCCATCACCTCCAAACTCCCGCCACCGAGGTCGAAGGCGAAGATGTGTTGATAGCCAGCCAAGGCGGTGTCTGAACGGACGCCATCCGCGGCTAAACGGGCTTCCACTTCTCCGGAGACGAGCGTCAAGCCCAGGCCCGTCAGAGCTCGTAACCTGGCATCAAAGTCTCCGCGGTTGCCACATTCGCGCAGGGCGCTGGTGCCTAATAAGACAATCGGGTCCGCCTTCTGTTCACGGGCGATTGCCACCAGCCGAGCCACGGCTTGGGCGCCTGCTTCCAGAACCTCAGCCGACAGGATGATTTCGCCCGACGTAATCGGAAATAAGCGAACGGACTCAGATGTCCGCAGCACTTCGGACCCGTTTTGGCGATCGAGGACCGAGACCTTGATCGAATTCGAACCGATGTCGACGACAGCCAGAGTACTCATTAGAATTTGATATCCGCCTTTAGGCCCCCGAAGCAGTGCCAGTCTGCCTGGGTCTCAAAGTCCTTCGTCCGCAGGCTGAGGAAATAAGTCCCGCTTAATTGATAGAAGTGAAAAGTCGTTCCAGCCGAAAGTTGAAGAACCAATGGCCGACGCGTCACGGAGCCTGAATTCACGAAGTTGGTTCCATCGGTGGCGTAGTTGCGCACGACGACCTCGGTCTGGGCATCCAGAAAGAACCAGGATGAGATTCCCGGCCCGTCCGTCGGCAAATTGAAGCCCTCAACCGGTTGGTAGGCGTTCGAATGTCTAATCGTTCCATGACCCCATGAGCGATCTAAATCCCAGCCCCAACGGTACTGCACGCCCAGCACAACTTCGGTCCGTAACGTGCCGAGCTGCAACTGTCCACGCGCGATTAAATCACGCAGATTTTGCTTCCCGCCATCGAGGTCGAAACGACGCTTGAACTCGAGGTTTAGGTTTATGGCCGGCTCATTTGGCAACTGGGTATCCCAGCCCGCGGGGTGTGTAATGCCCACCAAGTCGTGGAACTTATCTTGGACGTTTTGAGCACCCGAAGCAGGACCGACGACGCCGAACTGGAATTCGGCGGTAAACAGGCAATCCCGCCGGCCGCCGCGCTCCAGAATCGTTCCATAACCATAGGCCAAGTAGAGCGCACCCGAATACGGTAAATCCGTATCGAGTGGATGCGGATTATTCGTATCAGACGGGGTATTGATTTCCTGGGTTAGGGCCCAGTAGTGGTTTTCGTCCGTATTAAAGGACAAACGCAGGCCCTGCGTATAGTAGCGGTCCTTGTTGGTCGGGGCGAACTTGTCGTTTTCCTCGACCAAAGAAAGGACCGTCCCTTGGTGCGGCAAGGGGATGGGTAAGTTCCAGACCGGCGACAATGTCTGTGCGCCTAGTTTAACCGCAGCCATGAAGGCAATCAGGGGGATGGACCGCATGAATCAGATGAGGAGCAAAGCCGTTTCGGCCAATCGTCACAATGCCTTTCTGCTTGTGAACTATTCACCGCCCAAGTATCTGACTGTCAGGATGTCGCATAATTCCGCACGAGCGCCGACCGCCAGGATAGAGGTCCTAAGCGATGGGTTGACCCTCGTCGTCGTGTCGGGCGATTGGACCATTCATGACACCCTACCCAAAATCTCATTTAAAGGCGATAAGGTCAAAGTCCAAGCGGACGCACTGGGTGCGTTTGATTCGTCTCTTCCCGCTTGGCTCTATGTGCATTTCAAGAATGTCCGCCAGTGCGACCTCAGTGCCTTGCCCCCTCGGTTACAGTCCTTAGTCGACATGGCTGAAAAAGCTACCCTCAGTTCCGATCGCTCCCCGACCGCTGGTTTCTTCGAGAACTTTGGTTCCTGGGGTATCGATAGCACATACTCGTGGGGGCGGGCTTTTGACCATATTGGCCAAACCGCCGTCGGCTTTGCCCGGGCTTGCATCGGACGTGCTCGGGTCAACTGGAGCGACTTCACCCTCCAACTGCAGACCGCGGGCGTGGATGCCCTGCCCATCGTCGCCTTACTGGGCCTCTTGACTGGCCTGATCATGGCGTATGTGGGCCTTATCCAGCTTCGTCAGCTCGGTGCCAGCGTCTATGTCGCCAACCTCGTCTCGCTGGCTATGACCCGCGAGATGGGAGCCTTGATGACGGGCATCATCGCCTGTGGACGGACGTCCACTTCTTTCGCCTCTCAGCTAGGCAGCATGAATCTAAGCCAAGAAACGGATGCCCTGCGCTCGCTCGGCATCAACCCCGTCGAATACCTCGCGGTACCGCGCATCCTCGCCGTCACCTTGATGGTCCCCCTCCTCGCCATTTTCGCCACCTTCTTCGGCATCTTTGGCGGGATGATTGTTGCCTGTGCCGGTGACCTGAGCATCGAACAATACCTCACGCAGGCTGTCCTTGCGATTCAGTTTAAGAGCTTCTTAGTCGGCTTCATCAAATCCATCGCCTTCGGCTTTATCGCCGCTTGGGCAGGTTGCTACCGTGGTTCGGTCGCCCAACGCTCCGCCCTCGGCGTCGGCGATGCCGCGACTTCGGCCGCCGTCCTCGGTATCACGCTCATCGTTATCGCCGATGCCTTGTTTGCGGTGATCTTCAACCTCTACGACTTCTGATGAACGACGTCGCCCCAATCCTCCTGTGCGAAGACCTCGTGGTCGGCCACGCCGGCCAAGCGGTCATGAGCGACATTAACATCCGCCTCCCCGCTGGTAAGATCATTGCCATCGTCGGCCCCAGCGGCTGCGGTAAAAGCACGTTGATGCGCGTTTTGGGCGGCCTTGACGAACCCATGGCGGGACGCTCGGAACTGCTCGGCACTGACCTCGTGCATGCGACTGCGACCGAACGTGAATCCGTCCTGCGTCGTTCGGGCTTCCTCTTCCAAGGAGCCGCCCTCTTCTCTTCTTTGACGCTCCGGGAGAATGTCGAATTACCGCTACGGGAATTCCTGCCGATTCCACCGCACGAGATCGCCCAGCTCGCCGAGTATAAGTTAGCCTTGGTCGGCCTCGCCGACGCCATGGATAAGCTGCCCTCCGAGATCAGCGGTGGTATGGCCAAACGCGCGGGCATCGCCCGCGCCTTGGCGCTGGACCCAGCGGTGATGTTCCTCGATGAGCCCAGTGCTGGCCTCGACCCGGTAACCTCTGGCAAGCTTGATGAGCTCATCCTAAAAATCAAAGAATCCTTCGGCACGACCATTATCCTGGTGAGCCATGAAGTGCCCAGCATCTTACGGGTCGCCGACTTCTGCGTTTACCTCGACTCCGATACGGGCAGGATGGGCGCCTATGCACCGCCCAAGGCCTTCCTGTCACCGGAAGCCCACCCCAGAGCCCACGCCTTCTTCACCCTTGCCCGGATATCTTAAACCATGAGACGCTATGCCAATAAGACCTTAATCGGCGCCTTCGTCGCTGGTGGCGTCGTGCTCTTTATCGCCGCCTTTATTCTCCTCGGGGCCGGCTCCTTCTCCGGCGCCAAGCCGACCGCCCTCGCCTATTTCGACGACTCCGTCAGCGGGCTCGACATCGGCGCGCCTGTCAAGTTTCGCGGCGTGACCATTGGTAAGGTCTCGCAAGTGCTTCTGCGCACGGAAACCCAAGCCCCCTCTGACTATTCCATCCCAGTGGTCATGGAGTTCACGCCCGACCTCCTCACCCGGCGTGGCCTAGACCAAGCGCTCGTCGACAAGAGCGGCCTGCGCATCTCCGTCGAGAAGGGCCTCCGCGCCAAACTTCAACAACAGTCCGTTATCACTGGCGTGCTTTACGTCGAGTTAGACTACTTCCCCGATACGGCCTACAAACTACACGACACCAAGGGCATCCAGGCAGAAATCCCAACCCTGCCGTCTAACCTCGGGGCCTTAACCAAGGCTGTGTCGCAAACACTGGATCAACTGAGCCGAGTAGACTTCGTGGCCATCACCAAGAAGGTGGACTCCATCCTTGGGCGTATCGATAAGGGCGCATCCCAAATTGAATTTGAGAAAATCAACGGTAACCTCGTCCGAGCTTCCGACAATATCGCCCGCATCACCGGCGACCCTGCTATCACCAAGGCCATTGAAGACTTTTCGGCGGCGATGAAGTCCGTCGATTCCTTAGTCAAACGCTTGAATCAGCAGGTCGACCCAGTTGCCGATGACATCAAGTCGATGGCCGCCGCTGGTCGCAAAGCCTTGGAACGTCTGAATGAGACGGCCGAAAACCTGCGTACTTTGACTAAGGCTGGCTCCCCGACGCGCCGTGAGCTCGACACAGCCTTAGCCGACGTCTCCGAAGCCGCCACGGCCATCCGCTCCTTGGCTGACTTCCTCGAGCGCAATCCTGAAACCATCATCCAAGGACGTAGCAAACGCAGCGCTCCCGACAAGAAGGTCGAACCTGCACCCGAGACCCCTGTCACCAAATGACCTCGCGCCTCCTCACCTTCCTGACAGCCAGCCTACTTCTCACGGGTTGCATCGTCTTCGATAAAAAGAGCGAGTCGGTCTCGTTCCATCAGCTAGCCGCCCCGCAGGCAACTCCGACCGTTAAAGGTCCCTTGATCTTCATCCCTAGGGTAAACCTACCGTCCTCGGTCCGTCGACCTACTCTGGTCATGATTGACGAAGCGAACAACGTCCAGGTGGATGACTCGCAACGCTGGGCCACGCCCCTGGACCGTGGACTAGCTGAGGCCCTCGGCCAGCACCTCGTCAAGAATACCGGCCGGCCCGTCACCAACCAAGCCCCAGGTGATAGCCACCTAGTCCTGCTTATCGACGTGGACCAATTTGCCCTTAACCACGGAACGGCCGTCCTCCAATTGCGCTTCCGGGTTGAAAACGACTCGGGGCACCTCCTCGCCGAAGGCCAAGGGACCTGGAACAGCCCTAAAGCCGATAAACCCGAGGACTTTGTGCGCGCTCAGTCGGAAAACCTCGCCAAGGCGGCCCTCATCATTGGTAAAGTGTTGGCTCCCTTGACGACTAAGTCCGGGCCACCCAGATGACCGACCAACCTATCCACCGCCCCAACGGCTTCAGCGAAGTGACCGGTGAGATCTGCTTCGACCTCCCCTCGGCCTATATTCCGCATCGCGCCACGGGGTTACTGCATCTGGCCCGCTTCCTTGGGAAAATCCGCAAGCATCTCAAGGGGGAGCTACCAAAGTCCTACCAACGTAACTTCTGTAAGGGTTTTGACCGTTTCCTCTGCGCCCACCTCGACGTTACTCCGGAAGCCGTCATCCAATGCGTACGTGAAGCCCAGGACGAAGCTGACCTCGACGCTCGTCTCCTCGCACTATTCCCCAAAGACCTACTCGTGCATAAATGGAACCGCGAGCTCGTCCAAAAAGGCATGAGCGAAATGGGTCGCGAAGCCCTCGGTAACGCCAAGCGCTTAATGGGTGCAACCGAGCGCACCGACGTCATTTCTTTTGCCGACATGATTGATTTTGACGAGGGACGCATCCTATGAGTACCGACGAAGCCAACCCCAACCGGTTAGTGCTACGCGGCATCGACGCGGTCATCGCCTGTATCCTGGAGCACCCGAAAGCCCTCCGCGAGGTGCATGCCTCCGTCGCGTTTGTCGCAGCCTTATCCCCTCACGTCATTGCCCTCGAGGCGATCGGCGTGAAGCTGCGGACCTCGTCGCCCGACGACATGTCGTACCTCTGTGAGGAGTCCTGTCACGACGCTTGTGCGGTGACCATGCGTCCCGAGCCTGGCCATGTGCGTGTGTCTGACTTCTCCGAATGGCGCGAAAAACACGAAACGATTGTCATCGCCGATCACATTAGTCGCCCAGCGGACTTGGCGGCCATCGCCCGGACAATGAGCGCCTTTGGGATTCATCGGCTGCTGCTATCATCGGGCACGGAGAAACTCGCGTTTAACCCGGAAGTCTGGTCCCTCGCCCGTGGGGCCATGGAACATGTCAGACTCATGCGCGCCGCCGCCCTCGGTGGTCTTCTCAAGCTCGTCGAGGATAAGTGCTGTATCGTCGGCTTCACCCCTGGAGTTGGCCGCAAGGTCGACCTCGGCACGCCCGTTCGCGTCCCTGGCCGCCACCTGGCGCTGCTGCTGAGTGGCACGGAAATCCATGGTGACCTCCAGCCTCGTCTGGACCACGTTTTCCGCTACCCCGGTCTCGTCAGTCGTCCCTCCTTGGCCCTCGCCGAAGCCGCCCCGATTGCCATCGCTTGGATTGCCTCCACGCCGCAGCCCCGCGCCGATGGCTTCTTAGCCCGCAAGCGCGCCCGCCACCTTAAATCTGATCCACCCCCTCCTTCTGCCTAATCATGTCGTCCGTCCAGCCTCCTGAAGGCGAGAACGTCATCTCGCTTCAAAACATCAGCCGAAACTTCCTGTCGATGCTGCAACGCCAGCACGACATGCTGGCCTACAGCCTCGCTGGTCTCCGCACCGCCGACCCCAAGGCTTATGCTTATTATTCAACGGTATCGCGCGTGATGCCCGCCCCGCAGGTGCACCTGCCACACGACCAGATGTTGGCTTACGCTCGAAATCTCATGCTGCGCACCAGCATCAACGATTTGATCGGCCTTTCGGCAGAGTGCATGAATCACTGTCACTTGCTCTGCACCCTCATTCGTGTCCGCGGTAAGCAGCAGCAGGTCTCGCCGGATCTCGATAAGCAGATTGCCCAAAAGCACGAGGCGTTCATGCGTATGAATCTTCAAGAGAAGTTCAATGAACTCGAGGCGAATTTCGACATTATCTGCGACCTCGAAGATGGTATCTTCAGTCTCGCCGCCGCCCTGCGCGTCTTGGTTCGAGGTGGTATGGTCACCAACGATGATATCACGCCCGACGGCTCCCTGACCTTAGAGTTCAAAGCGATGAAGGACGTCGAAGTCCCTAATGACTCACCGGAAGCTTTACCGGAAAATACTCCCGTGGAGCGCCCGCTCGGCCTCACGGGCACTCCGCAAGTGAACCTAACGGGTGGACTTAACAAGGCGACCAAGACGATCTCCAAGCTTTCTGATACCCAGCGCACCTTCCGTCCGGGTGAGATGCTCGATTTGACCGATGAAGAAGTACTCGGGCTGAATATCACGGTCGCCAAGTTCTTTGATGGCCTCTTTCGCTCGGTCGAACACTACGGCCGGTCCTCGCTGGGCGACCCTTCTTAAGTCCGCGCCATGGATGCGCCGGCCCAGATCACCCGACCACGCCTAGCTTGGCTGTGGGTGGTCGGTGGCTTCCTGTTCCAGGCACTCCCGGCGGCAATCAGGGAGGAAGCCCTGCCCGTTGCACTTAAGAATATTGGCATCTCGAACACTCGCATCACCCAAGTGGTGGCAATCCTCGGCCTTGCCGTCGCGGTCAAGATTCTCTGGGCACCCTTGATGCCGCTGACTGGCCCGACCAGGCGCTTCATCCTCATCGCCCAAGCCTGCCTGCTGCTCGCCCTTCTCGGCTTGGCCGTACTCGTCGGACAAGCGTCCCAATCAACGCTCCTAATCCTCGGCACCTTAACCCTGATTTCGGTGCTGTCGGCGGGCCACGACTACGCCCTGGATGGTTACTTTGTCTCTTCTTTAGACGACCAAGGACGGGCCAAGCATTCAGGCTTACTCAGCTTCGCCTCTAAAACTGGCCAAGTCATTGCCGGCCCAGGTCTGATTTGGTGGGCGGGCCACCAAATGGATCAGAACGTGGCTGCCAGTGACGCGTGGCAAGGCGCCCTGCTGCTCGCCATCGGCGTCGGCGCCCTCGCTTGGGCGGCTAATCAATACGCGTTTCGGCGTGAGCCCGCGATGGCTGTCCCCACGGCGACGTTCGGCGACCGGTTAGCCGCCATGCTCGGAGCCTTACGAGACATGGTGCGCGACCCGCGCTTTCCGGCTTTGCTCGGACTTATCTTCTTCTATCGCGCGAGTGAAATTCACATGGCGCGAGTGCTGCCTTTATTCGCGATCTCTACCGCTGCCGAAGGGGGCTTAGCCCTCGGCAATGAAACCTATGCGGTGCTGCGTATCCCCACGGCTATCTTGGGCCTAGCCCTCGGCGGGCTCTTCGGGTCGTTCATCGTCACCCAGCGTGGCTTAGCGAAGTCCCTGCTCCCGCTAGGCTTGCTCATGCACTTGCCCTTGCTGGGTATCGCCTGGCTAGCGGCAAATCCGCAAGTCAACCTGCCGACCATCAGCGCACTCTTCTTCATCGAATATTTCGCTTACGGTGCAGGGGTCTGCGCTTTACTGCTGGCGATGATGAAAATGGCCGCGGGCGAAGAAGCGGCCACCCGTTATGCCCTGCTCTCGACCATCGCTTTGGTCGCCAGCTACCTGCCGGGACTATGGGCTGGCAGCCTGGCCCAACAACTCGGCTACGCCCACTACTTCCTCTTCGCACTGGCCCTCGCTATCCCGGGCCTGCTCGCTGCTTATTGGGGGCGACGGGCTTTTAACGAAGGCTAAACCTTTTTCGGCAGGACGACTAAAGTCTGCGCGAGTTGGGGATCAAGATAACGCTGGGCAAAAGACTGGACGGAACGACCATCCGTTGCGGCCATGCGTCGATCCCACTCGGCATCGAAGTTGGCGCCCAGCCCGACCAGTTCCCGGACCATGGCGCCCTGCATTCGAGCACCGGCGGATTGACGGTTCTGGCGACGGCTAACTCGCAGGCGGCGCTTGGCGTCCTCAATTTCCTCCGGCTTAAACTGGCCTTTGCGGAGGCGTACAAGTTCGGACTCCATTTCCTGGAGGACCTCTTGCGCAGCTTCGGCCGTGGTACCGGCATACAAGTAGAACATACCTTGATCGACGGTCTCGACGCGGGTCGCCCCAACGAAATAGGCCAAGCCTTTCTCCTCGCGGACGCGATGGAAGAGGCCACTCGCCATGCCACTGAGTAATTCTTCCGCGATGTTAGCGGATGTCACGAGGTCGGGGCCGAAGCCGCAATGCGGGTAGGCCACACAAACAACGGCCTGCTCTCCGACGGCTTCATGGCGCTCACTTTGGGCTTTCCGTGGGGCGTGGGTGGGTAACCCTTTGGTGTCAAAGCCGACCTTGGGGAGATGCCCGAAACGGGCCTCGACAAAGTCCAAGGCCATCTGGCGATCGTAGGAACCGCTGATGCCCACCACCAGATTGCCCGCCACGACGAGTTGCTGATGTAAGCTCGCCAAATCGGCAGTCGTAATCGTCGCCAAAGTCTCCGGTGTGCCCGAAGCATCGACGCCGAGGGGGTGGTCGCCAAAGAACTGCTGCAGGAGACGCAGGCGTGCCTTTTCGACAATATCGTCCTCGGCCTCACGACAGGCCGCGATGGCGGCGGAGCGTTCTGTTTCAAAGGTTTCTGGCAATAACTTTGGGCAGAGCACGCCGTCGGTCACTAACTCGGCAATCTTGGCGAAGTCAGAGCTCAGCGCTTCGCCCCAGACGCCGCAGGTGATTTGCGAACCGTAATCCGCGAAAGTTGCGCCCATGGCATCGACCTGACTTGCAACCTCCTCCTTCGTGCGTTTGGCCGTATCGCGGGTGAGCAGGGTCGATAATAATCCAGTAGTCCCACGCTTGCTAGCCACTTCGTAGGCCGTACCAGCCGCCACAAAGACACCGAAGCCAGCCTTAGGGATGGCTCCGTCGGGCTGGAGGAGTACCCGGACGCCGTTTGCCAGGGTAATGAGCTCAAAGGTTTCGGAAGCAGGCGTCGGCCGGCGAGCTAGCACGACTTCCGCAGCCTTCTGTCCGCGCATGGTCGCTTGGGTTACGGTCTCGGGCTTCAACCACTGCCGGGCAGACTTGGTGAGTTCCTCCGGCGTGACCTTGGCGAGTTCCTCGACGCCACGGCGGGGCCAAGAGATGTCATGGCCCGCACACGCGGCGTAACCATAACGCGCCACGGCGGCATGGATGTTCTTTAGACCATTAACCATCGCGACAACGGACTGGCGGCGCACCTTGTCCAGTTGGGCTTGCGAGACGCCTTTCTGGAGGAGTCCATCGATGACTTCAAAATAAGCCCGCTCCACGGCAGCGGCATCCGTGCCGGCATCCCCAATCCAGCTCAACCAGGCTAAGCCGACATCACGGATACCCATGACATGGGCGTCGATGGCATGCACGAGTTTGCGCTTCTCTCGGAGTTCATCCCAAAGCAAGGAGCTGTTACCAGACCCTAGGACACCAAGGCATAAGTCCAGCGGCGCGCGGCCTTGCTCGAAGAAGCCCGGGACACGCCACGTTGCCACGCCCTTAGTGGTCGAGACATCACGAACTAAGTCGCAACGGCGGGGGCCCGCTTGGGGCGGTTCAAAGGCTGGAATCACCTCGAGGCCAGGGCGACGGGAGAAGCGCGCAAACCAACGTTCCGCTGAAGCAAAGGCTTCCTCTGGTTCCATCGAGCCACCCAGAGCGAGCACGACGTTACTCGGGGTGTAACGACCCGCATGATAGGCCCGGAGATCTTCCGGGGTGATCCGGATAAAAAGTTCGCGGTGTCCGATAATCGGATGACGCATCGGGTGATTCCGCAAGGCCTCCGCCAGCACCTGCTCCGCCAAAATACTGTCGTGCTCATCATCGCGCATCGCGATTTCACGCAGGATCACCTCACGCTCCATCTTGCAGTCGGCGTCGGAAATCAAGGGGTCGAAGACCATCTCGGACAACGCCTCCATGGCGGTTTCAAAGCCCTCTTGGGGAGCGTCAATGTGGTAGACGGTGCGATCAAAGGTCGTGTAGGCGTTGGAATTACCGCCCGAACGATGGACGGACTCGGTGAGTTCACGATTCGTGAAACGCCCCGTGCCCTTGAAAACCATGTGTTCAAGGTAGTGCGAAATGCCAGAGCCTTCCCAGCGCCCTTCCTGTGCGCTTCCGGTCCGCACCCACGCCTGGACCGTACATAAGCCAATGTGTGGACGGTGCACGTAGATGACCTCCAAGCCGTTCGCGAGCACGCGTCTTTCGGGGTCAGGGCCAGCAATCTGACTGAAGCTAAGGCCTTCAAGAAATGACATACTGTTAGGTATGCCCCTCGGGCAGGCGGGCGCAAGCGTCCGACGTGGCTTATTTGCCGTGTCTTTACCCTGCGAGCATCGTCTGCTCAGGCCATTTGGAACCGTTGTAGCTGGTGGAGTAAATCAATAATGCCATTGAAAAACAAGGGGAGCCCCCCTATCCCCTTCTTTCCCCTTGTTCCAGGGGTCTCTTCGTCCTTCCCGCTATCCGTCCATGTATATCCCCCCTGAAATCCGTGCCCATCTTGAGGAGGTTGAGCGCCGCTCTGGCTACCTCTGGAAGTTCCTGGATGTCGCAGGTAAACAGGTGTTGATCGGTAAGCTCGAAGAACAGATGACCGCCCCTAACTTCTGGGACAGTCAGAAGTCCGCCCAGAAGGTGATTTCAGAGTGTAATGGATATAAGACTATCATCAGTCCCCAAATTGTCTTTCGCCGGAAACTCGATGATGCCAAGACCTTGGCCGAATTAATCGTCGAGTCCCCCGACGGCTCCGCCGACGCCGAGGTCGAAGAGTTGCGCATACTCGCCAGCGATATGTTGGCAGAGGTCGCCGAGCTTGAGATCGCCTCCTTCCTTTCCGGCTTGCATGACAAGTCTAACGCCATCGTCACCGTGAAGGCCGGCGCGGGCGGCACGGAATCCAACGACTGGGCCGATCTCCTCTTCCGTATGTATACCCGCTGGGCCGAACGCCGCGGTTTTAAGGTTGAAATCGAAGACGTCGCCGAAGGCGAAGGCGCGGGCATCAGTCAAGCCACCTTCCGCCTCGAAGGACCAAACGCCTACGGGTACATTAAGGCCGAACGTGGCGTCCATCGTCTCGTCCGCATCTCCCCTTTCGACGCCAACGCGCGCCGCCACACGTCGTTCGCCTCCGTCGACGTCGTCGCTGAAATCGACGATGATATTGAAATTGAAATCGAAGAAGCCGACCTCCGGGTTGACGTCTACCGTTCTAGCGGCAAAGGCGGCCAGCACGTTAATAAAACCGAATCAGCCGTGCGCCTCACGCACATCCCCACTGGCATCGTGGTGGCTTGCCAACGCGAACGCTCGCAGGTCAAGAATCGGGCCTTGGCGATGAAGATCCTCCGCGCCCGTATCTACGAAAAGACCCTCGACGATAAGCGCGCCGAGATGGAGAAGTACTACGGCGAAAAGGGTGATATTGGCTGGGGCAACCAGATCCGCTCCTACGTTTTCCAGCCTTACCAGATGGTGAAGGACCTCCGCACCGGCGTTGAGACCGGCAATATTCAGGCTGTGATGGATGGCGATATCGATGCCTTCATCAACGGCTGGCTTCGCGCGGGCGGCCCTCGCACGCGTAATAAGGACATTAAGATTGAAGACTAAGCGTCTTCGCCCCATCCCATGCCCAGCCAAGCCACCCTGCGCTCCAAGCTCCTCGATCAGCCGCTCTTTGCGGATAAGATCTGGAAGCTTTCTCCCGAGCCTTGGCCGCTCTCCGAAGCCCAACTCAAAGACCTTAAGCGCATTGGGGCTGCCTGCTTGAGCTACCATCGAGCCTTGGAACGGCTCTACGTCCGTTCGTTTACGGATAAGAAAATCCTTCGGAATCGCGAGGTTCACGCGAAGTGGGTTTCGGAATACCTCGATCGGTATAAGCCCCAAGGGCTAATTGAACACGGCCGCCACCGCTCGGTCAAGGGGCAGTGCCCCGTGGTGCTTCGGCCCGACTTGCTCATCACCGATGTAGGCTTCACCATGACGGAGTTAGATAGTGTCCCCGGTGGCGTCGGTCTCACCGCCTACTTGAATGAGGTCTACGCCGAGGACTGCTTAACACTGGTCGGCGCGACGACCATGCCGGAGCGTTTCTTCGCCGCCCTTGGTCGACTGACTCCATCGAACCGCTTTCCGCTCGTGGCCATCGTCGTCAGCGAAGAAGCCGCAACCTACCGTCCGGAATTCCTTTGGCTGGGCGAAAAGCTCCGCTCGCTAGGCCATGATGTTCACGTGGTCGACCCAGGACAACTCATGCAGATGGGGTCCGAAACCTATATCCCCGTCGACGGTGCGCCGCGGAAGGTTGACCTAATCTACCGTTTCTTCGAGCTCTTCGATCTCGCAAACGTCAAGGGGGCCGACGGTATTTTCAATGGCGTCGAGGCTGGCCAAGTGGCGCTGACCCCGCCAATGAAAGCTTACCAGGAAGAGAAGCTTGGTCTCGCCTTACTCCATCACCCGATGCTTTCAGAGTTCTGGAAAGAGAACCTCCCTGAAGATCACCATGAGGCCTTGTTCCGCATTGTGCCAAAGACATGGATTATGGAGAAGACCGACTTACCTCCGACCGCTGTGTTGCACGCCCCGCTCGTCAATGGCCGGCCAATTCGAGACTGGACCGAATTAGCCGAGGCCACCCAGCGGGAACGTAACCTCATCATCAAAGCGAGTGGCTTCCATGAGACCGCTTGGGGGGCCCGCAGTGTGACCCTCGGTAGCGACGTCTCCCGCGAGGAATGGCTCGAGGCCATCGAGCGCGCCATCGACCCAGATAACGATACCTTCCACGTGATGCAGGAATACCATAAGCCCTCCCGCCTGAGCCACCCGGTCTACGCAGAGGATGGCTCGGTCGTCCCGGCCGAAGGCCGCGTGCGCCTCTGCCCATATTACTTTGTCGATGGGGATACGGTGGAGCTTTCAGGCGTACTTTCGACGTTCTGCCCTGCCGACAAGAAGATCATCCACGGGATGAAAGACGCCGCCTTACTACCCTGCAAACTGGTCAGCACTAAGGCCTAATATCTCTCGGGTGGCCGAGGTTGCCTTGCCTCCGTCAGGGAATCGGCCAACTTCGTGGCCATGAAGCGACTGCTTGCCCTCCTTTTGCTCGGCTGCCTTGGGCTGACCTCGTCCGTCTCCGCCGCCGTCCACACCAAGGTCGACCTCGTCAACCTGACGCCCGATATCCGTCCCGGCCAAAAGGCTTGGGTCGCTGTGCGCTTGGTCTGCGACGAGCATTATCACATTTACTGGAAGAATCCCGGCGATGCCGGCCAAAGTCCGACCATCGAATGGAAAGACGCTGCGGGTACCGCCCCAGGCGCCTTGCTCTACCCCGGCCCCAAGATGCTCGACCAAAAAGGCGTCTATAACTTCGTCCATGAATATGAAACGTTGTTACTCGTAGAATTAACTATCCCCGCGACCGCTAAGGGCGAACTCAGCTTAAAGGCCAAAGTCGAATGGCTCGAGTGCGATGACAAGGGCTGCTACCCGTTCGACAAGGAGGTCACCTTGAAACTCAAGGTCGGTCCTGGTAATACCGCCGGGAAGTACGATCCGAAGCTGTACGGCGACCTACGCCCCACCACCCGCGCCAGCTATACCGTCAAGGCTGACACGCTGACGGTGACACCGCCGACGGAGGCCAAGTTAGCACTCTCCAAGGTTTGGTTCCCGGAACGCGGCGTCCTTTCCCCCGAAGGCGTGTTTACGCAAAAGCAGGACGCGACCACGAAATCCTTCAGCCTAAAGGACGCCCCTGAGAAGCTGGAAACTGGCCCCGTCGTCTTCGCCGCCCAAGACACGAGTGGCACTTGGCATCGCGTGGAAGCGCTCCCCGCCGCCGGTAGCTCGACCCTTGCTCCCGCCAATACCACCAAGGAATCGGCCAAGGGCAACTCAGCTTGGCTTCCATGGTCGCCACAGGCCGAAGCCAAGGCGCTCGCGGCCGGCCAGACGGTCTATGTCGATTTCACCGCCGAATGGTGCGCAACCTGTCAGATTAACAAACGCGTCTATAAGCACGATGTCGTCGCCGCTGCTTTAGCGGACAAGGGCGTGGTTCTCCTGAAGGCTGACTGGACCAAAAAGGACGCGGTCATCGCGGCCGAACTCACCAAGTACGGCCGCAGCGGCGTGCCGTGTAATGTCTTCCTCAAACAAGGTGCCCCTACTGCCTTACTATCCGAAGTCATTTCCGACGACGAAGTGCTCGCGGCCCTCAGTGCGATTTGTGCAGGCAAAGAATATCGGGCCACCCATGAGTCCAATGGTTACGTGGTGTGGCTTCTGCTGGCCTTCGGTGGCGGCGCCCTGCTTAACCTCATGCCCTGCGTCTTCCCGGTCATCGGCCTCAAGGTCTTGGGGTTTGCACGCGAAGCTGGCGCTGACCGCGGGGTCGTCGTCCGCAATGGCCTACTTTACTCACTCGGGGTCGTGCTCAGCTTCCTCGCGCTAGGGGGCGTTATCCTCGCCCTCAAAGCAGGCGGTAACTCCGTCGGTTGGGGCTTTCAGATGCAATCCCCAGGCTTCGTGCTTGGGACCTGCGTGCTGATGGTGACACTCGGCCTGAGCCTAGCAGGGGTCTTCGAAATCGGTACGGGCTTGGCGGGAACCGCCGCTGGCGCTGAACCGCAAGGCGGTGCAACGGGTGCTTTCTTCTCGGGCGTACTCGCTACCGCGGTCGCCACACCATGCACAGCTCCAGGACTCGGCGCGGCTCTGGGCTTCGCCCTCGATAAAGACCGTGCGTCCGGCGAGACCTTGCTCTTCTTCGTCGTAATTGGCCTAGGCATGGCCCTGCCCTATCTCCTTCTCTCCGTCTTCCCTAAGTTGACGAACCTGCTCCCTCGCCCCGGCGAATGGATGGAGACACTGAAACAAGCGATGGCTTTCCCGCTCTTTGCCTACGCGCTCTATTTGCTCTGGGTCCTCAACACTCAAGTCGAAGACCGTAGTTGGGTACGCGACGCCTCGTTGGGTCTGGCTGTGTTAGCCACCGCCTGTTGGATCTGGGGACGCTGGGGCGCCCCGCATCGCACCGACCGTGAACGCCTGATCGGAAAGACGGCGGCGGTTTTGCTGTATGTTCTCACCCTTGCCCACCTTTACTGGTACCTGCCATAAGCCGGGTTAGCACCCTAAATTAAGGCATAAAAAAGGCCCGCTCATCAGCGGGCCTTTTTGTTCCTGGGACGAAACTCAGAGGGCGGTCACTGGCGCCGGGGAAGGCGCATTGCCCGAAGACGGGCGAACTGGGGCGGCACCAGTCGCAGGCTTAACGGCGCCCGAAGAAATCGGGCCAGAGTAATTTGCGTCGACCACGATAGCCTTACGATCCTTCGCAGCGGACTGACGGCCCGCGGCGCTCTTGTCGGCCTGCTGGGAGCCAAGCGCGAGGACTTCGGTGGAGCTCTGATTGGCGCCCGACTTTACGAGGTAATCGCGTACGTTCTGAGCGCGCTTATCGGAGAGGCCGAGGTTGTATTCCTCGGTGCCGAAATGGTCGGTGTAGCCAGCGATGATAACCTTGGTGGCCTTCACGCGACCGGCAATACCGTCGAGCTTGGTGCGCTCCTTGGCGTCCACGGTGTAACGGTCGAAGTCGAAGTAGATAGTCGTCAGGATAGCCTCTGGGGGGATGTTGCCATTCCGGATGGCATCGGCCATGGCGTTGAAACCTGGCGGGCGGGTGTCGAGGCCAGTGGAGTTACCGCCCCCAGCATTCGCATTGAAGTCGGTGGGCATGCGAGAAGGGCCGCAACCCACGAGGAGGCCGGCGGCGACAAGGAGAAGAGAGAGACGCTTCATGGTTAAGAGGGATAAAAGGTGCGTTTTCTGGGGTCGGCAAGCCTTGACTAGGTCAGTAACGGCGAACCTTGGGATCGACCTTCAAGGACCAGGCATCGATACCCCCCTGGACATTGGAGACTTGGGCGTAACCTTTAGCCCTTAAAAACTGGGTGACCCGGAGGCTGCGGCCACCGTGATGGCAGTGAATGAGAATAGGTACTCCCTGGGGAATTTCCGCTAAACGTTCTGGCACCAAGGCCATCGGAATGAGCTTAGCACAGGTAATGGAACAGGTGGCGTGCTCGGAGGGTTCCCGCACATCGATGAGCAAGGGTGGCTGGGCGGAGGCGAGTTGGCGCGCGGCCTCCTCGATAGATACTTCTAAAGGATGTTCGGACATGGAGGTGGGCGTTGGCTGGCAGCTGGTGGGTTGATAGAATGACTTTTCGAGTGAAAGGATGGTTGGTGCACGGCCGCACGCCGGGCAGGTGGAGTCCGCGGCCAAGTGTACCACTCGAGCGGTGCCAGTATCCACGTCGATCAAATGCAACCGGGATTGCGTGCGGCGGGCCAGTAAAACTGCGATGACCTCGGACGCCATCCAGGAACCAACCACCCCGCACGTCGCACCCCAGACGCCCGCGTCGGCACAGGTCGGCACCGAAGCAGCGGCGGGCATGACAGGATAGACACAACGATAGCAGCCCTGCTTCGGCAGAAAGACTCCGACCTGGCCCTCACTACGAATCACGCTGCCGTGAATCAACGGCTTGCCGGCCAAGACGCAGGCATCAGCCGCCAAGAATCGCGTGGCGAAATTGTCGGTGCCATCGACGACCAAGTCGTAACGTGCCACGAGTCCGGCGGCATTCTCGACGCTCAAGCCCTCGGGGTGCAGGGCGATCTTCAGCCCGGGGTTTATTTCTGATAAGGCTTCCGCCGCAGAAATTGTCTTCGGGAGGCCCAAGGTGTCGAAACCATGCAGGATTTGGCGATGGAGATTGCTGAGTTCGACTTTGTCCGGATCGGCGATGCCGATCAGACCAACCCCCGCGGCCGCAAGGTAGAGCGCGGCGGGTGAGCCTAACCCGCCGGCCCCAAGGACCAAGACTTTGGCCGATTTCAGCCTGAGCTGCCCGGCCTCACCGACCCCAGGTAGACGAATCTGCCGGGAGTAGAGCTCCCGTTCATGCGACCCCAGATGTTCCTCCGACGACATGCCCCTATGCAGTGGAAGCCTTGCCCCCTGTCAAACCCCAGCCATCGCAAAGCAGGGATTGAAAATAATTGCGACCTTGCACAGCGTCCCCGCCGTGTCCTCCGTTTTTCTCGGCATCGACTATGGTTCCAAGCGCGTCGGGCTCAGCCACGGCGACGAGCTCGGCTTTGCCTTTCCCTTGCCTGCTGCTACCGCCCCCGAAGCGGAGGAGCGCTTTAGCCAAATCGGCCGGGAAATCGGTCGGCTCAAAGTCACCCAACTCGTTTTGGGCTACCCGTTATCCTTGGAAGGCGAAAAGACGAAACGCTGCCTCGAGGTCGATGCCTTCGCCGCGGAACTAACCAAACGCTTCGGCCTCCCAATCGAGCTGGTGGATGAAGGCCTAACGAGTCAGGCCGCCGACGCCCTCTCCGGCCAGCGCAAGCCTCGCTCCTCCCAAGAGCGCCAAGATCAAACTAAGTCAGGCGAACGCGATTCCCGCGCCGCCGCCGTGTTACTTCAGGACTTTCTCAATAGCCGCGGCTTTAGCGCCTGAGCACCTATGGCCAAAAGTAAACTGGACAAGCCGCCTAAGACCGACCTCACCCCCGAGCGGTTCTTAGTCCGGGTCGCCTTTGACGGCACCGATTACAAAGGCTGGCAGATCCAGGATACCGGTCGCACCGTCCAAGGTGAATTGGAGGGCCGCCTTTCCCGCATCTTCAAAAAGCCCATCACCATCCAAGGGAGTGGCCGCACCGATGGTGGCGTCCACAGTGTGGGACAATGTTTTCATTTCGATGCCTTTTGGCCGCACGCGACTAAGCGCCTCATGCATGCGATCAATACCGGCGAACAGTACGGCCTGTTGATCACGCACATTCACCGGGTCGCAGCTGATTTCCACTGCCGTAGTTCGGCTACGGGCAAGCGCTACCGCTATGAAATCCACCTCGGCTTCCCGCCGCCGTGGGAAGCCCGTTATTGCCTTGGGTTGAATTGGGATACCCTTGATGTGAAAGCGATGCGCAAGGGCGCCAAGCTACTCTTGGGTCGCCACGACTTCCGGGCCTTCGGTGCTACCCATCGCCAAGGCATGGAGAATGAATACCCCGTCAAAGACCTCTGGCGGCTCGACGTACGACAAAAAGGCCGACGCATCACCATCATCACGGAAGCCAGCGGTTACTTATACAAAATGGTGCGCCGGTTAGTGGGCGGACTCCTTCGTGTGGGCGAGGGCAAGATGCCCCCCGAGCGATTGTTGTCGTATCGCGATGAGAAGGTCATCACCGCGGAAATTCCGACCGCTCCCGCCCGGGGCTTGTTTATGGATAAGGTCTTTTACGACCCCGCTGATGTCCGTCCCAAGAAATAACCTTAAGCCGAGATTAAGGCCTCGAAAATATAGTTGGATTTACCTGCAACTCACTAGCTTGGGCGGGTTTCTATGGATACCACAGCTCTTATGAAGACCCGCCTCATCCTTAGCCTGCTCTTCGCCAGCCTTAGCCTCGCTGCCGCTGAAACGACGCCGCCGCCGGCCGCTTCTAAGTCGGGGGCGTCGAACACGCCAGGCATCCCGGATGTCATCGCCCTTTTCGATAAACGGGCTCTGGTGAAACCGATTACCGAAATCGAAGGTACCCTCACGGATGGCTCGAAGTCCATCGTCTACAAGATCGTGGTACGTTCCCTCCCGCCTGACCATGAAATGGGTCCGTGGGCTCCCGCGACACTCAAAGACAAGGGCGGCTTCTGGGAGGACACCGTTGATAAGAAGATGTACCGCGTCGATGCCGAGTACCTTAAGATTTTGAATAAGCGCGGCTGGGATATGTTCAACGCCGACGGCACCGTGCACCGCACCAAGGACCGCACGGAGTTTGATAAGGTAGCCCGCCAGGAGCTGGGTGGTTGGACCTTCGAACAAGCCAAGGAAGGTGGTGTCGTCAATTCTGTCATCGATCTGAAGCCACTCGAACAGATTGTCACGATTTTCATCCCGAAGAATCCGAAGGCGACTGCCAAGGTCACGCCGCTGCGCCAAGCCAAGTTCTCCCCGCGCTCGGGCCTCGGGCTCAGCACAAACGGTATCCGCTTCTTCCCACCCGAACCCGTCGATCGCATCACTGCCTTTCATAACATCGCCCCGATGGACCCCCAAGGCGGCCACACCGGCTTTGGCCACGAATACCACTATCACCGCGCGCCTTCGGTGATGAATGACGATAAGTCCGGCAAAATTGTCGGTTTCGCCCTCGATGGCTTCGCTATCCGCGGTCCGACCGAAACCGACGGTAGTAAGCCCAAAAATCTTGATACGATTAACGGCCACGAACACGACGGCCTGCCATATCACTACCACGTCAGCGATAAGTGGCCCTACGTGGTGGGCGGTTTTAAGGGCCCGCTTGGCACAGCCGGCCTTGGTGACCTTGAAAGTTGCGACGCGACGGCGACCTCCAACGGACCTGGTGGCGGCGGCGAGGGCAAGGGTGGTAAGAGCGGTGGCGGCAAGAAAGGGCCCCCCGGTGGCGGTAAGGGTGGCCCTCCCGCTGGTAAATAAGCCGCTATGCGCCTGCGCCTCCTCATAATCCTTGTTTGTCTCGGCCCAATTAGCACTCCACAGGCGTTAGCCCAAAAGGCGAACGGGCCGACCAATGTGTTGGTGTTGGTCGCAGATGACCTAGGCTGGAATGGCGTCAGTTACCATAACCCGAAGATGACTACCCCTGCCCTCGCCAAATTGGCGAAGGAAGGCGTGCAGCTCGAAAGGTTTTACGGTTACCCAGTCTGCAGTCCGGCACGGTCAGCCCTTCTCTCGGGCATGATGCCGCGGCGATACGGCGTGAACGACGTCGTCGGACCTGGCCAGCAAGGTATTCCCAAAGGGACTCCCACCTTGGCCTCTGCGTTGCAGAAAGCGGGCTACCAGACTTCCCTCATCGGCAAATGGCACCTCGGTACGAACCCAGGCCCCCTGGGTTACGGCTTTGAGCACTTCTATGGTTTCACGGGCGCCGAACTCGACTACTTTAAGCACACCGACCAACGCGGTAAGGCTGATTGGTGGCGCGATAATAAACAGATTGAAGAAGAAGGCTACACCACGACGCTTTTCACGGACGAGGCCGTCAAGCAGCTCAAGAAGCGCGACCCGAAAAAACCGTTCTTCATGGAGGTGGCTTTCAATGCACCGCACACGACCTTGGCCGCGCCGAAGGATCTCACGGACAAACATAAAGCGGATGGCCTTTATAACGCCGTGGTCGATGGCCTCGATCAAGGCATTGGCCGGATTTTAGCGACACTCGACGAGCAAGGCCTGCGCGAGAATACGCTCGTCATTTTCTTCTCCGATAATGGCGCCCCTCGGCGCGTCAGCCCGAACACCCCGCTGAGTAACGGCAAGGACACGGTCTTCGAAGGTGGCATCCGTACGCCCGCCATCGTGCGCTGGCCTGGCAAAACCGCGGTCGGTGTGGTGAGCCAACAGGCCGTCGCCGTGAACGACCTCTTTCCGACCATCCTCGCGGCGCTGAATTTACCCGCCCCCGCCGAACTCAAGCTCGATGGCGCGAATCAGTGGCCGGCTCTTTCGACCGGCAAGACGCTTCCCCGTCCGGCTTTCCTCATCGCTTCGCACGATATCGCGTTCTTCGACGGCGACTGGAAGATCATCGAGACCAGCGATGGTAAGCGCTCCCTCTTCAACCTCGCCAAAGACATCAGCGAAGAGAAGGACGTCGCATCCGAACAAGCCGAACTCATGAAGGCCCTCGGCGCCAAACTCGATGAACTTAAGAAAGGCCTACCCGAAGCCGCAGATCGCCGGGGGGGGGGCCCAGGGGCTGGCGGTGGCGCCGGCAAGGGCCCCGGCGCTGGTGGGGCCGGCAAGGGGCCTGCAGGCAAAGGCAAGGGCATACAAAAGTAACCCCCTTAATCTTCCTTTAAGGCTCCTGCTGCTACAATTATCCGATGAACTCCCACTTACTTCGACTCACCCTCGCCTGCCTCTGCTCTGGTGTCTTGTTCGCCGCTGGGCCCGAAGACGCTAAAGGAAACGAACCCAAGGGCAATGAGCCCAAAGGTAAAGGCGGTAAGGGCGGTAAAGCTGCCGAGGCTCCCAAAGGCTCCATCGACCTCGTCGCAGCGGCCAAGCCCACGAATAACCCGACGCCGACCTTCACCCTCACCAGTCCAGTCGTCAAGGATGGTGCCGCACTCCCCGCGGAGTTCACGGGCGATGGCGCGAGCGCTAGTCTGCCGTTAGCTTGGTCGAATATCCCCAAAGGGACCGTATCGCTGGCCCTGGTGATGCATCACTTAGACCCCGAAGGTAAGACCAAGATTTACTGGCTGATGTATGACATCGACCCGAAGACGATGAGCGTGGCCAAGAACGCCACCGACTTCGGTAAGATGGGTCTGAGCACCGTTCACAACCGCGCCGAATACGCCCCGCCACATTCCAAGGGACCCGGCCTCAAGAAATATGTGCTCACGCTTTTTGCGCTTTCAGCTAAGCCTGACCTAACCAATGCCGCTACGCCGATTACTTCAGATTCCTTGCTGGCTGCCATGAAGGGTAAAATCCTCGGTGCGGCAGACTTAAACGTCACGTATACCCGACCTGCAGGTGCTTCCAGTGAAGAAGAAAACCGCCCTGCTCGCAAGGGCCCGCCCCCTACCGCTAAGGGCGAATAAAGCTCGGTTGCGAATTGCCTGCGGCTAGGCCCGCACCTAGACCCGACCCGTGTCCTTTGCCCGTTCACTCCTCCTCGCAGCCTTCCTCCTTCTCACGGCATCGTTGCAGGCGCACCCCGAGTGGCGCGAGGCTTACTGTATTGGCGTCATCGACGACGAGTATATCTTTGATTTTAAGGTCAAGTTTGACGCGCCATCGTACTACGTCGGCAAGCACCCCAAGGAGGCGACGATTAAGGAACTCGACGCCTTAATGTACGAACCCGGCCGCCTCGCCGCCGCCGCCGCCCAAGCGCCTAAAGATTTCCTCCGCGGAACGCGCGTCTATGCCGATGGCGTCTCTGTGCCGCTCGAGCTAATCGGCTTCCCCACGGCCGCAGAGGTCCAGACGCTGTCCAAGCAACAAGGCGAGGCCGATCGCTATCCAGTGATCATGACGGCGCGTTTGCGCGCTAAAATTCCGCGCGAGACGGGCATCGTCGAAGTCGTCTACCCCGAGGCCCTTGGGGCGGTCATCACCAACCTCCGGCGCGGAATGGACTCACAGGTTCTTATGACCGTCGCCCCAGGTGAAAAGGGACTCTTCAAAATCGGCGAAGTGCACTTCACCTTAAGTGGCTTCCTCCGCGAAGGTTTCGAGCATGTCATCCCAGATGGTTGGGATCACGGCCTCTTCATGCTGGCGATGATGTTGGCCGCAGCTTCCGTCGGTGAAGCGCTCAGGCGTTCACTTATTTTTACCCTAGGGCATGCCATCACGCTGACGCTCGTAGTCACCGGCACCGTCCCACTGGTTGGTAGCTGGATCGAACCCATCATCGCAGCCACCATTGCCCTCGGCGGCTACCTAGCCTACCGCCAGAAGCCGGCGCCGACCGCCTTCGTCGCGGTGCCCTTAGTCTTTGGGCTCATTCATGGGCTAGGCTTCGCTGCCGCCGCCGCGGACAAGCTCCAAGGCATCGGCCCAGCGGATCTCGCCAAACTACTGCTGGGCTTCAACGTCGGCGTCGAAGCAGCACAGGCCGCTATTATTCTCACCACCGCTGGAATCCTTTACGCACTCTCCAAGGCGCGGCTCGAGACCTCCGCCCTGCGCCGGATACTCGGGCTACTCATCGCCATCGCCGGGACGGCCATCATGGCCGTCCGCATCTGGTCGCTGGGTAAAGGCGCTTAGTTACCGACCCGGCCAACCGGGCGCTTAGCTTCATCCATGCGCTTCCGCTCCGCTTCCGCAAAGGCCTTCAGTTCGGCCACGACTTGGGGCTGCGTCGCACTGACGTCATGGCGCTCCCCTTCATCGGCTTCGAGGTCATAGAGCGCCCACTCCACCTTGCCCTGCTTATACGCCGAAGGCTTACCGTCGACGGCAGCGGGGACGAGATTCTCGTAACTGCGATACGTATGCGGGAGATGTAGCTTCCATTTACCGACGCGCACGGCCTCGAGCTTGTCTCCATAGTAATAGGCAAAGTTGTCGCGGGCTTTTTTCGAGGTCCCTTTAGCGGCAGACAAGAAAGATAGCCCATCAATGGGCAAGACCGGCTTAGCTGCCCCGCACGCTTCGACTAATGTGGGCAGGATATCGAGATTGCCAGCCAGTGCTGCGGTCACTTGGCCCGCTGGCACCACCCCTGGCCAGCGAATGATAAAAGGGACGCGCACGCCGCCCTCCCAGGTAGTGCCCTTGCCTTCGCGGAAAGGACCGGCTGAGCCTGCGTGTCGACCGAAATTCAGCCATGGCCCATTATCACTGGTGAAAATAACCATCGTGTTCTTCTCCACTCCCGTTTCCCGCAAGGCCGCTAAAACGGCGCCGGTCTTATCGTCAATGTCCGCCATGGTGTCCACGTAAGGAGAGGCCCCTTTACCTTTGAACTCCTTCGAAGCGCCGAGTGGCGTGTGCGGCATGGAAGTGGCGAGGTAGAGAAAGAACGGCTTACCCTTGCCGGCATTTTGTCGGATAAACCGGACCGCCCGGAAACCCTGAACGGTGGTGAGGGCATCCATATCCGTCCAGTCTTTCACGGTACCAAACTCGACCCCGTCGACGAGCCAAGGGAGCGGCGGGTAGTTCTTGGTCACATCCCCAGGCACATAGCCATTCGGCCACATGTCATTAGAGTAAGGGAGCACGAGTGACTCGTCGAAGCCATGAGCGGGAGGCAGGAATTTTGGGTTATCACCTAGGTGCCATTTACCGACAATACCCGTATGATAGCCGGCCTTACGCAAAAGCGTCGCAAGGGATTCTTCCGTTGTGCTTAGGCCCGTCTTGGACTTAGGCGGCAAAGCCACCCCCCCCAAGCCCAGTCGATTCGGATAGCAGCCGGCGAGCAACGCGCAGCGCGAAGAGGTACAGACAGCCTGAGTCGCGTAAAAACTCGTGAAGCGCATGCCTTCCTGGGCTAGCTGATCGATGTTGGGGGTCGCGTTCTGCTTGGAGCCATAGCAGGCCGGATCGGCCCAGCCCATGTCGTCGGACATGATGAGCACGACGTTGGGTTGGGCACCGAAGAGAGATGCGCACAGGGAAAGGCACAAGGTTGGGGTTAACCTCATGCACGTTTTTTTAGAGGGTAGAGGACTTTTGCCAAGCCCTCATTCGACTAGGCGCCTAGAACTTCAGGCCGAGTTCCTTGCAGACTTGGGGGAACTTGCGCGCCTTCGCCTTAAACTCGTCGACCGAAAAGTCGGCGACGATGAAGTCGCCGTACCTTAACGAGGGGCACTTAGCCTGACTGGTCAACGCCACAAGCTGGCGCATCTGATGCATGTCGGCGATGACGTCACGGATGTCGAGCTGGACACCTTGAGCGGCAAAGAACTCCAAGGCCTCCGTGCACCATGGGCACCCGGGCTTGACGTAAAGAATCGGCAATGGCTGTGGCATAGCCCAACGCAACCCGAGCCAACGGCCAATGGCAAGCCACCCCTTCCATTTCCCGCCAAGGCGTTGACACCCCGCGCGACGAACGACAAAAAACACCCCCCTCCCCATGGAAACTATCCACGGCGCCCCCAGCTTCACCCTCCGGACTGCCCAGGTCGAGTTGGCCATCACGCAGACCGCTGGACACCTCGGTCCGGTGACTTTCCACCTGCCCGGCCTCCAGGCGTCCCCCTACTCGCTCTCGCCTTGGCAACCGCACGAGATCGACCAGTCCCTGCCCAACCTACTGACATACCTGCGTGGAGATTTCCTGTGCTTGCCGTTTGGTGGTCAAGAAAAGGGTCCGCCCCACGGTGACACCGCTAATGCCAAATGGGATTTTCAAAATCAAACTAACCACGAGCTAGTGCTGCGCCAAAAAGGAACGGATACGGGTGCGATCGTGACCAAGACGATGTCGCTGGTGGATGGCCACCATGCCATCTACGCCGAGCACGTCATCGCCCAGCTCGAAGGCCGCTGGAACTACGGCAACCACCCGATTCTCGATCTCTCCGCCGTGCCGGCAGGCACCGCGCGCCTTGCGACTAGCCCTTTCCGCTTCGGCTCAGTCTACCACGCTGAATTCTCCAATCCGGCCGCCGGTGAATCTGGTATGCTGAAGCCCAATACACGCTTCACCGACCTGCGCAGCGTGACCTGTAAAGACGGTACCACCACCGACCTCACGCGCTACCCGGCCCGCCTCGGCAACGACGACCTCATCATGCTCGTCAATGCCCCCGCCACGGAAGGCCAGCCCTTTGCATGGACCGCCGTGACGTTTCCCCAAGGCTACGTGTGGTATCAGCTCAAGAAGGTCACAGACTTCCCCTGTACGCTGTTCTGGCTCTCCAACGGGGGTCGCCCTGGTCACCCCTGGGAAAAGCGCCACCTCGGCCGCCTTGGACTCGAGGAAGTCTGTTCTCACTTCTGCGATGGCGTCGACATCGCCCGTGAAGACCGTTTGGCCGGTGATGGCGTCCCCACCTCCCGTGAGTTCCGCAAGGATCAGCCCGTCCGCCTCCCGCTTATCCAGGCCGCGGCGGCGGTCGGTCCCGACTTCGGCCAAGTCCAGTCCATCACCCCCGCGGGACCCGAGTCCGTGCGGATTTTGGGCGAAAACGGCCAAGCCGTGACCGTTCCCCTTAATTGGAACTATTTGAAGCGCTAAAACCGCCTACGACTAATACTTGTCCACCCCCACGGACTCCCCTAAATCTCATTCCCCAATCTCTTCCCCACCCTCATGTCTAAAGCTCCTCAGACCACTCATGACCTGACCACGAAGAAGGCCAAAGTTGCCGCCCTCGTCGAAAAGGAGCTCGCCCGGACGGGCGGGCTGCTCCGCCTCGCTCCTTGCTGGGTGCCGCGCTCCTTCCTCCAGCCCGGTAAGCGCCTCAAACTGCACCCAGATGACCTTTACGCCTTCGGCCTGAGCCGCGGCGGTATCGACGAACGCTGGTTCGCTTCCACCACCGAGGCCGCCAACGATAACCGTACGCCCGACGAAGGTTTGTCTTACGTCGTCATCGGTGACACGCGCTTTACGCTCAAGCAGGCTGTCTCCGAGTGCGGCTCTGCGCTGATCGGTTCCGCCATTTGGAAGAAGTACCAGAAGTGGCCCGTCTACTCCAAGTTCTTCGACAATATGGGTCCGATTCCGCACCACATGCACCAAGATGCCAAACAGGCGAAACTCGTCGGCCTCGAAGGCAAACCGGAGTCCTACTACTTCCCCCCGCAGCATAACAATGTCGGCAATAACTTCCCTTACACGTTCATGGGCTTCGAGCCCGGTACGACTAAGGCCCAAGTCCGCGAGTGCATTGCTAACTGGCACAAGGGCGACAACAAGATCCTCGCCCTCTCCAAGGCCTACAAGCTTGAGCCCGGCACGGGCTGGCTCATCGACCCTTGCATCCTGCACGCTCCGGGTTCCCTTTGCACCTACGAACCGCAGTGGGGCTCGGACGTGTTCGGCATGTACCAGAACCTCGTCGAAGGCCGCGAAGTGCCGTGGGCTTTGCTCGTCAAGGATATGCCCAAGTCCAAGCATCAGGACGTCGACTTCATCGTGGACCAGCTGGACTGGGACAAGAACGTCGACCCGAACTTCAAGGACAACCACTACCTCGAGCCCGTCGTTTCGGTCCAGGGTAAGGGCTATACCGACAAGTGGATTGTCTACGGCAAGGTCGACAAATTCCAGTACTTCACCGCGAAGGAACTGACCGTCGAGCCGGGTGCCGAGTGCACCATCACCGATCACGGCGCCTACGGCCTGATCTGCGTTCAGGGTTCTGGCACGATCAACGGCGAAGTCCTCAACAGCCCGAAGCTCATCCGCTTCCACGAGCTCACCGAAGACGAATACTTCTGCACCGAAGCTGGCGCCAAAAAGGGCGTCACCTTCCGCAATACTTCCACCACCGAACCGCTGGTTTGCCTGCGTTACTTCGGCCCAGAAGTGAATCCCGACGCCCCCGCCATGGGCGCGCACAAGAAGAATAAAAAGAAGTAAACGCCTACCAACCCTCTACCCCAACCCCCCAGACTATGAAACTGCACAACGCCATGTGGCCCGGCCTCGTCGGCAAGGAGCCCAACACCGATCACCCCCCGATCTCCCTCGAGCGCATGCTCGACATGACCGCCGCCGCCAAGGTCGACGGACACAAGTTCGACGGTGTCGACCTGTTCCTGTTCCACCCGCATACCGACCCAGATATCTCTGAGGATAATCTCAAGAAGATGGCGGACAAGATTGCTAAGCGCGGGCTGAACGTCGGTTCCCTCGTCGCCCCTATCTGGCCAGGTACGGTGGGTGACAGTGCCATGGGCACCGTCGAACAGCGCCGTAAGTTCATTGATGCTGTTCGCAAGGCCTGCCGTATTGCTAAACTGCTGAACGAACATGGCGTCCGCCAGTATGGCGTCATCCGCATCGACAGCGCGACCGGCACTAAGGCCGCTGTGAAGAACGAGGGCGCTGCCATCAAGCAGATTGCCGCGACCTTCCGCGAAGCTGGTATCGTCGCCGCCGGTCATGGCGAGCGTCTGGCTGCCGAGGGCGAAGTCTGCTGGGCTGGCATGCACTCTTGGAAATCCATGGTGAACCTCCTCGAGGCGGTCGACCTACCCGGCACCGTTGGCTTCCAGGCTGACCTTGCGCACACCTACCTCTACCTACTCGGCGTCAACTCGCCCAAGACGGCCTTGCTTAAGGGCAAGTACACGCAAGCGCAGTTCGATAAGGCCTATGCTAAACTGACGGACGCGCTCCGTCCTTGGACCATCGACTTCCACGTGGCCCAGAATGATGGCACCGTCCACGGCACGGGCTCGCACGACAAGACTGGTCGCCACTGCCAGGCCGACGATCCCAAGGGCAAGCTCGATATCACAGCCACCTCTAAGGTTTGGCTCCAAGGCGCCGCCGACCGTGGCATCAAGCACATCTGCTGGGATGGTTGCATGTTCTCGAACGCGACGCTCGAGAACCCCCAAACCTGGAACACGATCCTCTCCGCGATGGTGAAGGTGAAGAAGGCCCTCTAAGCCGCCCTACCCCCCATCCCCTATCCCCTCGCAACATGTCTAAACCCGTTCGCATCGGTCTCATCGGTTACGGCTTCATGGGTCGCACCCACTCCAACGCTTACTCGCAAGTCGGTCACTTCTTCCCTAAAGACAAGCTGACCGCTGGTCACCACATCGTCCGCCAAGCTGTCTGCGGTCGCGACGAAGCCAAGGTCAAGGACTTCGCTGAAAAGTGGGGTTACGCCTCCTACGAAACCGACTGGCGCAAGCTGATCGCCCGCGACGACATCGACGCCGTCGATATCTGCACACCGAATGACTCGCACGCTGAGATTGCCTTGGAGTGCATCAAGCACGGCAAGATGATCCTCTGCGAAAAGCCGCTCGCCCTCAATGGTGAGCAAGGCGAGAAGATGGTTGCGGCCGTCGAGAAGTCGGGCCTCCCGAACCTCGTCTGGTATAACTATCGCTTCCTCCCAGCGGTGACGTTGGCCAAGAACATCGTCGCGGCGGGCGAGCTCGGCCGTGTGTTCCACTACCGTGCCAACTTCCTCCAAGATTGGACCATCTCGACCGACCTCCCACAGGGCGGCGCTGGTCTCTGGCGCCTCGACGCGGCTTCCGCCGGTTCGGGCGTGACGGGCGACTTGCTCGCACACTGCATCGATACGGCTCGCTGGATTAATGGTGAAATCACCGAAGTTTCCGCGATTACCGAGACGTTCATCAAGGAGCGCGTTCACACCGCCACAGGCAAGAAGCAGGCCGTCACCATCGACGACGCAGCCATCTTCCTGTGTCGCTTTGCCAACGGCTCGATCGCCCAGTTCGAGTCCACACGCTACGCGCGTGGTCACAAGGCGCTCTACACGTTCGAAATCAACGGCGAACATAAGTCCCTCCAGTGGGACCTGCATGACCTCAACCGCCTGAACTACTTCGACCACGCCGTTCCGGGCGACCGTCGCGGTTGGGCCAGCATCCACACGTCCGACGGCGACCATCCGTACTCCGGCAACTGGTGGGTCCCTGGCCTCTGCCTCGGTTACGAGCACTCCTTCACCCACGCCCTCGCTGAGTTCCTCAAGAGCCTCGACGACCCCACGGCCCCCAAGGCCTACCCGGATTTCCGTCACGCCCTCGGCACCCAGTATGTCTGCGACGCGGTCCTCGAGTCCGCCCGCACCAAGCAGTGGGTCAAGGTTAAGCAGTCCTAAAGCTTACACTAAGCTCGAACCAGACCCCGGCTATCGCCGGGGTCTTTTGTTTGAGCGACTGGGTAGCAACCGCACCACGTGCTATCCTCAATCCCGAGCCGTTACTTCTTGCCCGGTCCCTTACGATGTTCCATGCGTTCCGCGGGACGTTCGGTCTTAGCGGTCGATGTGGACTGAGCCTCAGTGGTACCCTTCTCTTCGCCATCCACCCAGCGGGCTAAGACCACAGTACTTTCGCTCGTCAGGCGAGCGCTCAGGGTCGTCTTCGCCTTAGCCTGGGCTTCTCCGGTAAACTGTCCTTTGGCTACGACGAGCACGATGTCCGCGCCCTTTGTATTTTGAAAGGCGGTCACAATCACATGGGTTGCACCCATCGACTTGAGCGCAGAGAAACTCGCCGGGATTTTCAGGGCGTAGGCGGGTATGTCTGCTTTCGCAAGGGCCTGACCTTCTTCAACAAAGGCCTCGCGAATCGCTTCGTCGTAACTGGTCAAAGCGTCTTTGGAGGCCAGTGGGATAATATCGACCGCACAGTCGGTCTCGGAGGCCAACTGTTGGGCCATCTGAGTGAGGCGGGCAACGGGTAAGGCGGGTAAAGTCACCGAAGGTCCGAGTTCATCGCCGTCCTTGAAAGCTACTAAATCAAAAGAGCCGTCCGGCGTCAGCTTACCCAGTCCGGCCGCAGTCAACTTAGCCACCGAGGCAGTTGTAAATTTTCCCACTGCCAGAAAGCGGACATACTCGACATCCCCTGCCCCTTCATGGCTCATGGCGATGAGGTGCGTAGCGCCTGCGGCCTTGAGCTCCGGCAAGAGGCTCACGACTTGCTGGGCTTTCTTTGGTATGATCACTGGACCCTTGCTGTCTTCATCACGAAAGAAACCAGTGAGGTAGAGACCCAAAGTCTTCGCCGCCGTGGTGCTATTCACTGGAATAAAGCCAATGGTCGAACCACCATCTAAAGCGGCCTGCTTCTCCTCTTCGGTGGCTTTGGCCGCATCCGCCAAACCATCTAAAGGTGACGCTAATGGTTTAGCCTGCTCGGCCGCCATCAACGCAGATGAAAACAAGAGGGCAAATAGTGTTAAGTTAGGCATGCAATAGTATTAACACCCCACTTCAGGCTAAGTTACAGGCTATTTAGTGACAATTCAGAGGCGACCTAGCTCCCCGGCTCGCCGCGCCTGCCGTCCATAGGTCCACTCAAATAGCGGTCCGGCTAAGAGGGTCGTGACCACGGCCATCACGACCAGCACGGAAAAGAGAACCGGACCCACCAGTTTGGCTTGGACGCCCACGTTCAGGAGGATCAGCTCCATGAGGCCGCGCGCATTCATGAGCGAGGCGACCCCACCTGCTTCCGCCGCAGGCAAACCCGCCCAGCGGGCGGCAAGCCAGCAGGCTCCGCCCTTACCCAGAAGCGAGACGAAGACCACCAAGGCTAAGAGCCCGAGCGCGGACGGCGAGATGAGTAGATCGACGCGTGTTTGCAGGCCAGAAAAAGCAAAGAAGAACGGCAAGAGCCACATGGCAATCCCGGGCTCGATACGCCGAAGGCCACGGGTCAGTTCACCCCGCGGTAACGCCAAGCCACAGAGAAAGCCGCCGAAAACCGCATGCATACCACACCAGGTGCTGAGCGCTACGAACCCGCCAAAGATCGCGGCGACCGCCACCGTGGCTGCCGGCGTCAACGCTTGCCGGCGATCACACTCGGCGGAGAGCCCCGCCAATAGACGTGGTACGAGATACCGGGCGAGCGCGATAATCAGCGTACCTCCGACGAGGCAGCGGATAATTACATCGGATGAACCCGAGAAGGAGGCGAGGACGACGGCCAAAATAACCCAGGCGAAGGCATCACCGATGGCACCCGCAGAAATGGCGACCGTCCCCATCGGGGAATTCGCCAAGCCCTTGGACTGGACGATCCAGACGAGCATCGGGAAGGCCGTAACCGAAAGCGCTGCCCCCAAGAAGAGAACCTGCTGGCTCAACGTCGCTCCGCCCAAAAACCAGTCCGGACTATTCTGCGTGGCAAGGGCTAACGGAAATGCCAAGCAAAACGGGACTATAACGCCAGCGGCCGCGACCGCTAGGGTCAAGCGGCTACGCTGGCGAACTTGCGCCAGATCGAAGTCTAGGCCAACGCAGAATAAATAACCACCGACGCCGAGTTCCGCCAAGAACTTCAGTGCGTTGTGCGTCGACGTTGGAAACAGCCAGATTTGTTCGACTGGCCAGAAAACTCCCAATAAAGACGGCCCTAGCATCACCCCGGCAATCATCATCCCCACCACTGAGGGTTGCCCTAAGCGCTCCGCGACCCATCCAGCGACGCGGCACGCGAACAGGACCACAATAGCTTGCATGCAGAGGGACAAAAGGATGGGGGGTTCGCTCACGGGGCATTTTCTAGAGACTCAGTTATCTAATGAAAAGATAATGCGTACTAGCCCTGTCTCGGGTAGGGTCAGCACCGCGTGCTGACCTAGTGCCGCCGCGTTAGCGGGTAGGGGCGTGGCTTCGCCGCGCCCTCCTGCCAAAGGCTAGGTTGGCACGCAGTGCCAACCCTACCACGAGGCGGCGCCCAACCCCAACCCACGTTCCACTAAGGCTTACTTCTTAGCGGGGGCTGGCGACTTGGCCGGGGTCGGCGCGTAGAAGCGATTCATCCGATCGAGAATCGCATTCACGGCGTCCATCCGGTTGATGACGCCATTGTGACGCCAGACGATCTCGCCGCCCGGGGCGACTAAGATGGTGTGCGGAATGGGGCCAGGCATGTCCTTGTCGAGCGAAGCGGTGAGCTCGTCGTTGCTACCAGTAAAGAGGTAGCTATTCGTGGTGCGGCCTTCTTTCTTCACGGTATTCTCGACCTTCTTGCTCATCCCCGCGGCTTGCTTGAAGAGAAAGGCTTCGGCCTTGGCCTTATCGGCCGGCTTATCGAGGCTAACAGAGACTAGTTCGAAATCACGCATGTCGAACTGACGGGAGATCTCGACGAGGTCAGGAAACTCCTGCACGCATGGGGCACACCAGGTAGCCCAGACGTTGATGAGGCGGTACTTGTTGGTCGGATTAGCGCGCAACTTGGCGAGGCCAGCCGCATCGACGGATTCAATGGTGACTGGGGTCTTCGCCCAACCTTCGTGTTTGGCGTCGTGGCCGGCCTTCTTTTCGCGCCACTTGGTGGAGCAACCCATAGGCTTGGTGAGTTCGATGGCGACGGGCGTGCCTGCGAGGATTGAGTCGACCGCGTTTTGGGCATCCTTGGACTTCACCGTGGAGTCGTCGTAGAAGCGGGAGTCATCGAAACGCCCCTGGTAACGGAGCTTCATATTGGCATCGAAGATGAAGACGTGCGGGGTGGCCAAACAACCGTAGGCGCGGGCGATGAGCTGCTTGTCGCCGTCGTACAGGTAGTCGAAGGTCCACTTGTTCTTCTCGGCATAAGGCTTCATCTCGGCAAAGGAATCGCCGAACTCACCGTAACCGAGCTCGTCCTTGCTAAGGCCGTCCGGATGGTTGGGGTTAATCGCCACGAGCTTTACGCCCTTGGCCTTGTATTCGTCGTAGAACTTCTGCAGACGCTTCTCGATGCTGTGCGAGGTCGGACAGTGATTGGAAGTGAACAGCACCACGAGGGCCTTACCACCGGTGTACTCGGAGAGCTTGTGGTTCTTTCCGTCGATGCCCGGGAGATCGAAGTCAGGAGCGGCATCGCCGACCTTGAGCGTCTTGATGTCCGGCGGGTTACCGTTGACGAGGCCAGGGCCATCGGCCGCGGACAGAGACAGGACGGCGGCAAGGGCCGCCAGGAGCGAGAGCAGGCGTTTCATGGGGATAGGCGCAGTCTCACCTATCTCCCCTAGCCTTCCAGCCGAAAATACCTACCGGAGCCGGTCAGACCATGGCCCGAGGGGGACTGCCGCCTCCGGCAGCCCTGTAGGCACCACGAAGAGCGTCCCCTGCTCCACCGCAAAGAACGCCACCTGCAGGAAATGGTCGGCGAGTTCATCCGCGGATTCCTTAGACATATCCACCGCCCAGGAGGGCTCCTGATGGACCAGGTCAGCCGAAGCCCCCGTTAGGCGATGGTGACGCAGCCCGACCCGCTCGAGGGCCTGCCGCAAGGCCTCGTCCGCCGCCTGATTGCGTTCAAAGGGCCAAGTCTCACCGGTCGTCGCCCAGGCATTGATAATGACAAACGAAGCCGGCCAATCGGCCGGTAAGGGCTCTCCTAAGAAAACCGTGGAGGCAAAGAGCTGGAGTTCAGCGTCGTCCATGGTATCGAGTCAGAGTCACTCGCAGGAGCCAGCCAAGAGCACGGCAAATAGAAGCCATACCCCCGTCTTGGATTTCCCTGCCATTTGGGATTAGCTTACGCGAACAGTTCCTTGACCAGCTTCGCCTTGTTGCCGACCTGCATCGGACGTCCAGAAGGCGTGAGGATGTCGGTTTGTACCGGGAGGCCGGCAGCATGCGCGATGGTCGCGTGCAACGAACCAGGGGTAACGCCATCGCCATCGGGCGCATAGCCCTTGGCGTCGCTGGCACCATTGACGTAGCCACGCTTAATACCGCCGCCCGCGAGGACGGTTGAGAAGACCAAGGGGTGGTGACCACGACCGCCACCGGAGAAGTCCGGCTTGCGACCGAACTCCGTGGTTACTGCCACGAGCGTGGTATCGAGTAAGCCCTTCGCATCCAGGTCCTGAATAAGCGTCGCGAAGACGCGGTCGAAGTCGCCGCCGACATCTCCCATGCGATCTTCCAAAGTGGCGTGCATATCCCAGCCACCATGTGAAACTTCTACAAAACGGACGCCATTTTCGACGAGTCGGCGGGCGAGAAGGCAACCCTGGCCGAAGCGCGAGGTGCCATAACGTGCTTTAGTCTCAGCGGGCTCGGCGGAGAGATTGAAGGCATTGAGGTCCGAGCTCTTCATGAGTTGGAAGGTCGCGTCGTAGAATTCGTTGTAGGCTTTGACATTTTCGTCTGCTGCCTTGTTGCCGAAACCCGCATCCAGTTCCGTCAGCATCTGGGTGCGCTTAGCCTGGACGGATTCATCGGCCAAGGCTTTGACGTTCTGGAGGCCATCGGTGGGTGACTGAATAGGCAGCGGCGAATAGGCGGCTGGGAACCAACCATTCCCATGATTAGAAGCACGGCCGACACAAACCGAGGAAGGGAGGGTTTTGCTCGAGGGGCCGAGAATATGCTGCGCCCAAGCGCCCAGCGTCGGGTGCTGAATGACGCCGCGCTGTTCAAAGCCGGTACGCATTAAGTAGGCGGCGGAGGCGTGCACCCCAACCTTAGCGGTCATGTTACGGACAACGGCGATCTTGTCCGCGACCTTCACCGTCTCTGGTAAGAAAGAGGTCAGTTGGAAGCCGGCCTTGGTCGAGACCGCCGTGGCGGGACCTTTGTTCGCACCTGTCTTCGGGTCGAAGGTATCGATGTGGGACATGCCCCCGGCGAGTTCGATGAAAATCACGCGCTTGGCTTTACCGAAACCTGGGAGGCCGGCATTGGGCGCGGCGCCCGGAGCCTCCGCCGCTTCAGCCAATCGGCTGAAGTATGGCAGAACGCTCAGACCGAAGGAGACCTTCGCGCAGCGTTCAATGAAAGAACGGCGAGCGAGCGGATCACGGAGTTGGTTAGCGAGGATGGGGTGGTTCATTGGACGAAGAGGAATTCACGGGTGTTGGCCAGGGCCCAGGCCACGTCGGCAAGGCTCAGCCCAGCTGACAACCCTTTGCCGGCGGCAGCCATCTCCTTCGCGTTGGGTCGACGGGAGAGGTACGCAAGGTAGAGCGAGGAAATCTGTGCTTCGCGCGTCTTCTCCGCATAGGCGGCGACAACAGAGTGAGACTTGAGGTCCGAGACGAGCCGTCCGACGTTACCATTCATCAGCTGAAGCACCTGCGGCACGCTACCGTCATTGGTCGCGGAGTCGGCTAGGAGACGGTCCCCTTGACCGAACACGCGGAGGAAGTGGGTCTCCGACGAGGGCTGTGGCAACTCGCTCGCCCGGGCCAAGAGTAGGTTGAACTTCGTGGTCGGCTTCTCGCCTTCATAGCCATTGGCCAAGCCAGCGGTCGAACCGCCGGCGGCCTTCTTCCCTGCCCCACCCTTGGACATTCCGGAAGTCTTCATACCTTCATACACTTCCATGAGGGCGGCCGCCGTGAGCGGGCCGGTCGGTAACGCCATCTTTTTGATATCATTGCCTCGGCGGAGTAGAATATTGTCCGCGTTCGCGCCCACCGCGTTCACGATGAGGCTATCCCAAGCCTGCTCGGCGGTCAGCCGTCGGATGATCGGGCCATTAAAGAGGTAAGGGCCTTGGCTGAGGTCGGGCGAAGCGCTGGCCGTGGCCTGATAGGTCTTCGAGTTATAGATGACGCGCTGAAACTCACGTAGGTCGAAACGGGCCGACTTCATCACTTGCGTGAGGTGGGCGAGGAGTTCCGGACTGCTGGAGCTCTTGGGGTCGTCGATGTCGTTGACTGGTTCCTGCACCGCGAGGCCAAAAGCTTTCTTCCAGAGACGATTCGCAATGTTCGTCGCGAAGCGTGGGTTCTGTGTGCTCGTCATCCATTGTGCGAAATTATCGCGCAAGTGGGTCGGCTGCGTGACATCGATTTTATAGATCGGTAACTTCAGGTCGGCCTTCTCCCAAGAGATGAGTATCGGTGAGACGGGCGAATTCGGCTTAGCGTCTTGATATTTATAGTCCTTCGGGAAGGTGAGCTTCTGCTTATTCGTATCTTCTAAGCGGAAGGCGTTCACGTTCGTGATGTTTTTGACGGCGGCCTTGGGGATAGCTTCGCCCTTGCCCACCGCCTTTCTGATCTTCGCTTGCATGCCTTCGTCCTTGCCGTCGGTGGCGCCGAAGAAGGCCGCCATCTGGTAGAAGTCACGCTGCTTCCATTCGGCCAGCGGGTGATCGTGGCACTGGGCACAAGCCATATTGGTGCCCAGGAACGTCGTCATCAGGTTGGACACGCCGTCTAGGGGCATTTCCGCGTCAAACAGGAGGAAGCCGGACGCGCCGTTATCGCAGAGGCGGCCATCAGCGGTCAGCATTTCGCGCACCAAGGAATCCCAGGGGGCATTGGTCGCGATACGGGTCTTGAGCCAGTCTTCGAAGGTAAAGGCGGGGACGCCTTTATTAAAAGTATCCTTCACGCGCAGGAGGTCGGCCATCCAGTCGAACATCTGCAGGGAGTAACCCGGTGAGTAGACGAGCTTATCGATTAACTTGGCACGCTTGTCGGCGGAACGGTCATCTAAGAACGCGGTCGCTTCGGCGGCAGTCGGGACGCGACCGCCGGCATCGATGTAGATGCGACGGAGGAATTGTTCGTCGGTAGCGGGTGCGTTCGGCTTTTGGTCCTTGGCGGCGAGGACCGACTCGACGATGCGGTCGATATCGGCGGCGGCCTTCGCGACACTACCGCCGCTGAAACCGGACTCGCGCATCTTCACGGCGCAGGTCTTTGCGAAATCGATGTCTTCCGGGCAAAGCACGTTGCCATTAAAGTGGAACGTCTTCCCGTCTTTCGTTTGGAGGGTGATGAATTCGCCCGCGAGCCCACAGAACATCGCCTCGACGGTGCGGCCTTGATTATCCTTCCAGACGTGCCAGATTGCATTGATGGGCGACACCATCGGGACGACGGCGGGAGGGTCAATGGGCTTGGCCGGTGCCTTGGGTTTGCTCGCTTCGGCGGCGACCTCCTTCTTGGCGGCCTTGCCGGCGGCAGCGCCCAGCGGGGCAGCGACAACGGAGGTGAGGGAAAGGGCCAATAAAAGGATACGGGGAAGCATGGGGTTGGACCTGGGGTAAGGTGTTCATAGATAAAACCCCGGCCCATGCAAAGGAGTTTCGCCTCTATCGATCAAACCGGGGCTTTCTTTTATCAGCCCATAAGACAGGCTTCGGCCATGCTTGGAGCCCTCGCTGGAGATACGATTGGGTCGGTGCTGGAGTTCACCCAGAACGCCGATCCCGCTTTCCCCTTGTTTACCGAGCGTGCCTGCCCGACGGACGATGGCCTCCTCACCGGTGCGATTGCCCAAGCCCTGCTGGATGGGCAACGGGACTTCCGTCCGTATCTCTTGGAGGCCGTCCGGCGAACGGAGCGCTCCACGGCCCCCATGCCCCCCTGCTGGGGATCAGGGTTCTATGCCTGGGCCACCGCGGGCGGTACTTATGATAAGGACTCCTACGGCAATGGCGCCGCCATGCGGGTCTCGCCGGTTGCTTGGGTCGCGCAAAGCGAGGCCGAGGTCCTGGAGCTCGCGGCGCTCACGGCCCAGCCTTCGCACTGTCACCCGGAGGGCATCAAAGGCGCCCAATGCACCGCGCTCTGTATCTGGGTAGCCCGGCACACCCGTGACCCCGCGGCGGTCCGAGCCGCAGCCCAACGATTCTACCCTGAGCTGCCGACGTGGGATTTCGTTCAGAAAAATCATCGCTACAACGAGACCTGCCAAGGCTGCGTGCCCGATTGCGTAACCATAGCCACCGAGTGCGAGAGTTTCGAAGAGACCATCCGTGCCGCCTGTTCCATCCGTGGCGACGCCGACACCCTCGCCGCCATCGCCGGCGCGATTGCGCAAGCCCTGCACGGCGTCCCCGCCGACATCCGCCACGAGACCATCGCCCGCACCGAACCTCACTACCCTTGGCTCGTCCAGACGCTCTCCAACTTCGAAGCCCGCTTCGGCTGCTGAGACCGGGGGCAGGCGAATCCGCTTCCCCTCCCGACCCCTTTTCGCCTAAAACCACCGCACGGGCCTATAGCTCAATGGTTAGAGCAGGGAACTCATAATTCCTTGGTTCCCGGTTCAAATCCGGGTGGGCCCATTTTACTTTCGGCTAATAGTTAAGGACTTACGGATTCTAAAGCCCCCGCAAATAGGGGCCTAAGTCTCCTTTTGGCCCGATCTGCGAGTTTCCTAGGGATTCCGAGAACCTTGCGACACCCTTCAAGCGGGATTAAGGTCCGAGTAAGGTCCCAGACTTTTCCAGAGCAAAAGCCCCTAAGCCTTTAGACGGAAACAGCTCGAGTGACGTGCCACCCGATAGGCCCCCACCCCCTAAGACATCTATTTAGACCCCCTCCCCACGTTGCGTGGCGGGACACCTGCGTTCCCAAAACACAGAAGCACCCCCCTGTTTTATCCTGTTTACCACAAGCCCTCTCTCCCCGCCTAATCCCGCCTCTGAGGGCAAGCCAGAGGGGTCTAACCGCCTACTGCGAAACCTACTCCGGCTTGGAAAAATTACTGCATTTGCATTGGGGGCAATAGGGTTCACGGATTAACCCGGCCACGAAAACACAAAAGCCTACCCCCATCAGAAGAGACGAAAGTGCGAATCCCGTAATGGCTACAGGGGGCAATACGCTCACGAAAATAGCGGACAAGAAGAAGCCACCAAGAGACATAACGGCAACCACGACACCCCCTTGAGGGCTAATGCGGGAGGGCTCCTTGAAAACAGCACGACAGGTGTTGCATTGAAACAGGCTCTTTCGTTCCTGCTGCGATCGGAGCATCAGTGCCTCTGCCACCTTTCTGTCAGCCTCGGCCTTGAGCTTGGCTCGCTCCTGCTCCTCGAGCTGAGAGAGCTTCAACCAACTCGGCATACCCTTGCACCAATAGAGATCGGTGGGCTTGAGGGTGCCGTCCGCAAGGAGACGCAAAAGGTCGGCAAAGGGATAACTGCCGATCTCCTGCTTATCTCTCATAATCTTGGCCTGTAGGGGCTCACTCATAGTGGAATAACAATGCGATTGGCCCAAGGCATTAGGCAACCCACTAACGCAAGGAAACGAAGCTCGGTTAAAAAGGCAGGTAATTAATTGCCGCTCTAGCCCGGCCCACTTGCGGTCCCGCCTCTGAGGGCAAGCCAGAGGGGTCTAATGAGGTAGCCAGCCCCCTATTTGAAATTGAGTGCTTTCGTAGGAAAACAGCGAGGTCGCTACTGCGTGCCTATAAAATGACTCGGGGCGGTAGCCTTCCTGCCAGGGGGAGGCCGGCAGGAGGTGGGCTATCTACTAGACTCAAACCCACCTAAAACCTGTTCGACCTCATTCACTATGCTCGCACGAATCACGCTGGCCCTCTCATTCCCCTTGCTCACGGAGTCTGGGTTCATTCTGCGACTAACATTTCCGAGAATAAATTCCGCTCTAATTCTGGCGGAATATTCGCCTTCTCCATCCATCTGAGCTTGCACACGCCTAGCAGGATAATCCCTTGAAGCAGGGACCTTAACGCCAACGTCATTAGCTGCGATTGTTAACCAAGCGAATGCCTCGATTAAGCCAACCTGAGAGTCATCTCCTTCAGGAGCCTGCAAGAATCCGTATTCAACTTGGGCATTCCGATTCCCAAGCAGTGCAGACTTCTTTAGATGAGCGATGGAGCCCAGGCTACTTTTACCCAATTCATAGTAACTCGTAAGCAGTGAATCAGAAAGCTCTTTGAGCTTATATTCCGGAGACTTTGAACACCCTGAAATGCAAACAGTGACCAGCAAGAATATGGCTCTCGAAAGTGTTTTCATAACGTTATTACATACCGCAACCTAACCTCGTCAATCATCCTCAGCCGCCTCCTAGGGCAAGCCAGAGGGGTCTAATGGACCTCCGGTAGTGCTCGCTGACACTATGAGCTGCGGAGCCTCCACCGGGTAGGCGTGCACGAGGTTCTCAAGGACGGCCCGAGGCACGAGATAGACTCTGCCACTTCCGAGACGGACCGCAAGGAGCTCGTGCCGTTCTAATGCCATAGGCCCGGAGTGTCTTGCCCTAGAGCTCTGCCGGCAAACTTAAGCCAGCGGGTTAATCGCTCAAGGGGAAGTCCTTAGCTATCTTTTGGCTATGATACATCCCAGAATCATAAGCAGGATGCCATTTGTCATATGCTGGGCTAAAACCGCCTGTCTAATGGCACTTCCGTCAGGGTCACCACCAAGAGCTTTAAGCAACACCGCCCCGCCAATAACAAAAAAAAGAACCCCAATAAGCTTAAATAAAACACCGCTATCATCCAGACGATCACTTGCCATTTTCTTTATCCTCAGGACACGGGCGGCGGCGGAAATAGCCTCCTCATCTGCCATGCGTTTAGCCCTATCCTCCTCCTTTGCCTTGGCCATCTCCACTTCCTTGGCCTTGGCCCTCTCAGCAAATTGCCTGAGAGTCTCCGAGGCCCCGAGTTTGAGCAAGGGAGCCCATTCGGTCATCCCCTCGTGCCAATAGAAGTCCGTATTCTTGAGGATGCCAGAGATGAGAAGCCGGACGGCCTCCTTTGCCTCATAGGTCCCGATCTCTTTTCCTCCCCGGGAGATTTTGACGATAAGGGGTGAGCTCATAGTGGAATTACAATGCAGAGCGACAAGGGTCAGTGGCAACATCCCATCGCAAGGAGACGCAACTTGGGCAGGGGGTAATTAAACCTCCCCCTATTTCTCGGCCCGCACCTTGTAGCCCTTAAACGCCTTCACCTCCTCCGTAGTCATCCCAGCGTGCGCCGATGAAAGGGCAAACAAACCAATGATTGCGGCGATCAACCAATGCCTTGGGGTACGCGGTTTCATAATACACAACTAAAACACACTTCCGGCGATAGCGAGCATCGATAAACCTGATACAGGCTATCGGGTCGGAGGGTGATCCTTATCCCTTACCAAAAATTAATGACCGAGATGCGACATGGAGTCGATGACACTGTTCAAACCTTTACAGGCTGCACTTAATGCTAGGAAAATCAAAACGATGAAAACTATCGAGGCGGGCTTCAAGAACGAGGGGGCTTCAGGATTGCCGTCATCGTCCTCTTCCTCGGCTTCGCCGTCTTGAGCCACCACCGGAAGGGGGGGGCAGTCATCGGCTTCATCATCCTCATCCTTCGGGTCATGCGGTTTCATAGTAGACAAGTATAACACAGATCTGGCGCTAGAGTGCATCGTTAATCCTGATGCAGGCTATCAATTCTGGCATCGTCCCCACCTCTGAGGGCAAGCCAGGGGGGTCTAGTCAGGGACGGTTGGTGAGGGCAAACGCAGGTGATGTCACCTACATTGGTCAGCGCTGCCGGGGCAGGACTGTGGTGAGCGTGAGGGTGTTTTTGCCGAAGGTACCGTCTTGAACGTTCACGAGGGACTCGCGGACGAAGGCGCCTTTGTCATCGTAATGGCGGATGGCACAGGCGTGGAGCATGCCGGTGGCGTCGCTTTTTTCCGCAGAACTGAAGCTGAGGAAGAGACGGCCTTCCCCCGCGGACTTCGAGCCCAACTTACTGAGTAGGGGCGTAAGGTCTACGCCGACTTCGAGCGGGCTTTCATCCCCCGGGCCAGCGAGCGGGACTTCGCCCACGTTATTCTTGGGCTTACCAAAGAGCGGCCAGCCATTGAGGAATTGCGGTGCGAGTTCATAGTCAGGTTTCGTGGCGTCTTTGTTGCTGGCGATGCCGATGGTCACCCGCAGGTCGGAGCGCTTATTGCAGGCGAGCTTCAGTTTTAAGGTGCAGCGGGGAATGTGCCGGGATACCTCGATCCGTCCGAGGTAGTTGCCGCGTTCCCAAGTGGGATCGACCATCGCGCTGTAGAGCAGGTAAATTTTACCATCTTTCGACCAGGTTTTGCCCCATGAGTTGACCACGATGAAAGCCCCGCGCTCGTGGTCAGCGAGGGTGACTTTACCATCGCCGTTGATATCGATGTCGTTGGTGATCTTACCGTCACCATTCACATCAAACCCGACCTGGTCATCATAGCCCACACATGTGATACCGTGCCCGAAACCACTTGGCCCCCAGTGAATCCAGACGTCTTCGCCCGCCAGGTAATCTCCTTCGGGTATCGTCCGCGTGACCTTTTTGAGCTCACCCATGCGTCCGTCCAGCGCCAACAATCCGCCGATGGATTCTTTGCCGGCTTTGGGTTGGTTGCGGTCGAAGAGCCAACCGCGGGCTTCGTTGATCTGGGAGACGGTGGCGGTCGGGGTGTAGCGATAGCCAGCCACGCGATACTCCATGGCCTCGCGCCAGATGGCGTAACCGTTCGCCCACGAGCCAATCTTGTCTTTGTCACCCTCCACGCGGCCATAGGTTTTGACGGTGGGGATGCCGATGTGCTTGGCCGTTTCCCAGCCGTGATACGCTTCCGAGCCTTGGGCACTATTGGCCGCGTTGCACATGTTCCATGAGAAATCCGCGGGGAATTGCGTGGCCTCGGTGCTGGCCTCGGTGCCGTTCAGGAGGTTCATTTCGTAGGTGAAGATTGAGGCGATCGACGTGAACTGACCACAGGCGCCACCTTTCTGTTTGTAAATGGGAGGGAACTGCGGACGGGTGGAGTTATCGACGCGCGACGGCAAGCGCCTGATATCCACGGCCGTCTCGCCGATGTCCGGGCCTTTGGCCTCACGCCAGGTATCGTAATCTTTCCCCATCGAACCAGGCCGAGAAAACGGACGGGGATAAGCGGCGTGGGCGGGCTTCTCGACCTGGTCCGACTGGGTCGGGCTGCCCTCAAGGGCCTTCACACCTTCAGGAGTCGCCCCAGCGTGCCCCGATGCCGGCGACAGGGCCAGCAAACCAAGGAGAACGGCCAAAGTCCAAGGGCGAGCAGCGAGGGGCATATACTTTTGATACCGTCCCAAGGGGCCGCGTCAATTAGGCAAGCAGGCCGCTACGGACAAGCCAGCGGCCCTTTCCTTCAAACTATGCCGGAGAGCTTATCGCTCAAGGGTAAGCGCCCAACGAAAGGAGATGCCACTCAGGTAGACAAGGGAATCGCTTGGAGCGCGTGGGCCAAGGCAATATCCCTCGCCGTCACCTTCACCCCCGCATCGTGCGTGGTTAGGACCAAAGTCACCACATTCCAACAAAGATGGATGTCGGGGTGATGATTCAGTTGCTCTGCCACCGCCCCGACCCGATTCGTGAAGACCAAGGCAGCCGGAAAATCCTTTAACTTAAAGACTTTCGACACTTTAACCCCATCATACTCCCACCCGTCGAGTCCAACCAGCGCGTCGCGGATTTGCTGAGGAAGAAGTGGCGAAGCCATAATGGCGATTTGTGATTTTGTCCAAGTGTTCGAGTCAACACTGCATGATCGGGTCCCGCTCAAGGGGAATCAAAGGCCCGCGATATCCCTATATTCCCTTCCGCTGACGAACTCAGTCAGGGATTGGGGGCTCCTGGCTGTTTACTACACCCTCTCGTGGGTCAACTCGATTAGCCCCTGTCGGGTTTGGGCCGTAATCGTTGTCACCTAATTCACTCTCTCCGACGAACATATCCAGCCCGTAAAAAGGGATTAGCATATAGATACCTGGATTCCCAAGATCATGGCATCGCTTCGACATGAAGGCTAGGATATACCAAAAAAAGGCCAATAGTAGGAACGCGTAAAAAATAGCTGCGCCGGCCCCACCAGGTAAAAGGCTCAAAAAGCGGGATGAAAAGAGAACCGTAATTCCCGATACGATTACAATAATAGTTACCGCAATATGGGCCAAGAATTCGCCACGGCCGATCCGGCCTTTAAATGAGAAAATCCCAGATAGATTACTCATGGTGAATTACCGTAACACACCTGAGTGCCAGCGTACATCGTTAATCCTGATAGTGGGCATCATCCTGGCGGCAGCCGATTCACTTGCCGGCCTTCTTCGCGGCAGACTTTGCGTCGATTTCTTTCTGGAGTTCCTTCGAGCGCTTCTGCCCGGCGGCAATCTGGCCTGCCGACATCTGCTTCTCAAGAACGGCTAGGTTCCTGCGGGCGTCTTCATCCGTTATCCTGACAAGGTTCCAGTAAGCATAAGCCCCAATCTCGTCCTTCGTCACGCCTTCGCCGTTGTAATAGCGGCCCCCCAAGTTGAACTGGGCCCCAGCATGCCCCTGCTCGGCGGCCTTGCGATACCACGAGACCGCTTGTACGAAGTCGCGGGGAACTCCATCGCCATCGGCGTAACATTTTCCTAAATTATTCTGGGCATCGGCATCTCCCTGCGCCGCGGCCTTGCGATACCACGAGATCGCTTGCGCGAAGTCACGCGGTACTCCTATGCCACTTTCATAGCAAAGCCCTGTTTTAAATTGAGCATTGGGATGCCCTTGATCAGCGGCCTTGCGCCACCAGTTCGCCGCTTCGTCCAGATTCTTCGCCACGCCGTTGCCGTTCTCGTAGCAATTACCTAAGCTGAACTGGGCAATCGCATCCCCCTTCTCCGCTTTGGCCTTGAAACTCCTAAAGATAGTCACCTGTGCGGGATTAGTCGCGAGCTTACTCTGCAACAAGTCCAGACGAATGGTGGCGGCGGTATCTCCTTGGTCGGCGGCCTTGCGCAACCACTTGGTCGCTTCGGCAAGATCCACCGGCACACCGATACCGTCCGCATAGCAGATGCCAAGATTACAAAGGGCAGGCACATGCCCCAGCTCAGCTGACTTACGGTACCATAGCGCGCCCTGCACGGGGTTAGCTGTCATGCCGACACCCTGGATGGCACAGTACCCAAGATTAAACATCGCCGGTGCATACCCTTTCTCGGCTGACTTGCGCCACCACACGATGGCCTGGACTGGATCCACCGCGACGCCCCGACCCGTCGAGTAACAAACCCCTACATTATATAAGCCGTTTGCGTCTCCTCGATCGGCCTTAGCTTTAGCCGACGTAAAGTCCCTTACCTCGGTCGGCGTTAAACCTGCCCTGCCTGGAGTTGGACAGGTAAGAGCCAATCCGCTCAGTAAAAGCAGCATGCGAAACCAACTGGGGCGAGCGGTCATAATTTAAAGTATACCACAACACACGCTCCAGCGAGCATCGATAAAACTGATACTAGTTATCTAGTAAGCCGTGATACTAATCCATTTAAGCGCCTCAACGGCTTGGCCCGTTTGACAAGGCCCGCAGCCTTATCTCCTGGCGTAGCTCGTCCATCCGTTGGGCGACTGCTAGAGTAAAGAGGTGGCCCTCGGCGGGAGTCATGCGCTTGAGTTCATCGGCTTGGACGAAGGCAAGGCTCGCCTGGGCTTGCGGGTTCGTCGTACCGACCAAGCTCCACCACGCACACGCCTCGACCTGATCGCTCCTAATTCCATGTCCGTTATGGTAGCAGATACCTAATTTATTCTGGGACTCAACGTGGCCTTGGCTGGCGGCCAGCCGATACAAGTTAAACGCCTTCGGAAGATCGCGAACCGCCCCTTGGCCATCGAAGTAACAATTCGCTAGTTCATACTGCTCCCCGGCGCCCCCTTTAGACACCAGCTCCTTCAAATCCTCGAAGCGACGGTCCTTAGACATCTCCTTGGCCTCACGGGCGGCGACGGCTTTGCGCTGCTCGTTTTCGGGGATCAACAAAGCCAGCTCATTGAGGATAATCAAGGGGATGAAAATCGCATCACCGTATGAATTAGAGGATTTATACTTATTGTATGGTCTATCTGCACACCCCGAGACCATCATCATAATCGCTAGTCCCTTCAGGCCTACGGCTAAACAAGAAAAACCCTGCCGAAGATTATATTGAAGCGCCATAAGTATCGGAAGCGTGAGTATCTGTAGCACTAGGAAGTCGCGCCCATCGGCGGAGTCTCAGATGCCTTTATCGACCGGCGGACGTTTAGGAACCACGGGCGCTTTCGATGCTGAGCTCGTGGGCAAAGGAATCGTGGCCGCCAACTGCTTCGCACGCGCCTGGCCGGCTTCTAGGGCCGTGGATGACATCTTCGGCTCCATGTCAGAAAGCCTCGTCTTGGCCACACTACTGGTGCGTGCCGCCACCGACAGGTAGGCGTAACCCTCCGCTTCGTTGCGCGAGACGCCCCCGACCCCGACTAGATAAACATTCGACATGGCCATGAGCGCATTGGCGTCCCCTTGAACACATGCTTTACGCCACCAATAGACCGCTTGGGTGGCATCCTGCTCCACCCCGATGGTATTCCCCTTAAACTCAAAGTAGGATCGACCTAAGTAATACTGAGCACGCGGTTCCCCTTTTTCCGCCGCCCGTCGATACCAAATAATGGATTGGGGCACATCCTTGATCACGCCGAGGTCGCCATTACGGTAAATCATCCCCATATAATAAGTGGCCGTTAGGTTTCCGCTCATCGCACCCTCTTGGATGGATTCAAAGGTTTGGGCATCCTTGGCGGACTGGCCGGCAATAGGCGGTGCACGCTTGGGTCCTTCCGGAGCTGCTTCTGGGGCGACGGGCGTTTTCGCCATGCCATCAGATTTCTTGGTGGCTTCCTTGCCGCTATTATCGATGGTCTTTCCATTAGAACCCACCTTCGCCTTATTCGCCGCAACGTTAGCCTCGATTTCTTTCTGCAATTCCTTGGCGCGTTGCTGGCCCAACAGGCGAACAGACATGGTCATGTCAGCTTCCAAGGTAGCCAAACTACGGCGGGCTTTCGTATCATTCGATGCGGCCGCCAACGTCCAATAGGCGTAGGCTTCCAGTTGATCTTTCAGCACCCCCTTCCCCGTAGCGTAACAGTTACCCAAGTTATACTGCGACAGGGCGTCACCGAGTTCCGCTTTAGCCTTAAAAGCTTCGAACTTCTTCACGTCCTCCGCCGAAGGAGCGGCCTGCGACTGGCAAGGGGCGAACACCGAAGTCACGAGTGCGAATGCGAGGAGCCAAAGCGAGGAGGGGCGTAATCTCATGGTTTTGAGTATAACAGTTAAAGATACAAGGCGAGCATCGAAAAAACTGATGTTACCTATATAATGTCTCTATTAGACGTTCGGCCAACACGCGCCAATCGACCGTCCGAACGGGTCACCGCCGGGGCTTACCAAATCCGCACGCGTTCCTTCGGCTCTAGATACAGGGCGTCACTGGGCTTAGCCGGAAAGGCTTCATAGAAGGCGTCCAGGTTGCGAACAATCAGGTTGATGCGGGCTTTAGCCGGCGAATGGGTGTCCGAGAGGAGGCGGGTGGCGAGCTGCTCGTCGCGGACGTTACCCGCAAAGCTAAACGCATAAGCGAGGAAGAAGCGCTGGAGTGGGGTCTGGCCAGCGATGAGCTTACCCGACTTATACGTCGCGGTCTGCTGAAAGGCGTCGAGGGCCAAGGCAAGGCCGCCGAGGTCCGCAATATTCTCACTGAGGGTCTGCTTACCGTTGATATGAATGCCCTTGAGGGGCTCTTCGCGGTCATACTGGGCAATAAGCTTCGCACAGCGGGCTTCAAAGGCTTTCTCCGTCGCAGGTGTCCAACCATTCTCCATGCGGCCGGTAGCGCTGAAGCGACGGCCCGAATCGTCAAAGCCATGCGTGATCTCATGCCCGATAGTGGTCGCGATGTAGCCGTACAAGACGGCGTCATCGAGGTCATTACCAGCGTAGGCGGGAACGGTCAGGATGGCGGCCGGCAGGACAATCTCATTGTTAAGCGGGTTATAGTAAGCGTTCACGGTATAGGGACGCATCCCCCACTCTTCCCGTTCGGGGGCGCCACCGACCCGTGCATAGGCACGCTTGGTCTCCCATTGGTCTACTGCGAGGACGTTCTCTGCTAAACTGTCGGACGTGATGCGAACACCGTCGAACTGTCGGAACTTATCGGTGTAGCCGACGCGGAGTTTCACGGCGGCCAACTTCTTCAGGGCCCACTCCCTGGTCGGGGCATCCATCCAGGGATTAACCGCCAAGCGCTTGGCGAAGGCCGTGCGGACGCCTTCACAGACGAGGCGGAAACGTTCGCGCTGGGCTGGACCAAACCGGCGAGCGACATACTCCTCGCCGACGAGGTCACCGATGGTGCGGTCCTGCAATGCCAAGGCGCGGTCCTCCAGACTCCGCTGTTGCTTAGCACCAGAAAGGACCACGCCGGTGAAGGTGAAGTTATCCTGCGCGGTCTGGCCATTCAGAATGGAAGCATACGCAGTCATGGCATGGAAACGCAGGTAGTCGCGGAGGACCTGCGGCGGGGTCGTGGCGAGGATCTTCGCGAACCCCTGGAAGAACTCGGGTTGGCCGACGACCAGCTGCTTCACCACCGGCGCTTTCAGGCGCTGCAAAACGGGTGCCCAACTGACGCCTGGAGTCAGTGCTTCGACCTGCGCCAAGGTCATCATATTGTAATTTTTTTCGGGGTCTTCCAACTGCTCCAGCGGACGTGAGACCTCGGCGAGTTTGGTCTCAAAGGCTAAGATGTCTTTGCCCGCTTGCTCCGCCCGGGCCGAATCATAACCCATGTGCTTGAGCATCCGCGCGACGTGCGCCGGAAAGGCGTCGCGTACTTTCTTGGTGGCTGGTTCGTCGCTGAAATAGTGCACCCGTTCCGGGAGCGAGGTGCCCGCCTGCCCGAGGTAGAGGACCACTTTGTTCTCATCCTTCGAATCCTGATCGGCGTAGACGCCCAGGAAAGAGCCGACGCCTTGCTCGGAGAGTTCAGCGGCGAGTTCCACAAATCCCTGTGGGGTCGTCGTGCCCTCTAACTTCGCCAACGCAGCGGTGACGCCCGTGGGTAGGCCAGACTTGTTTTGCTCGAAGGTCAAGGCTGACTTCCAGAAGTCGGCGATCTTACGCTGCTTCTCGGTCGGCGTGGGCAAAGCCACCAACGAACGATTCAGATCGAGGAGGTCCTGCCGGATGAAGTCCTCCAGCCAGTCGTAGGAGTAATACGAGGCACGATCAGCCGCCACTGGATGGGCCGCGTTCCAGCGGGCGTTGGCATGAAGCCAGAAGTCGTGCGTCGGGGCCACCGCAAGGTCGCGGTTAGCCTCCAGGAGGTCAGCCCGAGCCACGAGCGAACCCAGACCGAGGACCAACAGGGGCAGAAGGCGCATGGCTTGACCTTAAAGACTCGAGCACCCGAGGAAAGGAAGAACCTTCTGGAAAGTGCTCAAGGCTGCCGCAAGATGCCGATAAACCCCTATGCCTAAGCTCCCCCTCTCTCTGGCGTCTCTGGCCGCGTGGCTGCTGGCGTTGTCCACCCAAGCCGCCGAGCCGACCCGTGTGGAGGTCAGCCGCGACACCTGGCTGTCGTCCTACGTCAAGGAAGTGGAAGGTAACAACGGCGGCTCCGGTAAACTGAAATTAAAGGGCCATCAGGAGTTCTTCCTCATCGATTTCGACCCGACGAAGTTTAAGGGCAAGCGCGTCACCCAAGCGGTCCTCGCCGTCCACCTCGAAGGTACCGAAACGCTGGGACGCATTACCGTCTCTTCCGTTGCCCAGGAATGGGTCGAGGGCCAAGGGTCCAGCTACGCGCGCACCCCGGGCGCCAGCTCCTTCCAGTGGGCCAAGACCGATGTGACCCGCTGGGCCGAGGACGGCCCTGACCTTACTACCGTGATTCTCGGACAACGCGGAAGCATCTGGGGATTTGGTGACCCGTCGCCGCCCGATGCCAACCGTTGGCAGCGCATACCGATTAAGCCCGAGGTGGTGCAAGCCCGCTTGGACGGACGGAGCCACGGGTTCTTTGTTATGGACGACGTGGGGAGCGAATACACCCGCCAAGGCAATACGATCGATTACCGGCTCTTCCCTAATCGCTATGTAACCAGTCGCGAGGGACCTAAGCGGTTCGTGCCGTACTTCCTGCTCTGGCTAGACGATGCGCCCGTCGCCAAGGTTCCAATGGTCAGTCCGGCTAAGCCACTCGCTAAGGCCGCACCTGCGACCTTACCACCCATCCCGCAGATTTCAGCCTCAACCGTAACGACTCTCAAGGCCTACGATGACTGCGGCACGCCCTTACGGTCACTCGACCTCTACGCTGCTCGCGGGGAAGCCGTCACCATGCTGCTGGAACAAGCCCCCGAGTCCGTAACCATTGACCTTCCTGTCCGTCGTTTTGACCTACCTGCCGTCGGACCGCACATCGACCCGCTCAAAGTTTCACCCCAAGGCCGCTTGCTGGAATTCCAGATTCCAAAGAACGCCCGACCAGGTAAGCACGTGGGCACGCTTAAAGTGAACGGCTCCGATGTGCCATTCACGATCACCGTTTGGAATTTCTGTCTGCCCGACCAGCTTTCGTTCATCGCGCAAATGAATGGCTACGGCCTGCCGAATCATGGCCGTGATTTTTACCGCCTGGCCCATGAGCACCGTCTGACGTTGAACATCCTCCCTTACGGTTGGAGCGGCAAGGTGAGCGCGGCGCCCAAAGTCCGCGCCGACGGCACGTTCGACTGGACACAGTGGGACGCCGATCACGGTCCGCTTTTGGATGGCTCGGCTTTCTCCGACTTGCCACGGGGACGCGTCCCCGTCGAGGCACTCTACCTCCCGCTGAACGAGAACTGGCCGATGAACCATGAGCGTCACTTTAAAGGAGGCTACTGGATCGAGCAGGCCTATGACGCGGAGTATTGGCACGAGTTTCGCACTGCCAGCCAAGCCTTCGCCCAACACTTTTCCGACCGCGGCTGGAAGGAAACCGTCGCCGAGTTCTACCTGAATAACAAAGTGGAGTTTAAGAAGTCACGCGGCCGCTGGGATGCGACCACCGCACCGTGGATCTTCGACGAGCCCACGCACACGCAGGACTTCTGGGCCTTGCGTCGTTTCGGGCTAGAGTTCTGGCAGGGCGTCTCCGCCGTACCAAACACGCGTTTGGCCTTCCGCCTCGATATCTCCCGTCCAGAATGGCAACGCGACCTCCTCGATGGCCTCACCAACGTCGAAGTCGCCTCTGGCGCTTTACGCCCTTACCGCGACCGCGTCATCGGAGCCGCCCGACGCGATGGCAAATTGATCTACATGTACGGCTCAGCTAGCAAGCTCGGCACGACACGGGCGACCGATGTGGCATGGTGCGTAGAAACCTGGGCCCTCGGGGCCGACGGCGTGGTGCCTTGGCAAACGATTGGCAAGGCCGACTCTTGGACCAAGCCCGACGACCTTGCCCTGCTCTACCCAACGCCCACGGGCGTCGCCCCGAGCCTACGACTTAAGGCCTACCGATCTGGACAACAGCTCGCTGAATACCTGACCATGTACACGGCGGTTTCTGGACAATCCCGCGACGCCGTCGGTGCGGCAGTGCTGGCACTCCCGGGAATGCGCGCTGGCACCGTGAAGGCCAACGACGCCGACGCCGGCGATTCTCGTTTCGAAGCGGGCGCGTCAGAATCCGTTCGAGAATTGCGACTCCGCCTCGGCACCTGGCTAGACCGTCAAGCCCCCGCCGACCGTGCCCGCTGGTATGACCCGCGACCCAAGCCCCAAGACCCTACCAAAGTCCCCGTGATCACGCCGCTGTCGGCACCCGCGCAGTAAACGGACGCAACCTCAGCTGTCGCTAGATGCATTTTATCTTTGCACTTTTGCACAGGCCGTCGGCCGATTTGCACTTTTGCACTGCCCCCTTGGCCTAGCTTCCCCAACTCCAGCGCTCGGGGACCCAGGCGTATTGCGCACCCTTCGGGACGACGGTGCCGATGCCCGGCCACGGGAGGTGGAAACCGAAGGCACGGGACTTGTTGACAGCCATGCTGGTAAAGAGTTTTTTGCGGGTCTTGACCGCCGTCTCGGGGTCATGGTCCATGGCGACGGTCCAGCCGACGTTCTCGAACATGAGCACGTGGTGATGGACGACATCGCTGATGTGCACCAAGGATTCCTGACCAGAGCGAATCTCAAAGCAGGCGTGGCCATCGGTATGACCGGGAGCCGAGATGATCTCCACGGCGTCGTGGAAGAGCTTCTCGCCGTCCTTCACGATGACGAGCTGCTCCTTGAGAATATCGAAGTTCTTGCAGACGGTCTTCACCATGTTCGGCAAGGGCTTCTTATCGCGCTTGGACTTCGAGAAGTCGGGGTTCGGCCCACGCCAGAAGTCATACTCCTCCTTGAGCAGGTAAATCCTAGCGTTCGGGAACGCAGGCTTATCGCGATCGACGAAGCCATCTAGGTGGTCAGAGTGCGAGTGGCTGAGGAAGCCGGCGACGACCTGATCGGGGGTGATACCGAGCTGACGGAGCCCTTCGGCCAACCAGCCGAAATTAGGATTAGAGTGGCGCTCCCCGAAACCAGCGTCGATCAGCGCGACTTCCTTGCCAATCTTCAGGCCCATAATATTGACGTAGAGCGGCAGTGCATCGAGACGCTCACGATTGTAGACCATGGCTTCCTTCATCACCGGACGGTCGGCCTCGGGCCACATGAGGTTCAGGCCCTCGCGGAAGAGCATGTGGCCATCGCTAATCGAGAAGGCCTCAATCTCACCAATCTTGAACTTATAGATGAACGGATTGGGCGGGCGCTTCACCGGCGCAGGTTTCGGAGCCTCCTGTGCACCGAGGCGCACATTCATCGCAGCCAGACCGGCCAAGGCGAAAGCCGCGGCGCCCAAGAATTCACGACGAGAAGCAGGCTGAGGCTGATTGAGCGGCATGCCGCCAAGATGCCGAACTCATGGCCCCGGGCAAGCGCAAGCCTAACGCCTTGCCCCGGGGGTGATGAAGGACCTTTCCCCGGATCCGCCCCCCTTTCATCCACCCCGCTCTTTTCCTCAGGTAGGGGCGCGACTGCGTCGCGTCCGTTGACCGAATCATGGTGAGAATAGCCAACCGGGTGGGTATTCTCCGTCAGCAGACGAACGGATGCGACGCAGTCGCACCCCTACCCATTGCTGGTGCGTAGCGCCTCACTCCCGGCCAAGGCGACCAGACACAACCTATCCCCCATCCCCTATCCCCACCTCACTACTTCTTCGCGTCGGGAAACTCCTTCAAGAGTTCGTCCGGTGTATAGAAACTGGGCCGATCCTTGGTCTCCGCACGGACCTTGGCGACTTGCGAAGGCTGAATCGGGGCGGCCGCATTACCGAAGGAATTACGCACGTAGGTAAGCACACCCGCCAATTCATCATCTGAGAGCCCCTTGAAAGCCGTCATCGGCACCTGGCCAGGATACTTAACGCCATTCACCTCGATGGGACCCATGAGACCATGCATGGCCAAGCGAATCAGGCGCTCGGGATTGCCACTCACCCAAGTAGATTTCGCAATCGGTGGGAACTGTGCGGCCGGGAGACCTTGGCCATCGACTTGGTGACAAGTGATGCAGTGGGCCTCCCGACGGTAGACCTGCTCACCGAGCTCAAAGAGACGCTTGTCCTGCCCCGTCAGCGTGGTCGATGCCTTAGCTGGGGGTGCGGTCACCACGGATCCGCCATTAAGGTATGACGCAGCGGCGGCAAAGACGGGCTTGAGCCAAGCGTCTTCCGGCTGCTTGCGGGCTTCGGCCAAGACCGAGAGGCCGAAGTCCTTACCCAACCAAGTCGCGGCATTGACGGCCTCAAGGCGCACACGGCCATGGGCATCGCTCGCTGCACGCAGGAGCAGGTCACGTTGGTCGGCGACGTTATGTCCGTTGTAGCGTAAGACGCGGACAGCGGCGGCACGGACGCGGTGGTCCTTAGCCTGTAAAAGTTTCTTGAGGAGCGGTACATCCACGCGGTCGAGGCCCCAGCTCACCCAGAGACCATTGAGTTGATGAAGTTCTAGGCTGGCATCGTCGGACTTCAATCCGCTTAGCCATTTCTGCAGCCCGGCCAAAACTTCGGCGGCGGGACGGCCCCGTAATTCCAGACGACTGCGTTCACGGGCACGGTCCTCGGGCAGTGTGAGGTTAGCGAAGAGTTGAGCAATGGAGGCACCCGCGATGACCGGCGGTTTCACGAGCGGACGGCTCGGGTAGGTGATGCGGTAGATACGGCCGTGGGTGTGGTCGCGCAGCGGATCGCGGGCGCTGTGCTGCATGTGGCCGATGAGCACATTATGCCAGTCGGCGACATAGAGAGAACCATCGGGAGCGAACTCCATCGAGACCGGACGGAAGTTGCCATCCTTCGACTGCAGGAGGTTCTGTCGGAACGTCAACTTATAGCCCGTGCCATCTTCAGCGATGGCGTGCTGCTTCGTGCCGAGGAAGCCGATGGTGTTATTGATAATCAGGTCACCTTGGACGTCATCCGGGAAATGGCGGCTGCTGATGAAGTCCAAGCCCGCGGTCGGACGGACCATCTGCGCCTTGGGAATGAGGTTAGGCGGCAGCGGGGCGAACTCACCGAATGGTACCCATAGAGACGCTGGAGTCATCCAACGCACATTGGGGTCGGAAGTGTCGGCGAAGAAGTCCTGACCAAAGGCGTCAAAGGCGATGCCCCAAGGATTGGGGATGCTTACGCGCAGGGTGCGCTCGAGCTGCTGACGCTGCGGGGCGTAGCGGAAGAAGCCACCGTTGGTGCTGCGCTCCACGCCATAAGGCGTCTCGACGTGGCTATGGAGGAACGTCCCTTCGGCCATGTAGAACGCGCCCGAAGGGTCAGCCCGGAAGGCGCTGATCGCATGGTGCGTGTCATGGTCATCGAAGCCGCTGAGGATGATTTGCGCGCTATCGGCCACACCGGCACCGGTGGTGTCGCGCAGCAAGACGAGGTGACTGCTCTGCGGCACGTAGACGCCTTCGGGTGCAAACTCGAACGACAGCGGTAAGTGAAGACCGCGGGCAAAGACGGTCTGCTTATCGGCCCGACCATCGCCGTCGGTATCTTCCAGAATCAGAATCTTATCGTCGGGCTTAGGATCCCCTGGACGCCACTGTGGGTAGCTCGGCATCGTGGCAACCCAGAGACGACCCCGGGTATCAAAGGAGAGCTTTACTGGATTGGCGAGGTCGGGAAATTGCTCCTCGGAGGCGAAAAGCTCGACCTTATAGCCCTCCGGCACCGCTAAAGACTTCACGGCTTCGGCGCCTGGCAAATAGGTCGACGTACCATTCTTGGTATTACTGGAAGAATAATTAGACTTCACTGGCGGCAGGACCCGCGTCTTAGCGTCAGCGGTAGCGACGTCGAACTTCTCACCCTTGGCGGCCGCCCAGACGGCGCGGTCACGGATGAGTACTAGTTCATCCAGTTTCGCGAGCTCGGCTGGAAAATTATCCGGCCCGAAGGGCTTGTTGCGACGGCCGAAGACGTGGACGCCGTTCGGGACCTTGTGGAGCTTTTCCCAATACCAGTTCTTGTCCGCCACCGCGGCGGCCACGGCGGCGACGTCACCGCGTGGCGAACCCGCGGCGAAGACGGCGGTGGCAAGTTTAGCTGCCAATAACTGCTGGCCTTGCTCACCCCATGTCATGCCATCGCGAGCGAAGGGAGCCTGGGCGTCAGCGTAGAGCTGCTGACTAAAGGCAAAGAGATCCACAAAGCGTAGATTATGCTGGGCGGCGGCCTCTTTAATTGCCTGAGCGTAGAGTGCGAGGTTGGCGTTCACAGCTTTGGCGGCTTGTGGGCCTTGCGGGGCTGAGCGTTCCTCGAGGGCGAGCGGGGACAGCAACACCAGTTGAGGGGCAGACTTCCCATTATATGTCTGCTTCGCCGCATGCTCGAGCCAGCCAGCCAGTTCTTCCTTGAACGCCGGCAAACCTGCCGGGCCCTTGAAGGATTCGGCATAACCAAACCAAGCTAAGACGAAGTCGGCCTTGAGACCAGTAAGCCATTGATCAGGCGACTGGGAGAAACCCGAGCCTGCATGACCGGAGCCCCAGAAGTCCTTCGCCTTCGACAGTGGGTAATATTTTTCCGCTCCTGGAAAGGTGAAGGGCGAATTACGGCCCGAGTGGTCGCGATAGCCAGGGGTGTCACCGTCATCGCAAATATTACGAATCACAAGGTCACGGCCGGCGAAGCGGCGCTGGAGCTCGACCTCGAAGGCTGGGTGGCGCAAGAGGCGCTCGCCTTGGCCACCGCCGAGGAGGACGACCGAAGCACCCTGCGGCGGATCGATCAGGTCGGCGGCGAATAGAGAGACCCCCTGGGCTGCAAGCAGGGCGATGGTCAGCAGCGAACGGACGCGAAACATGGCGGAATTGACCCAAAGTGAACCAAGCCACCTGACCTGTCGAGCCTCCCGAGAGCGTCCGCCCCTGCCCGTAGTTTCTTTATCCGTCATTTAGACTCAGTGCATCTCACCTGAATATCATGTCCGAACTTAGGGTGTTTTCCTTTGAAACCCATCCACCTGCGTCCATGTCTTAATGCACCCCATGAACTCGGTCCGCCGTCTCCTACCCCTTTGTCTCTTGCCGTTGGCGCTACCCGCCGCCGAAACCGCCCTCGCCTTCAACCGCGACGTCCGACCCATCCTCTCAGAGAACTGTTTCTCCTGCCACGGCTTCGACGAGAAAGCCCGCAAAGCTAAGCTCCGGCTCGATCTCCCGGAAGAAGCCACGCGTGAACATAAAGGCGGCATCCCAATCGTCCCTAGTAATCTCGCCAAGAGTGAAGTCTGGCAACGCATCATCAGCGAAGATCCCGATGAAGTCATGCCCCAGCCGAAGTCCCACCTCAAGCTGAGCGCGCAAGACAAGGCCACACTGAAGGCCTGGATTCAAGAAGGCGCCAAATATGAATCCCATTGGGCCTTCGCAGCTCCCAAGGAAACGCCGGCCCCGACCGCTGGTCATCCCATCGACGCCTTCGTCTCGGCGACACTTAAGAAGAAAGGCCTTGAAGCCACCGCTGCCGCCGATCGCGCCACGCTCATTCGCCGCGTGGCGCTCGATCTCACTGGCCTACCGCCTTCCGCCGAGGAGGTCCAAGCATTCGTCGCCGACCCCGACCCTCAAGCCTACGCCAAACTCGTCTCTCGCCTCCTCGCCAGCCCGCACTTCGGCGAACGCATGGCCCTCGAGTGGCTGGACTCCGCCCGTTACGCCGACACCAACGGCTTCTCCATCGACGGCGGTCGTAACATGTGGATTTGGCGCGACTGGGTCATCCAGTCCTTCAACGACAACCTGCCCTACGACCAGTTCATCCTGCAACAACTGGCGGGCGACCTCCTGCCCAACGCATCCGATGCCCAACTCATCGCGACCGGTTTCCAGCGGAATAACATGAACACCCACGAGGGCGGCACCATTCCGGCCGAGAATCTCGTGAACTACAATGCCGACCGCGTTAAGACGCTCGGCGAGGCGATGCTGGGGCTCACGCTGGGCTGCGCACAGTGCCATGACCACAAGTTCGACCCCATCAGCCAGAAGGATTACTTCCAGATGTTCGCCTACTTTAATTCACTGGGCGATGCTGGCCTCGACGGCAATGCCGGCAATAACTCGGGTCCTTCGGTCAACAAGAAGACCGTCCTTAAGGCCCTCGACCAAGCCACCCTGCCGGACCGTATTGCGGGCTTGAAGTTAAAGCTGGCGACACCCGACAACACCGCCCTGAACCGCTGGGTGGGCGAACAACAGGCTCAACTCTCTAAGCGTACGGCCGGCCTCAAGCTCTACCCGGTTAACCTGCTTAAGATATCCACGCCGAACAGCGGCGGTGGCTTCACGGTCGAAGGTAATACCTTTAAGGGCCTCGGTGGCGCGGCTTACGACATCCTCGGCGAAACGCCCAAGACGACCGAGCCCATCACCGGCCTGCGGATTGTCTTCACCCCGAATAAAGGTAAACCAACCATGGACCCTAAGGATGCCAAGAAGGTCCTGAAGCCCGCGCAACTGTCGGACTTCGTGGTTAGCGCGGTGGACGTGACCGCGGACAAGGTGGCCGGCGACCAAGTGAATATTCATCGGCTGCAGAAATTTAGCCGCGTGACAGCGAGTTCTTGGCAACCCGAGTTCCCTGCGGCCGACGTGCGCGTCTTCAGCCAGCGTCGCGGTTGGTCGCCTGACCTGAAGACCGACGACGCACCCCACTTGACCCTGACCTTCGATCAGTCCATCACGGCGGATAAGCAGGCTTATATCACCACCCAAGTCTACTTCGCCATGGGCGGTAAAGTCCCCCAACAAGGTCAGCTTTTCGTGGTGACTGGGACCGACGACGGCACCGACTTACCCGCGGAGATCATCGCGCTCATCGCCATACCTGCAGCCCAACGTAGCGGACCGCAGCTGACCCAACTCTGGGACTACTATGCGGCAAAGTCCAAGGCCATGGAACCCGTGCGCACCGACCTCGCAAATGCCGAACAGCGCCTCAAGTCCCTGACTGAACCACAGCAGGTCATGGTCATGGCCATCGCTGCCAAGCCCCGGGAGACTTTCATCCTGAAGCGCGGCGACTACGCCCAGCCCGGTGATAAGGTCAGCGTTGGGACGCCCGCTAAGTTGCCGCCCTTGCCCGCTGGCGCCCCCGCCAATCGCCTGGGTCTCGCCCAGTGGATGGTCATGCCCGAAAACCCGCTCACCGCACGCGTGGCCGTGAACCGCGTCTGGAAGCAACTTTTCGGCCAAGGCTTGGTCACCACGGCAGCCGACTTCGGCTACCAGGGCGCTTACCCAAGCCACCCCGAGCTACTAGATAACCTAGCCATCGAATTCCAGCGCAGTAGCTGGGACGTCAAGAAATTGATCACGCTTATCGTCACGAGCGATACCTACAAGCGCTCCTCCAACCCGACGACCAAGCAACAGGAAGTCGATCCGAGTAATACGTGGTTAGCGCGTGGCCCCCGCTTCCGCCTCCCCGCTGAAATCATTCGTGACGTGGCGTTAAAGTCTAGCGGACTACTTGTCCCGCAAATCGGCGGACCCAGCGTGAATCCCTACTCGCCGTTCGACCTCTGGCGTGAAGTCAGCCACTACGGCTCGACGCCTGCCACCGCCCAGATCTTCCTGCAGGATCACGGTGATAAGCTCTACCGCCGCAGCCTCTACACTTACTGGAAACGCACGGCCCCGCCGGCTAACATGGTAGCCTTCGATGCCCCGAATCGCGAGGTCTGCACCGTCACCCGCGGCAACACAACCACTCCACTCCAGGCACTGGTGAGCCTCAACGATACGCAATTTGTCGAAGCGTCGCGTGCGCTCGGTGAACGCCTCGCGAAACATCCAGGTAACGACGCAGCCAAACTCCGCTGGGCCTTCCTCGAAGTCGTCTCGCGTGAGCCCACCGCCAAAGAAATCTCGGTCGTGACCAAGTCCCTCGTGCGTGAGCGTACCCGCTATGCACAGGACGCCCTCCGTGCCGAAACCGTCCTCGCTGTCGGCGAATCCCCGCGCGATGCCCAGATTCCCGCCGGCGAACACGCCGCCTGGATGCAAGTCGCCACCCTCCTCCTTAACCTCAGCGAAGCCGTCACCCGCAACTAAGCCATGGACCCCATTCAAGAACGCCTCAATCACCTGACCCGTCGCACCTTCCTCGGGCAAACCGCCCGCGGCGTGGGTGGCCTCGCGCTGGGTACGATGCTCTTCCCTGAACTACTCGCGGCCAGCAAGGGCACGCGGGAAGGCGGGCTAGCTGGCCTACCACACTTCGCCCCTAAGGCTAAGCGCATCCTCTGCTTGTTCCAGTCCGGAGGGCTCTCGCACGTCGATCTCTTTGACCACAAGCCGATGTTGAAGCAGATGGCCGGCAAGGATCTACCACCCTCGGTCAAAGGCACGCAGCGCCTGACGGGCATGACCAGCGGCCAAGGTAGCTACCCATGCACCCCGGCGCTGAAGGACGGCAAGCTATGCGGCAAGAATGGACTTTGGATTAGCGACTTGCTCCCGCACCTCCAGACGGTCGCCGATGAGATGTGCTTCATCAAGAGCCTCTACACCGAAGCGATCAACCACGACCCAGCGATCACGTTCATGAATACCGGCAACCAGTTGCCTGGGTATGCCAGCATGGGTGCTTGGGCGAGCTACGGCCTAGGGACGGAAAACGCTAACCTCCCTGCTTTCATTGCGATGGTCTCGCAAGGCACCGGCAAGAACCCGGGCCAGCCAGTCTTCTCGCGCCTCTGGGGCAGCGGCTTCCTCCCTTCCAATCACCAAGGCGTGGGCCTACGCCCAGGCGCCAACCCGGTACTCTACTTACAGAACCCTCCGTCGGTCGACGGCGCCCAGCGCCGCGAACTCTTGGATGACCTCAGTGCGCTGAATGCCGAACGCGCCAAAGAAATCGCCGACCCCGAGACCATCACGCGGATCAAGGCCTACGAAATGGCCTATCGCATGCAGACCTCGGTCCCTGAGCTCACGGATATCTCGAGCGAGTCCAAGGCCACGCTCGAATCCTACGGCCCTGAAGTCACGCGCCCCGGCTCCTACGCCGCCAATTGCCTGTTAGCCCGTCGTTTACTCGAACGCGACGTTCGCTTCGTGCAGCTCTTTCACCGCGGCTGGGACCAGCACATCGCGCTCTCTCGTCAGCTGCCAAACCAGTGTCACGACATTGACCAGCCGACCGCGGCGCTCCTCAAGGACCTCAAAGCCCGCGGCATGCTGGAGGACACGCTGGTCGTGTTCGCCACTGAGTTTGGCCGCACGGCCTTCAGCCAAGGCGGCTTTGGCAACCCCGGCTCTGGCCGCGACCACCACGGCCGCTCCTTCACTATCTGGATGGCTGGTGGCGGCGTAAAGCCGGGCTTCGAATACGGTGCCACCGACGACTTTGGTTACAATATCGCCAAGGACCCCGTGCACCTGCGCGACCTGCACGCAACCATCCTGCATTGCCTGGGCATCGATCACGAGCGCTTCACCTTTAAGTTCCGCGGCCTAAACGTGAAGCTCACTGGCGTCGAAGAAGCCCACGTTGTCAAAGGCGTGCTGGCATAACGGGCATAAAGAAGGCCAGAGGATTTCCTCCGGCCTTCTTCGTCACACCGAAGGTTAGCGCTTAACGATGATCGTCATCGTCACGGTCGCCATGTGGGCGATAAGACGGGGGCTGCACGATGGCCGTCGCACCCGCTAAGGTAAGCGTCGTGCTGGTGACCACGTTCTTGGTGGAATCGTAGACCAGTGTAGGATGCGACACGGCCGTCACGGCAAAGGTCAGGTCGCCCTTGGTGGTGGTAGGTAGGCGCGTCGTCACGAGGACGAGTTGGCCGCGCGAATCAGTGCGCCCCTGGCCCGTACCAGCGACCAGCCCCGTCGACTTAACGGAGACCAACGCGCCCGAGACGGGCTTACCGGCGCTATCGACGATGGTTACGACGCCTTGGGCGTAGCCTGATGCGTTCGTCACCTTTACCCAGTTCAGGGCAATCGACGCCACATGACAAGCAGGCTTGGTCACGGGCGGGGGCGGCGGAGGCGTGGGCGCCGAAGACACCACAATCTGCACCGTGGTCGAAGCAGAGGCTCCGAGGTTATCGGTCACTACCAGGCGGGCGGTGTAGGTACCCGCTGCGTAGGTATGGTTAGCGGTGGCGGTAGTGGCTACCGCTGAGCCATCACCGAACTCCCAGCGATAAGAAGCAATCGTACCATCAGCATCTGAAGAAGCCGTGCCGACTAACTTCACTGCCAGCGGGGCAACCCCCGTGAGCGGTGTGGAGCCTACCGCCGATGCGACGGGCGGAACATTGACGACGGGTGGGGGCGGCGGAGGAGTCACGGTGGCCGCAGCCCAAGAACCAGCGAGGCCATAACGACCGAGCGAATCGTAGTCCGTATAGCCCGTGGTCGCGTTATTGGTGCTACCGACGCCGTCGACGACGAGGTAGTAATTACCAGCGGTGACGGTGGCATTGAGATTAGCGCCCATGCCGTTGGCGACCCCCTGTACCACGACGGTTCCAGTGGAATTAACCAAGGAAAGCGCTAACTTCAGATTAGCCGACGGTTGAGCGACAGCCCCGCTAACCGAGAGAGGGCCCGCTCCAACGGTTAGTTTGAACCAATCTTGTTGTGCGCTCCCCGTGATGACGCCGCCCGCCGTAAAGGAATTCCCCGGCACGACCGAGGCTGTAGCCGCTGACCCACCATGCGCTGCAGCCAGACGCGGTAACTTAGCGGTGATGATGGCTATTTGATCCTGAGTGTTATTCGAGAGGGGGTAGTCACCACGGGTCCATTGAGTAACCGTCTTATAGTAACTCACACCCATGATGGGCGCCCAATCGGCATGCCCAGCGTAATACTCAACGCCCGTGGTTTGACCTGAGTGATAGAGGCCCAACGTGTGCCCGACTTCGTGCGAAGCCGCTTCGGCGATGAGGCGAGCGCTGTTGCCCAGCTGCTGAGGAAAAACGAACGCCGGGATATCATTGGCGGTCAACGAGGCCGAAACTATAGAATTAAAGGTACCGACATAGGCCACGCCACCCGCGGCGGAGCCCAGCCACTGCAAGCTCGATCCACCAATGACGCAACGCACGCCATAGTTACCATCGGAAGCCGATGTGCGGCGGATATTTTCCAAGCCCGGGTCGGCCGTGGTGACGTCCACATCCCAAGCTGCATAGTCCTCGGAAACACGTCGCCAGATATCCTGGATGGCCGTGCGTTCGGCGTCGTTAAAAGTCGTCGGGTCGCCGTCGAGGTCGAAGGCCGGTGTCACGATATTCACGTTCGCATTCACCCCTGAGTTCCACGGAGTGTTCGCCGTCGTGTGCCCCGTGAAGTCGAGATAAATGACTTTTGCCGAACCCGGACGAGAGTGTAGGGTGAACGTATCGGCCAAAGGATAGAGAGCCGTCGAAGTATAATTGGAAGTGTCTGGGCCGACTTGTGCGGCCAGCCCTTCGCAGGCGAACAATGCGCGCTTTCCCTTGTCGAGGTGCAGGTGCTTATGGGCCAACGCGGCACGATTAAAGTCCGTCTCAGTGACGTTGGCTTGTTGGGCGGCAGCTGAACGATCTGCGACGGATGCCTTAGACGCTGGTTGCGTATTACGCGGGTCGGCAAACAAACCCACGGACAGAAGACAGGCCAAGACTAGGCTGTAGTAATACTTCATATTTCAAGGGTAGCCCGAAGCCGGATTGGGGCAAAACTAAAGATTAGGGGCTTTACCTCATACCTCTGCCTAATCCTACATACCTAGGTAAACTTTAGACAGTGAGTATAGGCCCTTTTACCTAAAGGGTTGTCGGACCACTCAGCCTACCCTAAAGCATCCACTGACCTTCCCCATGGCTCGCCCCGTCCTACACATTGTCACTCTGCTTTTCACCCTAGCCACTGCGGTCGTCACCCTGGCCGCCCCGCGGCCGCCCAACGTCATCGTCGTCCTCGTCGATGACTTCGGGGTGACCGACCTTTCCTGCTACGGCAGCCGTCTGTACGAGACACCTAATGTCGACAAGCTGGCCAAAGATGGGGTGCGCTTCACGGAGGGCTATTCCGCTTGCACGGTCTGCTCCCCCACCCGCTCGGCGCTGCTCACAGGAAAGATTCCCGCCCGGCTCCACATCACCGATTGGATTCCTGGCGAGAGCCACCCGAAGGCCAAGCTGAAGATCCCCGACTGGCAGAAGTTCCTGCCGTTCGAAGAGGTCACACTCGCGGAGCAACTCAAGGCTGCGGGCTATGCGACCGCCAGCATTGGCAAGTGGCACCTGACCCCAGGCCTCGAGAAGGGCGACGAAGCCTACTACCCGGATAAGCATGGTTTCGACCTCAACATCGGTGGCTACCACCGAGGTCAACCGCCCTCGTACTTTTCACCTTATAAGATTCCGACGCTGGTCGATGGCCCCAAGGGTGAATTCCTGACTGACCGCGAAGCCGCCGAGGCCGTGAAGTTCATGGAGGCCAACCAAGATAAGCCGTTTTTCATCTACCTCCCGCACTACGCCGTCCACCAGCCACTTGATGGCAAGAAAGAGGTCATCGCTAAATATAAGGCCAAGGTCGACGCCGACCCGACGCTCAAGCAGCGCAACGCGACCTATGCCGCATTGGTGAGTAGCGTCGACGACGCGCTGGGCACCATCCGCGCAGGCTTAAAACGACTACACCTCGACGACAACACCATCATCATCTTCACAGGAGATAACGGCGGCAAGATCGGCCCCACCGACAATTCGCCCTACCGCGTGGGTAAAGGCTCGGCTTACGAAGGCGGGATCCGCGTCCCGCTCATCGTCTACTGGCCTGGCGTGACTAAACCCGGTCTCGTGGACGCAACGCCCAATATCACGCATGACCTCTACCCGACGGTCCTCGAGATGACCGGCATCGCCGCCCAGAAGACCGTGGTCGACGGCGTCAGCCTCGCCCCGCTTCTCAAGACCGGTGCCAAGATCGAACGCGAGGCGCTCTATTGGCACTACCCGCACTACCATGGCGGTGGTGCGACGCCGCACAGTGCCATCCGCAAAGGCGAGTTCCGCCTGATCCATTTCTATGAAGATGATCGCGACGAGCTCTACGACCTCGCCCATGACATCGGCGAAACCAAGGACCTCACCGCCACCCAGCCTGAGAAGGCCAAGGAACTACGCACCCAGCTGGACGCCTACCTGAAGTCCGTCGGTGCGCAGTTACCCACGGCCAATCCGAACTACGACCCCACGCCCGCCAAGGCGAAAGCCCCAGCGGTCAAAAAGGCTGCGAAGTAAGGCTACTTTACTTCAGCCTTCTTCTTGGCGACGTTCTTCTTGGCCTGCTCCTGCGAACGGCGGATGGTACGTTCACCGGTCGCTTCCGGGTCGTCGACGTCCGGAACCTTCAGTTCGGTGCGGAGACGCTTCAGACGGATTTCCAGGTCGGCCTGAATGTCCGCATAATCTGCCTGACCAGCGAAGCTCTTGAGTTCGAGGGGATCTTTGACTGAGTCGAAGAGGTCCACGGCGTCGTGACCAGTGCCATAATAGTGCACGAGTTTATAGCGGTCGGTGATAATGCCGTAGTGGGGCGAGACGCGATGCGGAGAGGGGTATTCGTAGTAGTGGTAGTAGAACTCCTTCCGCCAATCGGCGGGCACTTGACCGGCGAGTAAGGGACGAAGACTCCGGCCCTGCATGTCGGCTGGAGCAGCCACGCCGGCCATGTCGAGGAAGGTCTGGGCAAAGTCGACATTCGCGACGAGGGAGTTGTTAACGGAGCCCGCTGGGGTGACGCCGGGCCAGCGGACCAGCAAAGGCGTGCGGACGGATTCCTCAAAGATCCAGCGCTTATCGAACCAACCATGCTCGCCGAGGTAGAAGCCTTGGTCGGAGGAGTAGACGATGATGGTGCTTTCCATCAGGCCTTCCTCTTCGAGGAACTTTAGTATCCGGCCAACGTTATCATCGACCGACTTCACGCAGCCGAGGTAATCATGCATGTAGCGCTGGTAGCGCCATTTTACGAGGTCACGTCCCTTGGGCTCGGCCTTAAGGTAAGCCTCGTTGATAGGGTTGTAATAAGCATCCCAAGCCTTGGCCTGTTCGGGCGTGATGCCCGGAGGATGGACGAGCTTCATGTCCAACTGGGTGATGGTCTTTCCCAAAGTCATGTCCTGGTCGCCGACCGAAAAGGCCCGGTCCTTGTAGTCGTCAAACAAAGTCGCCGGCTCTGGATAAACGCGGCCCTTATCCCAGCCGAGGTCCGTCAGGTTCGGCGACCACTCGCGGTGCGGTGCCTTCTGCTGGCACATCAGCATGAAGGGCTTACTCTTGTCGCGCCCTTTCACCCAAGCCATCGATGCGTCGGTAGTGATATCCGTGACGTAGCCCGAAGTCTTGATGACGCCCGCCGCCGTCTTCATCGGCGGATTGTAGTAGATGCCCTGCCCCTGCAGAATCTGCCAGTAGTCGAAGCCTTGCGGGTCACTGTTGAGGTGCCACTTGCCCACGAGGGCCGTCTGGTAGCCGGCGGCTTGGAGGAGTTTAGGGAAGGTCGTCTGCGCGCCGTTAAAAACAGAGTTGGTATTATTATAGAAGCCGTTCAGGTGGGAATACTTACCAGTCAGGATGACGGCTCGGCACGGGCCACAGATTGAATTCGTCACCAAGGCTCGATCGAAGCGCATCCCTTCCTTGGCGATACGATCGATATTAGGGGTCTGGATTAGCTTACGGGCGTCGCCATAAGCGCTGATCGCCTGATACGCGTGGTCATCGGAGAAAATGAAAACGATGTTAGGTTGCTTGGCGGGCTGGGCAGCCGACAAGGCGGCCACGCTGAGCAGGAGCAGGCAGAGACGGATGAACATAGATTTTAGGGGCTACGGCCAACCTTGGACTAGGAAATTAATATTACAAGGAAACGTCAGGAACCCATCCCCCCTGACGCTGTCCCCTCCGCATGCGTCCCCTGCTCCTCTCTCTGGCCTGCTGGGCTAGCTTGGCCTTAGCCGAGCCCGAGGCCGCCCCGTACCCACTGACCCCCAGCGTGAAAGGTCTACAGATTCAGATGGTCGACGACGCCCTCGCCCTCGGGGTCCACCACGCCGGCGTCAACGTCAACGTAACGGCCCTATTGTCTGCGGAAACTAAACCGGGACAACCGACACTCACTGTTGACGGGTTTACTTTCGGCTTTAACGAGGCCTACGCCATGAGCCTCGACCGGACGATCAAAGGGCTCTCGGACAAGGGCATCGTGGTAAACCTCATCCTGATTTCCTACCGGACCAAGAACCCACGGCTTCGCGAAATCGCCATCCACCCACAAGCGAGCGAAACTGAAGGCACGGTCATGGCGGCCAATACGGTCACGCCCGAAGGCCGCGCCTGCTACAAAGCCGTCACGGACTTCATCGCCGCCCGCTGGTCGGGCCAGGACAAGACCCATGGCCGGGCCTGGGGCTGGATCATCAGCAACGAGGTCAACTCACATGGCCAATGGCACCAGATGGGACCGGCGACGACCGAACAGGTGGCCGCGCAATACGAGGACCAGACTCGGCTGGCTTGGTCTTCGCTGCGCAAACACTCGGTAAACGCCCGCGTCTACATCTCGCTAGAACATCACTGGACCGCGAAGGGAAACCCCAGCCCAACCAAGGCCTGCCCGGGCCGCGACCTGCTCGAAGCCTTTGCCAAGAAAGCCCAAGAGCGCGGCGACTTCGACTGGAATCTAGCCTACCATCCCTATCCCGCCAACCTCTTCAACCCACGCACGTGGCAGGACAAAGTGACTTATGATGACCTGACGCCGAAGATCACGTTTAAGAACTTGGAAGTCCTCACGCGGAAGCTAGCCACGCCTGGACTCCTTTATAAAGACAAGCCCCGCCGACTGAGCTTCACCGAGCAAGGCTTCAATGTGGGGAAGGCACCGAACGCCGAAGAGCTCCAAGCGGCGGGCTACGCGTACGCTTGGGAAAAAGTGCAACGCCTACCGGGGGTCGATGCGTTCATCTATCATCGTCAGGTCGACCACTCCCTGGAAGACGGACTCAAGCTCGGTCTATGGGAAAATAAGCCTGGGTCGATCGCCGACCCCGCTCGCCAACGCCCCATTTGGTTTCTCTTTAAGACAGCCGGGACCCCGGAGTGGAACGCCACGGCCGCCCCCTACCTCAAGACCTGTGACTTCAAGAGCTGGGATGAAGTGATGGTGGGGAAGTGAGGGGGGAAGAAGAGTACAGAGTACGGAGTACGGAGTACAGAAAGCGGATTACGGAAAGCGGATTACAGAGTACGGAGTTCAGAGTACAGAGTGCCGATTGTTGGTTAAAATCGGTTAGTGAGCAGACCGACTTCACCTCGGTCTTTTCATCCGGATTGGAGTCTGTACTCTGTACTCCGTCCTCTGAACTCTGAACTCAAATCTTCATCCTCCTTGCTCCTTTGCCATCCGGCCCTCTATCTAATGCCGCATGCATGGATTCGTCCTCGGATTGGATGTTGGTACTAGCGGCGTTCGCGCCTTGGCCGTAGATGCGCGTGGACAGATCCTCGGTGCCGGCTCGGCTAAACTTCCACCGACATTGGTCACGGGGGCTCGGCGCGAACAACACCCTGACGACTGGTGGTACGGACTGCAGGCCGCCTGCCGGGCACTCGGCAAGCAGGTCGATTTGACCCAAGCTCGGGCCGTCGCGCTCGATGCGACTTCCGGTACCATTCTGCCCGTTGACGAATCCAGTACGCCATTAGCCGCTGGCCGGATGTATGACGACGCGGATACCGGTGACCTAGCGGCACGCATCACCCAACTAGCCCCGCAAGAAAGCGCCGCCCACGGAGCGACCTCACCCGCCGCCCGCGCACTTGGCTGGCTGGATTTACCGAACCTACATTGCATCCTGCACCAAGCCGATTGGCTGAACCGGAAACTAGGTTCCGACGAATTCAACACCGATGAAAATAACGCGCTCAAAACGGGCTATGATCCCGTCGCGCGTGCTTGGCCCGCCTGGCTGGAATCACTTGGTCTACCCCATGCTCGTCTACCCAAGGTCGTCCCTATCGGCACCCCCATCGGCAAGATCGATGCCATCGCCGCAAGCTTCTTGGGCATCCCCGCCGGCATCACCCTCGCCGCCGGAACGACGGATGGTTGCGCAACCTTCCTCGCCAGTGGTGCTAGCCGAGTGGGCGAAGGGGCTACGGCGCTGGGTTCGACCATTGTCATCAAGTTACTTAGCGACCGCCCCATCTTCGCGCCTCCATACGGTATCTACAGCCATCGGCTCGGTGACCAATGGCTCGCAGGTGGTGCCTCCAACTGTGGCGGCAAAACCCTGACCACACTTTTCAGCGAAGCGGAGCTCGCTGCTTTGTCCGTAACCCTCGACACCTCGCAGCCGACGGGCCTCGACTACTACCCGCTTGCGACCATGGGCGAGCGCTTCCCCATCGCCGACGCACAGTTAACCCCGCGCATGACCCCGCGTCCGACCGATGACGCCACCTTCCTTCTGGCTATCCTCGAAGGATTCAGCACGGTTGAGCAACTCGGCTACACCCGACTCGCCGAACTGGGCGGCCCTAAGCTTGTCTCCGTACGTCATGCGGGCGGCGGCTCCCGTAATCCGGCTTGGATGAAACTCCGTGCCCAGAAATTAGGTGTTCCGCTCGCCGCTGCTTGGAGCGACGAAGCGGCGGCCGGTACCGCCCGCCTTGCTTGGCGCGCCCTTGGTCACGAACTGAAACTCTTATGACCACTTTGCAGACGATCAACGGATTAGCGGAAGTCGCCGAAAACTACGGTGTCCTCCTCGTCGACCAATACGGAACGCTCCATGATGGCCAGACGCCTTACCCACACGCAGCCGAAGCGCTCGAGCGCTACCGTGCCACCGGCGGAAAAGTCGTGGTGCTGTCGAACTCAGCCAAGTCAGGCGATGACAACCGTGAGCGACTTAAAGGCTTTGGCTTTGACGAACGCCATTTCGACGCCGTGGTGACTTCGGGTGACGCCGCCCAAGCGGCGATGCGCGCCGGCACGCTGGGACCGGCTTTCCAACCGGGCGGTAAAATTCATATTTCCGGCAAACTCGGTGCTGACTACGGCTTTGGCTCATTTGGCTTCACGACGGTTTGGCCGGATGAGGCCGACGGCATCATCTTGGCCGCGTGCCAGGAGCCTGACCGTAATTGGCGGCAACAGATTCGCGACCTCCTCGGCGCGGCCCGACGTGGGGTAACGATCGCTGTGTGTAATCCTGATCTCGAAATGCTCACGCCCAAAGGGGTCCGCCCCTCCGCTGGCGCCATCGCCTTAGAACTCGAGCGTTCGGGCGCCATGCTACACACCTTCGGCAAGCCGCACATCGACATCTACCGCACCGCCCTCGCCGCCGCAGGGAATCCACCGCCCTCCGCTGTGTTGGCCATCGGCGACAGCCCCGAACATGACCTGCAAGGCGCCGCGAACGCCGCCCTTGACGGTGCCCTCGTCCGAACGGGCATTATGGTCGGCCAAGACGACGCGGCCTTGCTCCCGCGTCTCCCGAAGCGTGTCGACCGCCCTTGGTTGAGCCTGACGGAACTCCGCTGGTGATTAGCAACCCGCCTGCGCTGTATTACCCCGCCCCTTGGGCTTGCCGTTAATGCAATACGGACAGGACTTTTCGTAAACGTATTCGGGCAGGCGTTGGTCGGCCTTAGTCAGAGGCATTTGGCAATTGAAGCAAATGACGGACTCGGTCTCGCGGAGATCGGGACCAACCCCGACGCGGTTATCAAAGACGAAACATTCACCGTCGTAATGGGCGCCGCCGACTTCCTCGAAATATTTCAGGATACCGCCATCAAGCTGCAGGATATTGGTGTAACCTTCCATCTCCATGAAGGGGCCAGCTTTCTCACAGCGGATACCGCCTGTGCAGAACATCACGACGGGCTGCGACTTGAGCTCGGCCGGCAATTTGCGAACCGCTTCCGGGAAATCCCGAAAGTTTGCGACCCCTGCTGGCAAGGCACCCTTGAACGTGCCCAGGCGGACTTCGTAATCATTACGGGTATCGAGCAGGACAAGCGGCCGGCCTTCATCGAGCCAGGCCTTAAGTTGCGTGGCAGAAATCTTCGGGGAGGGCTTACCGACTGGGTCGACGCCTTCGATACCAAAGGAAATGATTTCCTTCTTAACCTTCACGAGCATACGCTTGAAAGGCTGATGTGAGCTCGGGCTCTCCTTCGGCTTGATATCCGCTAAACCTGGAAAAGTACGGATGAAATCCACAACGACCGCTAATTGCGCCGGTGTGCCAGCGAGGAAGAAATTAATCCCTTCAGCGGCCAGCAGGACCGTCCCCTTCAGGCCCTGCTCACGGCAGAGGGCCAATAGCCCTTCCTTGCGCTCCTCGAGGCGATCGAGGGCGGCGAACTTATAGCAGGATAGATTGATGACCTCCGTGGACATACCCCGACATCAAAAGAACCTAGCGTCATGGACGCAAAGGCGAAAACAGCGCTCGCCCTGTTCTTGCCTTTCCCCTGCCCGTCTCTACCCCTATCCCATCGGTCCTGCACCGCCCCGTCATGTCGTCCGAAGAACTCGCCCTCACCCCCATCGGCCATATCCGCTGCGGGAAGACGCTGAAGTTCAACGCCCGCCACCAGCCGAACGAACAGCTCCCCGAGACGAACGTGCTCGAACTCATTCCTGGAGATAAATACGTCAAGGCCCTGAAGGATCTCGACGGCTTCGACCGCGTCTGGCTGCTCTGGTGGTTCCATCGCAATAAGGACTGGCGCCCCGAGGTACTCCCACCGCGGGGCCCCGCCAAGCGCCGCGGCGTCTTCGCCACCCGTTCCCCGCATCGTCCCAACGCGCTCGGCATCACACCGGTCCAACTCCTTGGTATTAAGAAGAACCTCTTACTTCTGGGCCCCTGCGACCTCGTGGACGGTACGCCGGTCTTCGATATCAAGCCCTACATCCCGGCCTACGATTCCTTTCCGGAATCCAAAGCAGGCTGGATTGATGAAGTGGATGCATCTCTGAGCGCCCCGCCGGCCTTTACGGTCACCTATATGCCAGCCGCCGAAGAACATCTCCGCTGGTTGCGCGAAACGTGGTCAATCAACTTCACGGAGCGGATGCTGGAAATCTTAACCCGTGATCCGACGCCGCACCGTACGCGCCGCATCCGGAGTCGCCATGGCGAGCTCTTCGACATCGGTTGCGGGGCTTGGTACGCGGTTTTTAAGGCCGAAGGTACCGCCATTACGGTGCTACACTTGAAGCCATCCTTCCCGCTGAAGTTCCTGACCGACCCCACCCGCCCGGAAGTGCCCGACAAGGACGCCCAGCTGGCTTTCCGTGCGAAGTGGCCCGAGTTCGTCGACTAGTCAGTTTTAAGACTGATATTGGCGGGTGAATAACTGGAACCCGTGAGGGCAATTTTAGTCTTATGTCCGTCGGGCTAAGCCCTATACCCAACCCTACCCCACCCCTTCCTATGCGTTCTTCCCTGCGCTCGTTCACCCTGCTGTCCTGCCTCTTGGCCAGCGCCCTCACCGCCTTCGCCGAGGCCAAGCTCACCCTCCAAGACGGTGATCGCGTGTTACTCATCGGCGACGTGCTCATTGAACGCGAAAATAACTTTGGCTACCTCGAGACGAAGATGCGCCGCGAATTCCCGGGCCGTAACTTTGCCGTCCGCAATCTCGGCTATAGCGGCGACAGTCCCCTCGGCGCCTCCCGTGCGAGCTTTGATCCAGTCGCCAAGGGTGTGGACAGCCTCAAGGAACAGCTCGCGGTCGTGAAACCAACCGTGGCCATCCTCGGCTACGGCATGGCCGCGAGCTTGGACGAACTCACTTACCGCACGAACGACCCAGTGCTTAACCCCGACCCGGCTCGTTACGGCATCGACCATAGCCCAGCAAAATTCCGCCGGGAGATGCTGCAGCTCATGGACCTCATCACCGCCGCCAGCCCCGGCGGGAAAGTACGCTTCGTCTTCGTCGGTCCCATCAAACATGAGGACCTCCGCGCTGCCCGCCCCGGCTTGCCCAATCCTGCCGAACACAACGCCATCTTAGCCGAGTACGAAAAAGTCCTCCGCGAACTCGCTGCAGAAAAAAATGTACCTTTCATTGCGGCCGAATGGCAGCAAACCGCGGGCATCAAGCTCACGCAAGGTACCGACAATGGTGTTCACCTGAACGCCCGCGGTTACCGTGCCTTAGCCACCAGCTTCGCCCAGCAGTTAGGCTGGAAGGCTGACCCCGCTCAGTGGGACGCTGAAGACGCCGCGCAGGCTTCGCTCCGTGAGGCCATCCTCCGGAAGAACGCGCTCTTTTTCCACCGGAGCCGCCCTGCCAACTACACCTACATCTTCGGCTTCCGTCGCGGTGAACAAGGTCGTAACGCCGTCGAGATCCCCAAGTTCGACCCCCTCGTCGATAAGGCCGAAGCCAACGCCATCGGCATCTCCGCTGGTAAGCCCAGCACCCTACCGCCCGAACCCAAGTCAGAATCCCAGCTCAAGCAACTCCCGCCGCTCCCTCGTCCGGACTTCAAACTCGAGCCGGGCCTAGAGATCACGCTCTTCGCCGAAAATCCGTTGCTCGAAAAGCCCGTCCATATGAACTGGGACACCCGTGGCCGCCTTTGGGTGGCGACTTCCAATACCTACCCGCAGGTGAATCCCGACGACCTTGGCGCGCAGATGGAAAACAACGCTTCCAAGTTCGGCCCTTCGACCGGCAACGATAAGATCATCCTCCTCGAAGACACGAACAAGGACGGCGTGGCGGAATCCTCCCGCATCATCGCCGACAAGCTACTCATCCCGGCTGGCGTCGCTCCCGATAACCGTGGCGGCTGCTTCGTTAGCGCCAGCACCGAACTCCTGCACCTAAGCAATCCCGGCACAGACGGCCTGCTAAGCGATCGTCGCATCGTGTTCAGCGGTTTCGGCACTGAGGACACGCACCACATCATCCACGCACTCCACTGGGGCGTCGATGGTCGCCTCTATTTCCACCAGACGATTTACATCCACTCCCACATCGAAACCCCTTGGGGGTTGATTCGGGCAAACTCCGGGACGGCCTTTGCCTACGACCCCGAGCGCGAACGCCTCGAGGTTCACTCCAAGGGCCTCGTCAATGCTTGGGGTCAACAGGAAGATTTGTCCGGCCAGACCTTCCTCACCTCGGGGGCGGACGGCAACGGCATCAGCTGGGGCTTCCCCGGAGCGGTTCTTAATGCGACCGAAGGCGCTCGCCGGACGGTCAACAGCATCAGCCCAGGCTCCTACCCTAAGTTCTGCGGCCTCGAAATCGTGCAGAGCCCCCTCTTCGGCGCCGAGTGGCAAGGCAATGCCATCACGAATGACTTCCGTGCCCACCGCATCGTCCGCTTCGCCTTCAACGACTTCACGGCCGACGCCCAAGCAAAGTCTAGCTATATCACCAAGGCGCAACCAGACGTCGTGCGAACGAGCGATGCCTCGTTTCGACCCATCGGCGTATCCATGGGCCCCGATGGCGGCATCTACATCGCGGACTGGACCAACCCCATCATCAACCACGGGGAAGTCGACTTCCGCGACCCACGCCGCGACAAGCAGCACGGTCGCATCTGGCGCATCGCACCGACGGGTAGTAAACCGATTGCTTGGGAACCCCTCGCTGGTCAAAAGCCGGCGGCTCTCCTGACTAAAGTCACCTCGGCGAATCGCTGGGAATTTGAACAAGCCCGCCGAGAACTCCTGCTCCTCGACCCAGCGTCGCTCCAAAAAGCCGTCAGCGGTTGGGCTAAGGATGAAGTCACCCGACGCCACGCCGCTTGGTTACTCAGCGGTCGCACTGACAGCTCCGTCGAACTCTTGGCCATGCTGAAGAGTACCGATGCCGTCACCGTGCAGGTTGCCCTCCGCGAACTCGGCAAGGCCAACCGCTTGGTGCAGCCGAGCGACGTTCCTGCGATTGCCGCCAGCCTGAAACACGCCAACCCCCGCGTGCAACTCGAAGCCTATCGCGCTTTGGCTCGGGTAGGGACGTTCGCTTCGGCGGACGCCATCCTCGACCACCTCCCGAACAACCCCGAAGACACCTTCCTAGACTTTGCTGCTTGGACGAGCGTCAATGAGGTCGCCCAGACCTGGTTTAAAGCCGTCGTTGCCCAGCCCGACCTCCTGAACGGCCGTGAAGCCAAGCTGGACCGACTCGTCAAAATCGCTGACCCCGTGGTGAGCGGCCCGCACATCCAAGCCCTCTTCAAGGGACGGACCATCGATGCCGCGGGTTCGGGCCCTTGGATTGAACTCATCGGCAAGGCCGGCGGTGAAGCCGAACTCACGCAACTCTTCGGACTGCTGACCAAGGAGAATGCACTACAACCGGCTGCCCGCGTCCGTGCTGCGGGTGCGCTCGTCGACGCGGCCCTCGCCCGTAACGCCCGGCCGGCCGGCGACCTCGCCGCCCTCGGTGCGTTATTCCAATCCGACAACCGTGATTTACGCCTCGCCGCCCTTCGCCTCAGCGGATCCTGGAAACTCGTGGCCTCCGTGCCGGAAATCGCCAAGCTCGCGGGACAAGAAAAAGACCCTGCCGCTCGTGACTTCGCCTTCAAGGCCCTCCGCGACATCGGGCAAGCGGCCTCCGTCAAAGCACTGACGAGCCTCTCCGCCGACACGCAGCCACTCTCCATCCGTCGTGGCGCGCTTAGCGGCCTCTCCGTGCACGCCCCGGCCGAGGCGCTTAAGGTACTGCCCAGCATCTTCGCTCAACTCCCGAAGAACGAAGCGGTCGCGACTTGGCAGGAACTCTTCACCAACGCGGCGTTTTCCGCTCGTCTGGCCAAGGCCTTCCCGAAGGACCTGACGCCCGAAACCTATGCCGCAGCGCTCCAGGCCGCCAAGGGCTCTGGGCGCACGGGCAAGGCTTTAGTCGACGTCCTCACCCCGCTCACCGGCGTCAAGGCCGGTACGCGTGATTATGCCGCCGAAGTCAATGGGATGGTCGCCGCGCTCAAGCGTGGCGCTGATCCAGTCGAAGGTGAAATCGTTTACCGTAAAAACGGCTGCGCACTCTGTCACGCCATCGGCGGCGCGGGCGGTAAGCTAGGCCCAGACCTCTCGAGCATCGGTGCAAGCGCCCCCATCGACTACATCGTCGAAAGCGTGCTCAACCCTGCGGCCAAGGTGAAGGAGGGCTACCACGGCTTCGCCTTTACCATGAAGGACGGCAGCGTCCTCACTGGTATCCCCGCCCGCGAGACCACGAGCGACATCATTATCCGCCCTGGCCCCGGGGTTGAGCTCGCCGTAAGTAAGGCCAACCTCGTGAAGCGTGAAAACATCGGCAGCCTTATGCCCGCCGGGTTAGTGGACGGCCTCGACTTCGTCCCGAAGCGCAGCCTCTTCGCCTTCCTCGGTGAAATCGGTAAGCCTGGACCCTTCGATACCAGCAAGAACAACGTCGCGCGTGCTTGGACATTCCAGGACCAGCCGCCTGGCGCCCTGGCTAAGTCGGGCGCTCCCGCCACCGTCTACGCACTGATTGGCGGGCAGCTACTCAAGGAGTTTAACCCCGGCCGACTGTACGCCGAAGCCCGCTTCACCGCCTCAGCTCCAACCGCCAAGCCGCTCATTCTCTCGGGCGTCAAAGCCGCTTGGATCGACGGCAAGCCCCTCGAACTCAAGGATGGTAAGGCTGCCGTGGTGGTCTCCGCTGGTAACCATTCGGTCATCGTCGAACCCGACCTCAACGCCCCTTACTTTAAGGCCCAGTGGGATGACGTCACCTTCCTCGGCGACTAAACTAATCCGAACCCTCTAAAACAAGAAGGCCGCCCGATTGGGCGGCCTTCGTCATTTATTCTGCCTGCGCTTAGAAGCGGCAGGTGTAATTCAGTTTGAGGTTGGAAGCAGACTTAACACCGCTACCCGAACTCATCTCGTAAGAGAAACCAGCGGAGCTGAATTCGCTCAAGCTAACCTTGAGGTTCAGGCCACCACGGAACTGATCCTTACCCAAACCATAGGAATTGACGGTGAAGGCCGTCGGCGTGGCAGCATCCGCGAAACTGGAGGTGATGCTATTTACACCGGTACCTAGGTCGTGCTCGTAAGCGGCCGAGAGGCCCAACGTAAGCTTATCGGATAACTTGTAAGAGTACTCGGCACCGATTTCGGCCAGGTTCAAGTTGTTAGCAAACGTGGTCACGTTTAGGTTAGCCCCCGTCCCCACTTCAGCAAACGAGTCCATCGTGCCGCTGCTGTGGCTGAGGCCAATGAAAGGCGTGAAGCCGGCAATCGGCGCTAGGGATAGGCGAGCCATCAACGAGGAAGTGCGCAGGTTGGCATCGGCGAAAGTCTGTCCCGAACGGACACCAGAGACCTTCTCCACACCCGAGGTGAAGCCGAGATCAAGTCGCGCACCGCCGAAGTCAGTGCCGAAGCCCAAGCCCAAACCCTGACCAGTCATCTTGGAGGCGAAGCCGCTGGCAGCCACGTTACCATGGTCGGTCGAGAGCATGATGGAGACCTTGCTATTCTGCCCAAGACCACGAGTGGCGAGCACGTAGCTGGAGTTGACGTCGTATTCACCATTCAGGTTGGTCGGCGAGTTCGTAGCAGTGGCCTTCGAGGCATCGTAGCCGAGCTGATAGGTCCAAGCATCGCCCGAAGGAGCCGCCGCGAGCAAGGAGCGAGCGAGGGAGTGGGCATTACGAGCACCCATCAGGGCGACCGTGCCATACGACTCAGGCGAGAGTGCATCCAAGGCGGCGCCTACGTCAGCGGCCAAGAGAACCCCAGCGGCAGCATTGCCGACGTCAGTCGCAGCGAGGTAAGCCTTAGCGGTCGAGGTCGTCGAACCAGCGCCGATCTTGATCACCGTACCGTTGGTGACGCCATCAGCCCAGAGAGCCGCCCCGACCGCGACGCGATTGGCGACCGCGGTGTCATAATCCGCAAAGGTCTGGGTTTCCAACAGGCCCGTGCCGAAGAGCGTGCCCGTGGAGGCTTGATAAAGAACCTGCGCCGCCTGGGTATTACGGTCGAGCGTACCGAATGCACCAGCATAGGTGCCGGCGATGATGGCGCGGAAACTCTGACCACGGGCAGGATCGAAGCCGTTAAACTTGGTCACCCGCAGCGTGGAAGTCGCATTAGCCGTGAAGGTACCGGAGACATTGAGTTGGTCGAAGCCGGCCGGATTGACGCCGGCAGCGGTGCCGCCCACTTCGATGTCCAAAACGGCATTTTCCGTGTAGTTTCCGGTGATGAACAAGGTGCCCGGCGAATTGCCCGGAGAGACCGTGCCGAAGTTGGTGACGTTACCGTAGATACGACCCGAACCCTTGAGGGTACCGCCGTTGAAGACGGTCACATTTGGGGAACTGACGCTTCCGTTGATAGTCAAGATACCTGCGGAAACGTTGGTGTTGCCGGAGTAGGTATTGACACCCGTGAGAACCGCTTCGCCCGAACCGACCTTCCAGAGCTGCCCCGTCCCCGAGATGGAACCGGACAACGTGGTCGTGCCGGTCGTGTCGATGACGCCACCCGTGCCGTTTAAGGTGATGGCATTCGAGATGGTCGAGACGCCCGAAGCGCTCAGGGTAGCACCATCCAAGGAGTAGACTCCGTTCGTCAGAACTGGGACGCTGCTCTTGCTATTGATGGCAATCAGCTGACCACCTTCAAAGAGACCGAAAGTGTCGGTCCCCGAAACCAGCGCATGATTCTGTAGGGCGATCAAGAACCACTTGGTGCCATCGTTGATGAGCGTGGAGATATCGATGATACCAGAGGTTTCTTCATCGATGGTACGGAAGTCGGCACCGCCAGTGAGGAAACGGGTCCGATCCGACTCGAGAATCTGGAGGGCGCTCGCCGCAGGGTTAGCAGCGTTCGGGTCAATGACCCAGTGCTTCGCGATATAGACCGCATTGCCTGGGTCCTCCTGGACGTAGATCAGGCCGTCGTTGCCGACGGTCAAGTTATCGAATGTGCGAGCCACGTCGCCGTCGCGGCCACGCAGGCTGGCGCTATCGACGATGAGCGAGATGGCACCGCCTTGGGTGAAGTCGTTCGTATTGCCGAAGACCAGCTTGTAGAGACGCGACGTCTGGGTCACACCCACCGTACCACCGGTCGGAATAATGGAAGCACCCGTGGTGTTAAAAACGAAGGTCGAAGCGTTGAGCCAGGCACCGTCTTCCGGACGGGCGAATTCGGTGACACCCGCGTTCGTCGAGGCAGTCTGGAAAGTTGCGCCAGGAGTCGTGCCCCAGTTCGAAGTCGAGAAGGTCGGAGCGACCAAGGCGAACGTGCCGTTAATGGCACCAGCGGATTCACGGGTGACCGCGCCGTTCGCATAGTTCGCACCACCGTTGGTGACCTGGACGCCGTAGAGTACGCCATTGGTCAAGCCGGCCTTATCAATCGCCGAGCCGCTGTTGGACTTGTTACCAACCCAGACGTAGACTTGGCCCGGGGTTGAGTCATCGTTACCGGCCACGATGGTCTTATTAGCCGCGACCCCCGAGAGGAAGGGATTCGCCAAAAGGTTCTCAATGGAGTAGCGACCCAAGTGAGGGAGCTCATAAACCTTACCCATGTCAGTGCCCGTCGCCACCCAAGCAAACCCCCGACCTTCGTTGCCGGTCTCTTCGCCATTAAGGAAGATGCGACCATTATAGCCAGTGCTGGTGCTGGCGTTATAGAAGGCGCTCACTGGAGCAAGGTCAGCCGAGCAAAGCCGCCCGAGCTGCGTTGTGGTCCCAGTGGTCCAGGTGCTGATCGTTGCGTTCCAGAGGTAGAGGTTATTGGCCGAGGAGAGGAAGTCAGTACCCGACAGCACGCGCCAGGTGCTCTTGTCGATGACCCAACTCGAGACGAATGCGCCGGTCGAACCATGTGCACGGACGATACCGTTCGTCTGCCCGAACTCTTGATTCACCAGCAAAGTGAATGTACCATCGTTATTATCGAAGGCGCCCATGCCGTCCGGGACGCCGACCATACGATAGCCGTTCAAAGCGGCATCACCCGTGGTCAACACCGAGAGTGCCGACCAGTTGGGGGCGGTCACCGTGACATAAGGCGTCTGCGAGCTGGACGGGCCCGTAGAGGTAGTGGGGAGTGCAAAGGCTGCGGTGGAGAAGGCCGCAGCAACGAGGAAGGATCGGGATAGGTGGTGCATGGAGGAGGTGCCAATCTTCCTATGCCTTCTTTAAGGTTTGATGACAGAAAGGTGACGGTCAGGTCATACACCTAATATTAACATTTGTCGTAAATGCCATGAATCAGTCCGTCGGCGTCACATTCGAAATATAGCTGTCGTAAACATGAACATTGCCGACCGGCCGAACCGAGGCCACCCTCTCAGCTTCTCCTTATGTTTCGTGTCGTTTTATTCGCCTGTGGGCTCACCTGGCTCGTCGCCTGCACTCCTGGCGACCGGTCGCCAGCGCCGACGGCAGCTGTACCATCCGAGAAAGCCAGCGAAGCCTTGCAGATTGAAGCCACCGCCCGGGCGGCCAGCAGTGCTGGTGATTTTGTGTCCGCGGCGAAGGGGTATGAGAATTACCTCGCTGCGCTGGCCGCCAACCCCGACCGCGACCCTGCGGACTATGCGAATGGACTCACCCAACTGGCGGGCTGCTATTACCGCCTGCTCAATTTAACGAGAGCCGCTCATTGCTACCGTGAGGCCCTCGCCTGTGAGACGGTCCGGCTCGGGCCCGACCACGAAGACGTCGCCGGCCTTTGGAGCATTTTAGCCAGCGTGGAACTACGACGGGGCAACGCCCCCGAAGCCGAACGCATCCAGCGCATGCTCTTAGCCGGTGAATACCGAAAGCATGCCCGGGGCCGCCGCGAGGCTGCTACTATTCTGACCAACCTGGCCGAGGCCCTCGAAGCCCAGGGCCGGGCGGTCGAGGCCACCCAGGGCCGCCAAGAGGCCAAAGACATCCGGCACAAGCTGTGCGACGAGTGCTAAGCGGGGGATTTCGCTCCACCCCTTGACAGATTCAGCCCCTTAGGCACCCCTAAGTGGGAACATCCGCGGCGGAATGGGAACTAAATGAGGTTGCCGAGCCCCGCTTGACACGCACCCCTTGACAGCCGTGGCCCGAATTTCCCGCAGATCCATCGACGACCTTCGCCAAAGGGCGGATATCGTCGCGTTGGCCGGCGACTACACCCAGATGAAGCAGCGTGGGCGCGACTGGTGGGGTCTAAGCCCTTTCAAATCCGAGAAAAGCCCTTCCTTTAAGGTCAACCCTGATACTGGGCTCTGGTACTGCTTCAGCACCCAACAAGGCGGCGACGCCTTTAAGTTAGTCATGACCCGCGAGGGCCTCGACTTCCCCGAGTCCATCGAACGGGTGGCCATGCGCTTCGGCTTCCAGCTCGAGTACGAAAACGGCGGCGAGACCAGTTCCGAGCGTTCGATGCGCGGACAGCTCCTAGAAATCCACGAGCTGGTCACCGACTACTGGCGCCGGTGCTTCCTCGAAGACGCCGTCCATGGCGAATGGATTAAGCACTACTGGACGGAGAAGCGCCGCTTCGACCTCGCTGTCGCCGACGACTTCGGCATCGGCTTTGCTCCGGTCGACGACTCTAAGCTCATCCCTGGCCTACTTAAGAAAGGCTACAGCAAAGAAGCCTTGGCACAGACCGGCCTCTTCTTCGGGACCGACCGCGTACCCGACCCCGCCCGCTGGCGTTGTCGCTTCCGTGGCCGGCTGGTTATTCCGATCCGCGACATCCAAGGTCGCGTCATCGCCTTCACCGCCCGAACCCTTGATATCACGCCGCAGGATGACCCTTCCCGAGAGGCTAAGTACGTCAACTCGCCGGAAACCGAACTCTTCAAAAAGTCACGCACGGTCTTCAACCTCGACCGGGCCCGGACGATTCGCAAAGGCGAAGAGCCCTTCGTGCTCGTCGAAGGGCAGCTGGACGCTATCCGCTGCCACTCCGCGGGTATTCCCGGCGTGATTGCCGCCCAAGGTACGGCGGTCACCGAAGAACACCTTTCGCAGCTCCGGCGCTTCACCCAGCGCCTCATCGTTTTCCTCGACGCCGACGCTGCCGGCCAGAAGGCCGCGCTCCGGCTCCTGCCCATCGGCCTGCGTGAAGGCTTGGATATTCGCTTCCTCTCCCTCCCCGGGGGTAAAGATCCCGATGAATACTTCTCGACGCATTCCGCCGAAACTTGGCCGGCGCTGGTAGCGACCGCACGGAGCGCGATGCAGTTCTGCGTCCAGTCCATCATTCCCGAGGGCGCCAGCAACATGCCGCTCGCGCAACGCCTTGCGCTACTCGAAACCCTCTTCCCCATTGTCGAGCAGGCCGGGGCCGAAGAGATTGTCCGCGAAGCCTTGAACGAAGCCGCCCGACACGCCGGGATTGGCATCCGCGAGATGCACATGGCCTACGAACGCCACTTGGCGACCGTCGCTGCCCAACGCCCCGCCGCCCAACTGGGCCGGGCCGAACCCAGCGAGGTCCCGCCTGTCAAGGGGGGGGGCTTGACAACCTCCGAGGAAGACCTGATATTGCTCCTTCTCCGGCATGAATCGTTCTTCCTTCCAATTGCCCAAGCGTTACCGCTGGAATGGATTGAGCAAGCCGACCGCGGAGGCAGCCTCCTGATGGCCCTTTTGAACGAAGCCGTCCACGGACACTTTCAAGGCGTCCGCGAGGCGATTAATGCGCTGGACGATGACCTCCGCGACGAAGCCGCCCGCTTATCGTCCGTCCCCCAAGTAGACACCGACAAACACGAAGAACTGCTGATCCGTGCGAACAGTATCCTCAAGGCCTTCCACCAACGTCAGCTGCAAGTGCAGACCCGCCGACTCGATTCGTTAATCGCCTCAACGCCTCGCGAAGACGTTGCCACGCTCAATACCTTGCAGGGGCAGAAGATTGCCCTGCGCAAGGCCCACACGGCCCCTCCTTCCCTCTCCTAACATCCATGCCCGACATGAACGCCAAGAAATCCACCAGCAAAGCCGTTAAGGCACCCGCGAAAGCGGCCCCAGCCAAAGCGAAGGCACCCGTGAAGCCCGTGCCCAAAGCCGTCGCTAAACCGACGAAGCCGGCCTTAAAGTCACCGGTCAAGGCCGTCGTCGCACCTAAGGTCGTAGTCATTGCGAAGGCAGTCACCGCACCGAAGGCTGTCGTCGTCCCGAAGCCTATTGTTGCACCCAAGGCCGTTGTGGCGCCGAAAGCTGGCCCAAAGCTTCCCGCCGCCCCAGTGAAAGCCGCTCCGTCCGCAAAGGTCGTCGCGCCGACCGCCAAGGCCCCCGTGGCAGCGCCTAAGGCCACGACCACGAAAGTTGCGAAGACGGTTATCCCGCAGAAGCCCGCTCCGGCCCTCAAGGCCCCGACCCCTTCCATCACCAAAGACGTCAACGAAAAGGTCCAACAACTCGTCGTCCTTTCAAAGAAAAACGGTTTCGTCACCGTCCAGAACATCAATGAGGTCATCCCCGACAGCGCCACCGACCCGGAGCTGATCGAGAACATCATGAACATCCTCGATAACCTCGAGATCAAGCTGCTCGACGAAGATGAAGTGGAGACGTTCCTGCGCAAGATTGACGAGTCCGAGGAAGAAGCCGCCCGCGTGGTCCCGGCCGATGCCCCGTACGACCCGTTCAATGTTTACCTGAAGCAGATGGGCCACAAGCCCCTGCTCACCCGCGAACAGGAAGTCGAAATCTCTAAGCGCATCGAAGATGCGGAACTGCGCGCCCAAGAGTTCCTCTTCTCCTGCTGGCTCACCCTCCCCTATCAGCTCGACCTCGCCCTCAAGGTTCTCCGCAAGGAAGAGCGCTTTGACAAGGTGGTCATCGACAAGAAGGTCGAGTCGCGCGACGCGTATTACAAGATGCTGCCCAAGGCCACCGAGGAGTGCACTAAGCTCCAGGTCCGCCTCGATAAGGGCTGGCAGAAATACCTCGAAGAAACCGACGAACTCAAGCGCCCGAAGACCCGCGAGGCCTACCGCAAACTCGAACTCGCGAGCAAAGAAGGCTGCAAGGACATCCTCCGTAAGTTCTGCTTTAAAATGAAGCTCTTCGAAGAGTGGTTGGAGCTCCCGGAGCTCAAGTCCGACCTCGAAGACTGCCGCAACCTCGTCGAGCCCGCGCCGGTGATGCGTGGTAACGTCCGCGCCAAGCTCGCCCGCAAGCCCGAGATTTCCGCGACCCGGGCCAAGGAAGTCGAACGCCGCTGGCGTCTGCTGCCGACCGAGCTACTGAACCTCGTCCGCAACGTGCGCAAGCATATGGACGAAGCCCAGAAGGCCAAGACCGAGATGGTCGAGCACAACCTCCGCCTCGTAATCTCTATCGCGAAGAAGTACCAGAATCGCGGCCTCCTCTTCACCGACCTCATCCAGGAAGGCAATATGGGCCTCGTGAAGGCGGTCGAGAAGTTCGAATACCGCCGCGGGTATAAGTTCTCCACCTACGCCACCTGGTGGATCCGCCAAGCCATCACCCGTTCCATTGCTGACCAGGCCCGGACGATTCGCATCCCGGTCCACATGATTGAAACGCTGAATAAGGTAATGCAGGTCCAGAAGCAACTCACCCAGGAACTCGGCCATGAACCGACGGCCGAAGAAGTTGCCAACGAGATGAACATGGCCATCGAACGCGTCCAGCAGATCATGAAGATGGCTCAGCAACCGATCTCGCTACAATCCCCGGTCGGCGACGGCGAAGACACCTCCCTCGGCGACTTCATCGAAGACAAGTCAGCGGAAAATCCCTCCGACACGGCGTCCACGCGCCTCCTGCGCGAGAAAATCGACTTCGTCCTCCGCTCCCTCGCTGAACGCGAGAAGGAAGTCCTGATCCTACGCTTCGGTCTACTCGACGGCGTACAGCGCACGCTCGAGGAAGTCGGCCGGCACTTCAAGGTGACCCGCGAACGCATCCGTCAGATTGAAGCGAAGGCCCTGCGCAAGATGCGTCACCCGACGCGGATGCGTCAGCTGCAAGGCATGTTCGAAGGCGAACTCGATACCTCCGGCCCAGGCTTTGACCAGTTCATCGATGCGGAGACCGCGGCGGAAAAGTCTGCCGAGCCCTCCCTACCGAGTGCTACGCTCGAAGCGTTCCGACTCAAAGGTAACGAGCCGCACGATCCAAACCGTCTGTGAGCCGCGTCGCTGGTATCGCCGCCGGCCTACTGCTGGTAGGTTGTGCGGTTGATCAGCCAACCCCTCCGCCGACCGCCGAACCGGGCGGAGAATTCGCCCGCCCCACGGGTGAAAGCCGCAACCCTCGACTTGGCTCCGTGGGACATAACCCCACCGCGTCCGGTCCACAATTAGTGCTCCTATCGCGCACGGCCAGCGAGCTTTCTCTAAAGAAGGGTGAACTCGTGGTCAGCCGTTCCCGCGACCTAAAACCGACGGCCCTCTTGCGGATTGTGGAGATTCGTGGCTTAGCGGCCCTCGCGGTCGTACTGCGCGGACAGCCCGGAGCCAACGAAGAGATTGTCCTACCTTCGAGTCCATTGAGGCAACAGGCCGAAGCCTTGCCGCCCGCCCCTCCCGGCTCTTGACCTCTGGGGCAACCCTGCCCACGTTTCATTTTCCATGGCAAAGACTCAGGCAGGTATCGTCGGACTTCCCAACGTCGGCAAGTCCACCCTCTTCAACGCGCTGACCCGCTCCCGTAAGGCCGAAGCGGCTAATTACCCGTTCTGCACGATTGAGCCGAATGTCGGTGTCGTGCTCGTCCCCGATGAACGCATGCAGAAACTGCAGGCCATTGCTGGCACCAAAGTCGTCATCCCGGCCACCATTGACATCGTCGACATTGCGGGCCTTGTCGCCGGTGCCTCTAAGGGCGAAGGAAAAGGTAATGACTTTCTTTCCAATATCCGCGAGTGCGACGCCATCATCCACGTCGTCCGCTGCTTTGACAACGACGACATCGTGCATAGCATGGGCAAGGTCGATCCGATCCGCGACATCGGTGTGATTGAAACCGAACTCATCCTCGCTGATATCCAGTCGGCTGAACAGCAGTTGGACCGCAACCAGAAGAAGGTGCGCAGCCAGGACAAGGACGCCATCGCAGCCGTCGAACTCCTCTCCCGCCTCGTCAAACACCTCAACGAAAACGAGCCAGCCTCGACGATGGAAGTCTCGGACGACGAGCGTAATCGCCTAAAGGCCTTTAACCTACTCTCTTCGAAGAAGGTCCTCTTCGCCTGCAACGTCTCCGAAGCTGACCTGGCCGACCCCTCCAAGAACCACCACGTCGTCGCCGTCGCCGAACTCATCGGTAAGCGCCATGGTTGTGAGCACGTCGTGATCTGTGCCCAAGTGGAAGCCGAACTGTGCGACCTCACCCCCGGCGAAGCCACGGAGTTCCTGCAGTCCCTCGGCGTCACTGACTCGGGCGTATCTTCGCTCATCCGCGGTGCCTATCACCTGCTTGGCTTAGCCACCTACTTCACCGCGGGCGAAAAGGAAGTCCGCGCTTGGACCTTCCGCCACGGCATGACCGCCCCGCAGTGTGCAGGCGTGATTCACACCGATTTCGAAAAAGGCTTCGTGAAGGCTGAAGTCGTCTCTTACGAGGACCTCGCCAAGTACGGTTCGGTTGCCGCGGCACGTGACGCTGGCCGTTACCGCCTCGAAGGAAAGGCCTACCTCTTCAAGGACGGCGACGTGGCTCTCTTCCGCTTCACGGACTAACGGCCTTATAGCCTAAATGACCCCTGTAGATACCCGAGAGGACGCCTAAAAAGCGTCCTTTCGCTTTGCCATCCCGAAGAGCCCTCGCAACCATGGCACTTAGTACCTGTCTTATCCGTATGCGACCCGCCCTCCTGCTCCTATCAATCGGCCTAGTGGCCCTTGGCTTTGACCGAGCTGAGGCCGCCGACACGCGCCCTAATATCGTGCTAGTCATTGGCGAAGATATGGGTCCCGACACAGGTGCCTATGGCTGCAAAGACGCCATCACGCCGAACATGGACCGCTTGGCTAAAGAAGGTGCCCTTTTTACCCGGGCCTTCACCCACTGTGGTGTCTGCGCCCCTTCCCGAAGTGGGATGGTTACAGGTATCTATCCGTTAACCTGGGGTGGCCAGAACATGCGCTCTAAGGTGATCAACACGCCCGCTCTCTTCACTGAGAAACTGCGCGAAGCTGGCTACTACGTGATGTGGCCGGGCAAGACCGACTTCCAAGGCATCCCCGAAAAGAAGTTGGCCGACTCCCGCGAACTCTGGGTCAACTACGGAAATAAGCCCGAGGTCAAGACGACCCCACCCAAGCAGCCGTTCTTTGCCTACATCAACGACACCGTAAGCCACGAAAGCCAAATCCGCGCGAACGACGCCGCCCACGCACGGAACACCAGCGCCTTGAAGCCCGCAGATCGCCGCGATCCCGCGAAGATTGAACTCCCCCCTTTCTACCCCGACACCCCAGAGGTTCGCCGCGAAGTTGCTCATTACCACGAGCTCGTCACAGCCGTCGATTATACGCTTGGCCGAGTTCTCGCCTGGTTGAAGGAGAACAACCTTGAAGAGAACACCATCGTCATCCTCACGGGCGACCATGGTCGTGGCATGCCACGCTACAAGCGCTCCCCGAAAGACACCGGCACGCGCGTCCCGCTCATCGTGCGCTGGCCGGGCAAGATTCCCGCGGGCAGTATCCGCGAAGACTTCGCCAGTTGGATCGACTTTGCGCCTACCGCCCTCACGTTAGCGGGTGTGCCGGTGCCCAAGGAATACGACGGCCACTGCTTCCTGCCCACGGCCGTGAATCCACCGAAGTATGTCTACTCCTTCCGCGACTTCATGGACGAGAGCTTCGATAAGGTCCGCTCCGTGCGCGACGTGCGCTTCCGCTACGTGCGAAACCAGGCACCGGGTGTAGATGAAGCGGGTAAGGTCGCCTACCAAGAAGTGGGCCAGACCATGCAGGCCCTCCGCAAGGCGCAAGCCGCTGGCACCTTAACGCCCGTGCAGACGCTCTATTTTAACCCCAACCGCGCCCCTGAAGAACTCTACGATACCGTCAGCGACCCATGGGAAGTGAAGAATATAGCCAGTGATCCCGCTTACGCCGCTAAGCTCGCGGAACTCCGCGCCGAGTGCGACCGCTGGGTCGCCCATTGCGGCCCGCTCGGCGAAATGCACCCCGATGAGCTCACCAAGAAAGGCATCATCCAACCGCGCGATGAAAAGTACGTGGAACGCGCCGCGACCGGCAAGCTCGCCGAAGAAGCGCCAGCCCCTGCTAAAAAAGGCAAAAAGAACGCGAAATAATTTTACGTCACCATGAACCGCACTCTGCTCCTCGCCGTTGCCGCTTTTGCGCTCGGCTGCAAACCTCAGTCCAAGATCACCTCCTACGAAGTGAAGCCCGACGCCCCCGCGGCCCCCGCGGCCGCAACGCCCGCGACTCCGCTCGCGCCCGTCGCCAAGGCACCGGAAGCCCCGAAGGCTCCGGTCGCAGCCACTCCGATGCCGGCTAATGCGGCCATGCAGGCCGAGGCTGCGTCTTTCGGTCAACCGAAGTGGGCTGAACTCCCGACCGGATGGTCGGTAGGCCCGCCTTCCGCTATGCGCAAAGGCTCCTGGGTCGTGGCCGGGCCTGGTGACAGCAAAGGTGAAGTCGCCGTCACCGTCTTCCCTGGCAACGTCGGTGGCACCACCGCCAACGTTAATCGCTGGCGCGGTCAACTAGGTCTCGCCGCTGCGACGGACGCCGAGGTCTCAGCCGCGGCTCAGCCTGGCAAGGTCGGCACCGATGCTGGCCAGCTATTCCGCCTCGACGCAACCGACGGCAAGAAAGCCATGGTCGCGCTAATGATCCCAAAGAACGATTCAATTTGGTTTTTCAAGTTCTCAGGTGACCGAGATGCCGTGAACGCCCAGTCCGCGGCCTTCCTTAAGTTCCTCGCCACCTCGCAGATTCCATGAACGAATCTTTTCTCGAGAAAGCGAAATCCGGTACCGCTTGGTTCAACTTCTTGGCCTCGCTGCAGTTGACGGTCTGGTTGCTGGTAGTCTCGATGCTCCTCATTGTCCTCGGCACACTCGAGCAAGTGAACTGGGGCGTCTGGCATATTCAGAAGGCTTATTTTAGTTCCTGGGGCTGCTTCTACCCGCTTAACACCGCCGCGAGTTTCCGCCTGCCATTGCCGGGGGGCTTCTTACTTGGGACGCTTTTGGTTATAAACCTCATCTGTGCGCATTTCCGCCATTTCAAAATTAATGCACGCCATGCGGGTATCTCACTCATCCACGGTGGTCTCATTTTGCTGTTAGTCGGTGGTTTCGTCACCGCCGCCTTCCAAGAGGAATCCGCGATGGTCATCCCCGATGGCGAAACCCGCGCCTTCTCCGAAGCCTTCCGCGAATTCGAGGTGGCACTCGTCGACCAGACTGAGGCGGGTAAAGCGAAGGTCGTGGTCATCCCCGACGATTTGCTACGCTCGCTGACTGACCCGAAGGCCGAGCTAGCACTCGCCGGTTCGCCGTTCAAAGCCAAGGTGGGATTCTACTACCCTAACTCGATGCTCCGTGCCAAGTCACAGATGCCCGACGGGGCTGACATTTCCGCAACCAAAGGGATTAAAGGGATTGCTGCGGGTTCGCCTCTGGCACTCAAGCGCCTCCCCGAGAGCTACAACGACAACGTCGGCAACGTGCCGAGCACGCTCGTCGAACTATTTGCCGACGATAAGTCCCTCGGCGTTTGGCTACTCAACGCTCAGCTCACGGAGTCCTTCCCGGCCCAGACGTTTGAGCATGCCGGCCGTAAATATGAACTTTCCCTTCGTCGTACCCGCACGTACCTCCCCTTTAACGTGCGCTTAGATCGCTTCACCCACGAAAAATATCCCGGAACGGAAATTCCGCGCCGGTTCGCCAGCGACGTCACCATCCAGGATGCCGGCGTTCAGCCGTTCTCGTTCAATATCTCGATGAATCAACCGCTCCGACATGGTGGCATGACCTTCTATCAATCCAGCTTCGGCAATACGGCCGCGGGGAAGGACATCAGCGTCCTCCAAGTCGTGCGCAACCCGGGCTGGCTCCTCCCTTATATCTCCGTCTCGCTGATGTCGCTCGGCCTCCTCCTTCACTTCGGCATCTCGCTCTTCGGTTTCCTCAAACGCCGGACCAAGACCGCCGCCACCGCCGGCCTTGTCGCCTTACTCACCTTCACGCCCACTGACGCCTCCGCACAAGAAGTATGGGACAGCCGTGAGATTGGTTCGCTGCCGGTGCAGAGCGGCGGCCGTATCATCCCATTGGAAACGCTCGCCACGGGCTCCATGCTTCAGATGCGCGCCCGCCGCGAAATCGCCCTCACTGAACTCGAAGCCGTCGCCTTCGGCCGGAAGCCTTCGACTTGGACCGAAGCGGAGAAGGCGGACATTAAGGAACAGTACCCTGAACTACTCACTGTTGGCCTCATGCAACAGTTGGAGAAGCGCCCGGTTCGGCTCAAGGGACGCACGCTGGCCGCGCATGACTGGCTCATCGAGATCGCCTTTCGCGCCTCCATCGCCCGCCAGTTGCCAACCTTCCGCGTCGACCACCCCGTCGTGCTCAAGATGATGGGCCGCGATCCCGAAAAGACTAAGTTCGTCAGCTGGGACGATATCTTGAAGCACAGCAAGGCACTCACCGATGCCGCGGCCAAATCTAGCCGACGCGCCCAAGCCGACCGCGAATCGGAAGACCGAGCGCTCCTTCAACTCGAGTCGGCCGCTCGACAGTACGCTTTACTTTCGATGACGTTCATGCCCGGTGATCTCCCGGCAGACATCGCCCCGCAGCGCGAATACCAAGCTTGGCTGGGTGCCCTCAACCGCGCCGCCGAGGAGATGCAGAAGAATCGAGATACCTCCGCAACCGCTCCCGCCTTCGACAAAGAACTTCAAGAGACGCTGAAGGCCTTAGTCGAACGCTACCAAGATTTTGCCCGCGATGGCACCATCCGCATCGTTCCGCCCAAAGATCCCGCCACCACCATCGCCTGGGACAACCTCGGGACTGCATTGCTGGCAGTGATCAACGATCGTAATGGCCACCGGGCTGCCCTCGCCCCTGATGGCGTCGTAACTCGCTACGCCCTCTTCTGCGTCGCTTGGCGGGAAGGTAACGACGAGGCCTGTCGCGATCAAATCACCGCCTTGAATGCCTCGCTCGTTGGACCGTGGACGCCAAAAGCCAACTCTGAAACGACGTTCAGCCGTCTCCAGCCGTTCTATTGGTTACTGATCGCCTACGTGTTAGTTGCCCTCCTTATCCTCTGGGCTTGGGCCGCGAACAGCGAAGGGCCGCGGTACTTTGCGTATCACCTGCTGGTCAGTATTTTCCTGCTGCACACCTTAGCCTTAGGCTACCGCATGTGGCTCCATGAGCGCCCGCCGGTGACCAACCTCTACTCTTCTGGTATCTTCATTGCTTGGGGCGCTGTCCTGCTTGGCGTCATCCTAGAGCGCGTCTGGAAGAACGGTATCGGCGCCATGGTCGCCGGCCTCAGCGGCTTCCTCTCGCTCATCGTTGCCCATAACCTCGGCCTCTCGGGCGAAGACAATCTGGAAAGCGTCCGGGCGGTCCTTGACTCCAACTTCTGGTTATCGACACACGTGACAACCGTGACCCTCGGCTATTCTGCGACCTTCGTGGCTGGTCTCATCGGCGCGATTCACCTCTGGCTCCGTGCGTTCAAGTCCGACTACAAGGACGGCGATGCCCTGGCCCGGGCGGCCTACGGTATTCTCGCCTTCGCACTCATCGCCAGTTTCATCGGTACGATGCTCGGCGGTATTTGGGCGGACCAAAGCTGGGGTCGCTTCTGGGGTTGGGATCCGAAGGAGAATGGGGCGGTCCTCATTGTGCTCTGGTGCGCCGTCTGCCTGCACGCCCGCTGGGGTGGCCTAGTACGCCGCGAAGGGCTCATGCAGTTGCTCATTTTCGGCAACATCGTGACCGCTTGGTCCTGGTTCGGTACCAACCTCCTCGGCGTGGGCCTCCACAGCTACGGCTTCACGGAATCCGGGTCCTTCTGGCTCTACTTCGTCTTCGTCCCGTCACAGTTGGCGTTGATCGCCGTGGGCTGGCTCCCCGCTCGGGCTGCTAAGTCCGTTAAGACGGCATGACCGACCAACCCGCCCTCGCATGGTTCTGCGTGAAGGCCAAGCCTCGCCAAGAGGCGGTGGCCGTCCGCAACCTGCGAGCGCTGGGTCCAGTCGAGCTGGTCTTCCCACGCATTCGCCGCACCCGCCGCGGACATGAGAAGAACCGCGAGGTTGTCGAGCCCCTCTTCCCCGGCTACCTCTTCCTTCGCTACGACGCGGCGGAACTCATCGGCTCCGTCCGGAGTACCCGTGGGGTCCTACACCTCGTTGCCAAGAACGGCCAACCCGTCGAAGTGGACGTCAAAGTAATCAACGAACTACTCGCCCTCGGGCCTGACGCCATCCTCTCAGCCCTAGACGAAGAACTGCAAATCGGGACGAAGGTGCGCATCGTCCGCGGCATCTTCGCGGGCTCCGAAGGCGAAGTCCTGCGCCTCGAGACGCCGCAGAAACGTATCGCCGTGTTGCTTTCGTTACTCGGCTCAGACCAGCCGGTCGAACTCTCCTCCGAAGATGTCGAAGGGTTTCCGAAGGAAGACGCCTAAACCACTGCCAAGCCATGATTCAAGACCAGCTCGTCCACTCTGCTCAATACGAAGGGTTACATCCGTCCTTCCCGCAGGCTTTTGCGTGGCTTAAGGCTTTTGACCCACAGACACCGGACGGAAAATACGAGATTGCAGGGCCCGCCCTGACCGCTGGTGTGCAACGCTACACCACGAGGCCAGATGGCGAAAAGAAATGGGAGTCCCACGAGGTCTTCGGTGACATTCAAGTGCTCTTCGCAGGTGAAGAAATCTGTGGGCACACGGATAGGCGCACCCTGACGGTGGCGGAACCCTATAAGCCCGAGAAGGACGTCGTTAAATACGCCCACCCTAGCCAGCCCACGACGCGCCTGCATTTCCGGCCCGGTAGCTTCACCGTTTTCTACCCGCAAGATGGCCACCAACCGGGCGTCATGGTCGACCAGCCCGCTGAAGTTTTAAAGGTCGTCATAAAGTTCAAGGTCTAGGGTCGCGGTTTTGCCTCGATAGCGGCTGGCCGGCTTTCATCGTGAAGTCACCCCACCCCGCCATGCGCTACCTTCTCGCCCTTATACTCACGCTCTCCTTGGCCGCTGCGCAAGAGACCACCCGCGTTCGCGACGTCATCTACCAGAAACGCGATGGCTTCGCACTCACGCTGGATGTCTTCACGCCAGCCAAGCCGAACGGCGCTGCGATCATCAAGATCATTAGCGGCGGCTGGAACTCCAATCACAACGGCATCGGTGATGGGGGCTGGACGAAATCGGGCTATACGACATTCGTCGTCGTGCATGGCTCGCAACCGCGCTTCCATATCGACGAAATCGTGACCGACGTGCAGCGAGCCGTGCGTTTTGTGCGGGCCAACGCCGCGCAGTACGGCATCGACCCCAATAAAATTGGCGTCACCGGCAGCAGCGCCGGCGGTCACCTGTCTCTCATGCTTGGCGTCAAGGGCGACGCCGGTAACCCTAAGGCCACCGACCCCATCGACCGCGTCAGCAGTTCTGTCAACGTCGTGGCATGTTACTACCCGCCGGCCGACTTCATCAGCTGGATCACCGAGAACGATGGCCTCAATGGCGTTGGTCCGCTCGCAACCCGCAAGCCTGCCTTTGGTCCAAAAATTGACACCCCGGAAGGTATGGCCGCGATGGGTAAGGCGCTTTCGCCGATTAACTTCATTTCCAAGGCCCAACCACCCATTTACATCGTCCAAGGCGACAACGACGTCCTCGTGCACTTCACCCAAGCCCTGCGCTTCCAGAAGAAGTCGGCCGAGGCCGGTGCCACCTGCGAAGTCTTAATCCGCGAGGGTGCGGGCCATGGCGGCTGGAAAGAAATGGGCGAGGACAACGCCCGCATGGTCGAATGGACTGACCTACACCTGCTGGGCAAGCAGCCTGCCAAGCCTTTCAATAATTCGGTCTCCAAACTTCCTAGCACGACCCCAGCGAAGAAGTAGTCCTGGCCAGGGGGTAGGCAGGTGTGAATACTTAGGATTCGGGAGTCTGGCGAGTACGTATCAACATGCGTACTTCCCTGAACTGACCCGTAAGCGCGACGGAGAATCTCGGCCTTTCCCTTGCCCACGTCCCACTAATTCGTCTCTTTCTCTTGCGACCTATCCGCTGACTTCCTAAACATTCACAATGTCTTCAGGTTGCCGCCTCATCCTCGCCCTCGACGTCGAAACAAAGGAAGAAGCCTTAGCCTTGGCTCGTCCGCTGGTCGGCAACCTAGTTTGGGTGAAACTCGGCCTACAGCTCTTCACCCGCCACGGTCCCAGCATTGTCGACGAATTCCATGCGCTCGGCTTTAAGGTCTTCCTCGACCTCAAGTTGCATGACATCCCCAACACCATCGCCTCCGCGATCAAGAGCCTCAAAGGTCGCCCTTGCTCGCTACTCACTCTACACGCGGCCGGTGGTCCGGAGATGATTACCCGCGCCCGCGAGGCGGCCGATGTCGCCCTTCCCGACTGCCAACTGCTGTCGGTCACGGTCCTCACCTCGATGGACCAAGCCCAACTCACAGCCATCGGCGTCCAGCGGACCCCTGAAGAGCAAGTCCGCCTCCTCGGCCGCATGGCGATCAAAGCGGGTTCGCACGGTCTGGTTTGCTCGCCCTTGGAACTCCCGATGCTCCGCAAAGAACTGGGCGCTGACCCCGCGCTGGTCACGCCTGGCATTCGCTATCCCGATGCCGCGGGCGACGATCAGAATCGGGTGATGACGCCCGCCCAAGCGGCCGCCGCGGGCGCCAGCTTCATCGTGGTCGGTCGGCCAATCCTCAAGGACAGGGACCCTGCTGCTATGACCCTACAGATTCGCCGTGAAATCGGGGAAGCTTCGTGAGCACACCCGACGACATCCTGATTCTCCTCGCTGCAGGTTCCGCGCAGCGAATGCAGGCGACCGTCGACGACAAGATTACCGCACCACTGGCTGGGCTGCCCGTCTTCCTGCATTCGCTCAAGACCTTCCAGGCCACGGGCTTGATTAGCCGAGTGGTTATCACCTACCGCAACGAAGAGCAAAAAGCCCGGATGCTGACGATGCTCGCGGCACACCCCAACGGGGATCTGCGCATCGAATTCGTGCCCGGTGGCGACTCGCGGCAGGATTCGGTCTTAGCTGCGCTGACGGCCTGCGAAGGCCATACAGGCCTCGTTCACATCCACGACGGCGCCCGCCCGCTCGTGACAGCCGAGGCCATCCGCAAGGTCCGCGAGAAAGCCCACGAGATGGGCGGAGCCATCCTCGCTGGCCGCGCGGCCGACACTGTTAAAATCGCTAAAGAACACTCGGCCTCGGTGGGCAGTTCGCCCGACCGGGCTTTGGTCTGGACCGCAGAAACGCCCCAAGTATTCCGTACGTCCATCGTCCTTAAAGCTTACCGTAAAGTTTCTGAACTCGGTCGAAAAGTTACCGATGACAGCTCCGCCGTCGAATTTGTCGGGCAAGATGTGGCCTTAGTGGAAAACCCGTCGGTCAACTTGAAGTTAACGCGGCCAGCCGATTTCGTACTCGCCGAGGCGATCCTTAAAACGCGCTAAGCTCTTAGTAGCCGGACTGGCGTAGGACGAGGTCGAGCTTGGTCTGGAAGTCGACGATATCCGGCTGGCTGGGACGATAGCCAGGTACGCGCGGGACGACGCCCGGGCGGCCTTCCATATCGATATACCAATCGGCCAACTGGCCATCGGAGAAAGTCACCGTGCCACTGACCATCGTGGCCTCGCGAGCCAAAGCGTCGATTTCGACCTTCACGTTCGACGGACCTACCGGGACGGCATCCGCTGGAGCCGCCGGCGGGGTAGCATCGGTACCCGGTGCATCGGCCGGGACTTGTTCTTCAACGACAGGTTCCTCGGCCTTCTTGGGCTCTTCCTTCTCTTGGAGGGTAAGGTTAAGGTCATCGACCAGGAAACGGACGTCTAAGAAGGTCATCGAAATCCCGAGTTCGGAGGAAAGCCTGCCTTGAATCGCCGAAAGGGTCGAACCCTCGGCCACCCATTGGGAGACCTTAGTGATTTGTACGGGGGTCAATTTAGCCATACCCCAACCTGTGCGGTTAAAATGTGTTTTTCAAGCGTCCCGTCGGATATTCGTTGGAAAAAGCCGCGAAGGTCGCCAACTTGCACCTATGCAGCCCGAGATTCGCTGGCAGAGAAGCGGGGAGTTCTCCGACATCGTCTATGAAAAGGCCGAAGGTATCGCCCGCGTGACCATTAACCGTCCGTCCCGGCGTAACGCCTTTACGCCCGACACCATTGCGGAGATGCTTAAGGCCTTCTCCGATGCCCGTGACGATAGTTCCATCGGCGTGGTCCTTCTCCGCGGGGCGAACCCTCAACATGACGGTAAATTCGCTTTTTGTGCAGGCGGCGACCAGAAGATCCGCGGCGATAAAAAGGGTGGCTACGTCGGCAAGGACGGCGTGCCCCGCCTGAACGTCCTCGACCTCCAGCGCCTCATCCGCTCGATGCCCAAGGTCGTCATCGCGCTCGTTGCCGGCTTCGCCATCGGTGGTGGCCACGTGCTCCACGTCATTTGCGACCTCACCATTGCCGCCGATAATGCCATCTTTGGTCAGACTGGACCGCGCGTGGGCAGTTTCGACGGCGGCTTTGGGGCTTCCTACCTCGCCCGGATTGTCGGCCAGAAGAAGGCCCGTGAAATCTGGTACCTCTGCCGTCAATACGACGCCCAACAGGCCCTCGAGATCGGTTTGGTCAATGCCGTCGTGCCGTACGAACAACTCGACGCCGAAGGCGTGCAATGGGCTCGCGAGGTCATGACCAAGAGCCCGCTGGCTATCCGCTGCCTGAAGTCGGCCTTCAACGCCGAACTGGATGGCCAAGCCGGCATCCAGGAACTCGCTGGCAATGCCACCTTACTCTACTACTTGACCGAAGAAGGCGACGAAGGTCGCTCGGCATGGAACGAAAAACGTCCGCCGAACTTCGGCAAATTCCCTTGGCTCCCATAAATCCAATCCGCGTCACCGAACGCGCGCAGTCGCTCGCCGCGGCCGTGCTCATGGCTGGCGATATCGCGATCGACGGGACCGCTGGCAAAGGGCGAGATACCGCCTTCCTCGCACAAACTGTCGGTCCGACTGGCCACGTTCATAGCTTCGACATCCAACCTGAAGCGATTGCCTCGACGGACAACCTGTGTACCTTGACTGGTCTATCGTCGCGCGTGAGTTTACATCATCGGAGCCACGCAGAAATCACCACCGTGCTTCCCGCCGGGCACCGCGGTAAAGTCGGTGCCGCCATCTTTAACTTGGGATACCTGCCGGGCGGCAACCCTGATATCATCACCCAACCACAATCCACGGCGACAGCTTTGCAGGCCGCCTTTGCGGCCTTACGCTCCGGGGGTCGGCTCATCTGCGTCGCCTACACAGGCCACCCTGGCGGGATGGACGAATCGGACGTCGTCTTGGCCTTTGCGGCTGAACGCACGGGTGCCGGCGACACGGTTGAAAAAATCGGCCATGTCCCCAACCCGGGTAAGCCCTGGGTGCTGGCGGTGACCAAGCGTTGAGGCGGTTGGACTTCTCGACGGTTGCCGCTTACAAGTAAAGCATGTCCGACCGACCTCGCATCGTCCTCACCGGAGCCACCGGTCTGATTGGTCGGGCCCTTGCGAAGGCGTTGGCGAAAGGCGGCCACACAGTGACGGCTTTGCAGTCTCGCACACGCGGCCCGGGCGGCATGGACGTCGCCAGCGGGTGGATTGACGAAGCCTTCCTCGAAGGCGCCGAGGCGGTCATCCATTTATCGGGTGAGCCGATTGCCCAACGTTGGACGAAGGCAGCCAAGGCCCGCATCCTCACGAGTCGAGTCGAAGGCACGCACCTACTCGCAGCGGCCTTGGCACGCCTCAAGCAACCACCCAAGGCCTTTATCTCCATGTCGGGCATCAACCGCTACGGCGTCTGGCGCCCGGATGAATCGGTGACGGAAGCCTCTTCTCTTTCTAATATCGGCTTCCTCGCTGAAATCTCCGAACAATGGGAAATGGCTACCCAGGCCGCCCAAGAGCGCGGTATCCGGACTGTTTGGCTCCGGACCGGCCTCGTCTTGGCAGGCTCAGGTGGGGCTCTCCAGAAAATGCGACTACCCTTCTCCCTTGGACTCGGCGGCCCGATTGGATCTAGCCAGCAGTGCCTTAGTTGGATTCGGCTCGGCGATTTAATCAGACTGATACAATGGGCCTTAGCGACTCCGAGTATCCAAGGCGCTCTGAACGCGGTCGCCCCACAGCCAGTTACCCAACGCACCTTTGCTCGGTGCCTCGGCCAAGCCCTGCACCGCCCAGCCATCCTACCCCTCCCGGCGTTCGCCGTCGGACTCGTCTTCGGGGAGATGGGCCGCGAAACGCTCCTCGGCGACCTAGCCGCCACGCCCGCCAAAGCCCTGGCTGCCGGTTTCGTCTTCGAGACGCCTGATCTCCCGAGCGCCCTCCGCGTCGCCCTTTGCGAATGATTTTAGGTTGAACGGAGTCGCCCAGAAAGGGATTGTTCCGCCATGGAACGTCTCCGTTCAGTCCTTCCCTTTTTGAGCCTCGCTTGCACCCTCACCTTCGTCGGTTGCGACGGTGATACCTCCTCGGCGATGCGCACCCCTGAACTCGAGGACAGTGAATTCCGGCAAGGCATGACTTACGAGAAGCAGCGGGAGCCGCGCAAAGCCTTGGAGTCCTTCCTCAAAGTTATCGACGCCCGCAAGGGGGCATCGGAATCTCACTTAGAAGCTGGTCGGATGTACCTTGACCTTCAGGATCCACTCCCAGCGATTTACCACTTCAATCAGTACCTACGCCTCAAGCCGAACTCGGAACAAAGCCCCATTGTCCGTCAGATGGTAAAGACGGCTGAAAAAATGTTCACGCAGCAACTCCCGGGGCGCCCACTGGAACCCAGCGCCGGCGGGAGCGTGGATCAGTCTGCACAGATCCGCAAGCTGCAGAACGAAAACACGAAGCTCATGCTGGAAGTGTCCGAACTTTCCCGCGGCGTCCGTAATCCCGAACCAAAGAATGACCCGCGCACCCCGGGCGTAGCCGCTATCCCCGACAAGGGAACACCCGCCGTCCCCGGCGTCGCACCAGCCAATGGCCGCAAGGCCCCCGCCTTCACCACCTATGTGATTGTCGCTGGCGACACGCTTTCCAAAATCTCCTCGAAAGCCTACGGCACGCCGACCCGCGCCAATGATATCTACAACGCCAACCGCGATAAAATTAGCTCACCGGCCAGCCTAAAACCAGGCACGACGTTGACGATTCCTCAGTAGACCATGCGCGTCACCCGCATCCGCGCGGCTGACTTCCGCAACCTCCCGTTTGCCGACGTCGACACCGACGCGCCGCGCGTTTTCCTACTGGGCGAAAACGGCCAAGGTAAAACCAACCTTCTGGAGGCCGCGGCGCTGGTCTCGGCTTTTCGTTCCTTCCGCACCACGGAGATTTCGCCGCTCATCCGGATGGGCTGCACCGAGGCACGCCTGCGACTCGATGTGCGCACAGGGACGGAAAGTACCGCGGTGGAACTGCGCCTCGCGAAGGGTTCACGTAAAGCGCTGGTCGATGGTAATCCCGTGACATCCGTCGCCGAGCATCTGGGTCGCTTCCCCACCATTGTCTTCTGCTCTGACGACCTCCGCTTGGTCCGCGGATCGCCGTCCAACCGCCGTCGCTGGCTCGATGCTGCGATTGGCGGCACCGACGGGACCTACCTCACCGCCGTCCGCGACTACACCCGCGCCCTCGAAGGGCGGAATGCTTTACTCAAGACGGACCGCCCCCAGGAAGACGCGATCCGCGCGTTCGAAAAGACCATGCTCGCGCCGGCTACGCTCATGGTGGAGACCCGGGCCAAGGTCCTACCCGAACTGGCGACCACCCTGCGTGAGGCCTGCGCCCGTGCGGGCTTCCCCGATAAAGGCGCCGACCTCACCTACCAACCGGACACCCCCGCCGACCAATTGGCGGATACGTGGGCGAAGCTACGTGGCGTCGACCAGGCAACGGGCTCGACCTTGAAGGGCCCCCAACGCGACGACTTCGGCATCCGCTTTGGAGGCCAAGACGCCGCCGACTACGCCTCCGAGGGCCAGCAGCGGCTCCTGGTGCTAGCCCTCTGCTTGGGCCGCCTCAGTCGCGATGCCAGCCGTGCCCCTACCCCACCCGTCATTCTGGCCGATGACGTCCTCGGGGAGCTGGACGACACCCGTAGGCGGGCTTTCTGGCAAGAAGTCGGGGAAAGCCATCAAGTCATCGCCTCAGGCACGGTTCCGCCCCCCTCGGGCGACTGGCGGACCTACCGGGTTAGCCAAGGGGTCTACGTCAGGGACTGATTTTGGCGTTGTTTTATCATTTTCCGAGCCCTTGGATAAGGGGATGAAGGATTTTCTCCTGTACGCCTCGGTTGTCGTTCTCTTCCTGGTCTGCCTCTTGGTGGTCCTGATCATCCTGATGCAGCGTCCTTCCGCCAACGCTGGCATGGGCTCGGCCCTCGGTGGTGGTGCCGCTGAATCCGTCTTTGGCGGTGAATCGGCTAACGTCCTCTCCAAGATGACGACCACCCTCACAGTCATCCTCTTCATCCTAAGCTTCGGGCTCTACCTCGGATTCGTTGCACGCGAAAAGAAAACGGCTTCCGCCATCGCGCCAGCCGCCGCTACGACCACCAAGCCAGCGACCCAAGAAGTCCCAGTGGTTCCAGCTGTTCCAGGTGCTACGGCTCCAGCCGCCACGACTCCAGCCGTTCCCGCCGCGAAGGCCCCCGAGGCCCCCAAGGCTCCGGTAGTTCCGGCTCCGGCTAAGTAATCGGCGATGCGCACCACCCCGCTCAGCCTGACTTTCCGCTGGGCGGTGTTGCTATTATCGTTACCGCTGTCCGCCCAACTGAGTTCGGGGGATGAACGCTACGCGCGCCTAACGCCGGCGGAAGCCCCCGAGGTTCTGGCTCAATTCCGCGCCTCGCGCCTGCCGGCTGATACGTGCCTTAAGGTCACGATTACCCATAAGCCGCGCCGTGGCGACGACGCTGCACCCGTTCATGGATTGCTTTGGGTGGGTTGGGCCGACGGTGGTCCGCGGGTGCGCTTCGAAGCGCGCGATAGCCAAGGCCGTCAGGTTTACGCCTTCATTGCTAAGAAGAATGCCCAAGCCAGTTTGCTCTGGGCCTCGCAGAACGGCCAGCCTGCCCAAGCCATCACCGCAGTTGGGCTTGGCTCACCGCTAGCGCCCGGCCTACTCCTAACGCCCTTCGACCTGCACCTGCCTTTCACGCATTGGGAAAAGTCCGACTATGTTTCAACGGAACGCGTAGTGGGCCGTCCCGCCCATGTTTACCTAGCCAAGAACCCGCAGCCAGGCACACCTTCGCAAGTGAGGTTTGCCCTCGACCGTGCTTACGGTGCCATGCTGAGCGCAATTTCGGAAGACACACAAGGTAAGGCCCTGCGCACTTTACAGGTGGAAGAGTTCGGCAAAGCGGGCGATCAATGGCTTTTCGCTGCCATCAGCGTCCGGGATGAAAGCACCCGCGATGTCGACCGACTGCAGGTCACCCACGCTGCGCTCAACCTCCGTCTCGCGGATGGCTTCTTCGACCCTCGTTCGCTTACGCAACCGGCCAACACACCGAGTGACGAACAATTCAAACCCCTCTGACCATGCCCGCCGACGCCACCAAGATTGCCCGCTTTTGCGACCTACTGACCAACAATAAGGCGATCAAAGATTTCCCTGGAGCCGAGAATGGCCTGCAGCACAAGGGCCGCGCCAAGGTCCGCAAGGTCGGCTGTGCGGTCGACGCCGGCGCCAAGGTCTTCGAAATGGCCGCGAAGCGTGGTATCGACTTTCTCATCGTGCACCACGGCATGCGCTGGCCCACGATCTCGCCGCTGCGCGAGGTCCGCAAGCTGCGGGTTGATACGCTGAAGCGCACGGGGCTCTCACTCTACTCGAGCCACCTCCCCCTCGATGCCCATCCAGTCATCGGCAATAACGCGCTCATCGCCGCCGACCTCGGACTCCGCGTCGTGGACTGGTTCGTCGACTTCGAGGGCTTGCCCATCGCGTGTATCTGCCAAGGCATCCCGCGCGCAACGCTGGCCCGCCGCCTGAAGCAGAGTTATCCGAACACCTATCAAGCCATCGAGTTTGGTTCAGCCCGGCCCAAGAAGATTGCCATCCTCAGCGGCAGCGGCCGGAGCGCCCTGGATCACCTGCGCGCCCAAGGTTGCGATACGCTGATCACCGGCGAACTGCGCGAAGAACACTTCAACGAAGCCCACGAACAAGGCTGGAACCTCTACCCTTGCGGCCACTACGCGACCGAAACCTGGGGCGTGAAAGCCTTGGCGGCAGCGGTCTCCGCCGAGTTCGGGGTCCCTTGGGAATTTGTGGCAACGGGTAACCCGCTCTGAGCCGACAGCGACCGTCCACTATGTACCGCGGACGACTCGCCCCCACCCCCACCGGCTACCTGCACCTCGGTCACGCCCGCACCTTTGCGCTCGCGGCCCAGCGTGCGCAAACCGCACAAGGTCAACTCATCTACCGCACCGAGGATCTCGACGCGGAACGCTGCCGTCCAGAATTCGCCCTGGCCGCGCTGGAAGACCTGCGCTGGCTCGGCCTGCTCTGGCAGGAAGGCCCTGATGTGGAAGGCCCTCATGGACCCTACGTACAATCGCAGCGTTGCGACTACTTCCTCAAGGTCTGGCAACTCCTCCACGCCGCGGGCGGCATTTATCCGTGCGACAAATCCCGCCAAGATGTCGCCCGGGCGCTGACCGCTCCGCATGCCGAGCACGACGCGGAACCCCTCTTCCCGCCGAGCCTACGGCCACCACTGGGACAAGGTCGTGATGTCACCCAACCGGACGGCACCAACTGGCGCTTCCGGGTTCCGGACGGCGAGACCATCCACTTTGAAGACCGCCTGCAAGGACCGCAGGCCTTCGTCGCGGGTAAGGACTTCGGGGATTTCCTGGTCTGGCGAAAGGATGGCTTTCCAGCCTACGAACTCTCGGTCGTCGCGGACGACCACACGATGGGCATCACCGAAGTCGTGCGTGGAGCGGACCTGCTCCTTTCGACTGCTCGCCAAATCCTCCTCTACCGCGCCCTCGGCTGGCCAGAGCCACACTGGGCGCATGCGCCACTGGTGGTGGACGCTCACGGCCGCCGTTTAGCGAAACGCACGGCGGGCCTCTCGATCCGCGAACTCCGGGCCCAAGGTCGGACACCCGCGGAAGTCTTGACGGCACGCGTGGGTACTTTGCTCGCCTAGGTCAGTCTTTTCACCAATAAAAACGCCGGAGGGAAGCCTCCGGCGTTTTTTTTAATCTGCAGACTAAAATTAGGCGCCCTTGTCGGTCTTCTTGACTTCGGCAGCAGGCTTAGCGGCTGGCGTCGTCGCCGCACCCGTGGCGATACGTTCACGCATGGCCTTGAGCGCTGCACCGTTCGCACCGCCGTCGACGGCGATGGCTTCATCCATATACTTTAAAGCACGCGCTTTGTTAGCTGGATCAATCTTCTGGGAAGCGGAGGCCTTGTTAATCGCAGCCATCAACTTACTGCCACCCGAGACTTCATCGATGGCCTTACAGGCGGCATCAAAATCCTTAGCATCGACGGCTTCCTTGATTTTAGCGTTAGCGGCGGCCCGAGCAGCCGTCGCCTTGCTACGGTTTTCATCCGCCTTCTTTTCTTCGTCCACGAGAGAGGCCTTACCTTCCGGCGTGTTCTTGTAGGCTGCAAGCTTGTCGAGGAACTGACGAGCGTTCTGGCCGCCAAAACCAACCGAGCGACCGAAGACATCGCCAGTCTTAGGGTCAACCAGGAGAACGGACGGGTAGCCAGTGATGGCGTACTTCTTCTGGAGCTCAGAGTTCTGGGTCTTCAGTTCAGGGGCGAGCTGCTTGGTGCGCGGGAAATCCAGTTCCACGAGTACGTACTTGCTAGCGGCTTCCTTGGCGAATTCTTCGGTGGAGAAAACATTCTTGTGGAGCGCCTTGCAGGGCGGGCACCAATCACTGCCGGTGAAGTCGAGTAACAGCGGCTTCCCTTCTTTGATGGCGACCTTCTTGGCTTCTTCGAAGTTCGTGAGCCAGGTCGCTTCAGCGAAGGCGGTGGAAAGCGCCCCCAGCAAGACGAGGCTGGAAGCAAGGAGGGACTTGAGGGTCATGGGGGTTGGGGTGTGCCATAAACTACCCATAAATAAAAAGACGCCGCAAGCCTAGGCCGCGACGTCTTCAAGAAAACGCTCTAAAAAGCGACTTAGGCGCCCTTCTTAGCCTCAGCGGCGGGCTTGACCGGGACGGGCTGGCTCAGGTTGGTACCCGCGGCCATACGGTCGCGCATCGACTTGATACTAGCCAGCATCTTTTCGTCGCCCGCACATTCAGCGATGGCTTGGTCGGCCCACTTGAGGGCGCGCTCTTTGTTCGCTGGGTCAATGCGCTGGGACATCAGAGCCTTATTGATCGAAGCGATTGCCTTACGCGATCCCTGCGCATCGGCGAAATCTTCATCAAGGAGTTTGCAGACAGCATCAAAATCCTTGGCCTCCATGGCGGCGCGGATTTTGATACCTTGGGCGCTACGCTTGGCGCTGGCGTCCGAAGCCTTCTTGGTATCAGCGACGAGCGCGGCACGGCCTTCGGTGCTATTCTTGAAGGTGGAGAGTTTGTCGAGGTAAGCCTTCGGACCCGTACCCGGACCGTAGCCACTCTGGCGGCCATAAGCCTCGCCCGACTTGGCGTCGATGAGCAGAACCGTGGGGAAACCGGAGACGGCAAACTTCGCCTGCGTCGCCTTATTCTTAGCCTTCTCTTCGGCGGACTGGGGCTTCTTGTTCGGGAAGTCGAGTTCCACGAGGACGTAGTTCTTGGCGAAGGCTTCAAACTCAGGCTTATCGAAGACTTCCGCGTGGAGCTTGATGCAGAAGCCACACCAGTCACTGCCAGTGAAGTCAACGAGGAGAGGCTTATTTTCCTTGGCGGCGACGGCCTTAGCCTCGTCGAGGTCGGTGTACCACTTGGGTGCGGCGAGGGCCGGGAGGGCCGCGATCATCAAGGCGACGAAGGCAGCGAGGGTGTACTTGGTTTTCATAGGATTATTAATGGGAAGGTCTTACTTCTTAGCGCCAGCCTGCTGGTCGCGGACTTTTTCCACCCGTTCACGGAGGCCTTTGAGTTCAGCGGCAAAGTCAGACTTCGAGTCCTTAGCCAAGGTCGCATTAATGAGCTTAATCACCGCCTCGTGGTCACCTGGCTTACTCGCCATGGCGATACCCATCCGGGCGTTGAAATTCATGCGCGTCGCAGCTTCACCGGTGACGCCCTTGTCCTTCATGAACTTGGCCAGAGCCACTTCAGCGCCAGCGTAGTCCTTCTTTTCGATGAATGGACCGATGACGCCGTCGAGGGCTTCATTGAGTTCAGCCTGCTTGGCTTCGACAGCGGCGGAGTCCGCAAACTTCTTCACCCCAGCGTCGGTATTGTCCTTCAGGAACTTCGCGAGGGACTTGAGGTAGTTAGCAGGGCCACCTTCTTCGTAACCGGTCGAGGCAAACACCTGACCCTTAGCATTCATCAAAAGGATGGTGGGGAAACCTTGGATATTAAACTGCTTCGCCAGGGCGTCATTCTTGGCCTTGATCGCCGGATCTTGTTTTTTGCCGCGCGGGTAATCCAGTTCGACGAAGACAAAGTCCTTAGCGGCGACTTCAAAGGCCTTCTGGTCGAAGACTTCCTTCTTCAGACGGATGCACCAGCCACACCAATCGCTCCCCGTGAAGTCGACGAGGATCGCTTTCTTTTCCTTGGCGGCGACGGCCTTGGCTTGGTCGAGGTCGGTAAGCCAGGTAATTTCGGCGTGGGCCGAAGCAGCGGCGACCAGGGCGAGGACGGGGAACAGGAAGCGGGGCAGATTCATGGGGAGAGGATTAACTCCGAAGAAGCGGGACTTCGGCAAACCACAAATACGCTAGACCTGCGTTGCCAAATGAGGCCCGACCCCCATACCTACGGACATGGCGGCAAACCGCATCCTGCTGGTGGACAATGGCTCCCTGCAACCCGCAGCCACCCTACAGTTGCGCCTACTTTCGAAGGAAGTCGGTCGTTTACTGGGGGGGGCCGTACATCCCGTCTCTGTTCTGCACTCGCACAAGATCGACCCCGCCCTGCTCGAAGGACAGCCCGCAGTCATCTTCGAAAAAGCCGTCCAGCAAGCGAAGGCCGACGGCATTACTGAGCTGATTATTCTGCCGCTCTTCATCGGGCCGAGCCTCGCCATCACAGAATACCTCCCGAAGGTTTTCGCGGAAGCGAATGCGGGGAAGATGAAGCTGAGCATCCGCGAACCACTCTTCGGTCCCGAGCTGATTAGCATGTTAATCGATAACTTGAAGTCGACCGGCTGGACCAAGGGCAGCGGTACGGTCTACCTTTGTGACCACGGCTCCCCCATCCGCGAGGTGACGCGCTGCCGCGATTTCTTCGCCGTCTCTCTCCGCAATCAGCTCGGACTGAAAGACGATGAGTTAATTGCCTGCTCGATGGAACGCCGCGAAGGCGCGGAGTATGACTTCAACGAGCCCTTACTCGAGGATGCGTTACAACAGGCCAAGGGGGACGCCGTCATTCTGATGCTTTTCCTACTGCCCGGCCGTCATGCCGGATCTGACGGCGACGTCGCGACCATCGCCAAGGAACATGCCCCCGACGGCCTAGGCTGGAAACTCAGCCCGTTGCTCGGCACGCACCCCGCGCTACCGGCGCTGCTCGTCCAACGGCATCTCAACTCCTCTGGTTTTGAGTTTACCAAGAATGCCATCATTGCCGACGCGCTCTCCGTGGTACTACTGTTCGTCTTAATAGGCATACTCGCCCCGAATGACCTCGAACTAACCGAACGCTCCATGATTTGGCTCGGCGGTGTGGTCGCGACCTTCGCTGCGCTGTTCCTCTACTTACGCGCGAAGCTCCGGAAGAAGTCCTGACCTTAGGCCAACGCGGCAATGCGGCCCATCAGGCCGGCATGGCGGGGCGGAGCGACGACGGCACCGACAACCGCGATGAGGGGCGTAGGCAGTACCGACACGTCGACCTTGCCTGAAGCGAGGTCGGTCAATGTCGTGAGCACGTCGGAGGCGCCGTCTTGCGAGACCTTTGAAAGTAGCCGAATCGGGAGATTCGCTTGAGCGCCAGCAGCGATGAGCTTCACGGCCACCGAAGGCAACGCTTTCGCGCCCATGTAGAGGCAGAGCGTCGCGCCGGTCTCGACGTGGGCCTGCCAATTCTGGTCGCTACCATCCGCGCAGTGCCCCGTGAGGAAAGTCACCGAAGCGGCTATGCCGCGGTGGGTTAATGGAAACGCCGCATCGGCACCCGCCGCGGTCGCGGCGGTCACCCCTGGCACGACTTCAAAATTAATCCCATGTGCTGCCAGGTGATCCATTTCTTCACCCAAGCGGCCGAAGACGCCCGGATCGCCACCCTTGAGGCGCACGATGAGCCCACCTTGGCGAGCTTCACGCACGATGACGGTGTTAATTTCGTCCTGCGTCATTGAGTGAACACCGCAACGCTTGCCGACTGGCACGATCTTTGTCGTCGCCGGAATCTCACCCAATAACGCATCCCCTGGAAGGGAGTCATGGATGACGACGTCGGCCTGCTGGAGTAAACGAAGCCCCCGTACGGTGATCAAATCGGGAGCCCCCGGTCCGGCACCGACGAAGACCACCCGGCCTATGTCGCAATTTACCATTTATTTAAACTTGACCTGATTTATGTAATCTTGGGTAATCTTATCAAGTATTAAATTACACCAACCTTTACACATGGAAAAGCCCACCGAGAAGCCCCTGACCAAGAATGAAGTGATGAAGTCCGAAAAGCCTGATCTTTCGGGCACGATTCGGGAGACCCTCGCCAATCCGGAGGCGGACCGCTTCAGCGGGGACGACGAACAGTTTATCAAGTTCCACGGTATCTACCAGCAGGACGACCGTGATAAGCGCAAGACGGGCAAGGAATACTCCGTCATGGTGCGTACGCGCCAAACCGGTGGTATCGTCCCCGCCGCGCAATACATAGTATACGACGAGCTCTCTGGTCGTTTTGCCAACGGAACTTTGCGTATCACCTCGCGCCAGACGTTCCAGTTCCATGGCGTCGCCCAGCGTGGTATCGGCAGCCTAATCAAGGGCATCAACGACGCGCTCTCCTCCACCCTCGCCACGTGCGGCGACGTGAATCGCAACGTGACCGCTCCGTCCAACCCGCCCGTCGACCATGTCGCCGTGCAGGTCGACGAAGATGCTTTCGCCATCACCCGCGCCCTCCTCCCGAGCACCACGGCCTATCACTCCATCTGGGTAGACGGCGTGCAGGTCGACCTCGGTCTCGGTGACAAGGTCACCAAGGCGGCCGCTTCCGCCAACCAGGCCAACCCGTACATGCCGCCTCCCGCCGATACGGATGAGTCCGGCGCTCCTGCCGATACGCTTTACGGCAAGACCTACCTCCCGCGTAAGTTCAAGACCGGCTTTGCGATTCCGCCGAACAACGACACGGATATCTTCACCAACGATATGGGCTACGTGGCCATCGTCGAGGACGGTAAGCTGATCGGCTACAACCTTCTCGTCGGCGGCGGTCTCGGCACCTCGCACGGCAACAAGGCCACCTACCCTCGCCTCGCTGATGTCATCGGCTTCATCACCCGCGAGCAAGTCGTGAGCGTCGGCGCAGCTGTCGTCGCCATCCATCGCGACTGGGGTGATCGTACCGACCGCAAGCACGCCCGCATCAAGTACGTCCTCCAGGAAAAGGGCGTCGAATGGTTCCGCGCCGAACTCGGTAAGCGTCTCGGCGCCCCGCTCCCGGCCGCCAAGCCCTTCCTCTTCCGCGGCCAAGGCGACGCCTTCGGCTGGTTCAAGCAGCTCGATGGTAACTGGTTCCTCGGCCTCTTCGTCGAGACTGGTCGCGTCAAGGACGCCGGCAGCTACCAATTGAAGACCGTACTCCGAAAGATTGCTGAACAGTTCGGCCCAGTCTACCGCCTCACCGCCACGCAGAACCTTATCCTCTCCGACATCAAGGAAGCCGACAAGGCTGCCATCGAGAAGCTCCTGCACGACCACGGTTGCGGCATCGTCTTCAACCCTGGCCTCATCAAGGGTCGCGGTATGGCCTGCCCGGCTCTCCCGACCTGCGGACTCGCTCTCGCCGAATCCGAACGCGTCTTCCCGGCTCTCCTCGGTAAGATCGAAGACGCTCAGGCCGCCGCTGGCATCGCCGGCGAAGAACTCGTCGTCCGCATGACTGGTTGCCCTAACGGCTGCGCCCGTCCGTACAACGCTGAGATCGGCCTCGTGGGCAAAGCCCCAGGCAAGTACAACCTTATGCTCGGCGGTAACCGTGAAGGGACCCGCCTCGCCCGTCTCTTCAAGGAATCCGTCCCCGCGGACGAAATCCCCGTCCTCATCGGCACGCTGTTTAACCAGTACGCCAAGGAACGCCAAGCTAGCCAAGCCTTTGGTGACTGGGTCGACGGCGCTGCCGTCTGGCCGGTCGCCGCTCCGCAGGCCTAAGCCCGCTCTGTGCCGTCGCCGATGTCGAACCTCGACCCAGCCCGCCTGCCCGAACTCGACGAGCAGCTCACGAAGCTCGCTCCGGTCGACCGTCTGCGCTGGGCTTTCGAGACCTTCGGCAATCGTGCGGGCATTGGCACCAGCTTCCAGCCCGCTGGCGTGGTGATTCTGCACCTCGCGAAGTCCGCTGGCCTGCCCATTCGTGCGTTCACCTTGGACACCGGCCTGCTCTTTCCGGAAACCCTCGCCTTCAAGGCGCAGCTCGAGGCCAAGCTTGGCATCCAAGTGGAATCTGTCCTCCCGGCCTTGACTGTCGAAGAACAGGCCGCTGCGCATGGTGCGGAACTTTGGAAGCGTGATCCTGAAAAGTGCTGCGAGATTCGGAAGGTCGACTCGCTCGGCAAGAAACTCTTCGAACTCGACCTTTGGATTGCCGGCATGCGCCGCGATCAGAGCAATGAACGCTCGTCGACGCCGTTACTCAGCCTCGCCGCCCGCCCCGACCACTCCGACGTCTGGAAACTCAACCCACTGGTCGATTGGAGTCGCGACCAGGTCTGGGCCTACCTCAAGGCGCACGACCTCCCACACAACGTGCTACACGACCGCGGTTACCGCTCGATTGGTTGCTGGCCCTGCACGCAGCCCAGCTCCGGCGCCGATGAACGCGGTGGCCGTTGGCCCGGCTTCGAGAAAAAAGAATGCGGCCTCCATACCCGCACGAATAAAGGAATAAGCGGTTAGCGGCTGGCGGTTGGTAGATAGGAAACCCACCTAAAGCCAACATCCATCCCCTTCCCTCCATTCCCCACCGTCCCAACCGCTAACCGCATCCACCTTTCGTCTTCATCCTCTCTGTTTTCCCAACCGCTAACCGCTTCCACCTTTTTTCAGCATGTCCCGCAACGCCCAAAACGACCACCTCACGCGCCTCGAACAGACGTCGATTCACGTCTTCCGTGAGGCCTTCGCTAATTTCCGCTCCGTCTGCATGCCCTGGTCGATGGGCAAGGACTCCAACGTCCTCATCTGGCTAGCCCGGAAGGCGTTCTGCGGTAAAATTCCCTTCCCCCTCCTGCACATCGACACAACGTATGAGTTCCCGGAGATGTATGAGTTCCGCGAGAAGGCCAAGGCCATCCACGGCATCGACCTGATTGTACGCGTCAATGAAGACGCCATCCGTCGCGGCATCGGCTATGCCACGCACGACCCGGTCACCGTCACGCACGAGCTTAAGACCGTCCCCTTCAAGGCTGCCATCGATGAGTTTAAGTGGGACGCCCTCGTCACGGGCATCCGTCGCGACGAAGACCCGACTCGGGCGAAGGAACGCTGGTTCTCGCCGCGCTCCGCTGAAGGTAACTGGGACTACAAGGACCAGCCACCGGAATTCTGGGGTCAGTTCGCGAGCGTCGCTCCCGAAGGCGGCCACGTCCGCGTCCAACCCCTCCTCGAATGGACGGAGCTCGATATTTGGGAATACATCCGCCGCGAGAATATCCCGAACCCGACGCTTTACTTTGCACGCAATGGGAAGCGCTTTCGCTCGCTCGGTTGCCACCCAATCACGCATCCGGTCGACAGCCCAGCCAGCAATATCGACGAAGTCATCGAGGAACTCAAACTCACCAAAGTCAGTGAACGTGCCGGCCGGGCCCAGGACCACGTCGGCCGTAATTCCATGCAGGAACTCCGGGCGAAGGGGTTCATGTAAGTCAACCTCCACCTGCACCGCCACACCACGCCCAACACCACCCAACCATGAGCACCTCTTCCCTTCCTAGCCCTGCCGCCGCCCAGGCTGCCGCCCAAGCCGCCGCCGAAGACCAACGCAAGATGCACGTCGTCGTCGTCGGTCACGTCGACCACGGTAAGTCCACCTTCGTCGGCCGCCTCCTCAACGACACCGACTCATTGCCGAACGGTAAGATCGAGCAAGTCCGCAAGAACTGTGCCGCCGAAGGCATGGAGTTCGAATATGCCTTCCTCCTCGACGCCCTGATTGAGGAACAAGAGCAGAATATCACAATCGACACCACGCGCATCTTCTTCCGCACCACGCAGCGTGCCTACGCAATCATTGACGCCCCGGGCCACAAGGAGTTCCTGAAGAACATGGTGACCGGCGCCGCCTCGGCGTCCGCCGCCCTGCTCCTAATTGACGCCAAGGAAGGCGTCATGGACCAATCCCGTCGCCATGCTTTCCTGCTCTCGCTGCTCGGCGTGAAGCAGCTCGTCGTCTTGGTCAACAAGATGGACCTCGTCCAGCACTCGCAGGAGACCTACGAAAAAATCCGGACGGAATACACCGGTTTTCTGAAGAGCCTCGGACTCAACGCCGTCCACTTCATCCCCATCGCCGCCAAGCACGGCGAAAATATCGTCAATCGCTCCACCAAGATGGCTTGGTGGACGGGCCCGACGGTCACCGAAGCCCTCGATGGTTTTGCCCACGAAGACGACCTCACCGGTCTGCCCTTACGGCTGCCGGTCTCCGACATCTACCGGTTCGACCACCGCCGTATCATCGCGGGCCACGTCGAAGCGGGCGCTATCCGCCCCGGCGACGAGCTCATCTTCCAGCCCGGCGGCCGTCGCAGCACGGTCCGTACCTTCGAAGACTGGCCGGGCCCTGAATCCCGTTCGGTCGTCGGCACCGGCGGCTCGGCCAGCGTGACGCTCTCCGAACAGATCTTCGTGGAACGCGGCCAGGTTGCTTCCCACCCTTCCAACCAACCCCGTGTCGGTCGCGAATTCCGCGCCCGTATCTTCTGGTTGGGCAAGGAACCGCTCGTCCCCAAAAAGACTTATAAGCTCCGCCTCCTAACGCAAAACGTTGAAGCCGTTATCGCTCGAATCGAAAAAATCACGGACGCCTCCACGCTCGAATCTATTCAGGCTGGTAGCGTGCCGCGCGACTCCATCTGTGAAGTCGTTGTTCGGACCACACACCCGGTCGCCTTTGACCTGCACCATGAGTGCGCCATCACTGGTCGTTTTGCACTCGAGGAAGCGGGTCGAATTCATGGCGGCGGCATCATCCTCGAGGCCCACAAGGAACAGAGCGCCCGCGAAGGCAAGGTTACGGCTGCCGAACGTGGCGCCCGCTTTGGCCACGCCCCAGCGGTGCTTTGGTTCACCGGCCTCTCTGGTTCGGGCAAGTCGACCATCGCTGAACTCGTCGAACGCCGCCTCTTTGACGCTGGCCGGCAAGTCTTCCGTGTCGATGGTGACGACCTCCGCACCGCCCTCAACCGCGACCTCGGCTTCTCTGCTGCGGACCGCGCCGAAAGCGTCCGTCGCGCTTCCGCCGTCGCCGGGCTCTTCGCCAACGCCGGTCATATCTCGCTCGTGACCCTCATCGCTCCCTTGGCGGCCGACCGTGCCAAGGCCCGCGCCGCTCTCAGTAACCACGCCTTCATTGAGGTCTTCGTCGATGCCCCGCTCGATGTCTGCGAGCAGCGCGACGTCAAGGGCCTCTACGCCAAGGCTCGGCGGGGCGAGATTGCCGAGTTTACTGGCATCTCATCCCCCTACGAAGCTCCCGAGTCGCCCGAGGTCCACATTCGCACCGACAAGCTCACGACCGATCAGGCCGTCGACCTCGTTCTGGATGCCCTCGACAAGGTCCTGCGCTCTAAGGCCGACGATTGGGAAGTGTAAGTGCTTCGCAGGTCACATCTTGGCTAGGTGATTCCCGTCCATTGACTCCCCCAGGGTTCCGTGCACCTTGGTATTCATGAAAGTCCTCCACATCGACGCGTCCCCGCGGACGGTTCGTTCGGTGACACGCAAATTGACCTCGGCGTTTATTGGGGCCCTCAGGATAAAATACCCAACGCTCAAGGTCACCCATCATGACATCGGCCACCACCCGCCAGCGTTCATTTCCGACGCCTGGATGGGCGCTGCCTTTGCTCCGGCCGATCACGACGACCCGGCGATGAAGGGCGTGCTGCAGCACTCCAATGAACTAACGACTGAGCTCATCGCTACCGACGTGCTCGTCATCGGTTCACCGATGCATAACTTCACGGTGAGTGCCTCGCTCAAGGCTTGGATCGATCAAGTTGTCCGTACGGATATGACCTTCAAAATCACCGAAGAGGGCGTCGAACCACTGCTGAAAGGCAAGAAGGCCATCATCGTGACCTCCCGCGGCGGCTTCGTTGCCGGAACAGCCTTTGACTTTCAAGAACCCTATCTGCGCACCATCCTGAGTTTCATCGGCATTACCGACGTGACCTTTGTCCACGCCGAAGGGGTTAACGAAGGCGAAAAAGCCCGTGAGACCGCCATGACCTCGGCCGCCGCGAAGTTAGTTGAGATTGCCGGAACGATTTGAAGGCTGAAGAAGATTACGGAGTACAGAGTACAGATTACGGAGTACTGGTTACCGAGTGCCGAGAGCGCCGCACCCGGCACACGAGTCATCGACTCAATCATCTGCACTCGCTTCAGCACTCGCCTTACGGTCCTTCCCTAGTCCACTAGCGGCTCCGCTGCGTTAGTACTTCAACTCCACCTTCTTGCCGGTCTTGATCGACTCGTAGATACCGTCGATGATGACCATGTCACGCCGACCGACCTGGGCGGTGCAAGTGAACTGACCCTCATCGCGGATGGCGGCGCAGACGGCGTCCATGTGCCGCTGCTGCTGACGGAAGACGCCGAAGTCGAGTTTGCCCTTTGCGGAAGTGGAGATGTTGAGACCGCGGTAGCTGAAGACTGGGCGTTCGCCCTTGAACCAACCCTTAGGCGCAGTGGCTAGGAACTCCGCGCGATTGGCATCGTAGCCCGACCAGACATCGGCCACAGCACTATTGGCAAACTCGAGGCGGAACTCTAGGGCCTGTTCTACTTCGACAAAAAACTCGGGCTGGGTCTTGGGTAGTTCCTTAGCCGTAACAGAAATAGGATTCGCGTTGGCGGCCATGCAGCAGGCGTGAATCGAATAAATACCCATATCCGTCAGCGCCCCGCCGCCCGCGAGCTTCTTCTCGATACGCCATGACTTTCGGCGGAGCGTAAAACCATTGGCCGAGGTCATTTTCATGAACGGACCGAGCTCCTCCGTCTTGGCGAGGCGGACGAGTTCCTGGTGATAAGGGTCATAGTGTAAGCGATAGCCGATGGCCAGGCGCTTACCCGCCTTCTTGCCCGCGGCGATCATGGTGTCGCATTCGGCGGCCGAAATAGCCATTGGCTTCTCGCAGATGACGTGCTTGCCCGCACCAAACGCGGCGATGACGTTCTGGGCATGGATGCCAGGCGGTGTGACCACGTAGACAATATCGATGTCCTTATTCGCGGCCACCTTGTCCCATTCATCATAGCCGTAGACGGACGTCTTAGCGAAACCATGGGAGGCCGCCAGCTTCTCGCCCTTGGCACGGGTGCCCGTGATGGCCGCGACCAACTTCACATGGGCCGTCTCGAGTAACGCGGGAGCGAGCTCCCCATTGGAATAGTTTCCCAGACCGCAGAGGGCCAAGCCGAGTTTGCGAGGCTTGGGCTCGTCGGCCGCAAGGAGACGAGGGGCGAAAGTGAAAGCCGCTGTGGCGGTGGCAAACGAGGAGAGGAACTGGCGACGAGAGGAAGGCATAGAGATGGGATGGAGACCTAGGGGAATAGGGGTTAGGGGATGGGGGATGGGGGATGGGGGATGGGGGATGGGGATTTCTACCCGCCCAGCGAAAGCCTGCAAGCCGGATGGCTGCCCCTACCTGCGTACTAGGAAGACGGCCCCGAGCAGGATGGCGGCGCCCAGGAGACGGCGGGTCATGACAGCCCGGCCGACCGAGCGCTCGACGTTGCCGAACCAATGCCCGACGACCCAGACCAGTACGACGCTCCAAAGTCCGCGGGTATTGTAGAGGATGTTGGTGCGCGTGACCTCATGAGCCAGGGAAATGGCGAGGACCATGCCGAGGCACTGCAGCCATAGTAACGACCCACCCATCAGGGCCCACAGTAACGTGCGACGCGGTAGTGCAAACAAGGGGGCGGAGAACTTCGGCACCAGTAGCCAAGAATACATCAGCATCGCCCCAAAGGCCAAGGGCGCGAAATGCGTCATCCCCAGTTCCCCGACCCACCTCTGTGTCAGGATATCAGACGAGGCGAAAAGGAACGCCGCTAGCCCACCGTAGAGTAAGCTCCGCAAAGCCCGCTCGCGGTCAGCCCGCCATTCGCCGCTCAGTAAGATCATTGCCACGCACGTCATCACCGTCGCCGCCCAGATGGCTGGGGTCAGGGCCTGCCCCATCGTCAGCGCCGCCAAGAAGGCGACAAACAGGACCTTCGCCCCGAGGACTGGCGTGGCCACCGAGACATCGCCGCGACTGAGCGCTAGAAAAGTGAAATATTGTCCGGCAAAGAAGATCGCCCCCACGATGAGCGCGTGCAGGACCGCGATGAACGTGAACGTCCCGCCCTGCCCATCGTCGAAGAACCAAAAGGACTGGAACAGCGCCCCCATGGTCATGTTCACGACAAAACCAATGCGCCACGGCCCAGCCCCGGCCTCCGTCGCGCGCTTCAGGATGATGGCCGCCACGGCATAGCCGAAGCCGGACAGCAGCGGGAGCAAGGTAGCGGTGGTCGGATCGAGGGTCACGAGGTTACCAGCGGGGAGTAAAACACGCTGCCGCGCAACCGCGGACTCACTCGTGGAAACGTATCCTCGGCTTCAGACCATCCTTGGCCTTCGGCAAGCGCTCGGGGTCGCTCAACGAAGCACCGGACTGTAGTTCGGACTTTCCTTGCCACTTACGGTCGAGGCCAGAGCTACCAGGGCGGACCACTTCACGGCCTAACTTCGCATTCAAAGCATCCACGGCCTGCATGAGCCGCGCACGAGCAGGGTCCACGGGCGGGCCCATCCCCGGGAGCGTCGGCTGAATCTGATTCGACGGCGTCAGCCCTTGGAGGAGGATCCCCGCTTTCTTGTACAGGTAACCATCACGGCGAATACGGCGGAGAGCACGGCCAGCGGCGGCGCAAATCAAACGGGCATCATCGGTGGGCGGATCGAGCGGCTCCATCGCATCGGCCTTATACTGCTCCTGGTCGACCCGATGCTTATTGGTGCCGAAGAAGACCACGACCGACGACGCGACCAAACGGTCTTCACGCAGTTTTTCGGCACCGCGGGAAGCATGCGCGGAAATTGCTTCGGCAAGATCGGACTCATCGGACACCGGACGGCCAAAAGAACGCGAGACCATGATGGTCTGGCGAGCGGCGGCGTCTTCGATGATTTCGTGGCAAGGAATCCCACGTAACTCCAAGGCCAGCCGCTCGCCGACGACCCCGGCAATCCGATGGATGAAGGCCGGATCGCCCTCGGCGAGGTCAGCAGCGGTGAGGATGCCATGGGACCGCAAGCGGGCGCCGAGTCCGGGGCCCACGCCCCAGATATCTTCAGCCTCGACGCCTTTCAGGAAGGCCCGGCGACCCTCGATATCAAACGGCACGACCAAGCAACCACCCGCGTCGGGGTCGGACTTCGCCCGTTCATTGGCCAGTTTGCACAGCACCTTCGTAGCGCCCATTCCCATGGACACCGCGATGCCTGTGCGTTTCAGCACATCGGTGCGGATACGCAGCCCCAAGGCACGCGCATCGGCCTCGGGCATGTCGGGGAAACCCAAGAAGGCTTCGTCGATTGAGTAGGATTCAAAATCACGGGCATGCTCGGCGAGCACGGCCATAACGCGCTCGGAGAACTCGCCGTAGACGCCGAAGTTAGACGAGAATACCTTGACGCTATGCGCCTCGCAGACGCGCTTTACCTCGAAGTACGGGGCGCCCATCGGGATGCCGAGGCGCTTGGCCTCGCTAGAGCGTGCCACGACGCACCCATCGTTATTCGATAGCACCACGATGGGCACCCCGATCAACGACGGGTCCAGCACGCGCTCGCACGAGGCGTAGAAGTTATTGCAGTCGGCGAGGGCGCGGAGCATGTCAGCAACGTCGCACCACTGCGACGACGACTCCCCAGATACGGAAACGTTCCCCGCACGGCAAGGCCGCCGTCGGCCAGTCGCGACTCTCGGCGCACAGGCGCCAAGTGCCGTCATGGGCACGGGCTAAGCGCTTCACCGTGAACTCACCGTCTACCTCGGCCACGACCACGGCGCCGTCCCGCGGCGGGGCGGCCTTATCGACTGCAAGCATGTCGCCGGGCATAATGCCCGCACCGGACATCGACTCGCCTTCAACGCGCAGGAAGAACGTCGACAAGGGACGCCGCACGAGGTGCTCGTTGAGGTCGAGCCGCCGCTCGCTGTGGTCGTCGGCCGGCGAAGGGAAGCCGGCGGCTACCTGTGTTTCCAGGAACGGCAAGGCCAGCGCCCACTGCGGGTCGAAAGGGATGGCATTTTGGATATCTACCATAAGGTGAACGGATGTTCACCCATCTAGATGCAGCTTCAAGGAAAAAGCATCAGTCCCTAGGGCAGCACGCGGTGCTGCCCCTACCTCGCGACCAAAAAAGGCCCGCGTCTTGCGACGCAGGCCTTGGTGGGTCGGCTGAGCGACGGCTTAGGAAGCGGTCAGCGCGGTGACCTCGGCACGCACCTTCTCGGCCAGGGCGGTCGAGAGGTAGCGCTCGCTCGGGCTACAGGCGATCGCGACGATGCGCTTACCGGCGAACTCCGGACGCTTGGCGAGCTGGAGAGCGGCCCAGATATTGGCACCGGACGAGATACCGACCGCGAGGCCTTCGCGGGCAGAGACGTCGAGGGCGGTGGCGAAGGCGTCTTCATTGGAGACGAGGACGACTTCATCGAGGAGCGAAAGGTCACAATTCTTCGGGACGAAGCCCGCTCCGATGCCCTGGATCTTGTGCGGCGCAGGCTGCACGGGCTGGCCACTGCGGGTCTGCGTGATTACCGGGCTAGCCGAAGGCTCGACCGCAATGGCGAGGAACTTCGGGTTGCGACCCTTAATGACGGAGGCGACGCCGGTGATGGTACCGCCCGTGCCGACGCCAGCGACGATGGCGTCCACCTTGCCTTCGGTGTCAGCCCAGATTTCTTCGGCCGTGGTCCGACGGTGCGCTTCGGGATTAGCGGGATTGTCGAACTGCATCGGCATGAACGCCGTGCTGCCGATCTCTTCGCGAAGTTGCGTCGCGCGTTCGATGGCACCGCGCATACCCTTGGCTCCAGGGGTCAAAACGATTTCAGCGCCCAGCATACGCAGAAGCACGCGGCGCTCGACGGACATCGTTTCAGGCATCGTCAGGACGCAGCGGTAACCGCGAGCGGCGGCGACGAACGCGAGGGCGATGCCCGTGTTACCAGAAGTCGGCTCAACGATGGTGCCACCTGGCTTGAGGCGGCCATCGCGCTCAGCGGCGTCAATCATGGCGCGACCGATACGATCCTTCACGCTCGAGAGCGGGTTGAAGTATTCAAGCTTCACCAAGATCTCGGCGTTGAGACCGGCGGTGACCTTATTAAGGCGCACCAGAGGGGTGCGACCGATGGTGTCGATGACGCTGTTATAGATAGCCATGGGGGTTAATGATTAGTAGTTAAGTAATGATAAATGGATTAAGCCGAAAGGGGGTGCAAGAAAAAACCCGGGGGTGCCGGGCTTGTTTTCAAAGAGCTTAGTAGCGACGCTTGGGCGGGGGACCCAGGCGCGGGGCAGTATCTCGTAGGCGAAAGATGATGCGGGCCTGAGTCAAATCAGCCGGGCTCATTTCGACCTTCACTCGATCCCCGGGGTTAATGCGGATAAAGTTCTTACGTAGGCGGCCAGAGATACGTCCCAGCACCACGTGCTTATTGGGGAGCTCAATCCGGAACATGGTGCCAGGGAGCACTTGCAGGATTTTGCCTTCGAGTTCGATAACGGGTTCTTCAGCCATGCCTTGTATCCCCCTATCCATGCGTAGGATGACGCCGAGTCAATCACTGTAGTAAGGCAGCCTCCCCGCTTGCCTCCGCGGCCCAGACGGTGATTCTGCAGGCATGGAAGGAGAAAGCCACACGTCCCGGCCGGGTCTCACCTGCCCCTTCGAGAAGCTCCGCCCGTCCCAACTAGTCCGGGATGATACGTTTTACATGGCTTTGGCGTTCAATTTGGCCGTGGACGCGTGGCGCATCGACGAAGTCCCGATTGGCGCCATCATCGAGCGCGGAGGGGAAATCATCGCCGCCGCCCATAACGAGGTCGAACGCTCCAATGACCCGACCGCCCACGCCGAGATGTTAGCCATCACGCAGGCCGCCCATAAGATCGGCGACTGGCGGCTCAATGACTGTACCCTTTACGTGACCAAGGAGCCCTGCCCGATGTGCTCTGGAGCCACTATCATGAGCCGACTTGGCCGCGTGGTTTTCGCCTGGGGTGACCCCAAGATGGGCTGTATGGGCGGAGCCACCGCCTTGCACGCCCTCCCCAAACTCAATCACCGCGTCAATGCCGTCGGCGGCGTCCTCGAAGCCCCCTGTAAAGAAATCCTCCAAGCATACTTTAACATGAAGCGCGGCCGAGAAACCTCCGACCCGGCTTGACCCCGGCCGGGTTTCGTCATCGTTAACCTTCATGGATCGCCGTGATTTTCTCAAGCAGACCTCACTGGCTGCTGCGGTCTTCGCCGCCACTCCTCTCTCCGCCCAAACCTCACCCGCTAACCGCCAGCCCCTTTCTTCTCCCACTATGTCCTACACCCTCGCTCCCCTGCCCTACGCCCACAACGCCCTCGAGCCGCACATCGACCAGGCCACGATGGAGATCCACCACGGCAAGCACCACAACGCTTACGTGACGAACCTGAACGCCGCGCTCGCCAAGGAAGCCGGCTTCAATGGCGGCGCCGACGTCGATGCGCTCATCGCCGATCTCTCCAAGGTCCCTGAAGCTATCCGCACCGCGGTTCGCAATAACGCCGGCGGCCACGCTAACCATACTTTCTTCTGGAACAGCCTCTCGCCGATCGGCGGCGGGGAACCCGTTGGCGCCCTCGGCGAAGCCATCACTAAGGCTTTCGGTGGGCTCGAAGGTGAGAACGGCCTCAAGGCCAAGTTTAAGGTCGCTGCAACCACCCGCTTCGGCTCCGGCTGGGCTTGGCTCGTCGTCAAGGCCGACAAGTCCATCGCGGTCACCTCGACCCCGAACCAAGATAGCCCGCTCATGAAGGGTATCGCTGACGTCAACGGCGCCCCAGTCCTAGGCCTCGACGTCTGGGAACACGCTTACTACCTAAAGTACCAGAACCGCCGCCCTGACTACGTCGACGCCTTCTGGAAGGTCATCGACTGGAAGAAGGCTAACGAGCTCTACCTCAAGGCCATCGCCTAAGCGCCCCTTCACCCCTCGAAAAAGGCCGGCCCAGCAATGGAGCCGGCCTTTTTGTTTCTGGCACATTCGCAGGCAGCCGGTGTCATAAGGAAACCCCCATGTCCACCCGTCGCCGCTTCCTCCAACAGATGGCGCTGGCCACGCTCGCCTTCCCCGCGGTCGTGCGCGCACGCAACCTCAACTCACGCCTACAAGTAGCCAGCGTGGGCTGCGACGGCAAAGGCTACGACGATATCAAGGAAATCGGATCACATCCTAAAGTCACGTATGTGGGCTTCTGTGACGTCGACTCCCAACGGATGGCAAACGCACTGCAACGCTTTCCCGGTACGCCGACGTTCGCAGACTTTCGAGAGATGTTTGCCAAACTAGGCGCGGGCTTCGATGCAGCGGTGGTGTCGACTCCTGACCACATGCACGCCCTTCCCGCGCTCCAAGCGATGCGCCTCGGAAAGCACGTCTACTTACAGAAACCGCTGGCGCATTCTGTCGCCGAAGCTCGCCTCCTGCGCTTAACCGCCGAACGCATGGGTGTGCGTACACAGATGGGCAACCAAATCCATTCGCACATGGCCTACCGCACCGCCGTGAAACTGATTCGGGCCGGCGCCATCGGTAAAGTCGAAGCAGTGCATTCTTGGCTCTCCAACGAAGGTAACGGCTACACGAAGCGTACCACACTACCCACCCCTGGCCCTGTGCCAGCAGGACTCGCCTGGGACCTTTGGCTCGGTGGCGCGCCGGCCCGTCCGTATGCTCCAACCGTCTACCATCCTTTTAATTGGCGCGACTGGATTGATTTCGGCAATGGCACGCTCGGAGACTTTGGTTGTCACCTGCTCGACCCTGTCTATAACGCACTGCAATTGACCGCACCGCTGACGGTCCAGGCCGAATGCGTTGGGGTAAACGAACAGACCTGGGCCAAGGCGGAAACGGTTACTTTTACCTTCCCGGGCACGGTGCACACGGCAGGCGACACGCTTCCCTTGGTCTGGTACGACGGCGGCCGACAACCCGATCCCGCCCTCGCACGCATGCCTACCGGTAGTAAATTACCGACCAACGGTTCGCTCTTCATTGGTCAAAAGGGAACGCTGGTTCTGCCCCATGTCGCGCCACCCCTATTATTCCCAGAAGCAACGTTTGGCGTAAACCTCTCCCCAGGCGAACAGACCCGACGCGCCCGTAGGCTGGCGGCAGGGGAAAAAGACGAACGTAAAGTCGCCGAGATGGCCTTCGAAGATAGCCGCAATCATTACCACGACTGGGTCGACGCGGCCTTGGGCGGCCCCGAGACCACGGCCAACTTCGCCTATGCCGGACCGCTCACCGAAGCCGTCTTACTCGGGACCATCGCTGCACGTTGCCCAGGTGAGAAACTGGTGTGGGACGCACCCAACTTACGCATTCCCAACCACCCCCGCGCCCAAAGCCTCCTCTCGCTTCAGTATCGCCCAGGCTGGGAAATTTCCTGAAACTACCTCTATGCGTTACCCCCTCCGCAACCTCCTTCAACTCCTCGGCTTCGCTACCTTGGCCGTCGCCGCTGACGGCCCTCAGCCCACCAAAATCTTTACTTCCGCGGAGCTCGGCCCACGCGTCACGCCGACCGAAGCGACGGTCAAACGTATCGGACCGAAAGGCAGTTCGCCCGGTCACGAGACCTACATCAACGAACCGACGGTGACCATCTACCCAGCGGAAAAGCCGAACGGGGCTTGCGTGATTGTCTGCCCTGGTGGCGGTTACTGGTTCCTCTCCACGAACAACGAAGGTACCGGCGTCTGCGAATGGCTCAATAAGCTCGGCGTCACTGCCGTGCTCCTCCGCTACCGCACCCCGACGTCCGACGAAGCCATTCCCTATAATTATCCAGTCCAAGACCTGCAACGCGCCCTCGGCCTCGTGCGCCATCGTGCGAGCGAACTAAAAGTCGACCCCAAGCGCGTCGGCGTCATTGGCTTTTCCGCTGGTGCCAACTTGGTCGGGCACGCATCTTGGGATCGCTCCGCACGCACGTTCACTCAGAAGCCAGAGGTCGACGATGCCCGCGGGCCGGACTTCACCATCTTCGTCTACGGCGGTGGCTTCCTTGATAAGGATGATAAGATGAAGTTCCGCGAGGGCTTCAGCGTGCCCAAGGATGCACCGCCTTGCTTCTTCGTGGTTGCGCACAACGACGGCAACAATCCCGTCGAAGCCGCCGAACTTTACCTAGCCTACAAGCGCCAGAACCTTCCCGCCGAAATCCACGTCTACGCCAAGGGTGGCCACGGATTCGGCACGCGCGTCACCAACAACCCCGTCGATGGCTGGACCAAGAACGCCGGCGACTGGATGGACTCTATGGGCTTCCTTAAGTCCGCCACTAAGTAAACTTTTCCTATGAAAATCCCCCGCCTCCTCCACACGCTGAGCGCCTTTGCGCTCATCGGACTCACCACCCTCGGGCTTGACGCCGCCGACGCACCCAAAGCCGCACCGGCTGACCTCACGAAGCCAGTTCAAGTCTTCATCATGCTCGGCCAATCCAACATGGTCGGCCTAGGCAAGGTTACTGGCCCGGATGGGTCGCTGGAATTCGCCGTCAAGACGAAGAAGAAATACCCACACCTCATCGACGCCGCAGGTAACTGGATCGAGCGCCCTGACGTCCGTTTCGTCCGCGTCATGGTGGGCCGCGGCGGCGACATGCAGCTTTTTAATAACGAGTTCCTCAAGGTTGGCGGCAAAACAATGGGACCTGAATACGGTATCGGCCACCCGCTCGGCGACGCGGTCGAGGCGCCCGTGATGCTGCTCAAGAGCTGCATCGGTAATCGCAGCCTCGGCTGGGACCTTCTCCCGCCTGGCAGCGAGCGGTACGTCTTCGACGGTAAAGTCTACGCTGGGTACAAGGATCGCCCCGACTCCTGGCCCGTCGACGCAGCCAAAGGCACGGCCACCGTCCCAGCCCCTTGGGTCGACAAGGCGGGCAAACCCATCGACTGGTACGCGGGGAAACAATACGACGACGACATTGCGAACGCGAAGAAGGTCCTCACGGAACTCGGTAAGTTCTACCCGGGCGCGACTAAATATGAAATTGCTGGCTTCTTCTTCTGGCAGGGCGAAAAGGACGGCGGTAACGCCGGCCACGCGGCTAAGTACGAAGAGAACCTCGTCCGTTTCATTAAATACCTCCGCAAAGACTTCAACGCCCCCACCGCCAAGTTCGTCCTCGCGACGCTGGGCGAAGCCACCAAAGGCAGCAGCGGCAATGGCGGCAAGGTACTCGAAGCGCAATTAGCGGTCGATGGTACCAGCGGTAAGTACCCCGAATTCAAGGGTAACGTCGCGACGGTCTACGCCAACCCCCTTTCCAAGGGTGGCAGCGGCAATAGCCACTACAACGGCAACGCCGAAACCTACATGGAAGTCGGCGAAGCCATGGGCAAGGCGATGGCCGACCTCTTGAAGAAATAAGCGCCCACCATGCGCGCGCTCCTCCCCCTCCTTATCTGCCTCAGTTGCTTCGGCGTTGAGCTCACCAACCTCCCGGTCATCCGCCTCGAGACCAAAGAGGCAATCAAGTCTGATGCTCGAGTGGGCTGCACGGCTTTGTTGAAGATGCCAACTGGATACGACGGGAGCGACCCCTCAGCCTTACAAGGCCAAATCAAGTTCCGAGGGGCGTCTTCGCAAGCATACGACAAGAAGTCCTTCGCGCTCAAACTCGAGAAGTCCAAGGGCTGGCTAGGCATGCCCCCCAACCGCGAATGGGTACTTAATGCCGCCTTCGTCGATGCCTCCATGATGCGGCACAAGCTTTCCTACGACCTATTTCGAGCCATGGGTAGCGAGACGGCCCCCCGTTTCGCAGCGTCTAGTCGATTCGTTGAGGTAGAACTTAACGGCCGTTACCATGGCGTCTACCTACTGATGCAACCCGTCGATGACCTACTCGTCGGCCTATCGCCCGCGGACAAGTCTGACGTGACACCGGCGGTGATTTATAAAGCAGTCGATCACGCAGCCAACTTCGCCCAGCCCGGTCATGACGGCTTCGAGCAGCGCCAGCCTGATCCAGCCATCAAAGAATCTTGGGGACCGCTCGATGACCTGTACCGCTTCGTTAGCCAAGCCCCCGACAAAGTGTTCTTCGATCCTACTCTGGGAATCGCCAGCCGCATGGACATCGATAATGCCATCGACTTCCACCTGCTCGTATTGATGACCAGCAACCTCGACGGTATCACCAAGAACTACAACCTAGTGCGGCGCGCCGTGACCGCCACCAACCCGAACCCAAAATTCTACTTTGTGCCATGGGATTACGATGCCACCTTCGGACGGAATTGGGACGGCTCAATGGTGGATGCCAAGTCTTGGCTCTCGAATCGTCTCTTTGACCGGCTCCTCGGAAACGCTCTTTATAAAACTAAGTATGCCCAGCGCTGGAAAGCCCTCCGCTCCAGCCTCTTCACCGCCGAGAACCTCAGCCGGATGATGGACGAAAATGTGGCCGCGCTCGGCCCAGCAGCCCTCCGTAATGAGAAACGCTGGAAGAACCTTAACTACGCCAACCCACAAGAGCTGACCAGCACCTACGACGTGGTCCAAATGAAGCGCTGGGTCCCGCTACGCCTCAAATGGCTCGATACGGAACTCGCCCGTCTCACTTCTAAGTAATCCTACCCGATGAGACTCGCCACTCTATTTCTCGCCCTGCTCGGCACTGCTCTCGCCAATGCGCAAGTTTCCGCTCCCGCCAAGAAGGCGACGGGTTATCCGCCCTTGCTCGCAGGCACCCAGGAGGAAACCTACCGAAAGATAGACGAAACCAGCCTCAAGTTATGGATTTTCCAACCGCCTGCGAAAAGCGAAAAGTCGCTACCCTGCGTCGTCTTCTTCTTCGGTGGCGGCTGGAGCAGCGGCACACCCGCGCAGTTTGAACCACAAAGCCGACACCTCGCAAGCCGCGGCCTCATCGCCATCGTGGCAGACTACCGCGTCAAGAGCCGCCAGAACGCCTTGCCCGCTGATTGCGTGAGTGACGCCAAAGCCTGTGTGCGCTGGGTGCGAGCCAATGCCGCCCGCCTTGGCATCGACCCCACCCGCATCGCGGTGGGTGGTGGTTCCGCTGGTGGACACCTCGCCGCTGCCGTAGCGACGGTTCCGGGCCTAGACTCCGCGACCGACGATAAGGCGGTCTCCTGCCTACCCAACGCCTTGATTCTCTTCAACCCCGGCACCGTCATGGCTCCGTTCCCTGGTTTGGATCTGAAAGGCTTCGGCGCCGGGCTGGATAAGGCCAAGTTCGGCTGCGAGCCGACCGAAATCTCGCCGATTCATCACGTCAAGAAAGGGCTCCCGCCGACCATCATTTTTCACGGCAAGGCGGATACGACGATACCCTATACCACCGTGGAGAAATTTACTGAAGTCATGAAGGCCGCAGGTAACCGTTGCGAGCTGGTGGGCTTTGAAGGTCAGACCCATGGCTTCTTCAATAAGAGCAAGTATCAAGAAACCCTCGACGCCACGGACGGTTTCCTCGTCTCGATCGGGTATCTCCCGAAGAAGTAAGATGCGCCTGTTCTCTGCCATCGTACTCTTTGCTTGCTGCCGGGCTATGGCTGGGGAACACCCTAACGTGGTCATCCTGCTCGCGGATGATGCGGGCTGGGGCGACTACTCATTCAACGGCAATCGGCAGGTGGCGACTCCACACATCGACTCCCTCGCTCAAGATGGGGCTCACTTTGATCGCTTCTTCGTCCAACCCGTCTGCTCGCCCACCCGCGCAGAATTCCTCACCGGACGTTATCACCGCCGGCTAGGTGTTACCGGCGTTTCCACCGGCCAGGAACGTATGAATCCGAGCGAAAAAACCTTCGCTGATTCCTTCAAGGCCGCCGGCTACATCACGGGTGTCTTCGGCAAATGGCACAATGGTAGCCAGTGGCCCTACCACCCCTTAGCGCGCGGCTTCGACACCTTCTGGGGCTACACTTCCGGACACTGGGGCGAATACTTCGACGCCCCACTCGAACACAACGGCGTCATGGTTAAGTCCGAAGGCTATATCGTGGATGTGCTCACCGATAAGGCCCTCCAGTTTATCGAACGAAACAAGGCGCGGCCTTTCTTGTGCTACGTGCCTTTCACCACACCCCACTCGCCCTTTTCCGTGCCCCCACAAGACTGGGAGCGGTTCAAGGCGAAGCCCCTCATCCAAACGGCCGCCCTGGCCAAGGAGGAGAATCCAGACGCCACCCGGTGTGTCATGGCCATGCTGGAGAACCAAGACCGCAACGTCGGACGTATTCTCGCCAAACTTAAAGAACTCGACCTAGAAAACGACACCATCGTCATCTACTTCTCGGACAACGGACCCAACACCTCGCGCTGGAACGGCAACATGAAGGGCAAGAAAGGGTCAACCGATGAAGGCGGGGTACGCTCCCCGCTCTTTATCCGCTGGCCCGGTAAGATTACCCGCGGCGCAAAAGTGAACGCCATCGCCGGCGCCATCGACCTCAGCCCAACACTCCACGCCCTTACTCAGATCAAACGCCAAGGCGACCAACCCCTGGATGGTCGCAGCCTGACTCCGCTCCTGCTGGGTGGCTCCCAGACAGACTGGCCGGAGCGCACGCTCTTCCAGACGTGGGGTAACCAGGTCAGCGCCCGAACCGAAAAGTACCGGCTCGATCAAGCTGGCAACCTCTTCGACATGGTCACCGACCCGAACCAGACGACGCCGATTCAGGCACAACAGCCAGAAATAACTAAGACCTTAGTGCAGGCCGTGCAAACTTGGCGGATCGAGATGGGCTTGGCCGGCGGTGCTAACAACAAAGGTAAGACTAAAGCCGCTAGCACTTCAGGTAACACGGTCGACCCCCGCCCATTCGCCATCGGGTACCGAGAATTTCCTATCACCATGCTGCCGGCCCGTGACGGCGAACCGTTAGGCGAACTACGACGGAGCGCCAAAGCGCCGAACTCCTCCTATTTCACGAATTGGACCAAGGCGACTGATGCCGCCATCTGGAACGTCGAAGTCATGAACACTGGGACCTATGTCGTGACCTTGGACTATACCTGTCCAAACGCTGATGTCGGCGCGACTTTGGAACTAAGCCTCGGGGCGACGAAAATTACGGGGAAGGTAACAGAAGGCTGGGATCCGCCGCTCTTCACCCAGCAAGATGTCGTCCCTCGCACCACGCATGGCGAGTCGTTATTGAAACCATTTAAGACCATGACACTAGGCGAAATCAAACTAGAGCCCGGCCTTAGTCAGTTAAAACTCCGTGCCACCGAGATTCCCGGCAAAAGTGTCATGGACTTGCGGCGCATCACCTTAACCCTGCGCTGATCCGATGAAGCTCGCCGCCGCCCTCGCCTGCCTACTACTGCCCTCGGTCGGCATGGCCGCTCCGAGCCCTGCCGACCTAGAGTTCTTTGAGTCCAAGATCCGTCCAGTCCTTGTCTCGGAGTGCTACGAGTGCCACGACGTCAAAAAGCAAAAGGCCGAGCTGCGCCTAGACTACCGCGATGGCTTACTTAAAGGCGGCGAGAATGGCCCAGCCATCGTCCCAAGCAACGCTCAGAAAAGTCTGCTCATTCAATCCATCACGCACGCGCATGAAGACCTGCAGATGCCTAAGAAGCGCCCGAAGCTCGACGCAAAGATTATTGCGGACTTCGTCTCTTGGATCAACCGAGGCGCTCCGGATCCACGCACCGCTGCCCCCACGGACTCAATAACGCCGGTGTGGGCTGATCTACTGGCCGTCCGCAAGAACTGGTGGAGTTTCCAGCCAGTCGCTAACCCGGCCATCCCCGCTGGCCCAGCCACCAACCCTATCGACCGGTTTCTCGACGCCAAAATCATCGCGGCAAAATTGACCCCTGCAGCGAAAGCCGACAAGGCCACTCTACTCCGGCGGGTGACCTACACGCTCACGGGCCTACCGCCCACGCCCGCCGAAATCGCCGCTTTTAAGGCGGATACTTCCCCCGAGGCTTACGCCCATGTGATTGACCGACTGCTTGCTTCACCGCGCTACGGCGAACACTTCGCCCGCCACTGGATGGATTTGGTCCGCTACGCCGATACCCATGGGAGCGAAGGCGACCCGAATATTCCGCAGTCGTGGCGCTATCGCGATTATCTCATTCGCGCCTTTAACGACAACGTCCCGTACGACCAATTTGTCCGTGAGCAAATTGCCGGGGACCTCCTCCCGGAGCCACGAGTCAACCCCGCGGAACAACTGAACGAGTCCGCCCTCGGCACGGGTCACTTCCGCTTAATCGAACACGGCTTCCAGCCCGTCGACACCCTCGACGAACAGGTACGTAACGTCGACAACCAGATTGACGTCGTCAGCAAGACCTTCCTCGGACTGACAATCTCGTGTGCCCGTTGCCACAACCATAAGTTTGACCCAATCAGCCAAGCCGACTTCTACGCCTTCTACGGTATTTTCGCCTCTTCGCGCCCAGGCCAAGTCACCGTTGACTCGCCAGAACAGCTCGGACTTCACCGCGAGAAACTTAACGGACTAAAAAAAGAAATCCGCGAGGCCCTCGCCGCCCAGTGGTGCCAACAAGCTAATGACCTACCCGCAGCCCTCAATCGGGTCCGCGGGCAAAGCGGCGAACGCGGCAAACTGGAGCAGCGACTCGCCCAACTCGAGCAAACCCTAGCCGGCGACGCCTTCCGGCGACGCCTCAAGTCCGAGAAGGACGCGGGGCCAGCGCCCATTCACTGGTGGACCTTCGAGTCCGATGGCCGCGACCTCATCGGCAAACTGGATGCCCAAATGCAAGGCGGCGCCCGCCTCCGTAATGGTCGACTGATCCTCGACGGGAAAGGCGCCTTCGCTGAAACGGGTGCGACGACCGAGTCCCTGACAGCCAAGACCCTGGAAGCTTGGGTCCTCCTGCCCACCCTCGCTCAAAGTGGCGGTGGAGTGCTCACGGTCGAATCCATCGGCGGAAAGGTCTTTGACTCCATCGTCTTCGCCGAGAAGCAACCCCAGCGCTGGATGTCGGGTAGTGACTACGGCGTCCGTACCGAAAACGTCGGCGGTCCCGCTGAAAAGGTGGGGCCAACCGAGCTCGTGCACCTCGCTATCACCTATGCGGCTGATGGTAAGACGACCATCTATCGAAACGGACAGCCCTATGGAAAAGCGTATAGTCCGACCAATGCGACCGGCGGCTTGCACACCTTCGCCCAAGCGAAGTCTCATCTGCTCTTCGGTCGCAGGCATACCGGCGGAAACAACTCCTTCTTCCAAGGCGAAATCGAGGAAGCCCGCCTCTATAACTTTGCCCTGACAGCCGAACAAATCGCACTCTCCTTCCGGACGGGCATCCTCCGTGGCGAAGTTCCCGCCGTCGCTACCAACGACGACACTTTACAGGCGGCCCGCGAAGAAGCCACTAAAGTTCGTGCCCAGCTGAGCGAACTGAAGCAGACGGACGCAAAGCTCGTCGCTGGCTTCGCCGGCGAAACCGATCCCACGCACCCTCTGCATGCCTCAGGCTTCCAGCGTGTTGGCCTCCGCCCTATTCCGCCCCAAATTGCGCCCACCGACGCCCCCGACTGGGACCTCGCGAGCGCCACGGCCACCGCTTGGTCGCGGCATGGCAACGGTATGACGGGACGAATCACTCCGGGCGAATTCCGCGTCGAAATCTCTGGCCCCGACGTCCTCCGACAGATTCTGCCTTCCGGACTCCACTCCCATACGCTATCCACCAAACATAGCGCCGTTCTCACCTCGCCTCGCTTTAAGATTACCACGGACTTCATCAGCGTCCAGGTCATGGGCCACGGCGCTACCTTGCGCCTTATTCCGGACAACTATCCGCTCTCACCGGGAGGCTCCCGCTTTCCTAAAGCCGGGGTCAACTCCGAGCGCGCCACTTGGCTCACGCTCGATACCGCCTACCGCAAAGGGTCCTACGCCTACCTCGAACTCACCCTGCCCGACGACTCGCCCAACCCCGACGGGAAAGCAGGCGAGCTGGGCTGGTTCGGTATTCGGCAAGTAATCTTTCACGATGCCAGAGCCAATGCCCCCAAGGGCGAGGCAGTCATCGCCACGGCCCCGACGCTGAGCACGACCAGTGACGTCACGGATGCCCTGGCGGACGCCGCCCAAGCGTGGGGTCGCGACATGACCAACGAAGCCCAGGCGGCACTCCTAAATAACGCCCTCCGGCACGGCGTGCTCGATGCTGGCCTCAACACCTCGTCGAAACTCGCCCAACTCGTCACCGAGTACCGCCGGCTCGAGGAAGCCTTAAAAACTCCCCGACGCGCCCCGGGCTTCTGGGAAGTTCCGGGCTTTGACCAGCCACTCTATATCCGCGGCGACCATAACAAGCCGGCTGAACCGATTGCCCGGCGTTTTCTTGAAATCCTCGACGCCAAGCCCTTCAAGCCAGCTGGGAGCGGTCGACTAGAACTCGCCGCCAAGATTGGTAGCGCAGACAATCCGCTGACCGCCCGCGTCATGGTTAACCGACTCTGGCACCACACCTTTGGCCGTGGCCTTGTCGGTACCGTCGACAACTTTGGACGCCTCGGTGACCAACCGACGCATCCCGAACTGCTGGATTACTTGGCACAGCGATTCGTCCAAGAACGCTGGTCCGTGAAGTCGCTCCTCCGTGCGCTCTTGCTCACCGAAGCCTACCAACGCTCCAGCACACCCGCGGAAGGCACGCCGACGCATGATGGTCCCAACGACCTGCTTTCACACATGCGTATTCGACGGCTCGAGGGCGAAGCCCTGCGCGACAGCCTCATCGCTTTGGCGGGTCGCCTAGACGTACGCATGTACGGCCCTGGCGACAATGCCTTAGCCCCTCCGCGTGAACAGGTCCGCCGCAGCATCTACCTCCTCATCCGTCGCAATACGCTTAACCCGCTCATCACGACCTTCGATGGCCCCAAGCCCTTCACCACGGTCGGTCGACGCGACAGCACGAATGTACCTGTACAGTCGCTTACCCTCCTCAACGACCCGTTCATCATCGAGACCGCCCGTCGCTGGTCCGAACAACTCGAGGCCAACGCCTCCGATGAAGGTAAAGTGAACGCACTCTTCCTACAAGCGCTGGGCCGGCCAGCCAGCGCCAAGGAGCAGACAGCGGCCGCCCGCTACTTAGCGGAACTGAAGTCCACTCCCGCGGCCAATCCCAACCAAATCTGGGCCGACTTCGCCCAATCCGTCCTCAACCTCAAGGAGTTCCTTTATGTCAAATAAGATGAATCCACTCTCGCGGCGCGAACTCCTCCGCCGGTGTTCGCTTGGCTTCGGCGGTATCGCACTTTCCAGCCTACTCTCTTCGCCCGCTTTGGGGGCGGGCACGGCGTCTACCAAGCCGAAGCCCAAGGCTAAGAACGTCATCTTTTGCTACATGTCTGGAGGCGTCTCGCACGTCGACTCCTTCGATCCCAAACCCGCGCTGACGCGACTCCACGGCCAGTCGATGCCCGTGCCGATTCAACGCACCGTCTTCAACAATAACGGTAAAGTCATGGGCAGCCCGTGGCAGACCAAGCGCTACGGCAAGTCTGGGCTCGAGATGACTAATCTCTTCCCGCAGATCGCCGAGTGCGCCGACGACCTTACCCTCATCCGCTCGATGACCAGTAAGGTCAGCGAGCATGCCCAAGGGAATTACTTCTTCCATACTGGCTTCCCCTTCATGGGGCACCCCAGCGCCGGTGCTTGGCTGACCTACGGGCTCGGTTCCGAAAACCAGAACTTACCTGGCTTCGTCGTTCTGCAAAGCGGCGGTGCCGTCGTCCCCCACGGCGGCGTGGGCCTCTTCAGTAATGGCTACCTGCCCGGCCAGCATCAGGCCTCCATCCTCAAGGCGGACGGAGCCCTGGCCCTTGCTAATATCAAGCCGGGTGAAGCTGACGCCGCCCAGCGTCGCCGCCTGGGCTTTATTCAAGAGATTGACCAAGCCTTCGCGGAGACTGCGCATGAACCACAGGTTGAGGCCGCAATCCGTAATTACGAAACCGCTTACCGGATGCAGGCCGCCGTGCCTGAAGTCTGCGACCTGAACGGGGAAACCGATGCCACCAAGCAGATGTATGGCCTAAACTCCCCTGACAAGCTGACCGCCAGCTATGCCCGCCAAGCCCTGCTAGCCCGCCGACTCGTGGAGCGGGGCGTCCGCTTCGTGGAACTCAGCTGCCTCACAGCGGGCATCGGCGCCGGCGGTGCAGCTAACCCGTGGGACCAACATGGTGCCATCGCCAAGGGCCACGGAGCCATGGCCCACCAAGTCGACCAGCCTATTGCCGCCCTCCTCAAGGACCTCAAGCAACGCGGCCTCCTGGAGAGCACCATCGTGATCTTCTCCGGCGAGTTTGGCCGTACCCCCTTCTCACAAGGCAGCGATGGACGCGACCACAACCCCTACGGCTTCAGCCTGTGGGTCGCGGGCGGGGGCTTTAAAGCCGGCACGACCTTCGGTGCGACCGATGAGCTGGGTTACTACGCCGTCGACCAGCCGCTCACGGTCTATGACTTCTGGGCGACCATCCTGCATCAACTCGGACTCGACCACGAGAAACTAACTTACCGCTTTGGCGGACGGGACTTCCGCCTGACCGACGTCCACGGCAAGGTAATCAAACCCATCCTCGCCTAAGACGAAACGACTTACGAACCGCCGCGGCGGATTTCGGAGCCCTCGAAGCGAATCGAGACACGCCAGACCTTCTTCACGCGGGTCAGAATGCGACCGGTAATAGGCTCAACGCTTTCGGGAATCTCAATACGGTGCAGGTCCACGACCGCGTGGAAACCGCGCTCCGAGAAGATGTCGATGAACATCGCGATGGCCAAAGCGTCATCGAAGACGGGCGTCTCGGTATTGACGTGGGCCTGACCGGAGATGGCGTGCGAACGGATGATTGGCAGGAACTTGTCCTGAATGAGGTCGATGACGCGACGGAAGGTCACCGCATGGCGGTCCGCATAGTCGTCGAGGCGACGCACCAAGTCTTGACGGGCGTGCTGGACAATCTGCGACGACAGCGGAATCGGCGAGATTAAGTCATAGGTCTCTTCCGAGAGTTCCAAGGAGCTCTGGTACTGGAGTTCCTTGATAATGCGGGCCTGGACCTCGGGCAACGACCCGTGTGAGTTAATGAAGTGGTAGTGGAAGATATCGCGCAGCGACTGCAAGGGCTCGTACGTACGCTCCTTGAAGATACGGTAACGATTACGGGCGGACTCCGCACTTAAGTCGGTCTTGCGAATCTCGGGCGGCGGTGCCCCGTCGGCTTTCGCGCGCTCGCTGAGGGCGAGGGCCTCGGCGCCGCGCTTTAATTGCCGGCGAACGGATTCGTTCTCATCAACAAACAAGACCAAGATATGAAAATGGGGCTTGGGGAAACGGACGCCCTCGGGGGAATGCCGAAACTCTTGACGCAACTCATTCAGTCGAGCGAAGAGGTGCTTTAAGCACTCCACCTGCACAATCGAACGGGGAAACCCGTCAACGACGGCCCCGGTCTCAAACTGCGGCTCTAAGAGCTTGCGGAAGAGCAACTCGACCACTTCGCGATCGCCCACCAGCATACCGGCATCGATCCGCTTCTTAGCTTCGGGACTGTCCAGAAGGTCACTCACCACGATGGGTTCAGCGCCGTAATCGCGATACTGCAGAATAAATTGCGTGTTGGTGCCCTTACCTGCGCCGGGGGCACCGTTCAGCCAGAAGATTTCCCGGGGGAACGCTAGTTTGGCTCGACCGAACTCACGCTCCAAGGAAGCCCAGACGGAATCGAAGATGATCTGGGCATCTTTGACTTCTAAATCTGAGACCGAACTACCGGAAGGCCTAGTTTGAGCGTCGCTCATGAGGGGAAGCCCGTATCATTGCACCGGCCGAACCTAACTGCGAGGCGAAAAACGAGCTACTTTCCCTCAGAACCAATCGTTTTGACCTGATCGGTACCGACTGGCACCACCGGCAAACCAGGGTCCGTCGAGCGATTCCGACGGAATTGGTAGCGATTGATGTCCTGCATGGAGATTTGATCGACGGACTTTGTCTTCGCACGATCGGAAGCCAACTGCGGTGCCACGTTGTAGCGACTGTTTGATTCGGTGGTCAGGCGTTCATCCCAACCAGCGACATCGGCAGTACGACGCGCCCAAGGGGAAGTCGGCCGCTCGACCGACTTCACTTCAATCATGTTCTTCTCCTGAGTATTACCACGCTCGAAAGTATCCACCAAATCCACCTCAGCTTTCTTGCGACCAAAAGTATCGAACTTACCACTCCAGGTGTCCATGGTGACCAAATTCTCGCGTGAGTATGGCCGTTCGCCACCGAGCTCCGCAGTCTTAGTTTCGTAACGCTTCTCAATGAGGTTGGAGCCCTTCGCCGCATTCTTCAGTGCGGAGTTCACATCGACGGTCGGATCGACCTCCTTGTTGCCATTACTGAACGGATTCTTTCCGCTCATCGAGAAACCGTTAAGGCGACGCCCATCCGCGGAGACCAAATCCTGCGCAGTACCGCCCGTGGACGCGACCTTACTCGAACCTGGCAAAGGCTGCCCAAGCGCACGATCAGCCGGAGGTGTGCCACCCATCGTTGTCCTCGGGGCCATCGGGGCGCTGGGATCAATCGGACGGCCGTCGGCGTCATAACGAATCACCTGGCTACCTTCGATGCCACCTTCGGCCGTGACGGTATAGCCGGAGACCTTGGGCTTCTCGGCTGCCGAAACCAGGCAAAGCCACCCCGACGCACAAGCGACTAGGAAGGCGATGGTGGAAGGGCGCAACGACACGACTCAGACAGATTGAGGGGTTTGCCGCCCGACCTCAACCCTGACTTAACGGGGAATTGGCTGGGATTTGGCCTGCCAAATGTGCTTGGCGTAGTCAGCAATGGACCGGTCCGAAGAGAATTTCGCACAACGGGCAACGTTACGGATCGCCATGGCCGCCCAACGACGGCGGTTAGCGTAGGCCTGCTCCGCCCTGCCCTGTGCTTCCACATAACTCCTAAAATCGGCCAGTACTAAATACGGGTCGCCGCCGGCAACCAGCGAATCTGCGACCGGCGCTAAGGCCCCCGGCTGCTCAGGCGTAAAGGCATCCGAACGGAGCCAATCTAATAAAGCCGCCAACTCCGGATCCGAGTGCAAAACCGCCTGTGGCGAATAGCCCCGGGCGAAGAGCTCCGCGACCTCCTCGACCTGCAGTCCGAAGATAAAGATGTTTTCGTCGCCGACTTCTTCGTGAATCTCCACGTTAGCACCATCCAACGTGCCGATAGTCACGGCCCCATTGAGGGCGAGTTTCATATTACCGGTACCCGAGGCTTCCTTACCCGCCGTGGAAATCTGCTCGGATAAATCGGCCGCTGGGATAATCTGTTCGGCGAGCGAGACGCGATAGTCGGGCAAGAAGACCACTTTCAGTAAGCCGCGTACCCGCGGGTCGTTATTGATGACGGCGCCGATACGATTGATCGCATGGATGATATGCTTCGCCAAGGCGTAGCCGGGGGCGGCTTTCGCACCGAAAATACAAACGCGTGGCTGCACGAGTGCCTCTGGGTTATTGAGGATTTTCCGGTAAAGGTACAGAATGTGCAGCAAGTTCAGGTGCTGGCGCTTATACTCGTGGAGCCGCTTGATCTGCACGTCAAACAACGCATCGGGCGAAACCTCGACGCCGACCAGTTCCTTAATCCGCGCCGCTAACTTAACCTTATTCGCGTGTTTGATAGCCAGGAAGCGGTCTTGGAAAGCAGGCTTATCCGCCAAGGCATCCAAGGTGCGCAGCTTACTCAACTGCTTCTCCCAACCCGCCCCCGCCACTTCGTCGCACAAGGCGGCGAGGGTCGGATTACAGCCCCGAATCCAGCGCCGCGGAGTCACGCCGTTCGTGACATTGATGAACTTACCCGGCCAGAGGGCATCGAAACCAGGGAAAAGATGCGCCCGCAGTAGACGGGTGTGCAGTTCCGCCACGCCATTGACATGATGCGAACCGACTACGGCCAAGTGAGCCATGCGCACGCGCTTAACGGACCCTTCCTGGATGATAGAAAGTTCGGCCTTCTTTTCATCGTCGCCCGGCCAGCGGTCGTCGACCTCACGTAAGTGCCGGCGGTTGATTTCGTAGATGATATCGAGGTGACGCGGGAGGACCTTCTCGAAGAGCGGCACGGACCATGTCTCCAGCGCCTCGGGTAATAAGGTATGGTTGGTGTAACTAAAGACGCGGGTACAAACGGACCAAGCTTCATCCCAACCCACGCGTTCCACGTCGATGAGTAGACGCATCATCTCGGCGACCGAAATTGAGGGGTGGGTGTCGTTCAGCTGGACGGCAATCTTCTCCGGCAGGTTCGAGAAGTCCGGATTCAGACGGCGGTGGCGACGCAAGATATCCTGAAGCGAGCACGACACGAAAAAGATCTGCTGCACTAATCGGAGCTCCTTACCACTTTCGGTACTATCGTTCGGATAGAGGACCTTGGAGATTGTTTCACTGGCGTCGCGATCACGGACGGCTTCGACGTAGCCCCCGCGGTCAAAGGCGCGAAAGTCAAATTCGTTGGTCGCCTTGGATTCCCAAAGGCGGAGGGTGTTAACGCTGCTGGCGGCGAAGCCAGCAATCGGAATATCCCAGGGCACGCCGACGAGGTCACGCGTATCGACGAGCTCGGCGCGGTGATTACCGCGGTCGTCGACATTCTGTTGCACGCGGCCGTAGAGCGGGACGCGGACGCGTAAATTAGGCCGACGGATGAGCCAAGGGTTGTTATTCGCCAACCACGCGTCGGCCACCTCGACTTGGCGGCCCTGGACGAACGTCTGCCGGAACAGACCAAATTCATAGTGAATGCCGTAACCGATGGCCGGGATATCCATCGTCGCCAGCGAATCCAAGAAACAAGCAGCGAGACGGCCGAGGCCGCCATTACCCAGACCCATGTCGGCCTCTTCTTCCGTCACCGCTTCTAAATCCTGACCAAGGCTCTTCAAAGCTGCCCCCGCGACTTCGCGCAAGCCGAGATTCACCAGGTTATTGGAGAGCACCCGACCCATTAGATACTCTAGGGAAAAGTAATAGACGCGCCGGACGTTCTTGGACGAGTGGACCGACTGCGTCGCAATATAGCGCTCCAGCATCAAGTCGCGGGCCGCCATACAGGTGGCCGACCACCAATCGTTGCGGCTAGCCGTGATCGGATCGCGGGCAAAGGTGCTTTTGAGGTGGCGCAGGATGGCTTCGCGAAAAGCCGTGACCGAAGGCACACCCGGAGCGGTCGACGGCAGCCGCACAGGCTTCTTAACGGAAATTTTAGCGAGCGGCGTGGCCTTTGGAGCCGGCTTAACCGGTCGACGGGCAGCGGACTTAGGAGCGGGCTTCTTTTTCTTTGGCATGAGCGGTAAATAGGACACCCCTACCCTAAGCCACTAGCGAGCCAAAACCGCGTCAACCCTGTGCCAGTTGGCGTAGCTTGTTCAAATCCAGCTTTCCCGTGCCCAAAATCGGAATACCGGGTACTTTCTTGAACACCTTAGGTATCCACAGATTGGCCAAGCCCTCGGCCACTAAGGCGGCTCGCAAGGCGTCGGAGTCTACGTCGATGGTATGGAGGACGACCAACTGCTCGCCCTTGGCGGGATCGCTAACGGCCGAAACCGCGATAACGGCCTCAGCGGAGGCCTGCAGATTCAAGGCCTTCAGCAAGGCTTGCTCGACGGTACCATGCGGCACCATTTCTCCGCCGATTTTGGAGAAGCGCGCGAGTCGACCAGCCAGATACAAGAAACCATCGTCGTCCAAGCGCGCTAAGTCGCCGGTTCGATACCAACCATCAACGATGGCCTCGGCCGTGCGGGCGGGGTCGCCTAAATAGCCCGTAAAAATATTAGCCCCGCGCACCTCGAGGAGGCCCACCTGCCCGATGGGTAGGACCGCGCCGGTTTCGATATCGACGAAACGTACCGCGACGCCCATGACAGGCCGGCCGACCGAGCCACGAATGTTACCCGTCCAGATACCATTGGGGGCTTCGTCTTCGGCCTTGTCGGGGACATTGACCGCCAGCACCGGGCTGGTCTCCGTGATACCATAACCCTCGAGCATGGGGGTTTGCAGCTGTTCCCCGAAGCCCGCGGCCAAGTCATCCGGTAATTTTTCCGCCCCGACCACGACCCATTCCATGGACTTAAGGTCTTCGGCGGAGGCGCGACGCAGGTAAGGACGCAGAAAAGTTGGGGTTCCTACCGTGACGGTCACACGCTCTTCCTTGATGGCTTTGATGGAGCCATTCGTATCGAGCGGCGAAGGTAAGGTCACGAGGGTGCCTTCCCGCGTCAGGAAATACCACAGGCCCACGGTGAAACCAAAGCTATGAAAGACCGGTAGGCTTGAAAGCAGAACCGCGGTCGGAGGCAAGATGTCGGCATCTTCGATTTGCCGTAGGTTGGCCAAAATATTACGGTGCGAAAGAATAACCCCCTTCGGCTCACCGGAGCTACCACTCGTGAACAACAAAGCGGCCTCGTCGTCGCCACCGCGAGCAGGCACTCCGGCCAACAACGGAATCAGCCGAGACGGCAGAGCCCGAATCAAGGCCATCCGCCAAGCCACTTGCCAGCGAGGTAGCGACTGCAGCTCTGCAGCGATATCCATCAGGCGGTCGCCCCATGGGAAATCCGGAAACTTTTCCGTGAGCTTCACCTTGAATGCTTCGGCGGTGATCACCAAGTCCACCTCGGCACGACGTAGGCACGATTCTACCTGTTCTCGGCCCAGCGTGAAATTCAGGTTCACCGGGATTTTGCCGACCATGACGCAAGCCAAGTTTGCAACCGCGGCAGCCACCCCCGGCGGCAACACAATGGCGATGCGGCGTGCAGTCGTCGCCGCACTTAAGCGCCGGGAGATGACCCAGGCCAAAGACAAGAGCATAGCTCCGGAGAACTCGCGCCGCGCCCCCGTGCGGTCGACCAAAGCGACTTGGCCACCCTTAGCCGCCAACCCGACGGTGACTTCCCGACCCAGGTGTCCGCGGAGCGAAGGCCGGAGGGCGAAAGCTTCTGACGCCAGTTCGAGCAAGCGCAAACGCGTCTGGGCATGCTCCGAAGAAGGATACGGCTTACCGATGACGGCTGCGATAGGGCGCGGAAAATGCTTAGGCCACTTGAAGAAAGACTTACCACCGAGGTGACTAAAGATTGAACCCCACAGACCATCCATGGCCATGGGCACGATGGGTACATTCGCCCGGCGTGCGATCAACTCGAAACCACGACGCAACGGCAAGACGCCACCATTGCGCGTCAAACTACCCTCAGGGAAGATGCAGACAATTTCCCCCTCCTTCAGCGCGTCGGCGGACTTTTGGATGGCGTCTTTGGCCTTCTCCTCGGCGACTGGAATCGTCCGCATTATCCGCGTTAACTTATTGATGATCGGGTTGCGCTCGAACCCTTCCCAAGACAAGTAACGAATCGGTCGGGGGCACAGCACGCCCAGCACCACCACGTCAACATACGAAACGTGGTTACAAACAATCAAAGCGCCGCCCGTAGCCGGGATATTCGAAAGCCCCCGTACCTCCATGCGATAAAAGACCCGGACGAAGCACCAGCAAATCGTCTGCAATAAGCAATAGCCCCAAGTCATCGAAGGATGACGACGCAACCCTCGCCAGAGAAATAGTAAGAGGAAAAGGCCAATCGCTAATAGAGCGAGACCGAGCATGAGAAGCAGCAATTGGGGTACAGTCACACCTTCCTGATAACCACCTAAAACCCATAGCGCAAGAAGCGACCTTTCGGATTGACCCCTCCCCTCTAGTCGTTGCCTTAAAGACCTACCCACATGCGCGACTACGTCCTCAGACGGTTGCTGCTCCTCCCTTTGACTTTCATCGGGATTACTTTCGTTGCGTTCTGCTTTACGCGCTTCGTGCCCGGCGGCCCCATCGAGCAAGCGATGGCTGAACGGCAACAGGCTGACCAGAAGCGCGGCAGTGGGAAGGCACGCCCCACTGGCCCAGCCTCACCTGAGGAGCTCGATAACCTCAAGCGTCGCTATGGTTTTGACCGTCCTCTAGTAGAAGCTTATGCTATTTGGATCGGCGTCTGGCCCGGCCCCGCCCTCCAAGCGACGACCCGTCTGGACGCCCAGGGCGTTGCCGAACTGGAAGTCACCGACGACACTAAGCCCGGCTCCACGGTGAAGATTAAGGTGACCGCCGAGGGCCAAGCCTTTCGGGTGCGCAACCCCGACGGCAGTCCCCGGGACGGCTGGAAGGCGGAAGCCGCCCCGCTCCCCGACGACCCTGACAAGTCCGTACGCATCGTCGCCTTTCACCCTTCGCTCGCGGGCGTGCTCCAACTCAACCTCGGTTCATCGACGGAATCCGACAAACCCGTCTGGGACGAAATCAAGGCGCGCCTTCCGCTCTCGCTGTGGTTCGGATTCTGGACGATGGCGATCGCGTATGGCATTTCCATCCCCCTTGGCGTCCTTAAAGCCCTCAAGCGCGATAGCTGGTTTGATACCCTAACGTCCCAAGTCCTGTTCATTCTCTACTCAATTCCGGGCTATATCCTCGCCGTAGCCTTGCTGCAAGTCCTCTGCTTCCAACTCGGCTGGTTCCCAACCAAAGGTTTCGCCTGGGATAGCCTGACGTGGGGCGCCCGCCTCCAGCACACCGTCCTTCCGCTGACCTGCATGACCATCGGCTCCTTCACCGCGCTCACACTCTTCACCCGTAACGGTCTCCTCGAAAACCTCGGCGCCGACTACGTCCGCACTGCGCGGGCTAAAGGCGTGGGCTTCCGCCGCATTGTCTATGTGCACGCCCTTCGTAATTCCTTAATCCCGATTGCCGCGACGTTTGGACATAACCTCGGCTTCTTCCTAACCGGATCTTTTCTCATCGAAGTAACCTTCAACATCCCGGGCATGGGACTCCTAGGGTTTGATGCACTTTCCCATCGTAATTTCCCGGTCTTTCTTGGACTCCTCACCCTTTCCAGCTTAGCGATGCTCCTCGGCAACATCGTCTCCGACCTTTGCGTGGCCGCCACCGATCCGCGCATCCGCTTCGATAAAAAAGCATGAACTGGCTCGACCCCATCACCCGTCGCCGCCTCGAGCGCTTCCGCCACCACCGCGCTGGTTGGTGGTCTTTCGTCGCCTTAAGCACCCTCACGCTCCTGGCACTACTGGGGCCTTTGCTCGTCGGCAACCGCCCACTAGCGCTACAGATCGATGGACATTGGCGCTTCCCGGTTTTCGCTGGTTTCATCTCAGCGAAGGAACTTGGCTACAGTGGCGAAGCCGAACCCAAATACCGCCTGCTCACCAAACAAGTTTCCGCGGACGGGCGCGGCTGGGTGCTCATGCCGCCCATTCCCTTCGCTCCCGATGAGGTCAGCGAAGTCATGCCCACCGTCCAGCAAGATGCCGTCGGTAAATGGTGCGAGCCCCGCGGCGTCATCGGAGAAAGTCGTATCTTTGCACTTCACCCCGACGGCACCCGCGCCCGTTCCTGGACCATCGTCAATGGGCAGCTCTCCGGCGACGCCAAGGTCATCGCGGACGGCACCACCGTGGCCCGGGCTAAGTTCGTCGACGGCAAGGTCGACTTCACTTGGCCGACTGGCACCCCACAAGATTGGACGCCCCGCGGCATCCTCTACACGATGATTCCCTCGCCGTGCGCACCAGGGCAAGATGGGCATTGGCTGGGTACGGATGAATCCGGCCACGACATCCTCGCCCGTCTCTGGGGCGGTTTTCGCCTACTCCTCCTTGCCGCGGCGCTCTATCTGCCCGCCGTCTATGCCGTGGGCCTCCTACTCGGTGCCGCCATGGGCTACTTCGGCGGGCTCTTTGACCTCAGCCTGCAGCGCGTGATGGAGGTCTGGTCAAACATCCCTTTTCTTTACGCCATCATCTTCCTCTCGAGCATCTTGGAGCCTAGCCTGACCGTCCTCGCCCTCTTACTGGTCGCCTTCTCTTGGATCGGCCTCGCTCAACAGCTGCGCGCTTCGGCTTACCAAGTCGCCGCGCGTGATTACGTGAACGCCTCGCGCACGCTGGGCGCCGGACATTTCCGCATCCTCTGGAAGCACATCTTGCCCAACTGCGCCACGGTCATCCTGACCACCCTGCCGTTCACCTTGCACGGACTCGTCTTCTCCCTCTCCGCCCTCGACTACCTCGGCTTTGGCCTCCCGCCGACCGAGCCCTCCTGGGGCGACCTCCTGCACCAAGGCCGCGAGAACTGGCGAGCGTGGTGGATTCTCACGCCAGCACTTTCCTGCCTCGTTGGCCTCATGGTCATGATTAATTCCATCGGCGAAGGCCTCCAAGAAGCCTTCGACATCAAACGCGTCCAGAAATGAAACCACTCTTCGCCCTACTGCTCACCTGCCTCGCGTTCACGTCCGTCGACGCTGAGACCTTCCGCGACCCGCGGGCCGCCGAATTCTATCAGCAGCACCGCGAGTTCTTTCATTTCGCCCAAGCCAGTGACCTACCTAAGGACCTCGACTGGAAAGATGGCGCCGAGCAGCCGGAATTTGCGGACCCACGGGCAATCCGGGGTGGCACGCTGCACCAGATGATCATCACGACGCCGCCGACCTTACGGCGCGTCGGGGCCAATGCGAACAACGGCTTCCGCGCCGACCTCTACGAGAATAACGACCTCGGCCTCTTGGCCTCGCACCCCAATACCGACGAACCCATCCCGGGCCTCGCCCTTCGTTGGGCGCTCTCCAAGGACGGCCTCACGGCATACTTTCATCTCGACCCGAAAGCCTGCTTCACCGACGGGCAACCGGTCACAGCTGACGATTTCTTCTACTCCTTCTACTTCTTCCACTCCGACTGGGCTGATGCGGAGTGGTATAAGGACTTCTATTCTAAAGAATTCGCCGGCATCACCCGGTACGACGACCACACCATTGCGGTGCATGCCCCGCGCCTCCGCCCCCGCCAACTGGAGTGGCTTGGCGACCTCCGTCCGACCCCCCGCGAGTTTTTCAAGGACTTCGGACCGGACTACCTCAAACGCTACAACGACCGCCAACAGCCGACGACGGGCCCTTATTACGTGCCGGCCGATGGCTTTCGACGCAACCAGTCCATCACCCTACAGCGCGTGCCCCATTGGTGGGCCGACGAACGGCGCTTCTACCGCTACCGTTTCAACCCCGACACCATCCAACACCTCGTCATCCGCGAGATGGACAATGCCTACGAGTCGCTGATGGCAGGCGAGCTCGACTTCATGCTCATTGGCCTACCGCGCTTCTGGTATGGCACGAACGAGAAGCCTGCCTACCAACTCGGCTACCTGACGAAGGTCCAATTCTACAACGACATCCCACGGCCGCCCTACGGCCTCTACATCAACACCCAGAAGCCGGGCCTGGACGACCGCAACGTCCGCGTCGGGCTGCAGCATGCCACCGACTTCCAGCGGGTCATCGATGGCTTCTACCGCGGAGACTACGAGCGACTGAATCAATTCAGCGAAGGCCTTGGCCAATACACCGACCCCTCCATCCGGTCGCGCCGCTACTCTCCCGCACTTGCCCGCGCCGCCTTCGCCCAGGCTGGCTACACGAAAGTCGGGCCTGACGGGATTCTGCAGAACGCTGCGGGCCAACGACTGTCCTTCCGCCTAACCTTTGACACCACCGACCGGCGTAAAATGTTGGCGACGCTCATCGAGTCGGCCCGACGCTGCGGCGTTGAGTATATCCCCGAAACCCTCGAGCACACCACCATGTACCGCAAGGTCATGGAAAAGAATCATGAGATTTGCTTCTGGGCCTGGAGCGTCTCGAGCCGTATTCCCGCTTTCTGGGAATCGCACCACTCTGACAACGCATTGGAAAAACTCCCCGACGGCCGGCGCGTCCCGAAGCGCCAGACCAACAACATCACGGGCATCGATAACCCCGAGCTGTCCAAGTTGATCGACGACTTCCGGGTAGCGACCAAGGAGGAAGACATGGTCCGGCTCTCCTTCCGCATCCAGAACATCATTCACGAGGAAGCTGACTTCATTCCCGGTTGGCGGGTGCCTGGCTACCGCGTTGGTCACTGGAACTGGGTGAAATTCCCCGAGGCCTTTGATGTCCGCAGTGGTGATGAGCCAATGACCTACGGCCTTTACTGGATTGATCCCGCGGAGCGTGAAAAATCACTGGCCGCCTTCCGCGCTGGCCTCAAGCGGGGCGAACCGAAGTCCGTCGTCCACGATAAGTACCGGGTCAACTGACCGCGGTTCTTCCTTCCCCTCCTCACCCCGAAAGCCTAACGTCACGCTCATGTCCGACGCTCCCCTCCTGAAAGTCCAGGACCTCGGGGTCACCTTCCGCTCCAGCGGCAAGGAGACCATGGCCTCGGCCAACGTGAGCTTTGAACTCCGCCAAGGTGAAGTCCTCGCCGTCGTTGGCGAGTCCGGTTCAGGCAAGTCGGTGTCAGCCTTAGCACTCACCCGCCTCCTGCCCGGCGAACCGACTTGTACCATCACCGGACAAGCCTGGCTCGACGGGCGTGACCTCCTCGCCCTGGACGAGACCGAAATCTCCAAGGTCCGCGGTAAGGAAATTGCCTACGTCTTCCAAGATCCGGGTACTTCCCTCAATCCTGTCTATACGATTGGCTTTCAGATCGGCGAAGCCGTCCGCATTCACAACCTTGGTGTCACCGATGTCGAGGCCGCCGTGATCAAGGCCCTTGATGAGGTGCACATTAACGACCCGCGCAAAGTCGCCAACCAGTACCCGCACGAGCTTTCTGGTGGAATGCAACAGCGCGCCATGATCGCCATGGCGCTAGCTTGCAACCCCCGCATCCTCATCGCCGACGAACCCACCACGGCCCTCGACGTCACGATTCAGAAAGAGATCATGGACCTGCTCGGACGCCTCCGCAAGGACCGCGGCATGAGCATTCTCTTGATTACGCACAACTTCGGCATCGTCGCTAACTTCGCCGACCATGTCCAGGTGATGCGCCACGGGCGCGTGGTCGAAAGCGGCACCGCGGAACATGTGATGAACCACCCGACGGACCCCTACACCAAAGGCCTCATTGCCTGTATCCCGCGCCTCGGACAACGCCGTCACCGCCTAACCACCCTCAACGAGGAACTTTCCAAGTCGTGAGTACCGCCCCTTCCGCCCTCCTCGAGATCCGCAACCTTTCGGTCCATTACCCGGGTCGCGCTAACTGGTTCTTCCAAAGTGCCGAACCCAAGCGGGCCGTTGATGGTATCTCTTTCACCATCCCCAAAGGCAAGACGGTCGGTCTCGTCGGCGAATCCGGTTCCGGCAAAAGCACTACAGGCAAGGCCATCATCAAACTCGCCCCGCTGACGTCTGGCGAGATTCTCTACCAAGGCACGGACATAGGCTGCCTCAGCAACGCCGATTTCCTCCCTTGGCGGAAGAAGATCCAGATGATCTTCCAGGACCCATACAACTCGCTCAACCCTCGCTCTGACGTTCTCGGTATCCTTTCGGAGCCCCTCGAGATTCACTTCCCAGGCATGTCGAAGTCTGAGCGTGAGCAACGCTGTGCTGAGCTCCTCCGCGACGTCAAGTTGCCGCCGGAACACCTCCGTCGCCACCCGCACGAATTCTCCGGCGGCCAACGCCAACGCATCGGCATCGCCCGTGCGCTCGCCGTCCAGCCCGAACTCATCATCTGCGATGAGCCCGTTTCGGCGCTCGACGTTTCCGTTCAGGCTGAAGTCGTCAACCTCCTCCAGGACCTGCAGGAGCAGCTCGGCCTCACTTACCTTTTCATCGCGCACGACCTCGCCGTCGTCGAACACGTCAGCGACCATATTCTCGTCATGTCCAAGGGACAAATCGTCGAACAAGGCTTGCCGTCTGAAATCCTTGGTAACCCGCAACACGCCTACACCAAGACGCTCTTGGCGGCCGTGCCACGGTTCTGATGTCCACGGAAGCACAGGGCGCGACGGCACCCCAGCTCGACGCCACCACGCGCGGGTTTGGTTGGATGTTGCTGGGCATGGCAGCCTTTACCGCCTGGGATCAATGGGCTATCTGGAGCACCAAAGACGACTACACCTTCGGCTACCTTGTACCGGTCTTCTCGGGCTACGTGCTCTGGGAGCGGTGGGATGATCTCCGCGCCTGGCTAGTTGGCAGCCGCTCGGCTCCGGGTCCGGCCAACCGTCCTTGGCACCTGCGCGTCATCGCTGCCCTGACCTTTCTGGCTCTGTTGACGTTTGTGCTGGGGGCCGCCGCTCGGGCCATCACGGGAACGGGTGTAGTGCCCACGCTGGCCATTGCCTTCGGTTTGGTGGGCACCGCCCTCGGCTGTACTTTCCTCTCCGTACACGGCCCGCAGCAGACTGAGGCTACCGGTCGCGCCCGGGTCGCCGCCGTCGCCTTGATGCTCTTCCCCGTCGGCGTCTGGCTGATTTCGGGACCATTCCTTTACCTGATTGATAACCAAATCAAAGGGGAACTCCTGACGAACGTCACCGAGCTCGTCTCTGGCATCCTGCGTGCGACCGGCCACCCCATCCGGGTCAGCGGTAACACGATTATCTTCGCCAATAACGATGCCGTTGGCGTGGCGGACGCCTGCTCTGGCATTAGGTCCTTCTCCGCCTGTGTATTCGTGGGCGCTTTCCTCGGCGCCATCTTTCTAGAAGGCGGGCTCCTCGGCTCGCTATTCCGACGCATGGCGATGATTGGGCTCTCGGCCGTTGCCGCCATCCTCCTCAACATCGGTCGCAATACCTACCTAGCTTTTCACGCGATGAACCACGGCTCACGCTCATTAGACCGAGATTTCAGCGGGCTCGAACCTGGCAGCCCGGGCTTCTCGTCCTTTGGTACGGTGCATGATTTCGCAGGAAACGCCGCCATGTTGCTTGCCTTTTTAGTCCTACTCGCCTGCGTTCCTTTGCTTAACCGCCTTGGCCGAAGACCCGCCTCCCCCGCATGAAGATTCTTCATATCACGCCGGAAATTGCCCCTTGGTCGAAGGCTGGCGGATTGGGGGACGCGACGTCCGCCCTGGCGAAAAACTTAGCCGCCCTCGGCCATGAAGTCCGCGTGGCCACGCCATTGTATGGCTCCGTCCCCGGCCGTGAGCAGATGGGGACAATATTGGACTCCCTTAAAGTGGATGTCGGCGGTGACCCCGCTAAAGCGGCCTGCCGCGTGCGGTCCGTCGACCTCGCGCCGACGGCGCAGGTGTGGTTTATCGAACACGAGGATTACTACGGGTCCCGTGAAATCTACCCGGCCCGCGAAGACACCGCCGAACGGGCCGCTTTCTTCGGACGCGCTGCCCTCGACGCCTGTCTCCAAGTAGGCTGGATTCCCGACGTCATCCATTGCCACGATTGGACGACGGGCCTGATCCCAGTTCTCCTCAATACGACCCTAAAGTCTTCGCCACTCGGACGCTGCGCAACGGTGCTTTCTATCCACAACCTGCAACATCAAGGGCTCCTAAGCCGTCGCATCCTGCCCTTCTTACGCTTACCCGAATGGCTCTTTAAACCCGAGGAGCTCGAATGCCTCGGGGGCGTGAACTTTCTTAAAGGCGGCATACTTCACGCCAACCGCATCATCACCGTCAGCGCAACGTACGCGCAAGAAATCCTTACGCCCGCCTTCGGGTTCGGCCTGCAAGACGTCGTGCTGCGTCGCCAAGGCCACCTCGATGGCATCCTGAACGGCGTCGACCTCGACGAATGGGATGCCCGCCAAGACAAGCACTTGGCCCAAAACTTTAGCGCGCAGGATCTCGCGGGGAAACGCGCCTGCAAACTCGACCTCCAGAAACAGTTCAAGCTGATGGACGACCCCCAAGTCCCGCTTGTTGGTGTCATCTCCCGCCTCTGGGACCAAAAAGGCCTCGATCTCGCGGTACAAGCTCTACCGAAGTTCCTGCGGGCGGGGCGGCTGCAGTTCGTGTTGCTTGGGAGCGGCGACAGTTGGCTTGAACAAGAATTCCGGCGTCTGGCCGACAACTTCCCCGGACGCGTCGGTATTCGCATCGGCTATGACCAGGCGCTCTCGCACCGCATCGAAGCCGGTAGCGACTTCTTCCTGATGCCGAGCCGGTTCGAACCTTGCGGACTTAACCAGATGTATTCGATGGCTTACGGCACGCTGCCCATTGTCCGCGCCACTGGCGGACTCGCCGATACCGTCCGTCACTGGAATTCCACCACTCATCAAGGCACGGGAGTCGTCTTCCAACACGCCGACGTGGGGGCCGTCGATTGGGCCATCGAGCAGGCCTTAGCGCTCTACGCTCGCCCCGAGGACTTTATTTCCGCCCAAAAACAGGCGATGCGGGAAGAGTTTAGTTGGCGGAAGTCCGCGCAAGCCCACGTGGCGTCTTACGAAAAGGCCTTGCAACAGCGTTAACTGGCTAACTTTTGGCAGAACTGCCTATAATTTAGCAGGGCCCAACGGCTTTGTGTCAAAAAAGCGTCTGGTTTTTATATATCACGGCAGCTTCCCGAACTTTGGCATAGGTTGAGCATAATGGCAGGTGCTATGAAACACACCTCCCTCCTGTCACTCCTCACCCTCACCGCTGCCTCGGCCATGGCCCAGTCAGCAGCTCCGGCCCCGGCGCTCACCACGTCCGGTAACCTAGCCTTCACTTCCGACTACGTCTTCCGCGGCATCACGCAGAATGGCGGCAAGACTGCGATTCAGGGTGGCTTCGACGTCGCGCACACTTCCGGCCTCTCGGCTGGTGTGTGGGCCTCGAACGTTAACTGGACTGGCACCACCCTCGAAGTAGACGCGTATGCCGCTTACGGCTTCAACCTCACGAAGGACATCGCTGGTTCCGTCGGTTACATCGGCTACATCTACGAAGGCAACTCGTCGCTCAACACGAGCGAACTGAATGTTTCGGCGACCGCCTACGGCCTCACCGCGAAGATCTCCTACGCCACCACCGACTACTTCGGTATCGTCGGTTCCGGCACCAAGTACTACGAGTTGAACTACGCCTACGACATCGCCGCCGTGAAGGGCCTCTCCCTCGCGCTCCACTACGGTATCACCGATGGCAAGAGCGCTGCCTCCAACGATAAGGATTACTCCATCGCGCTGTCCTACCCAGTCGCTGGCTTCACGGGCACCCTGGCCTTCTCCAACGGTAGCGGGTCCTTCGCTGGCACCTACGATGGCATCACGGCCGTCACGCTGAAGAAGACCTTCTAATAAGGTTAACTCTTAGGATATAGCATAGCCCAGGGGCGTCTTCCGCAAGGAAGGCGCCCCTTTCTCTTTGTAGGGTTGAAAAACGGCCGATTCGGATAATGGTAAGCCTTCCGATGATCGAGTCCGCCCGCAAACCCGACTGGCTCCGCGCCAAGCTTCCTACTGGTCCCGACTACCTCGAGACACGGAAGAACGTCGACGAACACAAGTTGCACACAGTCTGCCAGTCCGCCCAGTGCCCTAATATGGGTGAATGCTGGTCCCGCGGCAGTGCGACCGTGATGATTCTCGGTAACGTCTGCACCCGTTCCTGCACCTTCTGCGCCGTCCTGTCCGGCCGCCCTAGCGAACTCGACCTGGGGGAGCCCGCCCGCGTGGCGGAGTCCATCTCGCTGATGAACCTGAAGCACGTCGTCATCACATCCGTCGCCCGCGACGACTTGAAGGACGGTGGTGCTTCCGTCTGGGCCGCCACGGTGCGCGCCACCCGCCACCGCTGCCCCCAGACCACGATTGAGGTCCTCCCCGCCGACTTCCGCGGCGAACAGGAACACCTCGACACCCTGCTCGACGCGAAGCCCGACATCCTTAACCACAACTTAGAGACGGTCGAACGTCTTCAACGTCCGGTCCGCAAGACCGCGCGCTATGAACGATCCTTCTGGGTCCTTAAGCACGCCAAGTCCCGCGGCTTCATCACCAAGACCGGCCTCATGCTTGGCATCGGCGAACAAAAAGACGAGGTCGCCCAACTGATTAAGGATATCGCTGCCGCGCAGGTGGATATCCTCACGATTGGCCAATACCTTTCGCCGAGTAAGGAACACGCCCCCATCGACCGCTGGGTTCACCCCGATGAATTCGCGGAGTGGAAGACCTTCGCCCTAGCCGCTGGCGTTAAGCATGTGGAATCCGGCCCGCTCGTTCGCTCGTCCTACCGGGCCGACGAACAAGCCGTGAAGTTTGACCTCCTTGCCCGTCGCGCCGCACCGACCTCCTAACCTGTGGACGGCCTGCCTCCTGTCGACTTCCGGGCCGAACTGAACGCGGAACAGTACGCGGCGGTGACCTCTCCGCCGGGCCCGGCCCTCGTCCTTGCTGGCGCCGGTTCTGGCAAGACGCGCACGCTGACCTACCGCGTGGCGTGGCTCCTCCACCAAGGCGCCAAGCCCTGGGACATCTTGCTGCTGACGTTCACCAACAAGTCGGCCAAGGAGATGCTCGAACGCGTCGAGGACCTCACCGGCATCCCGCGTGGGCAGTTCTGGGGCGGCACCTTCCACTCGATTGGCCAACGCATCCTGCGCCGCAACGCTTTGGCCGCTGGCCGTTCACCCGACTTCACCATTCTCGACCAAAAGGAGTCGGAGCATCTTTTCTCCGAAATCGTCAAGGCCTCCGACGGGGCTTTCATTAAAGATAAGACCAACCCCAAGGCCGGGGTCATCCTCGACGCCTACTCCCACTCCCGTAATACGCTCCGGCCCGTAGCCGAGGTCATCAGCGAGCGTCTGGACTGGATGAAGGGCGGGCCCGAAAAGCTCGTCGGGTTCTGCGACGCTTATGAGGCCGCGAAGAAAGAACGTAACGTCTGTGACTTCGATGACCTGCTCGTGCTCTGGCTGCGCGTGCTCGAGAGCGACCCCGCCGCGCTGGAACACTACCGCCGCCGCTTCCAGTACCTCCTGATTGACGAGTTCCAGGACACTAACCGCCTGCAGAGCCGCATCATCGACCTCCTCGGTTCGCACCACCAAATCATGGCCGTCGGCGACGATGCGCAGTGTATCTACACCTGGCGCGGGGCCGACTGGGAAAACATCGTGGCCTTCCCTTCCCGTCACCCGGGGACGCTGATTCATACCATTGATACGAATTATCGTTCGACGCCGGAGATCCTCGCCTTCGCCAACGAAATCCTCCGCCACCGGCCGCGCATCGAAGGCTTCGATCGACGCCTCAAGGCCGTGCGCCCCGGCGGTCAACCCCCGACGGTCTTCACCATCGGTGATACGTCGCAACAGGCTAAGCTCATCGGCCGCAAGATCATCCAGTTGCACAACGAAGGCCATCCGCTGGCCGACATCCACGTGCTTTACCGAGCCCATTACCAATCGCTCGAGCTCCAGATGGAACTGAACGCTTTAGGCGTGCCGTTCGTCATCACCAGTGGCCACAAGTTCTTCGACCTTATTCACGTCAAGGATGTACTCGCCCACCTGCGCTTCATCCAGAACCCCCAAGACCAGGTGGCCCTATCCCGCCTGCTTTGTCTGCTGCCCAAGGTCGGTCCGGTCGCCGCTGACAAGATTACCCGCGCCGCCAAGGAAGTCGAACTCGCCCAAGGCCGCGGTATGGTCCGTGCGCTCCGCGATTCGGCCGTGCTCAAGAAGGTGCCCGAATCCGCGAAGGATGATTTTAACGACCTGACGATTACCCTTGAGGACATGCTCGAGGGGATTGAAGCCGCCCGCCAGAAGCCCGCCCCCACGAACCCAGCGGCCGACCTCTTCACTGCCGCCCGCGACCGCTCTGACGAAAAAGTTGCCCGCACGCCCGCCGAGACCACGCGCGTTTGCATCGAGGGTTGGTATGGCTCGCACCTCAAGACGCTCTTCCCGGACTGGAAAGACCGTGAACAGGATCTCACTGGCTTGATTGGGTTCGCCGCCAAGTTCGAAGAACTCACCGACCTCGTCGCGCAAGTCGTGCTGCTCAATGGCGAATCTTCGGATAAAAAACCTGAGCCCGACCAGGATATGCTACGCCTGACGACCATTCACCAGTCCAAGGGTTTGGAGTTCCCCATCGTCTTCCTGCTCGGCGTTGCGGACGGCCTCCTCCCCTTGACCCGAGCCATCGATGACGGCGACGTCGAGGAAGAGCGCCGGCTCTTCTACGTTGCCTGCACCCGCGCCGAAAACTTACTCTATCTCTTCGCCCCACGCTTCGCGGTTTCAGGCGAGGGCTACCGACCACTCGACCCCTGCCGTTTCCTCGAGGAAATGAGCCCGGATTGTTACGAATTGGCGGATTATGCCCACCGCCGGCTCTAGGCTGGCGCCCCCGTTATGACAGCCCAATCCGGGGTAGTGGCTTGCCATTGCCAAGGTCGGGCATTTATGACTCAAACCAATCTTTATTAGCCACCACCATGCCTAAGGTACTCGTCGCCGACAAAATTTCCGCCACCGGGGTCGCCCTCCTCAAAGCCCAGCCGGGTTACGAGGTCGTCGAAGCCTATGGCTCGACCCCTGAGAAGGTCCTCGCCCTCGTCGCCGACGTGGACGCCATCTTGGTCCGTTCCGAGACCCAGATCACCCGCGAAGTCCTCGCCGCCGCCCCGCGCCTCGTTTGCGTCGGCCGCGCCGGCGTGGGCGTCGACAACATCGACGTCGATGCCGCCACCGAACGCGGTGTCATCGTGATGAACACCCCTTCGGGTAACACCATCGCGACCGCTGAGCTGACGTTCACTCACCTGCTTTCGCTCGCCCGCCCCGTGCCCGAAGCCGTCCAGTCGATGCGCGAAGGTAAGTGGGACCGCAAGACCCTCTCCGGCACCGAACTCTTCGGCAAGAACCTCGGCATCCTCGGCCTCGGCCGCATCGGCGCCGAAGTCGCCAAGCGCGCCAACGCCTTCGGCATGAAGGTGCTCGCCTACGACCCGTACCTCACCGAAGCCCGCGCCAAGGCCCTCGGCGTGACGATGTCGACCCTCGACGAGGTGTTCGTGCTTTCCGACTACATCACCGTCCACATGCCGCTGACCCCGCAGACCGAAGGCATCGTCAACACCGCGGCGTTCGCCAAGATGAAGAAGGGCGTGAAGATTGTGAACTGTGCCCGTGGCGGGATCGTCGACGAAGCGGCCCTCGTAGCCGCGCTTGCTTCCGGCCAGTGCGGCGGTTGCGGCTTTGACGTATTCGTCGATGAGCCGATGGCCAAGGATCACCCGCTCCGTGCCTTCCCGAAGGCCCACCTTTCCCCGCACCTCGGCGCCTCCACGGCCGAAGCCCAGGAAAACGTCGGCGTCGAAGTCGCGGAAGCCGCTATCATGGTACTCAGCGGTGGCTCGCCCGCCAACGCGGTCAACCTGCCCTCCGTCGACTCGCAGACGCTCTCGAGCATCCGTCCTTTCTTGGCCCTCGCTGAAAAGCTCGGCGCCATCGCCCGTCAGCTGGCCGCCCCCGGCCGCATCGAAGCGCTCCGCCTGACCACCTTCGGTACCGGCTCAGACCAAGGTGCCGGCGCCATCGCCCGCTCCATCCAGCGTGGTTACCTCCGCGGCATCGTGGAAGGCGTCAATGACGTCAACGCCCCGAGCAAGCTCAAGGCTCTCGGCGTTGAAGTGCAGACCATCCGCTCTTCGGCCGAAGCCGACTACAAGGAACTCATCCTCGTTGAAGCACTCCTCGCAGGCGGGAAGTCCGTCTCCGTTGCCGGCACCGTCCTCGGCAAGGCCCAGTCCGCCCGCGTCGTCTCCATCAACGGCCGCACGCTCGAGTTCGTCCCTGAAGGCAAGCTCCTCCTCATCGAAAACCAGGACCAACCTGGCATCATCGGCGCGCTGGGCACCCTCCTCTCCAAGGAAAGTGTCAACATCGCGAACATGGCCCTCAGCCGTACCGGTGGCGCGAACGCGCTCGCGGTCTACCAGCTCGACACCGCTCCCGGTGCCGCCGCCTTGGCTGAGATTCTCCGCAACCCGGCGATTGTCAGCGCTAAGCTGATCGACGCCTAAGCAATGTTCGCGGCCCTCGGGATTAGCGCCTTAGTCGGATACCTCCTCGGTTCCGTCAACTTCGCTGTGCTTGTGGCGAAGCGCTACGGCATCGACATCCTGAAGGAAGGCTCTGGCAACCCTGGCGCGACCAACGTCAAGCGCGTGCTCGGCAAAGGACCGGGCAACCTCGTCTTCGCCCTCGACGCCCTCAAAGGGGCTGCGGGAACTTACCTACCTTTCTTTTTGGCTGACGCCGTGAGCCCGGGCTCACCGCGCTTTGAAGTCTTGGTCGCAGGTTTAGCCGGCACGCTGCTAGGCCACTGCTTCTCCTGCTTCCTCGGCTTCAAGGGCGGTAAGGGCGTGGCATCGACCATCGGCGGCCTACTCGTCCTCCTGCCGATCCCCATCGTCATCGGTGCCGCGCTTTGGGCTATCGCCTTCTACGCCACCCGCTACGTCTCCGTGGCTTCGCTGGCCCTCGGCCTCTCCCTGCCCCTCTCCTGCTGGCTCTTGCCGAAGTTCACACCGCAACAGTTCGGCGACGCCCAACTCATCTTCGCCGGAGCCATTGCGCTCTTCAACGTCTGGACGCACCGCTCCAACATCGGCCGACTGCTCCGCGGCGAAGAGAATAAGTTCACCAAGAAAACTTCCTGATTTTCATGTCCGCCCCTCGCACCATCGGTATCGGTATTCTCGGCTTCGGCACCGTCGGCCAAGGCGTCTGGAAGCACCTCTCTGAAAAACAGGCTGACCTCGAATCGCGCCTTGGCGTGAAGCTCGACCTCCGCCAGGCCTGCGTCCGCGACCTCAAGAAGAAGCGCGCGGTCAAGATTCCCGCCAGCAAACTGACCAAGAACCCGCACGAGATCATTGACGACCCTAAGGTCCACGTGGTCTGCGAACTCATCGGTGGCACCACCAAGGCCCGTGAACTCACCCTGCGGGCGCTCCGCGCTGGCAAGGTTGTGGTTTCCGCTAACAAGGCCCTCCTCTGCGAGCATGGTCCGGAAATCTTCGCCGCCGTCCGCCAGCATGGTGGCCAGTTCCTTTTTGAAGCCAGCGTCGCCGGTGGTATCCCCATCATCAAGGCCATCCGCGAAGGCCTGGTCGCTAACCGCTTCGAGCTCATCGTCGGTATCCTCAACGGTACCTGTAACCACATCCTCACCCGCATGGGCGAAGACGGCCTGTCGTTCGCGGATGCCCTCAAGGAGGCCCAGGTTCTCGGCTACGCCGAAGCCGACCCGACGCTGGACGTCGACGGCATCGACGCTTGGCACAAGGCCTCCATCCTCGCTTGGCTCGCGCACGGCAAGTGGGCCCCGAGCAATCGCACCTTGGTCGAAGGCATTCGCAATATCGGCCCCGCTGACATCGACTTCGCCCGTCGTTTCGGCTTCGCCCTCAAGCACCTCGCCGTCATCCGCCGAGACTTTAAAGCCAACTGGATGACCGTCGGGGTGTACCCTGCCCTGGTCCCTAATCGCGACATCCTCGCCCGTGTCACTGGCGTGAATAATGGTATCACCTTGCGTGGGGACGTCGTCGGTGCAACGACGCTGACTGGCCGTGGGGCGGGCGGCGACGCCACCGCTTCCGCCGTGATTGGAGACATCGTGGACGCCATTGCGGCGCTCACTGGTAATACTAATTCTGGCCTCACGGCTGATAGCCTTACCGCGCGCGAAAGCCAAGGGAAGAAGGTCCGCATGGCCAACCTGCCCGAGATCGTCTCGCCCTTCTACCTGCGCCTCTCGCTGCTCGATAAGGCCGGTGTCTCCGAAGGTATCTACCGCATCTTCTCGAAGCACAAGGTCTCCATTGCCCGCGTCATTCAATACGAGCACCCCAACCAAGGCCGTGGCACCGTGACGCTCTCCACCTACCCGGTCGACGAGCTGAAGATGTCCAAGGTCTTGACAGATCTCCGCCGCCTCAAGACGGTGCTCGAGGAGCCAGTCGTGCTCCGCATCTTCTCTCCCGAATCTTAAAAGGGTGGCCCTCATCGTCCAGAAATACGGCGGAACCTCCGTCGGAACTGTTGACCGCATTCAAAACGTTGCGGCCAAAATCAAGGAACAGTGGTCCAAGGGCAACCGCTTGGTCGTCGTCGTCTCCGCCCGTTCCGGCGTGACCAACGACCTGATTGGCCGCGCCAAGGCGCTCATGCCTATAGCGGACGAACGCGAGATGGACGTCCTCATGGCCGTCGGCGAACAGGAGACCATTGCGCTGACCGTCATGGCCCTCCACGCCATCGGCGTCCCCGCGGTTTCCCGCACGGGTGCCCAAGCCGGCATCTTCACGGACGACATCCATACCCGCGCCCGCATCACCCGCATCACGGGGGGCGACCTACTTGAGCGCCTCGAAGAGGGTAAAGTCGTCGTCGTCGCTGGCTTCCAAGGCGTCACCGAAAAGGGCCAGGTCACCACGCTCGGTCGCGGGGGCTCCGACCTCACCGCCATCGCGGTCGCCGCCTCCATCAAGGCCGACCTCTGCCAGATCTTCACCGATGTCGATGGCGTCTACACCGCCGACCCGCGAATTGTCCTCGCTGCCCGCAAGATGCAGGAACTCTCCTACGAGGAGATGCTCGAGCTCGCTTCCAGTGGCTCCAAGGTCATGCAGTCGCGCTCCGTCGAGTTCGCCCAAAAATATAACGTTCCCTTCGAAGTCCGCTCCTCCTTTAACGACCAACCTGGTACCATCGTGAAAGCCATCGCCAAAACCCTTGAAGACGCGGCTATCGCCGGCGTCGCCCTCGACCGCCTGCAGACACGTGTAACGGTCTCCGACCTCCCGGACAACCCACAGGCCATCGCCGCCATCTTCGATGACCTCGGCGAAGCCGGCCTGAGCGTCGACATGATCATCAAGAACCTGGGGAAGGACGGTAAGTCCAACCTCACATTCTCCGTGACCACCGACCAGTATGTCCGCGTCGAAAAGGTCGTAGGCCAGACGCTGAAGAAGCTCGGCTCCGGGAGCGTCCGTTCGGCTGGTGAAATCTCCAAGCTTTCCATCGTCGGCGTCGGGATGATTTCCCACCCCGGTGTCGCCGGCACGCTCTTCAAGGCACTGGCTTCGGTCGGCATCAACAGCGAGCTGATCACGACCTCCGAGATCAAGATCTCGGTCGCCCTAAACCCTGCCAAGGCCGATGCCGCCGTCCGCGCCGTGCACACGGCCTTCGGTTTGGACAAGGCCTAAGGCCGACAGTCCCCTCTTGCCCGCGGGTGTTTCTCCGACCAATGTCGGGGGGATGTCGCGTGTTGCCTCCGTCGCCCTCCTGACCCTTGCCCTTGGCTGGGCCGGGCTAGGCTTCGCCCAAGACCTTCCGCCGACCCCACTTAACAACCAGCCGGTCATGCCCACGGCGGAAAACCCGCGGCAACGCACCTTGCTGGAATTAGCCGATGAAGCCTTGGCCGCCGGTCTCTCGACGACGGCAGCACAACTCTACAGTGCCGCGCTGACGACCCCCGGCATCACGAGTAAAGAACGTGAACGAGCCTCACTGGGTCTCGCCGCCGGCCAGATTGAACGCACTAAGACGCTCGAAGCTAAGACCTCACTCAAGGGCTTGCCAGACTCGCCACGGAAAGCGCTTTATGAGGGCTTAATTGCGCTGCTCGAGAACGACCTAGCTGCTGCGACCGTCGCCGCCGAAAAAGCCGAGCCAGAACAATTGCCGATTAGCGAGGCCGCTTGGGGCCACGCGCTCCGTGCGCTCCTAGCTACAGCGAAAGGCGACAGCCTCGGCGTAAACACGCACCTCGCCAACGCGACGCGCACCGCGGTCTCCGAGGAACAACGCCAACGCATCGAAGTCCTTTCGTTCCGCGCCTCCATCATCGCCGGTAAAGTCGATGACGTGACGATTTCAGTCCTCCGGGAGCGCGCCAGCAATGCCAAGGGCTCGCCGCTCGCTTTTGCCTTCTCGCGTAACCTCGCGCTCGCGCTTGCCCGTAAGGATCGTCGGGCCGAGGCCGTCAATGCACTCAAGGAAGCCGCGCCGCTACCCGACACCCGCCAAGCCGAGGCCGACCTCCTCTGCGGCCTCATTCTTGGCTACGATTCCACCGAGGGCCGACGCTTCTTACAACTCGCGGCGAAGAACCCGGCAAACCCTTCCGTCCGTCTCACCGCCCTACGGGCGCTCGTGGCCGCCGCCGCGGATGCCAAACCCAGCGACGCGATGGCGATTGCGAATGAGGTCTACGACTTCCTGATGAAACGGCCCGAAGGCCAATTGAGTTTTGAATGCCCCCGTGACCCCGCTGTCCTCGACGCGATTCACCTGGCGCGGGCCCAACTCATGCTGGTCGCCGGCAATCGCGAGAAGGCCCGCCAGGCGGCCTCCGACTTACTTAAAGACGTGCCCGGCAGTCCCCTCGCCCGCGAGGCCACGCGTACCTTGGCGCTTACGGCGTGGGGCGATGGCTCCTATCGCTTAGCTTCGTCCTTCCTTAACACGCTCGCGGAAGGGAAGTCTGGCATTCCCCGCGATGTCTTACGCACCGTCTCTGCGGACTGTCTTTTCTTAGCCGCTGACTATGCGCTCGCCGAAAAGGCCTACGCCACCATCCAGAACGAGACCGAAGGTGCAGACCTCGCGACCTCCGCCTTCCATCAGCGAGTGCTTTCCGTTCTCGCCACCGCCGGTGACGCCAAGCTCTGGAATCAGACGGCTGAAATCATCGAAGCCACGCAACGTAACCCCAAGGTCCCCAAGGATCGCCTCTGGATTGCGGTCTGGCTGCTGGTCGAAGACGCACGCAAAGCCAACCAAAGCGAAGAAGCTGCGCGCCTGCTCCAGCGTCTGAACCCGTTAATCGCGCGCACCAATACCGACTTCGCCCTCCGCTTTGACTGGCAGCGGGCGTTGATCGCCTTGGCCAATCGTGACCCCAGCACGGCCGCCCGACTGGCCGAGGACATTGCCCGTCGGCTCGATGACCTCCCAGCGGACGCCTCCACCGACCTTAAGGTCAACGCGCCCAAACTCCGCGGCCACGTGGCCTTACTCAAGGCTCGTACGGCCTTAGGTGCCGAACCGGTTAAAGGCCTCGCCGACCTGGAAGCGTTACGTAAAAAATACGGCAAGGTCCCAGCCACGGCTTCTTCGTACCTCGTCGAAGGCCGCCACCTAGCTGCGCTTGGACGCCATGCCGAAGCCCAAGCACGCTTCCTGTCACTATTTAAAGATTTTACGGGGGATGCTACGCTGTCTGAATTCGCCGAACTTGGACTCTACGAAGCCGCGGAAGAAGCTGCCCGCCAGGCTCCGGTCGATGGCGAGGAAAAGCTGAAAGAAGCCGTCGAGTTACTGGAGAAATTCATGGAGACCTACCCACAGAGCCCACTGCTCTTCCGGGTGGCCCTTCGCCGTGCTGAGCTCCTTCGCTCGCTGGGTAACTTTGATGGCGCCTTACTCGTCCTTAATCGCCTGATCCGCGAAAAGCCTGACCACCCCTACCGTGCCCAAGCCGAAATGGCGCGAGCGGATTCCTTGCTCGGCCTCGCGGAGTTCCGCCGCAACAAGGGCGAGCTTGACCGCCAAAGGGTGGCCATCGCCGCGGCGGCCTACGAAAACGTCGCCATCGCTTGGGCCCGCGACCCGGATACACTGGCCGAGGCCCGCTACAAGCTTGCCCTCGCCCTACTTGAACGCGCCAAGGCAGAATCGAAGAGCGACGCCCCCGGCACCCGCCTCGAAGCCAAGACCGTACTCGTCCGTGCCCTCGCTTCCCTACGCCAGAACGGGGCGACCGATGAGACCAGCTTTGGTCCGTCGGGACGCAACTGGATCGCCAGTTCCATCCTCCTACTCGGCAGTATCCACGAGGAGGAAGGCGATAAGACTGAGGCCATCGCCGTCTATCGACTCATTCCAGAATTAAACCGCGGCCTAGCCCCCGGCGAAAGCCGCCTGCCCGGACAAGGCGCCGCCGAAAGCAAACTTGCGAGCCTCCGCGCGAGCGGCAATAACCAGAAACCAAGATGAACGCCCCCTTCTCCTTCCCTGCCGACGCTGGGCCCTTCGTCTGGATTCTGCTGGCCCTCGCCTTCCTCGCGCTCGTCTTCGTCGTGGAGCGTGCCATGTTCCTGCACCGTGGCTTGGTGCTGTCCTCCGACTTCATTGAAGGCGTCCGCAACAACCTGCGCGCCGGCCGGCCGCTCGAAGCGCTCGCCGCCTGTGAAGAGTCACCCGGACCAGTCCCGCGCGTCGTGAAAGCCGCCCTCCTGCGCTCGGAAGGCAATGAAGCCGCCATGCGCGCTGCCGCCACGGAAGCCGCCTTGCTCGAATTGCCGGTCCTCGAACGTCGCCTCGGCACCATCTCCGCCATCGGTCGAGTCGCCCCGTTGATCGGCCTCGCCGCTGCCATCTTCTCCGGCTTCCACCTGACCACCGCCCTGTCCGACGGGAGTGTCTACGCCTCGGCCCAAGGCCTCTTCCCCGACATCCTCGCGGCCCTCGCCAACGCCGGGTTCTCGCTCGTCATCGCTGCCGGTTGTTCACTGGCCCACCACTTCCTCGTCGGCCGCGTCCGCTCCATTGTCACCGAGATGGAAATTGCCGCGCACTCGGTCATTACCTTCGTCCAGCACGAACTCCCCGAGGAGAAGAACCGTAAGGCCTAAACAGATGCGGACTCCCCTTGGCATCCTCGAGAAAGTCCGGCCCGTCGAACGCGGGGTCGATTTCCTGCCGTTGGCCTTGGCGCTCATGTGTGCGGCCTTGGTCGCCGTGCTTGCCTCGAACTTTGTCTACGCCCCGGGGATGTATGTCGGCTTTGACGAACGCCTTGCCGCCTCAAACCGCAAACTGACGACCCCGACGACCAACGTCGGCGATATGGCCCGCACAGCTACCACGGTTACTTTGCTCTCCGCTCGCGGCACCGGGGTCTTCGTTGTGGCCGGCCGCGTGGTCGACCTCAAAGGGCTCCGTGCTGAGCTCCAAACCTTGGCGAAGAATAAGGCCGCCCTCGGCCGTCCTGTCCTCGTCAAAGCCGACGGTGGCCTGACGATGCAAAGCTTCCTGACGGTCTGTGAACTGGTGCGTTCAGCCGGGTTCCCTGGGGTACTTATCGCCGCCGACGAGCGTTGATTCGCGGTTGCCAGCGGACCGCAGAATAGGCCAATCTGCCGCTTCCGTGTCCGACCCCGCCACTCCAGCTCACTCCACCGATGTACCTCGCCATGTGGGGATTATCATGGATGGAAACGGTCGCTGGGCGGCCGCCCGCGGGCTCCCTCGTCTGGAAGGCCATCGCCGAGGAGCGGAGCGTATCTTCGACATCGTCGACCACTGCATCGACTCAGGCATCGGGACACTGACGATTTTTGCCTTCTCAGCGGAAAACTGGAAGCGTCCCTTAGATGAGGTCAATGGCCTTTTCAAATTAGGTGAATGGATTCTGCGGGCTAACCTCTCGCGACTCTCGCGGCGGCAAGTTCGCCTCAAGGTCATCGGCGACCTCTCTGCGATGCCCGACTTCGTGCGCGTACCGCTCGAAGAAGCCATCGCCGCCAGCGCGAACCACCAAGCCTTTACCCTCGTCGTTGCGCTGAACTACGGCGCCCGTCAAGAAGTCACCCGCGCCGTCCAACAGATCGCCCAAGAAGTCGCCGCCGGTACCTTGGCCCCGAACGCTATCGATTGGGCGGCCTTAGAGTCCCGCCTCCAAACCGCCGGCACGCCTGATCCCGATTTAATCATCCGGACCTCCGGCGAATGTCGCCTCAGTAACTTTCTTCTGCTGCAGTCGGCTTATGCGGAGATTGTGTTTGCGCCCGTGCATTGGCCTGAGTTCACCAAGGAGCAGTTCCAGCTGGCCCTCGATGAGTTCGCCAAGCGGGAACGCCGCTACGGCCAAACCCCCGAACAACTCCAAGCCAAGCCCACCGCATGAAGCAACGCGCCCTCAGCACCATTGGACTCTGGCTCGTCGTGGGCCTGATGCTGGCGGGGTTTAATGCGTTCGGCCAGGTTAAGCTGGGCGGCTTTCTACTGATTGCGCTCCTGGGCCTCGGCGCTCAATACGAAGTCTACGCGATCCTCCGCCAAACGGGTGCGACTCCACGCTCCGCCAGCGGGTTGACGGCCGGTGCGCTGTTCCTCACCGCACTGTTTATGGGCTGGGTCACCTTACCACCGGCCGTGCCTTGGGTTGCGCTCGCTTGGGTCGCCGTCCTGCTGTCGCTGCTGGCGCGTCCTTTACAAAACCACGAGTGGGTTCTCCGCCTTTCGACCCTCTTCGGCGTGCTGTATGTCCCCTTTCTCCTCGGCTTCCTCGTCATTCTCGCCAGCGAACCGCAAGGGCTCTGGGCTGCGCTCTGGGTCGTGGTCGCGACGAAGTTCACGGACGTCGGCGGGCTCCTCATCGGCGTGCCGTTCGGCAAGCATAAGATCGCCCCGAACGTCAGCCCGGCCAAGAGCGTCGAAGGCTGCGTCGGCGGCATCCTGCTCTCCGCGGGCGTCAGCGCCTTGGTCGCTTGGGCCTATCACTACGCTGATCCTATCAAGTTCAAGGACTTCCTAACGCCTGCCCAAGCGGCTCTGTACGCCCTGCCCATCGCGGCGTTGAGCATCCCCTCCGACCTCGTCGAATCCTACCTCAAGCGCCGCGGCGGCGTGAAGGATTCGGGCAGCACGATCCCCGGCATCGGTGGAGCCCTCGACTTGGTCGACTCGCTCCTCTTAGTGGCACCAGTGGCTTACCTGTTACTGAAGGTTGCCTGACCATGACCGCGCCCGCTCCCTTGCACGTCCTGACGGGTCCGACCGCGGTCGGCAAGACCGAGGCGGCATTGACATGGGCGGAACAGCATAACGCCGAAATCTTATCCTGCGATTCGGTCTGCGTGTACCGCGGGATGGATATCGGCTCGGCCAAACCCACCGCCGCCCAACAAGCTCGTGTTCGCCACCACGGCATTGACTTAGTTGAACCCAGCGAGCGCTACTCCGTCACGCAGTACGTCGACTACGCTCAAGCCGTCATCGCCGACGCCACCGCCCGCGGAAAGAAAATCCTCATCACGGGTGGCAGTGGCTTCTACCTCGCCGCGTTCTTCGGGCCCGTGACGGATAGCCTACCGATCGGCGATGCGGTCATCAACGAAGTCCGGGCCCTGCAGCAACAAGGGCCCGCTACGGTACTCGCGCGCCTCACGGAGCTGGAAGGCTCCGCCCTGCCCGCTTGGCTGGACCAACAAAACCCGATTCGCGTCGCCAAGGCCTTGGAGCGTCGGCTCGCGTCCGGCCGGACCTTAGACGAACTCCGCGACGATTTTCTCCTACGACCGGGCCCGTTCGCCGCACACACCGTCACGAGTGAACTCCTGGAGCGGCCCGATGAGGAACTCCGCCAACGCATTGCCCAACGGACGGGCGAGATGCTCCGTGACGGCCTGATCGCGGAGGCGGAATACCTCTTAGCGCTCAAACTGGACCCCGAACTAGCCTCAGCTCGTGCCGTGGGCTACCGTGCCACCATGGACTGGCTTCAAGGCGGCAAAGCCGTGGCCTTGGACGGTCTAGCCGAACGGATCAACCTAGACACCTGGGCCCTCGTTCGAAAGCAGCGGAAGTGGTTCCGGCGGCTGGGGCTGGTCACCGGCTCCAACGGTCCTGCATAACTCTATAAAAACAGCACTTTACGTGCTTTAGAGGCTGGAAATGGCCGTGAAGTAACAAAACGACCGAAAACGGCATTTTTCGCCCTCCGTCCTTGCTCTAGGCTAGAAATCACTCAGATTTAGGGCTCTTAACCCTCCCCGACACCCATGCCCCTCAAAATCGGCCAGCCTCTCCCTGAAATCTCCCTCAAGCAGAAGACCGATGCAGGTCTCGCTGACGTCAGCCTCCGCCGCAACGTCGGCAAGGGCAAGACCGTCATCCTCTTCGTTCCCCTCGCCTTTACGGGCGTGTGCACCGACGAGCTCTGCAAGGTCACCGGCCTCCTCGAAGAGTACAAGAAGCTCGGCGCTGACGTCATCGCCATCTCGGTCGATTCCCCCTTCGCCCAGGAAGCTTGGGCTAAGCAGGCCGGCATCACCCTGACCCTCGTTTCCGACTTCAACCGCGTGGCCGTCAAGGCCTTCAAGGTCAAGGACACCAAGGTCATCCCTGAAAAGACCGGCCTCCTCAACGTCGCCAAGCGCTCCGTCTTCGTGGCGGACAAGGCTGGTAACGTCATCCACTCCGAAGTGAAGCGCGACCCCTCCTCGATGCCGAACTTCGCCAAGATCAAGAAGGCCGTCGAGCAGGCCTAAAAACCCTGCTGATAGGTCGCTTTTGAAGGCGGTCGGGCTTGCCCCGACCGCCTTCTTTGCTTTTGGCTATCCCTTCGCAGGGACTTCCCTGCCCACTCCCTTTCACCAAAAACTCCCTTATGGCACAAAAAGACCCGTTCAACGCCCTCCGCCCGTTCACCGCTGGCGGCCAAACCGGCTCCCTCTACTCCCTGCCCGCCCTCGAACAGGCTGGCCTCGGCAAGATCTCGCGCCTGCCGGTCTCCATCCGTCTCGTGCTCGAGTCGGTGCTCCGTAACTGCGACGGCGTCGCGGTGACCGAGAACGACGTCAAGGCACTCGCACATTGGAACGCCGCGAAGCCGGTCGACACGGAAATCCCGTTCGTCGTCGCGCGCATTGTGCTCCAGGACTTCACGGGCGTGCCTCTCCTCGTCGACCTCGCCGCCATGCGCGAAGCGGTCGCCCGCCTCGGCAAGGATAGTTCGGTAATTGAGCCGCTCGTCCCCGTCGACCTCGTCGTCGACCACTCGGTACAAGTCGACCGCGCCGGTTCCGCCTCCTCATTCCTCGAAAACCTGCGCCAAGAATTCGGCCGCAACACCGAGCGCTACGAATTCCTCAAGTGGGGCATGCAGGCCTTCAAGACATTCGGCGTCGTCCCGCCCGCCATCGGCATCGTCCACCAGGTCAACCTGGAATTCCTCGCGAAGCTCGTCTTCCAGAAGGACGGCGTCTTCTACCCCGACACCCTCGTCGGCACCGACTCCCACACCACGATGATCAACGGCATCGGCGTCGTGGGTTGGGGCGTGGGCGGCATCGAAGCCGAAGCCGGCATGCTCGGTCAGCCCGTCTATTTCCAGACCCCTGAGGTCATCGGCGTCGAGCTCACGGGCCGTCTCCGTGAAGGCGTCACCGCGACGGACCTCACCCTCCGCCTCACGGAAATTCTCCGTAAGGCCAAGGTCGTCGGTAAGTTCGTTGAGTTCTACGGTGAAGGCACCGAAGCCCTCTCGCTCGCTGACCGTGCGACCATCGCCAACATGGCCCCGGAATACGGCGCCACCATGGGCTTCTTCCCGGTCGACGACAAGTCGCTCGAATACCTCCGCCAGACCGGCCGCGACGAAAAGCATGTCGAGCTCGTCCGCGAATACTACAAGGCCCAGGGCCTCTTCGGCATCCCGAAGGCCGGCAGCATCGACTACACGCAGAACCTCGCCCTCGACATCGGTACCGTCGTTCCTTGCGTCTCCGGCCCCAAGCGCCCGCAGGACCGCATCGACCTCCCGAAGATCAAGGAATCGTTCAATACGCTCTTCACCGCTGCCAAGGACAAGAACGGTTTCGGCAAGGCTGAAGCTGACCGCGGCACCACTGCTCCCGTCGGCGCAACGGGTCGCACCTTGAGCCACGGCTCCGTCGTCATCGCCGCGATCACGTCCTGCACGAACACCTCCAACCCGTCCGTCATGGTCGCCGCTGGCCTCGTCGCCAAGAAGGCCGTCGAGAAGGGCCTGAAGGTGAACGCCAACGTGAAGTGCTCGCTCGCCCCGGGCTCCCGCGTCGTCACCGACTACCTCAACGAGACGAAGCTCACGCCGTACCTCGACCAGCTCGGTTTCAATCTCGTCGGCTACGGTTGCACGACCTGCATCGGCAACTCCGGCCCGCTCGACGCTGACATCGAAGGCGCCATCAAGGCCGGCGACCTCGTCACGGCTTCGGTGCTGTCCGGTAACCGCAACTTCGAAGCCCGTGTCCACGGCGCCGTGAAGGCCAACTTCCTCATGTCGCCTCCACTCGTCGTCGCCTTCGCCCTCGCCGGCCGCGCCGACATCGACCTCGACAACGAAGCGATCGGCACCGGCAGCGACGGCCAGCCCGTCTTCCTGAAGGACCTCTGGCCCACGCAGGCCGAAGTCGCCGAGCACGTCGCCCGCGGCCTCAAGCCTGAGATGTTCAAGTCGAAGTACGCCCCCGACTCCCTCGCCAACGCCACCGCCGAGTGGAAGGGCGTCCAAGGCGGTTCTGGTGCACGCTTCAGCTGGAAAGAATCGTCCACGTACATCCAAGAGCCGCCGTTCTTCAAGGGCTTCTCGATGACGCCGCCCCCGGTGCCTTCCCTCGCGAAGCTCCGCCCGCTGGCCATCCTCGGCGACTCCGTCACGACCGACCACATCTCGCCTGCCGGTTCGTTCGCTGAGTCCACCCCGGCCGGCAAGTTCCTGCTCGCCGCGGGCGTGACGAAGAAGGACTTCAACTCGTATGGCTCGCGTCGCGGCAATGACCGTATCATGACGCGCGGCACCTTCGCCAACACCCAGGTGAAGAACGTGATGGCCGACGGCAAAGAAGGCGGCTTCACCAAGATCCAGCCTGAAGGCAAGATCGAGGCCATCTACGACGCCTGCCAGACCTACGCGCAGCGTGGCGAAGGCATGATCGTCTTCGGCGGCGTCGACTACGGCATGGGCTCGTCCCGTGACTGGGCCGCCAAGGGCACTGCCCTCCTCGGCATCCGCGCCGTGGTCGCTCAGTCCTTCGAGCGTATCCACCGCTCCAACCTCCTCGGCATGGGCGTGCTGCCCCTCGAGTTCGCCGACGGCAAGAACGCCGCTTCGTACCACCTTGATGGCACCGAGACCTTCGACCTCGAAGGCCTCGCCGACCCGATTAAGCCGAAGACCCCGGTGACCCTCGTCATCCGCCGCGCCAACGGTACGGTCGATAAGGCGCCGCTCGTAGCTCGTATCGATACGGCCATTGAAGGCGAATACTACCGTCACGGTGGCATTCTGCCCTACGTCCTCCGTCAGATCCTGAAGTAAGTAGCCGGCTGCAGGCACAACCAAGGGCGACTCCATCAGGGGTCGCCCTTTTTATTTATTAGGAGGTCGCCGAGGCATTAGGTTTGACGGCTTTCTTTAACCAACTCGACTACCTGCATCCCCATGCGCCCGCTCTTCGCCTTTTTCGTCGGACTCTCCCTGCTCGGCCTCGTCGCCTGTAAGCAGCCTGACCCGACTCCCATCCTGCGCCAGCGCTTTGAGCTACTCGCCAAGAACATCTGCAACAACCAGCCCGACGCCTGCGTGGAGCTTGTCGATCCCGTCTATGTTCGCGCCCAAGGCACCGACAAAGTCGTCGGCTCGTTCAAGTTCATGGTCGGCCTCTATAAGCTCATGAACGTTCAGGAGAATAAGGTGCGCATCGACGAAGTCCTCGTCCTCCCGACCGGCAAGACGGCGGAAGTCCGCTACAGCCTCCAGCTTAACGGCGAGTGGAAACCGCAGGATAAGCCCACGAATTGGCGGTTGGTCGACGGGCAGTGGTTCCTGCAGCTCTGAACATCCCTCGCGGGTAGGAATGAAACTTGAGCAGGCCTCGGTTAGGGCTCATAGGTGGACCATGGAAATCGGCGTTATCAACGGACCCAACCTCGACCGACTCGGTAAGCGCGAGCCGGAAGTCTATGGCTATGCCACCTTAGCCGACCTCGAAGCGCAGATTGCCGCGCACGCAGAAAAGGCCGGCGTGAAGACCCGCTTCTTCCAGTCGAACCACGAAGGCAAACTCATCGACACCATTGCCAAGTGGGCGGACGACGGCGTGAAGTTCCTCGTCATCAACCCGGGCGGCCACACGCACGTCAGCGTCGCCCTCCGTGATTGCATCGCCGGCAGCGGCCTCAAGACCGTCGAAGTCCATATTTCGAATATCTATAAGCGCGAAGAATTCCGCCACAAGTCCGTGACCGCCTCCGCCTGCGAAGGCGTCATCACCGGCCTCGGCTTCCCAGGGTACCTCCTCGCCGTGGATTTCCTCATCGCGCAAAATCAGCCCGTGGCCAAAGCCAAGGCCAAGACCGTCGCGAAGAAGAAGGCTAAGTCCAAAGGTAGATAAGATGTTCCGTGCGCTCCGAGTCCTCCTGGCCAGCCTCTTGCTGTCTGGGAGTGCGTTGAGCGCAGCGCCCGTGGAATTAGTCCCGGCGGACTTCACTGGAGCGATTCAGCCACAGGTTGCTATCAGCCCCGATGGCCTTATCCATGTGGTCTTCGGCCAAGGAGCTGCCGTTTTCTATACCCGCTCAACCGACGGCCGATTATTTACGCCGCCGACCAAGGTAGGAACTTTGGAAAAGCTCGCCCTTGGCATGCGCCGCGGCCCAAGAGTCACGGCGACCAACGGCCTAGTTCTGATTACAGCCCTTTCCCATGCGGACGGGAATATCCATGCATGGACCTCGCCTGATGGCGCCCGCTGGCAGGAACAGCCTGCGCTCAATACCGTAGCGCAATCTGCCCGCGAAGGCCTACAGGCGTTGGCGGGAGATGGCCAAGGTCGCGTCGCCTTAACTTGGCTCGACCTACGTAGAGGCCAAATGAGCCTCTGGGGCCGCTTCTCTAAAGATGGCGGACTAACCTGGGCCGACGATTGCCTAATCTACGCTTCGCCTGACGGCCCCATCTGCCAATGCTGTGCCCCAAGCGCCGCCTTCGCTCCCGACGGTCGTATGGGGTTTCTCTGGCGCAACTCGCTCGCAGGCGCCCGTGACCTCTACCTGTGCGAGACCAAAGACGGACTTAAATTTTCGGAACCACGGAAACTTGGCCAAGGCACTTGGATCCTGAACGCCTGCCCGATGGACGGTGGGGCCTTAGCCTACGACCAAGCAGGCGGCAGCCTGCCCGTTTGGAAAAGAATCCGCACCGTCTACTCCAGCGAAAATATCGCCACCGAACGCAAAGTAGCCGACACGGCCGCCCAGCCAGTCGCTGCGTTCCTTGGTAAGACGCCCTTGATCCTTTGGGAGTCCAATGGTGCCTTGATGCTGCAACGCGGAGTAGCGACGCCACAGGTCTATGCTCCGGGCGGACAATACGCCGCTATCGCAAGCCATCGCGACCATGCGGCCGTAGTCTTCGAGGGCCCTAGCCGTGGGCGTAAAACTATTTTCTGTGATATCCTTCGCTAACTTCTCTCCCCCATGCACCGCCTCTTCACCCTTTTGCTGGCTTGGCTGGCCTTAGCCCCCGCCTACGCCGCTCAACCGAACATCGTCGTCATCCTCGTCGATGACATGGGCTGGGCCGACATCGGTTGCTACGGCTCCGAAATCCCCACCCCGAACCTCGATAAGCTCGCCGCCAACGGGCTGCGCTTCACGCAGTTCTACAACACGGGACGCTGCTGTCCAACCCGCGCTTCTCTCCTGACGGGGCTCTACTCACACCAGACGGGTGTCGGACATATGATGGAGAACCGCAATGCCCCCGGCTACCAAGGCCACCTGAACGAACGTTGCGCCACCATCGCAGAAGCACTCAAGCCCGCCGGATATTTCACCGCCATGACGGGCAAATGGCACGTGGGGCAAGAGCAAGGCGTGACCCCGAGCAATCGCGGCTTCGACCGCAGCCTCAATGCCGCCGCGGGGGGCTTCTACCAACCCGGCTCGAATCGGGCGAAACTCTTCCTGAACGGTGAAGCCATCGCCAATGACGACGCGCGCCTGCCCAAGCAGTGGTACACCACGGATCTTTGGACGACCTACGGCCTGAAGTTCATCGATGAAGCCCGTGCCGCCAAGAAGCCCTTCTTCCTTTACCTCGCTCACAACGCCCCACACTTCCCGCTCCAAGCACCCGCCGAAGACATCGCAAAGTTCCGTGGAAAGTACCTCGCTGGCTGGGGCGAGTTACGCAACCAGCGCTACGCTCGCCAACTCGAACTAGGCTTACTTGATCCGAGCTGGAAACTTTCACCCCGCCCCGACGCCATCAAGGCTTGGACAGCCTATACCGCCGAAGAGAAGGACCGCTTTGACCACCTCATGGCGGTCTACGCCGCAGCGGTCGCACACATGGACAAGGCCGTTGGCGACCTCGTGGCCGGTCTCAAAGAACGCGGCGAACTCGACAACACGCTGATTCTCTTTCTCAGCGACAACGGCGGCAACGCCGAGTCGGGCATCGCGGGCCGGACCGAAGGGGACCCGACCAAGGCGAACTCCGAGTGGTATTGCGGCGAGAGCTGGGCGTTCCTGCAAAATACGCCCTTCCGTCGCTACAAGCACTTCAACCACGAAGGCGGTATCGCTACCCCGCTGATCGCTCACTGGCCCAACGGTATCAAGGCCCGCAACGAACTCCGCACGCAACCCGGCCACCTCATTGATATCCTGCCGACCTGCTTGGATGTCGCCGGCACAACCCCTCTCAAGGAACGCAACGGCGTAGCGGTCCTACCACCGGAAGGCCGCAGCCTACTCCCTGCGTTCGCCAACCAATCCATCCAACGCGAAGCCCTGTACTGGGAACATGAAGGCAATGCCGCTGTACGTGTCGGCGATTTCAAACTCGTGCGCGTAGGCCGGATTGCGGCCTGGGAACTCTACGACCTCCGTAAGGATCGGACCGAACTCCTGAACCTCGCCGAAGCACAGCCTGAAAAGGTCAAGGAACTAGCCGCCCTCTGGGAAGCCTGGGCCATCCGCGCACAAGTAAAGCCCTACCCCGCTACCGCTGGCCAGAAAGCCAAGGCGAAGTAACCATCAGCCAAGCGACGCCACCCCATCTTAACTCACGCTTAAGGTTAGGCTTGGTATACTAGTTCTCATCCAATGAGCACCGAGCACATGCCCGAACGGTCTGCCAAGCCGAACCCCTTCTTCCTGCAGGCCGCGAAGCTCCCGCCCGTCGACCGACGCCACTTCCTCGGGCTGCTGGCCCTGACCTGCGGCTGGACGATGGTGAGCGCCGCGGAAGGTGACAAGAAAGGCAAAGGGGGCGGCGGCAAGGGTGGTGGTGGCGACGACCAGAGCAAGGCGCGCGGCCCTTCCTTCCAAGGCGAGTACGTCCTGCCTGAGTCGCTCGCGGAATACTCGCGGCTTTCGCTCATCCTAGGACGCGCTTCGGACAAGAGCGTGACCGCCAGCTTCGTGGCGAGCGAGGCCATGGAAGGATTCCTCGAGCTCGGCGTCGCTCCCGGCAAGTACACGCGCAAGGTCGGTCCCCTCGCCTTCCCTAAGGGCGAACCCATCGAAGTGGTCATCGACCAACTCGCGCCGAACACCGAATACCACTATCGCCTGCAGTCGCGCAAAGCCGGCGGGGGCGCCTTCTCGGCTCGGCCCGAATGCCGGTTCGCCACGCAACGCGCGCCTGGGTCGTCTTTTGTCTTCACGATCCAAGGCGACTCGCATCCCGAACGGCCGCAAAGCAGCCACCCGGACCTCTATGCCCGCACGTTGCAGGCAGCCGCCACCGAGCGCCCGGACTTCCACATCTGCATCGGCGACGACTTCAGCGTGGATAAGGTGCGCACCGTCGCGCCCGCCGCCTTGGCTCAGCCCTATCTCCTCCAGCGGCCGTTCCTCGGGCTCATCGGCCAACAGGCCGGCGTCTTCCTCATGAACGGCAACCACGAGCAGGGCTCGCTGTTCAACTACCAGCAGACGGACGAACGTCACGACGTCGCGGTCGGCGTCCAGCAGGCACGTAACCGCCTCTTCCCGACCGTCGGACCCGACGGGTTCTACACGGGTTGTCAGGAGAACCTGAAAGGTATCGGCCCGCTCAAGAGCTACTGCGCCTGGACCTGGGGCGACGCGCTGATCGTCATCCTCGACAACTACTGGCATTCGCCCGCCTTGGTCGATAGCGGCTTCGGCGAGAAGGCCAAGGCCACCAAGGGCGACGAGAAGAAGAACCGCGATTGGTGGGGCATCACGATCGGCGACGCCCAATACCAATGGTTCAAGCGCACGCTCGAGGCCAGCAAGGCGAAGTACAAGTTCGTCTTCGCCCACCACGTGCTCGGCTCCGGGCGCGGCGGCGTGGACGAAGCCGACCTCTACGAATGGGGCGGCCAAGGCAAGCGCGGCGAAGGCACCTTCAAGGAGAAGCGGCCCGGCTGGGAACTGCCGATCCACCAGCTCATGGTGAAGCATAAGGTCAACGTGTTCTTCCAAGGCCACGACCACCTCTACTGCAAGCAGGAGAAGGACGGCATCGTCTACCAAGAGGTCCCCATGCCTTCCGACCACGGCTACGTCGCCTACAACGAGGACCGCTATCAGTCCGGCACCAAGCTGCCGAGTTCCGGCTACCTGCGCGTGAGCGTCTCGCCGCAACAGACCAAGGTCGAATACGTACGCTGCTTCCTGCCCAAGGACGAGACCAAGGAAACCCGCCACGGCATGGTGGCGCACGCCTATGAGGTGAAACCACGCACCGCCTGACCATGCGCCGCTGCTTCACCCTCGCCCTGCTGTGCGGTGCCGCCCTCGCCGCCGCCCGACAGCCGAACGTCGTCCTCATCCTGATCGACGACATGGGCTGGCGCGACCCCGGCTTCGTCGGCAACCGCTACATCGACACGCCGAACATCGATAAGCTCGCCCGTTCCGGTGCGATCTTCTCGCAGTGCTACGCGAGCGCGCCCAACTGCGCGCCGACGCGCGCCTGCCTGCTGACGGGACAATACCCCTCGCGGCACGGCGTCTACACGGTGGTCGACGAACGCTACGCACCCGGCCAACCCCACATGAAGGTGCTGTCGACGCGCGGCAACGACGAGCTCCCGGCCGGCACCAAGACCGTCGCCGACGCCCTGCGCGGTCAAGGCTATGCGACGGCCCTGGTCGGCATGTGGAACCTTGGACGCGGACGCAATGGCTCGACCGGTAGCCCAACCGGCCGAGGCTTCGATGTCTACGTCCGGCCCGACGACGTGGGCTTCGCCAAGGACGCCTACATGGACGGCAAGGGACGCTACCTTTCGGACGCCCTCTGCGACGAGGCGTTGACGTGGATGGACAAAAATAAATCGAAGCCGTTCTTCCTCTACTACGCCGAACACTCGGTGCACGAACCTTTCGACCCGAAGCCCGCCCTCCTCGCCAAATATAAAGCCAAGACGCCGACCGGAGCCGACAAAGGCATCACTCCAGAATACGCCGCGACCGTCGAAGCCCTCGACGCCAGCATCGGCCGCATCCTGGCCAAGCTGGAAGCATTGAGCCTGACCAAGGACACGCTGGTGATCTTCACCTCGGACAACGGCGGGTTGCCTTACGTCGTCGGCTCCCTCCGCGGCAGCAAAGGCTTGCTCTACGAAGGCGGCTTGCGCGTCCCCGGCGCCATCAGCTGGCCAGGCGTCATCCCCGCGGGCAAGACCTTCGACGAGCCTATCGCCAGCATCGACTTCATGCCGACGATCCTCGAAGCCGTCGGCGCGCCCCTCCCCAAAGACCAACCGACCGATGGACTCAGCCTCATGAAGCAGCTGCGTACAGGGACGCCGCTCGGCCGTTCGTCCCTTTACTGGCACTTCCCCTGCTACATCGGCAAAGGTGAACCGATGAGCCTCCTGCGCTCCGGCGACTACAAACTGATCCAGAAGTTCGCCGGCCCGACCTTCGAGCTCTACGACGTCCGCAAGGACCCGGAGGAAAGCAAGGACCTCGCCAAGCAAGAGCCGGGCAAGCTCGAAGAACTCAAGAAACAGTTGCTGGCCTGGCAGAAGGACACCGGAGCCTTCCTCGCCAACGAACCCAACCCCGCCTACGACCCCAATGCCCGCGAACCGCGTGGCGGCAAGGGCGGCAAGGGGCAAGGCGGCGGCAAAGGCGGCAAGAACGGAAAGTAAGGCCCAGCCTAGGCGTCAGGAAAACCGCAGGAGGCTGACCTCCGCGCGGACCGGCTTTCCGGTAACCAGATAGTCGGCCATTTCCTCAGCCAAAATCGGCGCCCAGACGGTGCCACGAGGGCCTAACCCGTTGAAGAGGTGCATGCACGGCTCCGTCGGGTGCGTCCCGAGGAACGGCAGGTTGTCCGACGTGCAGGGACGAACCCCAGCCACATGGGCGGTGACTTCGACGGAGACCTCCTGGCCAAAGTAGCCTCGGAAGCGCCGGATGAGTTTTTCCTTCTGCACCTCGGTCGGCTGCTCGTTCAAATCATCCCACGCCCAGTTCGTACCGGTCCGCCAGAGGCCTTCGCCCAGCGGCAGAGCCCAACCCTCACGATTGAGGATAAAAGGCTTCTGCGGGGCATCCGAACGCAGGGAAAGGGCCTCCCCTTTGGCGGGCTGCCAGGGGAGATAGGCAAATGGGCCGCGTTGGGCGGATTGATAGCCATCGCAGTAGACGACCCCACGGGCTTGGACTGTGCGCCAAGTCACGCCTTCTGGTCCTGGCTGTACCTCCGCGGGATCGAAGGCCTCGGTAAAAAGAACCCCTGTAGCCTCCAAGCGTGCCCGTTCGTCCGCCAAGAGCCGCTTCAGGTCGACCCAGGCCCCGCGCATGAGTACGCCGCCTAGGGAATCTGTCAGCCCAGCGTCGATTTCACCTTGGCCTTGCGTCACTCGCTCGATGAAGGGCGTATAGGCCGGCATCGCCGCACGCTTCTGCCCCTTCTCCTTCTGCTCTTCATCGGCAAACATCCGATAGACGGAGGTCGGTCGAAAGACACCGAGCTCGGTCAGGCGGCGCTCGGCAAAAGCGAAAAGCTCAGGATACGAAGGCGTCAGGGTGAAGCGACGTCCGGTGAGCGGCGTCATCAGCCCGGCCGCAACCTGCGACGCGGAGGACTTCCAGCCATCGTCAACGACCGCGATCTTTTGACCACGGGTGCGCAAGGCCTGAGCGAGCAACGTGCCCGCCAAGCCTTGACCCACGATTAAAAAATCGACCTGCATCCCCCGAAGGAGACGCAGGTCGCGGAAAGGTCAAACTCCCAGCAGAATTCTACTTAGAAACCGACGGAATTCTTCGAGCCCGCCTTCGTCACGGTCTCTTCCTTGGCCCAGACGGCGAGGCTAGTGCGGACGTCGACCAGCGTGAGTTGGAAGATATACGAGGCCTGGCGAATGCTGCCGGCGTTGGCGCGATCTTCGAGAATTTTACCCTTGAGCACAAACTCAGCGACAGGGACCTTAGAGCCAGGCGTGGCGGCGCGAGCGGCATTCGCAACGGGATCGGACTCCAGTAACTGCACGCGGCCGGCGTTAACCAGCGGCATGGTGATCTTGGAGAGCAGCAGGCTGGTATCGAAATTTGAGGTCGTGTCATTGGTAATCGAACCAAACTGGAGCACGGGCGGATTTTTGCGGTCAAAGGCCTTGGACTGCACCATCGACTGCATCATGGCGGAGCCCGCATTGGCAAAGTCCTGAATGTTCACCTTGTCGAGGCTGACGACGAGGTCGCGGCCATTCGGATCCTTATAGGACGCGGGCGTGCCGCAACCGACGATGAGTAGCGCAGAAGCGAGGAGGATAGACTTGTTCATGGGGAGAAAAGAAAGTTTTAGCGGGAAACGAGACGGAGGCGGCACTCAGCCGAATCCGCTTTAATGGCGGTGGCCGTGACGGTCTTGATGGCACCAGGCTCGAGGAGCGTTGGTACCCAGTTGTCCTGACGCTCGGTCACTTGGCCATTGGCGGACAGCCACTCGAAGCTGACGTTGATGTTCTGGCCAAGGAAGGCACCGTTGCGAAAATCAAACTGGACGACCGCGAAGCCACCCGGAGTCTTGGACTTACGAGCAGCGAGTAACTCGATCTTATTACCGATGCGGTTGTCGTTGATCTGGGTGACGAAGGTGCCATCTGGCTTCGTGGTCACGAAGTTGATGGCGTCGGGAGGAGTCAGACCTCGCTCCACCCTGTCGGCGGTATTGATGACGGAGGTGCAACCAACGAACAAGGCGGCGGTGAAAAAGAGGGCGGTAGCTTTCATGGGACGAGGATGGTGCAACGGGTTTGGAGGGGGTTATTTTCGCCCGAGGACTTCAGGGTGACAAGCAGAACCCTGCCCGCTGGTAGGACCAGAGAAGCCTCGGGGTGACCCGGAACCGTGAGTTTTCCACCCGCGGGGACTTCCAACCTCGCCAAGGCAAAGCGCGCAGGCAGGCCAGTCCAGTTGCGAACGTCGGCTTTGGTCGTGCCTACGGTATAGGCGGCGGTGCCCACCTGGGTCAGGACACGCAGGAGATTACCCCCCGAATCGTTATTCCGGCGGGCTTTTTCCGCTGCGGCTTGGTTAAGCGCATAGGAAGCCGCTGCCTTGAGGGCCGCCGACGTAAAGGCCCGCGTTTTTACCACCGGCAAAGCCGCGGCAAAATGCTTGGCGACCAAGGCGTCGGGGCGCGAGGCTGGCGACACGACCTGGTCCTTCCCTTCTAATTGCAGACGAAGATTATAATCACTCCACGACGGCCGCAAGGCGGGCAAGGCGATGGAAACGTAGGGTAAATTAGTGGAAGAAACGAAGACCGGAATATCGACGCGTTGCTCATACCACTCCGGCGCGAGGCCTGTCTCCATGACTACGTAGACGACCCGCGGCACCGCCGAAGCCCCTTCACATTCCTTCAGGTCAGCCGCAAACGCCGCGCACTGCGGATTCAACTGGGTGGCCGCAAGAAGTTCCTTACGGGCCTTCTCACGATCGGAGGCATCGACGCCCAAGCGCAGGAAGAACATTCCTTGCAGCCAGTGACTGAAGGCATCGTCGTATTTCCCGTCTTTACCAATCTGAGCCAAATTGTCCTCCACGACTCCCAAGGTCGCACGGGTACGCTCGTCCTGCGAGGCGCGCTCAACGTCGTACTTGGCATCGACTTTGCCCTTCGCCGTCGGGCGAACGTAGAGGGCACCATTGCCAAAGGTTTCCTGCACGAAACGCAAGCGGGCCATGGCTACGCGGGCCGCCGCACCCTGCCCTAACTCGAGGCGATTTAAGGCCTGGTAGGTCGATGCATACAGGCGGTCCTGGGGCTTAGCCCGATACGCCGCGGAATACTCGTTGGTGAAGGCCGATAGCGTCTCGCCACTGACCGAAAAATCTGGACGCTCTTCTTCTGCGCGCAGCATGAGTTCCACCTCTTCGAGGACCTTGGCGCTGTCGGCCAACTTACCCCGAGCACGTAAGGCTGAGGCGGCTTCCAACTTCCAGATTAAGGCATCCTGGGACGAACTCTCCGCCTGAGCTAAAGCGACCGTTGCGGCCATCTCGTAATCACCACCGAGATTCGCCTGGCGTACCCCTTGAGCCCGCTGGACATACGTCGAGCAGCCGGCGAGCAAGGCCCCTAAAAGGATGGATAAAACGAACCGCACGCAGGGTGAATTCTAGATCGAGTAATGGCGCTGTAAAGGCAAGTCGACCTCAGCTGCCCAATCCCAACCAGCGGGAGCCTAAGAAAAGCCAGAGGGGCGTGACGATCGGACAGAGGACCATGGTGATGACCGCATAACGGAGGGCGACTTGAACATCCCCCTGGTACATCTCGACAATCAGGAAGCTAAAGATGCCAGCGGGCATGGCGGCTTGGACCATCATGACTTTGCGCAAGGCGGGGTCGGCGATAAAGCAGGAGGCCACCGTCAATAAGAGCACCGGAATAATCAGGCAGCGGACGAGGATAATCCCGAAGCTCACCCGTGGCTCGGCAAAGAAGCGAAAGCCCTTGAGGACTTCGTGCAGGAAAATGCCGGTCAGAATGGTGCCCACCGGAATCGCACACTCGCCAACGGCATGGCAAAACTGGGCCGCAAACTTAGCGGGGGCGGTTTCACCGACGCCGGCGAAGTTCACGATTAAGGCCGCCACCAGCGCAAGCGGAATAGGCTGGGCGAGGTTCTTAAAGCCCTTGAGCCCAGAACCACCGGACAGGAAGGCGACACCGAAGGTCCAGACCGCCGCTTCGACGCCGACATTATGCACCATCAGGACCCCGACGACATCACGGTCGAACAAGGCCGCCGTCACCGGAATGCCCAAGTAGCCGAAATTATTAATGCCGGACGAGTAGCTGAACGTGCGCCGCGTATTGCCTTCTGGAAAACGCAGCAGCAGCGCCACCAAGCGTCCGACCAAGATACCCCCAACAATCATGCCGAAACCCACGCCTATGTAGAGGAGCGTCGTCCCACCTGAATTGATTAGGCGATTACCGCAGACCCGGTCGAAGATCATCGCCGGGAAAAAGACCCAAATCACTAAACGCATCAACGGCTGGCGTGCCTCCGGCCCGACCCAACCGCGGTGAGCCATAAACCAACCCAGGGCAATCAGCAGCGTTAGCTGGAAAATAGCCTGAGCGAGGCCGGCGGTGAAAATGTTCATGGACGACCCCGCACCCTCCCACATCGCAAGGAAACCTGAAAGGGAATTCTCTCTGCCGCTCCATCCCCTATCCCCCATCCCCTATCCCTCTTCGGCCATCCTCTAGCCCCTATCCCCCATTGCCTCCCCACCCCTTGACTTCTCGGCAGTTACGGCAATACTCATTGCAGTTCCTTCTCAGTCGGCCCGACAGGCGACTATCAACCTTTCGGGGGTGTTCCGGATTCGATTCCCATCAAGATATCATGACGGCATGCAGAGGACGTCAGCTCCCTCTTAAATCCAGCTGGCAGCATATAACTGCTAAAAACACCATCACGTTCGAAAGCGACAACGCTTTCGCACTCGCTGCCTAAATACAGCGACGAGTCCCAGGACGCGCCTGCATTCCTGGATCAGCTCGGTTAACGTGGGCGATCCCCTCCTCTAGTTTCTATCTCCGGGGTAAGTGAGAATGAAGATAGGCCGCACGGGTGCGCATTCCCAAACGCGGTCGAGATCAACAATGACGCTAAGCATGTAGAAGATGTGACGTAAGGATAGGAAGACGCGGGTTCGACTCCCGCCACCTCCACCATTTAGCGAACTAAGTCCACAGCCTACGACCAACCAGTCGTGGGCTCGTCGCGTTAAGCCTATTTCGTCGGCCGCACCAACACGAGGTCTGAACAGCGGTCCGCCGCAATCCACCGCACGGTCCCCGGCTGCTTACAAACATAGAAGTTATCGATGACGCCCACGAAGGGCTGCCCCGCGACCTCCGCGTAGCCAACCGCGACGACGGCATGCCCCCAGCTGAGTTCGGGTTTCCGCGGCACTAAGACATTACACAGCAAGAGCGCTGGCCGACCTGCGGAGATTTCGGTCCGCAGCACTGGTTCGCTATAACGAACCAACGCAATGTCGACGGGGATACGATACTGGGCGGCATCGGCCCGTAGGCCAGCGACCAAGGCATCCGGAAACGCACCTGCTAACGCCATCTTGCCGTCCGTGTAACCTTCCGCATCCGCCATGACCATCATCGGCAAGCGGTCACGTAGCCGGCGGACCAAGCCTTCATGACTGTCGTCAGCCTGCCAATCAAACGTCCCGCGGTTGGACCAGAATGCCATGAGACTACCGCCCGACGTCGGTACACACCCTGAGGCCACCGGCTTTCCATCCGCTCCCATAATTGCAAATTGCTGAATCGGCGGGACACCAGGCAGAGCCTTAGCGGTCGGGGTTGCGAGCTCCGTCAGGCCCTCTAAAGAGAAATCTAGGATTTCGTGTCGTCCCTTTGCCCGCCAAGCCAAATAACCAGCCTCACCATTATCGGATTGCAACGTTGCCCAATAAAACAGCTCACCCGGCGGCGACCAGCGCGTGGCGATCGGTTGGACCTTTCGCACATCGAGAATTTGGGTCGAGCCCCGCTGTGCACCCAATAGGCCAGCCCGGCGCAACGATTTTAAATGCTCCCGGCCCTGCTCCTCCACCGACGGCTCTGCGCCACAACCGAGCAGTAAGGCCACCAAGAGGCAAAGACTCGCACGTACTAACCCCATCTCACTTCGCGTCCTTCAGCATCACCAGGTTCGCTTCCGCGAACGCTTCGCCCATCAGCGCAAAAGTTTTAGCACAACCCAGATAGTGGTAACCCGCATTCGAGGCGCCTCGTTTCCACTGGCCCGCCTCGGCTTCGGTGACCACTTTGGCTTCATACTCCTTCAGATAATCGCGTTGTTGGGCTTCGGTCATCTTGCCATCGGCATTCGCCGACTTGGCGTTCTTATTCTTCAATTCGTAGGCCATCTGTCGGACCTTATCCCGCTTGGCTTGGATGGCGCCCAAGGCTTCGTCCCAGAAAGGTCCGGTCCGCACTGCGGTCACGTTGCCTTTGAATTCTGGGAGACTCGCCGGAGCGGCCATGGCTTCACGGAAAGCGAGGTTATCTTCGCCGGGATCCTTACCGCCGACGCCCATCACCCCAATGACGAAAGGCATCTTGGGCACACCGAGATCCTTCCGGACGTCGCGAATGAAGGCGGCCATGAAGTCCGAATACTTCGCATAGCGATTAGTCGTAGCTCCCTTAGGCAGACGCGGGTAGAAGTTTGTGTCGACCATATCATTAAAGCCCTGCAGCCAGATAAAGCCGGCGATTTCATAACCCTGCTTCGGGTCGTAAGCCGGGCAGACGCGACCAGGGTTAGCCAAGACTTGGCGCACGTGCGCGAGCATGAGACGGTAGTAATGGCCGGAGTTCGCTAAGGGGTGACGGTCCTTCTCTAGGTCTGTCGGCGTGCGCGGGTACGGGCCAGCCCCTGGCGAAAGAAAATCATAGTTAAGCGACTTACCACCCCACGCGGCCTTGATGAGCAGCACGGGCTCCTGGTAGGCGCGATCCATCGCCAAACCGAAAGTATATTCCGGGCCAATCTTGCCGCCGTCCTTGGCCGGATCCTGCCGCGAGCCATAGCCCGTCGTCAACTTACCGAAGCCTTCGCCATTCTTGTCGCCGCTACCGGTGAAATAGGAAATCCAGACGCCCTCCCCTTCGGCGGACGCCTTGCCATCTGGTCCTTTCATCCGCTTCAGCAAGGGCGCAGTGGCCGGGTCCTCTCCGATATAATCGATGGTCTCAACCTTGGCATGTCCCTCCATGTTGGATTGGCCAACGAGGATGAAGACCTTAGTCGGAGCGGCCGGCAGGCTAAGGGCAGCCAGCAGTAGAAACAGCGAGGGGTAACGCATTCCTCAAGAAAATGTCCCCAGCCCCAGATGGCAAGCCCTGCCCCACGGGAGAGGCCTAGCCCTTTACGTACATCTCAACCTTACAATCATAGCCACCAAGGTCGACTTCCTGACGGTAATCCCGACGCATCGTCTTGTCCGTGGTCTCGAGACGCAGCGGATTGACGAAGATGAGGCGGCCTCCCGGACGGAGGGTCGCCGAGGCGACCCGGAAGAAATCAGCGAACAGGCCATGCAGGTTAGGCACGCGCACTCGCCGACCGAGGGGCGGATTCGAGATAATGAGTGAAAGCTTACCTGAGACCAAGTCCGGCACTTCGGAGTACCCACGGAAGTCTCCCGTTAAGAAGGTGCTCTTCACGCCTTCGAGGCCGGCGGCCTCCCAGTTCTCCTTAGCGATCGCGATGGCTTTTTCATTTAGGTCGGTACCGATGACCTGTTTCACGCCACCCAACAGGGCGGTCTCGATGAGCTCCAAGCCAGAACCGCAGAACGGATCCCAGACGACCTCGTTGGGCTGACGACCAGCCAAGCGCGCCAAGCAGGCAGCCAACGGCGGGTGCGAGGCGGCATTGATGGCGGCCTTGCGATAAGTCAGACGCGGATCCGGCGAAACCTTCGGACGAAGTTCCGCCAACGCAGCCGACGGGGCGAGGAAGACGTCGACGGACCACGGGGCCTCGCGGGCGTCATTCAGGATACGGGGGTTCACCTTAAACGCCTCCGCGGCCACCTTGGCCACGTCGTCGTCATGATTTTCACTACCGGAAAAAGACAGGCGATAGCGCCACGACCCATCCGTCAATGAGTCCATGAGACGCTCGCTCAAAGGAGAGCTGATGAGTTTAGCCAAGCCGGTCACCGCTTCGGGACCTTCTGGATCGCGCACGCGGCCCAAGCCAAAGCCCATCGTGTCGAAACAACGCAACTGATAGAGGTCGCGGAGACTGAAAGGCCCCTTGGCCGCGACCACCACGTGGCAACCGCGGACTTCGAGTACGCGGAACTTACCACCTGCGGTATCGCTGGCGCGCACTTCGTCAGCCAGCACCGCCTCGAGGCCGCGACGGCAACGCAGGCTGATGCGCAAAGTATCGTAACGATCGAGAATGGCATCGACGCGAATAGTCGCCGGGCTTTCGCGACGGGCAACATTGGCGCGGACCTTCTGTTCGGAGAGCGGCAAACCAGCCGCCCCAGCCCCGACGGCCTTTAAGGTTTCTTCGCCGGCAATCTTCTCTAAGGCCGCACCCGCTTTGCGCTTCTCGCGGTCGACGGTGCTCGTCTTAAGAATAGTAAGGATGTTCCGCTCAGCTTCGACGTCCTCACCCAACTTCGGAATCGCCGCCATGGCGTAGCGGCGGACCTTCTCCTCTGGATCTTGGAGCAACCCCTTGAGCCAGGCCTTAACCTGAATCTTCAAGGCCGGGTCGCTGCAATGGGTGAAAACGACGCCGACTGCTCGGACCAAGGCTACCTGCCGGGCGCGCTCCTTGCCCGTGGCTTGGTTGAATTTGGGGACCTCGACACCCCAAAGCTGCCCCGCGGGCAGTTCGCGGAGTTGTCGGTAAAGGTCGTTGTCGGCTTTCATGGCTTGGTAAGTCGGGCGGGCGGGCGGCAAAGTCAAGGGAGACGCAGGCGGGCGACCCGAGCCTGACCGCGGCCCGTGCCAGTATCCGTGTGTCGCACTTTGGGCTTTTTCCTAACAAAATTAACCAAAAGCGGACGCGTGATTGTCGGCTCGAGAAGTTGGCACGAAAACCCGTCTCCGCCTCCTTGGGCTAATCTTCAAGTTGCCTTTGACAGGGGGGTATTATTGCCCACTAGATTTAGATGTCTTGCGGTCTCCGCCAAGGCACCCGGCGGCTCAGCCGCCAGCCCATCCGACCACTTTTGCCCACACCAGAAATGAAGAATCCCGGACTTCCCGAAAAACAGGGTCTTTACGACCCACAGTTTGAGCATGACGCCTGCGGCGTCGGCTTCGTTTGCCAGATGAAGGGCAAGCGTTCGCATGATATCATCCAGCAGGCCCTCACCATCCTGGTGAACCTCGATCACCGCGGCGCCTGTGGTTGCGAAGTGAACACCGGCGACGGCGCCGGTATTCTGCTCCAGCTCCCCCACGGGTTCTTCGCAAAGAACGGCCCGGCTAATCTCCCCAAGCCCGGCCATTACGGCGTGGGCATGCTCTACGTCTCCCCAGACGCCAAGATCCGCGCGGCCACCGAAGCCACCTTTACCGACCTCGCCAAATCCATCGGTCTCTCGATCCTCGGCTGGCGCACCGTCCCCGTCGATAATGCTTCCCTCGGCCCGACTGCCGTGCGTAGCGAGCCCGTCGTCCGCCAGGCCTTCCTTGGTCGCCCGGACGATTGCGCCACCGACCAGGACTTCGAACGCAAGCTTTTCATCCTGAGCAAGCAGGCCCACCACCAGATCCGTGCCACCGGCAAGGATGAGTTCTACTACGCCAGCTCCCTCTCCTGCCGTACCATCATCTACAAGGGCATGCTCATGCCTGAACAGGTGGGTAAATACTTCCCCGACCTCGCGGACCAATCGATGGACACGGCCCTCGCGCTCGTCCACTCGCGCTTCTCGACCAACACCTTCCCGAGCTGGGAACGCGCCCACCCTTACCACTACATCGCGCATAACGGCGAAATCAACACCCTCAACGGTAACGTCAACTGGATGAAGGCCCGCGAGCCACTCCTGGCCAGCCCGCTGTTCGGCAAGGAACTCCCGAAGATCCTCCCGATTGTGAACCCCAACGGTTCCGATTCTGCGAAGTTTGATAACGTCCTCGAACTGGTCGTCATGGGCGGCCGCTCGCTGCCCGAGGCGATGATGATGATGATTCCGGAGCCGTGGAATGGCCACGAATCGATGAGCCCGGAGAAGAAGGCTTTCTACGAATATAACTCTTGCCTCATGGAGCCTTGGGACGGGCCCGCCTCCGTCGTCTTCACCGACGGCACGATGATCGGCGCCACCCTCGACCGTAACGGCCTCCGCCCCTCCCGCTACTACGTGACCAAGGATGACTACGTCATCATGGGCTCTGAAGCCGGTGTCCTCCCGATTGACCCAGCCAACATCGCCTCCAAGGGCCGTCTGCAGCCGGGCCGTATGTTCCTCGTGAACATGGAGGAAGGTCGCATCGTCGCCGACGAGGAGATCAAGCAGAAGATCGCCTCCCAGAAGCCCTACCGCGAGTGGCTCGATAAGAACCTCATCAAGCTCGCCGACATCGCCGAAGCCCCAGCCGGCACCCCGTCGTCGCACAGTAACACCGTCCAGCGTCAGCTCGCCTTCGGCTACACCTTCGAAGACCAGCGCAAGCTGCTCGTCCCGATGGCCAAGGATGGCGTTGAAGCCATGGGCTCGATGGGTACCGACATCCCGCTCGCCGTGCTGTCGAACAAGTCGAAGCTCCTCTACGATTATTTCAAGCAGCTCTTCGCCCAAGTCACGAACCCGCCGATCGACTGTATCCGCGAAGAAATCGTCACCTCCTCCGTCACCACGATCGGACCTGAGCGCAACCTGCTCGACCCGAAACCCGGTAGCTGCCACCTAATCGAGCTCCAGTCGCCGATCCTTACCAATGAGGAACTTGCCAAGCTCCGCCACGTCGCTCACGGCCAGTTCAAGTCCGTCACCATCCCCACCCTCTTCGACGCCAAGTCCGGCGCCAAGGGCCTCGAGAAGGCCATGGACGAAGTCTGCCGCCAGGCCGGCCTCCACATTGATGCGGGCATCAACCTCATCATCCTGAGCGACCGCGGCGTCGACCGTAACAACGCCGCCATCCCGCCCCTGCTCGCCGTCGCCGGCCTGCACCACTACCTCATCCGCGAAGGCAAGCGCACCAAGGTCGGCCTCATCCTCGAGTCCGGCGAACCGCGCGAAGTGCACCACTTCTGCACGCTCATCGGCTACGGTTGCGCGGGCATCAATCCCTACCTGGCGTTCGAGACCCTCGACGACATGATCAAGCAGGGCCTCCTCGTCGGCGTCGACCATTACACCGCCTGTAAGAATTATGTGAAGGCTGCCACCAAGGGTATCGTCAAGGTCGCCTCCAAGATTGGCATCTCGACTATCCAGAGCTACCTCGGAGCCCAGATCTTCGAATGCGTCGGCCTGCAGCAGAAGGTCGTCGATAAGTATTTCACCGGAACCGCCACGCGCATCGAAGGCGCTGACCTCCTCGCCATTGCCGAAGAAGCTCTCGAGCGTCATAATCGTGCGTTCCCTGAGCGCGTCGACACCCCTGCCACCCTCGAGGTCGGCGGAGACTACCAATGGCGCAACGAAGGCGAGGGTCACCTCTTCAGCCCGCAGGTCATCCACTCGCTACAGAAGGCCGTCCGCACAAACAATTACGATACCTTCAAGGTCTACACCCGACTGGTGGACGACCAGATGAAGCAGATCTTCACGCTGCGCGGCCTCCTCCAGTTCAAGGACCGCACGCCGATCGACATCAGCGAAGTCGAGTCCATCGAAAATATCTTCAAACGCTTCAAGACGGGCGCGATGAGCTACGGCTCCATCTCAACCGAGGCCCACGAAACGCTCGCCGTCGCGATGAACCGCATTGGCGGTAAGTCCAATACGGGCGAAGGCGGCGAAGACCCCGCACGCTTCACGTGGACCAACGAACAAGGCGACTCGAAGAACTCCGCCATCAAGCAGGTCGCTTCCGGCCGCTTCGGCGTCACGAGCCGCTACCTGACCAACGCCAAGGAAATCCAGATCAAGATGGCTCAGGGCGCGAAGCCCGGCGAAGGCGGCCAACTCCCCGGCGGCAAGGTCTACCCGCCCATCGCCAAGGTGCGTCACTCGACCCCAGGCGTCGGCCTCATCTCCCCTCCTCCGCACCACGACATCTACTCGATCGAGGACCTTTCGGAACTCATCCATGACTTGAAGAACGCCAACCGCACCGCGCGTGTCAGCGTCAAGCTTGTCTCGGAAGTTGGCGTCGGCACGATTGCGGCTGGTGTCGCCAAGGCCCACGCGGATGTCGTCCTCATCTCCGGCTTCGACGGGGGCACGGGCGCATCGCCCCAGACCTCCATCAAGCACGCTGGCCTGCCTTGGGAACTCGGACTCGCCGAAACCCACCAGACCCTCGTCCTCAATAACCTCCGCTCCCGCATCGTCGTCGAAACCGACGGCCAGCTGAAGACCGGCCGTGACGTTGTCATCGCCGCACTCCTCGGCGCCGAAGAGTTCGGCTTCGCCACGGCCCCGTTGGTGACCCTCGGTTGCATCATGATGCGCGTCTGTCACCTCAATACCTGCCCGGTCGGCGTCGCCACCCAGGACCCGGAGCTGCGTAAGAACTTTACCGGCCGACCCGAAGACACCGTGAACTTCATGCGCTTCATCGCCCAGGAAGTTCGCGAGATCATGGCTCAGCTCGGCTTCCGCACGCTCAACGAAATGGTCGGCCGCACCGACGCCCTCGAAGCGCGTCACGCCGTCGAACATTGGAAGGCCAAGGGCATCGACCTCTCCAAGCTCCTCTACTCGCCGAAAGCCGGCCCAGAAGTGGGTCGCTTCTGCACCGAGAAGCAGGACCACGGCCTCGAGAAGGGCCTGGACCTCTCCGTCCTCTTGGCGAAGTGTCAACCCGCCATCAACAATGGCGAAAAGGTCCGCTACGAAGGCGAAATCAAGAATACCCATCGCGTCGTCGGCACGATCCTCGGCAACGAGATTACGAAGAAGCACATCGACGGCCTGCCGGACGGCACCATCCACCTGAAGTTCAAGGGGAGCGCGGGCCAGTCCCTCGGTGCCTTCGTCCCTGCGGGCGTGACAATCGAACTCGAAGGCGACGCCAACGACTACGTCGGCAAGGGCCTCAGCGGCGGACGCGTTATCGTCTATCCCGATGCCAAGGCCACCTTCCCCGCTGAAGATAACATCATCCTCGGCAACGTCGCCCTCTACGGCGCGACCTCCGGCGAGGCTTTCTTCCGCGGCATAGCCGGCGAACGTTTCTGCGTGCGCAACTCGGGTGCGACCACCGTCGTCGAAGGCGTGGGCGACCACGGCTGCGAATACATGACTGGTGGACGCGTCGTCGTCCTCGGTCTCACGGGCCGTAATTTCGCCGCCGGCATGAGCGGGGGCGTGGCTTACGTCCTCGACGAAAAGGGTGACTTCGCGACCCGTTGCAACAAGCAGATGGTCGGCCTCGAGAAGCCCGATGCTGCCGATGGGGACGAACTCCGCGGCCTCATCAAGCGTCACGCCGACCTCACCGGCAGCCAGAAGGCGAAGCAGCTCCTCGCCAACTGGGAAGCCGCACTCAGTCAGTTCGTCAAGGTGATGCCCAAGGACTATAAACGCGTCCTTCAGGCTATCGCCACGGCGCAGGCCAAGGGACTCAGCGGCGACGCGGCCCTCAACGAAGCCTTCGAAATCAACTCCCGCGACCTCGCCCGAGTCGGCGGCGGCTGAGCACCCACCCGTCCAAACCTAAGCACCTTCTGCACCATGGGAAAACCTACCGGATTTGTCGAATTCCAGCGCGAACTCCCGCCTGACCGCGATGCCCTCACCCGCATCGGCGATTGGAAAGAGATTCACCACCACCACTCCGACGAGAAGCTCCAGAAGCAGGGCGCTCGCTGCATGGATTGCGGTGTGCCTTTCTGCCACACGGGAAAACTCATCGGCGGGATGGCCAGCGGCTGCCCGATCAACAACCTAATCCCCGAGTGGAACGACCTCGTCTACAAGGGCCTCTGGAATGAGGCGCTCGAACGCCTCCATAAGACCAATAACTTCCCGGAGTTCACCGGCCGCGTCTGCCCCGCCCCGTGCGAAGGTTCCTGCGTGCTTGGCATGAACAAGCCGGCCGTCACCATCAAAAACATCGAGGTCTCGATCGTCGACAAGGGCTGGGATAACGGGTGGATTGTCCCGCGTGCGCCGACTAAGCGCACCGGCAAGAAGGTTGCCGTCATCGGTTCTGGCCCCGCTGGCCTCTCCGCTGCCGCTCAACTCAACTACGCCGGCCATAACGTCACCGTCTTCGAACGTTCGGACCGTCCGGGCGGCCTGCTGATGTACGGTATCCCGAACATGAAGCTGGATAAGAACGAAGTGGTGCTCCGCCGTATCTCGCTCCTCGAAGCCGAGGGCGTGACCTTCAAATGCGGTGTCAATGTCGGCGTCGACATCTCGCCCGAACAGCTCCGCAAAGACTTCGACTCCGTCATCCTCACCATCGGCGCCACCAAGGGCCGCGACCTCACCACCCCAGGCCGCGAAGCCAAGGGTATCCACCTAGCAATGGAGTTCCTCTCCGCCAACACGAAGAACCTCCTAGACGGCCTGTCCCCCGACGCCTTCATCAGCGCCAAGGGCAAAGACGTCGTGATCATCGGCGGCGGTGACACCGGTACCGACTGCGTGGGCACTTCGCTCCGCCACGGCTGCAAATCAGTCGTCCAACTAGAAATCATGGCGAAGTCCCCGCTCACCCGCGGCATGGATAACCCTTGGCCGGAATGGCCCAAGACCCACAAGGTCGACTACGGCCAAGAAGAAGCGGCCGCCAAGTTTGGCTCCGACCCTCGCGTTTACCTCACGACTGCGACGAACTTCATCGCCGACGAACAGGGTAACCTCAAGGAGGTCCACACCGTCGAAGTTAAGTGGGCGAAGAATGACAAGGGCCAGTTCATCCCCACCAACGTCCCCGGCACCGAGAAGGTCCGGCCGGCTCAACTCGTCCTCCTCGCCATGGGCTTCATGGGCCCGGAACAGCCTCTCCTCGAAGCCTTCGGCCTCGAGCGCGACGCCCGCTCCAACGTCAAAGCCGAGCACGAGAAGTACGTGACCAACCTCCCCGGCGTCTTCGCCGCGGGTGATTGTCGGCGCGGCCAGTCACTCGTCGTCTGGGCCTTTAACGAAGGCCGTGGCGTCGCCCGCGAGTGCGACAAGTTCCTGATGGGTAAGACGGAGCTCCCGTAAGCCTCCCACCATCGTCCACCGAAGCCCGACTCATGAGTCGGGCTTCTTGCTGGGATGATTCCCCTTGAGTAGAAAGGGGGGCATCCCACCTTGCAGTCATGACCCCCGCCCCCTGGTTCAAGCCGGCGCTCTTGCGCTCCCTGAAAGCAGGCTACGGGCGGACCGACTTCCTCTCCGACCTCGCGGCCGGCCTACTCGTCGGCGTGGTCGCCCTCCCCCTCTCCATCGGCCTAGCCATCGCTTCGGGGGTCAGCCCCGAACAGGGCCTCTATACGGCCATCATCGGCGGGGTCATCGTCTCTCTGCTCGGAGGCTCACGTGTGCAGGTCGCCGGTCCGGCTGGCGCTTTCGTCGGTATCTGCGCCGCGGCGGTCATCACCCACGGCTACATTGGACTGGCCCTCGCCACAGCGATGGCCGGCGCGATGCTTGTGGCTTTCGGTGCGCTGCGTCTCGGTAAATACATCGGCTACATCCCCTACCCAGTCGTCATCGGGTTCACCACGGGTATCGCACTGATCATCGGTAGCACACAGATTGACTCCGCACTCGGCATCGCCGACCCCTCACCGGCGATTCCCGACTTCATCGGCCGAATCGCGTATGTTCTCAACCATGGCAACCAGGTCATCGTCAGCTGCCTCGCCGTCTCGGTCGGCACGCTCGCCCTCATCATCAGCCTTCGCAAGGTCTCACTCAAGATCCCGGGCGCCCTCATCGCGGTCCTCTTCGGCACGGTCATCGTGACGCTCATCGGTATGCCTGACGCTTCCATCCCGACCATCGGCTCAAAGTTCACGGAGATCAGTGCCCGGTTCCGACTGACCGACTGGAGTAGCGTCCTACCCGACCGCGCCGCTTGGCTGAACAAAGCATGGGATGTCCTACCGCTGGCCTTCGGTATTGGCTTGTTGGTAGGTATCGAATCCCTCCTCTGCGCTGTCGTGGCCGATGGCATGACGGGCGATCGCCATGACTCCGACACCGAACTTGCCGCCCAAGGTATCGCCAACATCACATCAGCTTGCTTCATGGGCCTGCCCGTCACCGGCGTCATCGCCCGTACCAGCACCAACGCCCGCGCCGGGGCCAAAACGCCTCTCTCTGGCCTCATCCACGCTGCCACGGTGCTGGCAATTCTGCTGGTACTGGCGCCTATGGTGAAACTTATTCCGCTGGCATCGCTCTCCGGCGTTTTACTCTCAGTCTGCTGGTACATGGCCGAGCTGCCCCTCTGGCCCCGTCTGTTCCGCTCCGGCGGCTCCGACCTGATTCTGCTGGTACTTGCCTGCCTGATCACGGTCTTCGTCGACCTCATCTGGGCCGTGGGCTTAGGCGTCTTGGCCGCCTCCATCTTCCTGCTCATCCGTAAATCGGCCCACCCCGAAAAAGAAGAGCCTGAGACGATGGATGTCGTGGAAGGTGATGCCGAGGTACGCCTTGCGCTCTCTGGACACTTGCACTTTGGCCGCGCCGCCGAACCGCGGGCCATCGAAGCCCGCCTGAAGCGCGGCACGCTGCACCTGACCCTAGATTTCAACCACGCGCTCTTCGTCGACTGCTCCTACGCCCAAGCATTGCGGGAGCTCGCCGTCCATGCCCGCCAGCAAGGCGTGACCGTCCGTGCAGTCGGCCTGCAAGGCCGCCCCGCCGTCGACTTCACCCGCTTCGGCCTCCGCGAAGTCATCGCAATCTGAAGGCGGATGGTCTGAGGTTGCCCCATATGGGTGCCATACCTAGGTTGCCGACGTGAGCACGCCCTCCCTCGAAGCCCTTAAGTCTGTTGCGCTGGAAACTGCCATCGCCGCCGGCGACCTGCTCGCCAAGGGCGCCCAGATGAAGGTCAACCTTTTGACCGACGACGACGTCAAGATGCAGGCCGACGTGGATTCAGAGCACCTAGTTCGCGCTATGCTCAAGGCGACGGGGCTTCCTGTCATTGGCGAAGAACTCGGCGGCGACGCGACGCTCTTCGAACGCAATGAACTCTACTGGGTCGTCGACCCGCTCGACGGCACCTACAACTACCTGCGCCGCCAACCCGCCACATGCGTCTCCCTTGGCTTAATGCGCGGACCGGAGCCAGTCCTCGGCGTGATTCACAACTTCACCGCGAACAAGACCTACCTCGGCGTGGTCGGCGAAGGCACCCTCATTAACGGCGTGCCGCACACGCCTGGCTGGGTCGATAAGATTGGCGATGCTTGCATCATGACGGGCTTCCCTGCGCTGGCCGATAAGTCCGCACCTGCGATGGCGATTTTCATGAGCCAGGTTTCACGCTATAAGAAAATCCGGATGATTGGCTCAGCGGCCTTGGCACTCGCGTATGTCGGGGAAGGGGTTGCCGATACCTACTACGAGTCGGGTACCAACCTCTGGGACGTCGCCGCTGGTCTAGCCATCATCAAGGCCTCAGGTGGGCATTATCGCCTCGTCCCGACGGGCAAGCGCCCCTTGAACTACGACCTCTGGGCCTCGGCCAAAGAGGAGTGGATTCGCTAATTGGGCTTTTCGCGTTGGTGGGCTTGGGCTAGGCTCTGACCATGCCACAGTTCCTCCGCGCCCTTACCCTCTGCCTCGTTGGGTTGGCCAGTTTCAGTACCCTCGATGCCGCCGCGACCGTCGCTACGCCCAAGGCTCCCAGTCTCCCCGCCGAGGTCTGCCCCGTTCCGGATCAGCGCCCCGAAGTGACCTATAAGGCCAATATCGACCCCAAGGAAACCGCCGCCACCGATGCTTGGATCAAGGAAGCCGCTACCCTGCCCGGCTGGAAAGAACTCCTGAACTCGTCCGACACCGAGACCCGGCATTGTGCGAATTTCTTACTCGTGACGATGCCCGCCAGCGACCGCTCGAAGGTCGCCGGCACGGCCATCGCTGAAAACATCCGCCTGGCCCTCGAGGCCCGCCACCGCTTCGTGTGGGCGCAACAGGTACCCTGGCCAATTTTCCTCAACGACGTCTTACCCTATGCGTGTCTCGACGAGGCACGCGATCCATGGCGCGCCGACTTCCTTAAGCGCTTCGGCGATATGGTGAAAGACGCGCCGTCGCGAGATGCCGCAGCCAAAATCATCAACGCCAAGATTCAGGACGAAGTCGGCGTGAAATACAGCACGCGCCGTCGTGCCGCCAACCAGAGCCCGCCCGATTCCATGCGCCAAGGCGTGGCCTCCTGCTCCGGGCTTTCGATTCTGCTCTGCGACGCCTTCCGCTCGGTCGGTATCCCCGCCCGCATTGCAGGCGTCCCTACCTGGGTGACCGTTAACGGTAACCACAATTGGGTTGAGCTGTGGCTCGGCGCTGATGGTGCGCCCAAACTTGACTCCGAAGTCACGCCCATGCTTTCCCTGCAGTGGCAAGCTGGCTGGCGTGTCACGGAGTACAATCCGGACGCCAAGGGCTGGGACCACGCTTGGTTCATGGAACGCGCCGCCGCCGCCGACCCGGCTAAACAAGAAACCTGGATCTACGCGAGCTCCTGGGCCCGCACTGGCCTGACCTTCCCGATGGTCTGGAACCTGCGCTCCACGCAGGTCCATGGCATTGACCGCACCGCCGCCTACCATGCCCTGAACGGTGGCCGAAAGGTACCGGTCGCTCCGGACAAAACCCACATCGCCCTCCGCGCGTACCGCGGTGACAAGCGCGTCGCCGCTGAAGTGACCGTCACCCAAGGCAGCACTTCGCAAGCCGCCACCACCAAGGGCGAAGACAAGGACTTGAATGACGTCACCCGCGTCGAAGTCCCGGCCGCCGGCGGTAAGGTCACCGTGAAATGCGGCGAGGTCACCCGGACGATTACACCCGAGGCGGGCAAGGAACTCACCATCGAGCTCCGCCTGCCTTAATCGTCGACAGCGGAGCCCAGATTACCTACTCCTTGCCCCCGTGATCCTCCTCCTCGCCAATCCGCTGACCTCGATCAAAGAAGCCGTCATCAAGAGCGCGGCGGAGAACTACGCCCACAAGATTCTCGGCCAAGAATACGGTAGCACGGGCTTCTGGATCGCGTTGGCGATGGTGCTGATCTACCTCCCCATTCTGGGCCGGCTCGCCGCTAAGCACTTCTTCGGCAAGGACGGTTCCGCCATCGGCATCGGCCTCACCGGCATCGTATCCGTCGCCCTCACCTTTGCCGCCATCTGCATGGCAGACACTAGCCTCTCGGGCTTCATCCCTCAGTCCGTCGAGATCTTGGTCATCTCGCTCTGCACGGCGACCGTCGTCCTGCTGGTTACCAGTGCCGCCGCCCAGGTACTCAGCATGGGCTTTGGCCCTTCGCTTGGACTGCAGCTAATCTTTTGGAATATCGTTTTCCTGAGCCAACTAGCCACGCGGTTCCTGATGGATTTCTGGAAGCACGTCTAGACGGCATAGTGTAACCGACGAGCGTTCGGGTCCCGCAAACGGGGCCAGCCCCTCGTGAACCCCAATGACTCAGCCCGTGGCTTGCAGGCCAGCGGCGATGGCGTTCAGCGACAGGAGCATCTGCGGCATGAGGGCATCCGCTTCCTTGCGCTCCCCGTCCGCCAGCTTCTTTCGCCAATCCTTGAGCAAGGCAACCTGCTGTTCGTGGAGAAGATCGATCGCGGCCTCGCGGAGCATGATAACCTTGAGCAACCGTGGGCGGCCTTCGGTAAGTTTCGAGTCGGAGAGGTCGTTGAGCATCTTGCGGGTGAGCGAATGCTCGGCGAGGATACGCCCGAGGAACTGCGTGCGGAGTTTCTTGTCGGTGACCATTGAGCCGTAGAGCTTCATCATGCTGCGGTTGGCAGCCATGACGCTGGTCGAGGCATTCTTAAGCATGTAGCGCAGGGGCGCCCAGGCGTCGTAATGCTTACGGAGGAGTTCGAAGCCCTTGGGGTCTTCTTCCTTCATGCGGGCCAAGGCAGAGCCGACGCCATACCAACCGGAGAGGTAGAAACGTGCTTGGCTCCAAGCAAACACCCACGGGATGGCGCGGAGGTCTTCCAACGACGCTGCGCCCGTACGGCGCGAGGGACGCGAACCAATGCGGCTAGCTTCAATGACGTCGATGGGGGTGGCCTGACGGAAGAATTCAATGAATTTAGGCGTGCGGATGAGGCCTTGGTAAGCTTCGCGCGAAAACTCCGCGAGGCGGTCCATGACCTTACCCAAAGCAACGTCATCGGCCTCGAATGCTTGATTGAGCAGCGTGTTTTGCGTGACGCCGGCCGCCAGCAGCTCGAGGTTATTCACCGCGGTGATGTGGTTAGCGTACTTCTGCGTGATACTCTCACCCTGTTCGGTCACACGGAGCTCACCATTGATACTACCAGGTGGCAAAGCGTCGATGAAGCGGTGCGTCGGGCCAGCGCCACGGGAGATGGTGCCACCCCGACCATGGAAGAAGACGATGCGGACGCCATGCTTGGCGCCCACGGCCGTTAGGTTCAACTGGGCCCGGTAGAGATTCCAGAGCGAGGCGAGGATACCACCATCCTTATTAGAGTCGGAATAACCGATCATGACCTGCTGGGTGAGGCCATCCGTGACGCCCGTATCGCGGCGCATTTCAAGCGTCCGACGGGTCATCGGATGCGAGAGGAAGGCATCTAGAATCGCCGTGCTGCGCTCAAGATCATCAATCGTTTCAAAGAGCGGAACGACGGGCAGCAGACAGTAAGGCTCATCGGCACCACCGGCAGTGAGGCCCGCTTCGCGCGCCAAAAGGTAGACGGAAAGGAGGTCCGACACCGAACGTGTCATGCTGACGATGAGCGCGCCTAAACCGGCGGAGCCGTATTGCATGATGTGCTCGACGAGGGCGCGGTGGCAGGCAATGACGGCGTCGGCCTCTGGGCCGATGCTAGCCTGCTCGCGGATAAATGGGCGGGTCGAGCGGAGCTCCGAGTCAAGGAAGCCAAGGCGACGGGATTCATCCCAACGCGCATAGTCGGTGTCGGCTAAGCCAGCAGCTTCCATGAGCTGGTCGATGGCCTTATCGTGGAAAGCGCTGTTCTGGCGAATGTCCAACGTCGCCATGTGGAATCCGAACGTCCGCAGGAATCGGATCAGCGGGTCGAGTTCGTAGCGGGCAATGTTACCAGCGCCCACTTCAACCAGCGTCTCACGCAGGAAGAGGAGGTCGGCGATGACGCCATCGGGGGTCTTGTGCTTGCCGGGCGCACACTCGCCCACGGCCTCAGGGAGGCGCAAGCAAATGAGGTTAATGTACTGACGCCAGGTTTCGCCAATATTACGCTTAAGGGCAGCATCGCCCGCTTCGCCTTGGACGGCCGCGTGCTTTTCGACCTGCTTCACGAAAACCGCGGGAGGTAATTGGAGGTGGTCGCCGAGCGACAGGCGCTGGCCGAGGGTTTCGAGTCGCTCGCCTGCGATAGCCAAGGCCGTCGAACGGAAAAGGTTAAGGGCTCGGGTGGTGACTTCGGCCGTTACCAGCGGGTGACCATCACGGTCGCCGCCGACCCAAGTACCCATGGTGACCATCGGCATCGAGTCCGGATGCTCAATCTTATCGGCTGAGAAACCGGCCTCTTCCCAGGCCTGACGCAGCCGCAGGTCCATACTGACCAAGGCGTCGGGGAAGACCTTCGAGAGGAAGTAATTGATATTACGGAGCTCGGACTGGACGTCGGGCTTCTGCTGATAGAATTCACCGGTGCGCCAGAGACGCTCGAGGGCGACCTTGATCTCATCGCGAATCGCCCGCTGTTCCGCGACGGTCCACATGCTATTTTCGCGACGGACGAGGAGCTTATAAATCTCGCGGTGGATTTCGAGGACGGTGGCACGCTTCGCTTCGGTCGGGTGCGCCGTCAGCACTGGCTCGACACGGATACGATTAAGCCGCTTGGCGACCTGCTTATCGCTGAGGCCCGAATCACGCAGGCGATTCAATGCCCGACCCCAAGAGCCAGGATCGGACGCCAAACCATGTTTCGACTCACGGAGACGCTTGGACTGCGCCGAGGCGTTCTCCTCGACCATGTTCAGCAGCTGAAAAGCGATCGAGTAGGCCTGCACGCCGCGGTAGGAGAAAATCTGCACGCCGCGCAACTTACGCTTACCCATCCACGGCAAGGTGCCGGCAAGGTCCTTGTGCTCAAGCTGCTCGAGCACCTCAACGAAGCAGCCCATCATGAACGCGAGGTCCTGGTCGACTTTTTTAAGCCCGCGGGCGAGATCGTTGCTTATAGCCATGCGACCAAGGTCGTAGCACGGCCGACGCTTTTGTCGCAACCGCAAACGCCCTGCGGCTTGCGTCCAAGTTCAATCATGCTTTGCTGAAAACCTGACATGTCGGACCAACGGCTCATCCTCCCCGACCACTGGCAACAGGTGGCCTTGGCCGCACTTCGGCGGGGGGAAGACGTAGTCCTGCAAGCCCCCACGGGCGCGGGCAAGACCCACGTCTTCGAGCTGTTAGTGGAGTCCGGCCACCGCGGCCAAGCGGTCTACACCGTACCGACCCGCGCCCTCGCCAACGACAAACGGGCGGAATGGAAGGCGGCGGGCTGGGATGTCGGTATCGCCACGGGCGACCTCAGCGAGAACCTCGGGGCGCCCGTCGTTGTCGCCACGCTGGAAACCCAACGCCACCGCTTCCTAGAGGGCCAGCACCCCGATCTCCTGGTGGTCGACGAATACCAGATGATTGCCGACCTCCGCCGCGGGGCGGCCTACGAGACGGTGCTCGCCCTCGCCCCCAAGGCCACCCAGTTACTCCTCCTAAGCGGCAGCATCGCTAACCCCAAGGCCACCGCCGAATGGCTCCGCTCCCTCGGCCGGACGGTGACATTGGTGGAAGAGTATCGCCGACCGGTTCCCCTCGAGGAGGTCTGGCTGGACGCCCTGGAAACCAAGGAGCCCGACGGCGTCCGTAGCCCCATCGCCCGGGCGGTCATCAAGGGCATCCTCGCGGACCTCGGGCCTATCCTCGTCTTCGCACCCCGACGCCGAGCGGCTGAACAGATTGCCCGGGATATCGCCCATGGCCTCCCCATGGGCAACGGCCCCCAACTCTCCGCCGCCCAGCGTAATATGGCGGGCGAAGACCTCTACCGCCTACTCCGCCAAGGCGTCGGCCTCCACCACAGCGGACTAACCTACGAGCAGCGTAGCCTGCTCATCGAGCCGTGGGCTAAATCCGGCCGACTCAAGGTCGTCGTGGCCACGACGGGACTAGCCGCGGGCATCAACTTCTCGCTGCGCTCGGTACTCGTGACGGACCGACGATACGCGACGGACCACGCCGAGCGGGAAGTTCGCCCCGATGAGCTACTCCAAATGTTCGGGCGCGCGGGCCGACGCGGGCTCGATGAGAAGGGCTTTGCGCTCTGGTCGGGGGATTCGCCGCGGCTCGGTGAAGCCAAGCCGCTCCAGCTGAAACGTGGCGAGAGCCTCGACTGGCCAGCCTTCCTCGCACGGATGCACCGGGCACCAGACCCGCAGGCGGCGGCACAGAAATTAGCAGGCTCATTATTCACCCGTGAGCCGGTGCAACTCGCCCTAGAGCAGCTCACACTCCCCGAAGTCGTCGCTTCCCCTGCCCTTCCCGTGGTCATCCGCGAAATCGAAGAAATGTGCGGCCACAACGGCATCTGGCAAAGACTCCGCCCATCCAAGGTCGTACCGCTCACGGAGGCATTCATTCTGGTCAAGGGCGAGTGGCACCCTGCACTCACGAAACCAGATTCGCTCCGCGGCGTAGTTATCGGGACGCCTTGTCGACTGCCGATGGCGGATAGCTCCGTCCGACATGGACGGGCCGTGCCACTGGCGCACTTCCCTAAAACCGGCGAGACCGACCGCCTCGAACCTGCCGATTGGCTGCGAAAAGCCCTACACAAACTCGAAGGCCCACGCGGCCCGCGCCGCCAGTGGAAACTGGAAACGCTCGAGAAAGAAATCCTACCGTTACTACCTAAGCTCACCCAAGGTGGCCAAGCGTTCGGCGAACTCTATGTGCTCCGCGATGCCGTGCAGGTTCGGCTGGATTACTCTAAAGCCAATGTGCGGGTGATACCCGACGCCGACGAACAACCGCTGATCAACCCGTTACGCCGCAAGGTACAGAAAGAAGATATTCACCTCGGCACAGTCCTCGGCGGCGGCCATATCTCGGCCGCCCGCGCGGGGCGACTCTGGCTCAAGCTAGGCCTGATTGATACCGCTGCCCGCCCCACCCGCCGCGGTGAAATCGCCTCCCTCTTCCAACACGGCGAAGGCCTCGCCGTCGCGGCCGCGCTCGAAGACGAAGGGTATGCTGTCCACGACCTCGCCTGGGACTTGGCCGAACTCCGTGCTGGTGAACGGGTCGCCGCGGGCGGGCGCAGCAGTAGCCGACTCGGGGCTTGCTGCCGCTTGACCTTTAAGTCCCTGACGGCCGAGGGGTACTTACGTGACGGCCTCCCCGAAAGCTTTGGTGAAGGCTGCGCCGAGGTGCTACGGGGCTTCGTCCTACACGGCAAACTCCCACCACCTGACGCCGAAGGCCGCGGCCCTGGCACGGGCGACCTCGAACGTGCCATCCTCGAATGGCGTAGCACGCTCCGACTCATCGCCCATGGCCCCGCCCACCCGTGGGAACGCTGGCGCGCCCTGAGTGCTGCCGCCCGCGAGGTCCTCGCGAAGGTCGGCCCAAAGAAAACCTGAAGCTTACTTGGACGTAATGGCCTTGGCCGCCGCCTTGGCCATCTCGCCCGCCCCAGCGGTATTCGGGTGCACGCGATCCGGCAGCATCGCCGCCTTTTCTAGAAGCGCTGCATGCATATCAATCATACCACAATCGAGTTCTTTAATCAGCGGCCCGAGGAGTACGATTTCCTTTAAAATATTCTCTTCGTTAATTCCGAAGTTACCCTTACCTGGCACCGGACAAGGACGGCAGACGTAGACCTTCGGCTTCGACGGTAATGCCTGGAAGGACTTAATGAGGTCTCGATAGTCACCGACAAACTCGGCCTCATACTTCCAGTTCTGGGGTTTGGTGTCATTGGTCCCGAGCATGATGATGACAATGTTCGGCAGCATCTTCAGCGCTTCTTGGTACTTCTTCTCCTTGCGGTAAGGGAAGTCGCCCTTCTGCAGGAGCGTCCGTGCACTCACGCCAAAGTTACCGACTTTATACTTCTCGCCGAGAAGGGTCTGGAGCTGGTCGGGGTAGCTCTGGCCGCGGTCGGCACCAACGCCCTGAGTGATGCTGTCGCCGATGCAGGCGACCTTGATCGGCTCTTCGGCGGCGGACAAGGTGACAAAGGAAAGCAAGAGGGCGCAAAGGCCGGCGAAACGAGTACAGGGCTTCATGGGGAGTGGGGTGAAAGGTAGGATGCGAGCCCGATTTTGGGGGGCGAGTCCTAAAAAGCATTGAGAATCGCCGCCAAACGCGACTTTGGCCCAGCCCTTTGGCCTTCCCTTCCCCGCCGAACGCAGGCAGTATTGATTCACAGTCATCCATCCGCATTCGCACGTCGAAAGACGCGAGGAAAGTCCGGACACCATAGGGCAGGATTCCCGCCGCAAGTCGGGGCACGGGTTAAACCGTGACGGACAGTGCCACAGAAAATAAACCGCCGTCCCCGCAAGGGAAACGGTAAGGGTGAAAAGGTGGGGTAAGAGCCCACCGCTCCGAGGGCGACCAAGGAGGCATGGTAAACCCAATCCGGTGCAAGACAAACAGGGACCGCCCGAGGCCGCCCACCAAGGTTCCGGGTTGTCGCACCGCCGCAAGGCGGGTCCGCAAGGTCAGAGAAATGAATGCGCAAGGGCTGGCGAGAGCCACCCAGGACAGAATCCGGCTTACAGTGGATGACTCAAAGACGGAGGGCCGAACGGAAACGTTCGGCCCTCCCCCTTTGCGCCAGGGGCTTACGGCTTGATTCCAACACTATCCAACGGCATCGATAAGGATATATGGAGGCTCCTTCGGCACCGTCGGTCCGGCTCAACGAGGTTCTTCGTACTGGCGCCCGCATCGCGATTCTTGCCCCTCACCCAGACGACGAATCGCTCGGGACAGGCGGACTGATCCAACGCGCCCTGGCCGCCGGAGCGGAAGTCCGCGTCATTTTCGTGACCGACGGGGATAACAACCCTTGGCCCCAACGCTTTGTCGAGCGGCGCTGGTTCATTGAAGCCCCCGAACGTGCCCGCTGGGGTGCTCGCCGCCGGGCCGAAGGCCAGCACGCCCTTCAGCTACTCGGTGGCGGCCAAGTTCAAGCAGAGTCCCTCGGCCTGCCTGACGCCGGCATTCTGGCGCTTTGGGAAGAAAACCTACCAGGACCGCGTCCCGCCTTTGAAAAGCTCCTCCGCGAGTGGAAGCCGACCATGGTGATCGTGCCTTCCGAGATTGACCGCCACCCGGACCACCAAGCGACCCATCTCTACGGGCTGGATGCCGTGCGCGCCACGGGACTCCGCTGCCTGGTTTACTCCTACCTCATCCATCGCCCCTGGTCTCAGAAGGTCATGCGGCGTCACCTAGCTTCTGATCAGCTCGAGCTGAGCGATGCCGAAAGGTCCCTCAAACTAGACGCCATCCGCTGCCACCACACCCAGATGGCCCTGAGCGGAGAACGTTTCTCCAAATTCGCTAGTCGCGAAGAACGCTATACCCTCGTCCAGATTTCCTGAAAATGAACGCATCATCCAGCCCCGCACCCGCGGGTCCCGCTTTCTTACACTCGACCCGCTTTCAAGCGATTGTGCTGACAGCCCTCGTGCTCTTCCTCTTCTGGTGGCGCCTCGGTAGCCTCGGACTCATTGATCCCGACGAACCTTTCTATGCCCTAACGAGCCGCGAGATGGTGCAATCGGGCGACTGGATTACCCCGCGCGTCTTCGGCGAACCGCAGTTCGAAAAGCCAATCTTGTTTTACTGGGAAACCTGCCTAGCCCAAGTTATTTTCGGCGACAATGAGTTTGCCGCCCGGGTGCCCGGGGCCCTCGCCGCCACCCTCGTGGTCTTTCTGACCTGGGGCATTGGCCGTAAACTCTTCACGCCACTCGCCGGCTTCTTAGGCGCCGTCGTCGTCGGCACCGGCGCACTCTTCGTGGTGATGTCGCGCCTGATGCTGACGGACCTTTCCCACACCCTCTTTATCTCGGCAGGCATGTACTGCCTCTGGCGGGCGTTCCATGACGAACCCCGACGCCTACGCTGGCTGCTGGCCCTGACGATTACCTCCGCCCTTTCCATGCTCACCAAAGGCCCGCAAGGCCTGCTCTTCATCGCCATGGCGAGTGTGGCCTACGCTTGGCTGAGTGGACTGAAATCACCTTGGAGCTGGCGTCATCTGGCGCTCTGCGTGCCCCTTTGGCTAGTCCTCGTCGTGCCGTGGTACCTCGCGATGTTCATGCTGCACAAGTCAGGCCCCACCTCGCCGGCGACCGGCTGGGCCTATTACTGGGACACCTTCTTCATCCACGAGAACTTGGACCGATTCTTCCACGCCGAGCATAAAGGTAATGACCATTGGTATTACTACCTCGAGATGCTTATCGGCGGCTCGCTCCCGTGGATCCCGTTGATGGTGGCCGCGCTCTGGGAAACCGCCGCTAACTTCCGCCAGCGCTTCCGCACCCAGCTGGGACTCACGATGGTCATCTGCTGGCTCTTTCCGTCCTATATCTTCATGACCATCGCAGCCAGCAAGCTGCCGAGCTACATCTTCTTCCTCATCGTCCCCGTCGCCCTACTAGCGGGCGTGACCCTCGAGCGCTGGATTCGCGACGGTTTCGGTAATCTTGAACGCTGGGCGGTGGGCTTCTTCACACTCCTACAAGGCGCGGCCCTCATTTGGTACATTCCAACATTCCACCCCAACGCACAGCCGTTCCTCCCTCAACTCATCGCCCTAGGCTTACCGCTAACCATCGCTGGCCTCTTTGCCCTATTCCGCCAAGCCTTCCTGTGGGCGGCTGTCTCCACCGCCTTCAACGTTGTCCTAGTCTTCACCGCCTTCTTCTGGATTGAGGCACGGCTTGAGGGGACTGTGGGCAGCCGGGAGATTTGCAAAATCGCGGCCACCGAACGCAAACCTGGGGAAAAACTCGTGACCTGCAGCTTCCTCGGCCGGGCAGCGAAATTCTACCTCGGCGAAACCCCGGCCGCAATTTTCGTGCCCGACCAGAAACTTTTGGCCGACTACGGCAAAGGCAATTTCCGCCCCTACTACCCCTTCTACTCCTACCACCCCTTGCCGCAGCTCACGATTGAGAAGCAATTGGGCGAATTCGCCGACACCCATGGCTCACTGCTCTGCATCGGCGAGAAACGCGATTTTCAATTACTGAACACGAGTGCAAGCTCCTCGGTGCGTGGCCGTTGCGAGTGGCTCGGTGAAACCGGTGACACCCCCGGACGGGCGGTCTTCCGGATCAAAGCGAAGCCGGCTAAATAATCAGATTCGGCAAAGGAGTTTAAAAAACCTGATCGCATCGCGAACAGGTCGGATCTTACTCGGCTGACCTTGATAGATGGTACGCACCGGCACACTGGTGATCCTGCCACCCGCCCGCGCGGTCAGAATCAGCACTTCGGTCTCGTAATCGTAATGGTCGCTCTGGGCGCAGAGGATGGCGGGATTAGCCACCGCCAAAGCGCGATACCCGCACTGCGAATCCGGAATCGGGCAGCGGCAGATACGACTGATGAGCCAAGACATCGAGGCGTTCACCATGCGGCGAACGAAGGGCATACCCTGAGGATTGGAAAAACGGTTACCCGCGACTAGGACGACCTTGGGATCCTCGATGGCTTTTAGAAAAAGCGGAATCTGTTCGGCGTCGTGCTGGCCGTCGCCATCCATGGTAATGCCATGGGTGTAACCCAACTCAGCGAGCCGAGCGAAAGCGGTCTTTAAGCCCGCCCCCTTGCCCTTGTTGACTTCATGCCGAATCACCATCGCGCCCGCAGCCAGCGCCTGGGCCGACGTCTCATCCGGCGAGTAGTCGTCGATGACCAAGACCGTATCCACGAAACGCTTCGCCTCTCGCACCACCTCTGCGATGCGCGCTTCCTCGCGGAAGGCAGGCACCACGATCGCTACGCGCAAAGGAGGGGTGGACATTAAGGTCGGGAGAGGCGGCGAGTAGCCGAAGCCGGCATCCCTTTAACTACGCTGCGTGATCGGCGAGTAGGCACGTTCGGTGTTACCGACGTAAATCTGACGCGGGCGATGAATCTTCTGCTTCGGAGTCTCCGCGATTTCCTTCCAGTGTGAGATCCAGCCTGGCATCCGGCCGATGGCGAAGATGACGGTAAACATTTCCGTGGGGATACCGATCGCCTTGAGGATGATGCCCGAATAGAAATCGACGTTAGGGTAGAGGTTACGCTGCTTGAAGTAAGGGTCGTTTAGGGCCGCGTCTTCGAGGCGCATGGCGATGGCCAAGAGCGGGTCGTTGATACCGAGCACCTTGAGGACCTTATCGCACTGGGCCTTAATAATCTTAGCGCGCGGGTCGTAGTTTTTGTAAACGCGGTGGCCAAAGCCCATCAGGCGTACCTGCTTGGTCTTGTCCTTAGCATCCGCAATGAACTTCGAACCGTCGTCGCCCGAGGCGTGAATTTCCTCGAGCATCTCAATGACGGCCTGGTTGGCGCCGCCGTGCAGTGGACCCCACAAGGCGCAGACGCCCGCCGAGACGGACGGGAAGAGGTTGGCGCCACCGGAGGCGACCATTCGTACGGTCGAGGTCGAGCAATTCTGCTCGTGGTCGGCGTGTAGGAGCAGAATCAGGTCGAGTGCCCGGGCGACTTCGGGGTGGACGGAATAATCGGCGTTAGGCTGCGAGAAGAGCAGGTGCAGGAAGTTGGAGCAGTAGTCCAAACCTGGCTTCGGGTAGACGGGCGGCTCACCTTCCTTGGAGCGGTGTGCCAGAGCAGCCAAGGTACGGACCTTGGACATGAGTACGGCCGCGGTTGCGTCGAACTTCGCCAAGTCATGGGTGCGCTCATTCGTACCGAGGTCAGGGTAGTAGCAACCGAGGGTGTTCAACGTGGCCGAAAGGACAGCCATCGGGTGGGCATTCCCAGGGAAGCCACTGAGGGCGATACGCAGGCCTTCGTGGACCTGGGAGTTGTCGAGGATGCGGGCCTTGAAAGTGCTCAACTGTGCTGCGGTCGGGAGCTCACCGTAAATCAAGAGGTAAGCCGTCTCGATGAACGTCGACTTCTCGGCGAGTTCTTCGATGGAGTAACCACGGTAGCGCAAGATGCCCTTTTCGCCGTCGATGAAGGTGACCTTGGACTCACAGGCGCCCGTGTTGGCGTAGCCGTCGTCGAAGGTGATGTAGCCTGTTTCGTCGCGCAGCTTGCGGACGTCGATGCCGCATTCGTGCTCGGTACCGACAACGATGGGGAGGAGGATTTCCTTATCGTCCAGTTTAAGAATGGCGTTTTTGGTGCTCATGGCGGGGGGATACCGCCATAGGCCTGACGCCTCAGCGGTCAGCCAAAGTCAGGAAATTACGGTACAGTTGCAAGCCTTTGACCTGACTTTTCTCGGGGTGAAACTGAGTGGCCAACACCCGCCCTCTGCGGACGCCGCTCACAAAGCGACCCGCGTAGTCCGTCTCACACCAAACCAAGGCGGGGTCAGTCTGGACGACCCGGTAGCTATGGACGAAATAAAAGGGCTCCCCTTGGGCATTAAGGCCTGCCGTCAGGGGGGTCTCGGCCTTAAAAATGGCTTCATTCCAACCCATGTGCGGGATGCGCAGGCCGGGGGTGGAAGGAAAACGGGTAACAACACCTGGGAAAATGCCCAAACCAGGCACCGCAGCCTCTTCCGAGCGCTCGAAAAGGACTTGCAGGCCCATGCAGACACCCAGGAAGGGTCGGTCTGCGGCAATCCACTCTTTGATGAAGACTTCGAAATCATTACGGCGAATACAGGCCATACAATCGGCCATGGCCCCCTGCCCCGGAAAAACCACCGCATCGGCGCCTTCGGCCGCTTGCGGGGTCGCGGCGAGGTATGCATCCGCCCCAGCGGCCACCATGGCACGGTTGACGCTACGCAGGTTGCCCATGCCGTAATCAATCACGGCGACCCGAGGGCGACGGCTAGTCCCAGCGGCTTCCACGTTTAGGCAAGCGTACCCTTGGTGCTCGGGACCCGGCCACCCTGGCGTGGATCGATTTCGACGGCCGCACGCATGGCGCGGGCAAAGACCTTGAACAAGGCCTCCGCGATGTGGTGCGGCTCTTCGCCATACTCGAGCTTAAGGTGCAGGTTGCAGGCCAACGCATTTGCCAGGCCTTGGAAGAACTCCCGCACAAGGGCGATATTGAAATCCTTTACCATGTAATTGGAAATCTCTACTTGGTAGACGAGCATCGCACGGTTGGAGAGGTCTAGGGCGCAACGCGCCAAGGTCTCATCCATCGGCAGAATGAAAAAACCATAACGGCGGATACCCGCTTTGTCGCCCAAGGCTTCCTTAATGGCATTACCCAAGACAATACCTACATCCTCAACGGTGTGGTGGTAGTCGACCTCGGTATCGCCGTCGGCCTTGACCTTGAGATCAATCAGGGCGTGGCGGCTGAAGAGCGTCAGCATGTGGTCGAAGAAAGCGATGCCAGTCGAGATTTCGGAAACCCCCGTGCCATCAAGGTTGACGGAAAGGGTAATCTTGGTCTCGGCCGTGTCGCGACGGATAGTGGCTTGGCGGGCGCCGGTGCTCATACCAGAAAAATCCCTCCGCACTAGGAGAATGTCAACCTCACCCTTCCGACCAAGCCTGCGCCGCCGCGAGAAAAGCGTCCATTTCCGCAGCCGTCCCGACGGTGATGCGCAGGGCTGACGCGGTCAAAGGATGGTTCGGAAAACGACGGACCAAGATTTTGCGTTCCCGGAAGAAGGCAAAGGCATGCTCACTCGTCGACGGTGAAGCCGAACGCTGTCTCGAGGCCGGCGTGGCAAGGAGGAAATTACCCGACGAAGGCACCACCGCCCAACCGAGCGCCTGCAGGCCCTGCGTGAGCCGCACCCTTTCGGACCGCACCTTACCCACCGTCTCAAGTAACCAACCGCTATCCGCTAAAGCCGCCGCCGCCGCGACTTGGGCCAAGCGGTCTAAGTTGTAGCTATCGCGCACGCGATGCAGAACCGATGCTAAGCCAGGCGGACAGAGCGCATAGCCAGCGCGCAGCCCCGCTAACGCGTGGCCCTTCGAGAAAGTCCGCGTGACGACCACATTCGCGTGCGTCTTCGGAAGTTCGGCACAATCGGCGTCCGCAAACGCGGCATAGGCTTCATCGACCACAAGCAAACCGGGAAATGCCCGGGCGAGTTCGGTGACTTTGGCCGGCGAGAACGACACGCCCAACGGGGCGTTGGGATTGGTAAGAAAGAAAATGGCGGCGCCGCACGTGGCCACAGCTTCAACGTCGAAACTAAAGTCCGCCCGAATCGGTACCTTCACAACGCCTGCGCCCTGGGCCGCGGCAAGCACCGGATACAACGAGTAGCTAGGATCGAGCATCCCAGTCGGACGACCGGGACCAGCATAGGCGCGGATTAAAATATTCAGCAAATCGTCCGACCCGTTACCCGCCAAGATGTCGATGGCGGGGAAGGCGTGCAGCTTGGCCGCAGCCTCGCGCAAGGGGGAAGCGTCTGGCGAGGGGTAAAGACGCAGGGTCGCACCCTCCGCTGCCACCACCGCCCGAATTGCCGCCAAGGCCTGTGGGCTCGGCGGATAGGGATTCTCGTTAGTGTTGAGCTTAACCCAGCCGCCGCCTTGGGGTTGCTCTCCCGGCGTGTAGGCCGCCATGGCCGCGATATGCGGGTTCGGTTCAGGAAGCGGAGCGGACATCAGCGAAGCTTGAGTTTCGAGGCGGAGAATTCGGCGAGCAGGGCCTTAATGGCGGTACACTCACGCAAAGCCAAGGCACGTTGGGCCAACTGCATCAACTCGTCCTTGGTCGAATGGCGGAGGACGAAACGCACCTCGGGGATTGCGGGTGGCGCCATGCTCAACTCATGCGCACCGAGGCCGATTAACAAAGGCGCCCACACGGGGTCGCCTGCCAATTCGCCACAGACAGCAGCCGCGACGCCGTGCTGGCGGGCCGCCTTGAAGATTCGCTCCAGCGTCCGCACGACGGCGGGATGAGCCGGCTCATAAAGTGCCGAGATGCGCGGGTTACCACGGTCGACGGCCAAAAGATACTGGACGAGGTCGTTGGTGCCCACACTGAAGAAATCGACTTCGAGCGCAAGATCCTCCGCCACCGCAGCGACCGAGGGAATCTCAATCATGGCGCCCAAACGGAGACGCTCCTGGGGCACAATGCCTTCGGCGGCTAACTCAGCAGCGACCGACCCAAGCACCGCCTTCGCGCGACGGAATTCTTCAATCCCGGAGATCATCGGGAACATCACTGCGACGGGACCCAACGCCGCGGCGCGCAAGATTGAGCGAAGCTGCGGACGAAAGACATCGGGGCGATCTAAGCACAGCCGAATCGCGCGATAACCCATGAAGGGGTTGGCTTCGTCGTTGAGGTCGCCCAAGCGCTTGTCGCCCCCTAAGTCGAGGGTACGGAAGGTGACCAACCGGCCCCTAGCCTCCCGGACAACCTCCGCGTATTCTTCATATTGCTCAGCTTCCGTAGGCCAGGCATCTAAGCGCAGGTAAAGGTTCTCGGTGCGATAGAGGCCCACGCCTTGCGCACAGTAAAGACGGGCGTCTTCGAGGTCCTCGGGGCCACCGATGTTAGCCTGTAAGGCAAAGCCTTCGCCGTCACTGGTGATGTCAGGCAAGGCAATCTCAAGCATGACACGGTCGCGCCGGCGGCGGATGGCGAGCTCTTGATCGCGATAGCCCTCTAACGTGGCAGCCGTGGGGTTGATGACCACCGCCCCCGTCTCGCCATCGACTAGGATGATATCGCCTTCCTGGACGGCGTCCATCAAGCCCTTAACACCGACGACAGCCGGAATCTCCAGCGAGCGAGCCATAATCGCCGAGTGTCCAGTGCGCCCGCCTTCTTCCGTCACGAACGCCAATACACCGTCCTCCGGCAAACCCGCGGTCTCCGAAGGCGTAAGGTCACGGGCAACGACAACCTGTTGCCGGGCAGCCATCGCCGCATGAGCGGGTCGCGTCCCCAAGAGATGGTGCATCACGCGGCTGGTGACATCGCGGATATCAGAGGCACGCTCACGGAGGAAGTCATCCTCCATGCGCTCAAAGATATCGATGTAGCGCTGGACGACTTCCTGAAAGCAGAACTCGATGTTGAAGCCGCTGGAACGGACTTCCTTGCTGACGTCGTCGATGAGGGCGACGTCGTCGAGAACCAGGAGGTGTGCGTCGAAGATGGCGGCCTCCGATTCACCCAAACTCAGGGCGACTTCCTGTCGGAGCTTAGCGATTGCTTGGCGCGTAGACTCTAACGCCGACTCGAAGCGGCGCAGTTCGGCCTCAACGTCGGGCACCTTCTGGCAGGAGACAATCGCCATCCCCTGCAACAGCAGGTAGGCTGGACCGCGGCCGACGCCGGGGGCGGCGGCGGTGCCTTGGAGTCTAATCTCTGGCCTGGAGGATTCGGCCTGCATCTGCAGAACAGAAGATTGGCCAAAGGCAGGGAAGCAAGGCGGATAACCGCTTAAGCCTCGTTCGAGCCCGGATCTTCCGTGGGCTTGAACATATCGGGAATCGTCAAAGTAGGCAGGGCCATGTCTGGGATGTCATCCGGCAACACTTCCGCGACCAAGGCGAGTGGCATAGAGTCGGCAGACGGGACAATCATACTCTCAGCCGAGGCTTCTTCCGCCAAGGCGTCTTCAACATAGAGCATCAGCCCACTATATTCGGCCGGCAAGGTCACCCGCAACTGGACAAACACAAGGGCGAGGACGCAGGCATGGGCAAAGATTCGGCCAGTGCGCTGAGCGAAACGGGCGAGGCCCGCAACCGCCTGTGTCGCGTCTAAATCGGCCCGACCACGGAGGAAGGCCATCTGGGCCTTATGCAAACGCACACGGGCGTGAAAGCGCCGGCGGATTTCGGCGGAGGCCTGCAGGGCATTCCGCAGACGCACCACCTGTTCACGGGAGGCGGTACCGTCGAGGTAACAAAGAATCAGGGATTCCAGCTCGGCGTTACTCATTCGCGGAATTCATCCCCCATGAGTTGACGCAAAGCTTCGCGGGCGCGGTTGATGCGGCTTTTCACGGTACCAATCGAGAGGTCAAGCTCTTCGGCAATTTCCTCGTACGACTGGTTGCGGATGTTGCGCATCGTAAGAATACGAGCGTGTTCCGGCTTCAATTGTTCCATGCACTCGGCCACTTTTGTAACGAATTCGTTATGCTCCGCTTCGTGGCCGGGTCCCTGGGAACCGTCCGAGAGGATGTCGTGTAGGGTGGCACCAGGATCCTCCCCGAGGTCCGCATCGAGCGACATAGACTGATCACGCTTGCGCCGGCGCCAGTACCAGTAGCGATTACGAGCCAGATTCGTGCCAATTTGGTGAATCCAGGTTGAGAAAGTGGCCGTCCCGCGGAAAGAAGCAAGGACCCGGTGGGCGCGGATAAACGTGTCTTGGGTGATTTCCTCGGCATCCTGCCTATTACGAAGCAACGAGAAGACCTTGGCAAAGATTCGCCCCTGGTAGCGAAGGACCAACTCATTGTACGCTCCGAGGTCGCCATTGCGGGCGCGCTCAAGGGCGGACTGGTCGGCTTCGGTTTCCATCGTTTAGGGGTGGCTTTAGGGCGGGTATTTCCTGACTATGGTGCTGACATTAGCTGAGATATCAACTGCTGTCTTCAATCCCCAACCCCCTTTAGGATTCATGTTCACCTCCAGCCCAAAAAAGACCCCGTTTCGATGGGTCAACTGCCTGAACGGCCAAAAGGGCTCTGCCGAAAGTCTCCCGGCTCGTTTCCCCCTCCCCTCCGCCAACCCCGCCCTCGGTATTTCGGCATCCGCTGCCGGGCTCTTACTGGAAGCCACGTCGGGGGCATCCGTCTTAGTGAATGGAGCCCTTCTGCGCCCCAAGACGACCATCACTGAAACGTCGACCGTCCAACTCGAGGACGGACTTTTCGTGGTTTCGGGGAACGAAGTCGACCCCTTCGACTCCGTCCAAACGAATTCGTGGGTCCTGTTCGATGCAACCACCGGTGACCTGCTGGGCGAGCTACCACCCCAAAAACTCTTGGAGTATGCCGCCAACCTCGGCCGCGCGACCGACACACTGGCGTGCACACCCGCCGGCCTCGAAGTCGGCTTTAAACTTTCGCAGATCGCGTCGCTGCTCACCGTTCGCGAAGAAACCGAAGCTAAACCGGCGGCACCGTCCGCCCTCACGGCGGAACAAAATAAAGGCGCCCATCTTTGTCCTGTTTGCTGGACGCGCTTCGACGCAGGGGATGCCTTGAGCGTCGCTATCCACGAAGACCTCCGCGGCGACCCCATCCTGGGGGCCGACGCACGCCTACGCTTCCAACCCACGCGCTTCAACGACCAGGGCCTCGCCCTTGACCCGATGGGCTTAGCCTGCACCGACCTAGCCTGCCCCCACTGCCGACGCCAACTGCCACCTGGCTATCTGGATATGCCTCACCGCATCCTTTCGGTGATTGGCGCGCCCAGCGCCGGCAAGTCCTACTACCTCGCGGTCCTGACGCACGTCCTGCAAGACCGACTGCCCGGGGACTTCGGCCTAGCCTTCAAGGACGGCGACCCGAGCGGCAACATGCTGCTCAATCAAATGCGTAATACCCTCTTCTCGGCAGCCACGCCCGAAGACGCCCTGCTTGGGAAGACCGCACTGGAAGGGGCAACTTACGAAAAGCTGCCCCGCCTCGGGCGCATGGTCTCCCTTCCCCGCCCGTTCATCTATTCGCTGGCCCGGCCCTCGGCGAGTCGCGACGAGACATCGATTGTGCTCTACGATAACGCTGGGGAACACTTCGAACCCGGCATCGATATCCACGACTCGCCGGGTGCGATGCACGTCGCCAACTCCGCTGGCCTGCTCTTTCTCTTCGACCCAACGGCCAACGCTCGCTTCAAGGCTAAATTGATCGGCGTAGACGACCCACAGTTAGCCATCAAAGGCCGGATTGACCAACAGGACAGTATTCTATCCGAGATGGAGACCCGCATTAAGCGTGTGCTCGGACTCGCCCCTAGCCAACGCATCGCCACACCACTGGCCTTCGTGGTCGGTAAATGCGATACTTGGCAATTCCTCCTGTCCTCCCCGCTCGAGCCTGTGCTGAGCGCCGGCAAACTCAACCTCGAGGCCGTACGTCGAAACTCCGACCGCGTCCGCACCGTCCTCGTCAGCCTCTGCCCCGGTCTCGTGGCGACGGCCGAAACGCTCGCCAGCGAAATCTGCTATTTTGCGGTCACTTCCTTCGGCCACCAGCCAACGGTTCTCACCACTGGCCCCAATAAGGGCCGCATCGCCCCCGACCCCCAGCGCCTCGCGCCCGCCCACGTCGAAGAGCCCGTCTACTGGCTCCTCCATCTCTCGTCCCCTGAACTGCTCCCCAGCCGCTAACGTTTTCCATGCCTCTGCAACTGATCTTCACCTCCGCCCCCCGCGGACTGGTCGCCGGACGTTCCGGCTTCTGCACCGTCGCTCGGCATGCCTCCCTTTCGGAACGACTCACGCAGCAACTCGAAACACTCGGGACACCACACGACGCCGCCGAAGGGGAGACCTTCACTTTCCGTCGGCTCGAAGCTGGCAGTCAAACTTGGTACGTACTATCGCGTTTCGTCGCCCGTGGGCTCGACTACTCGCAACGCGATAATCGCCTCGCGCACCACGTGGTGTTTACCGGCGAGGAAGCCGCTGTCCTCCCGCCGCCCGCGGCAGTCGCACTCCGCTGGAATGACTGGAAAGATACTTGGGCCGAAGAGCCGACGTGGCTTAAGGAAGATGCCCGGCCGCTACCGCTCGCCCAGCATCCCGTACTCACGCCGGCTGCTGGCTGGCGTGAATTCGCCGGTACCGGTGCGAAGGCCGCTTGGCTAGTCAACGCCTCCGGCGCCGCTTCGGTGTCGTTGTTGAACCCGCCGAACTCCCCGCAACTACTCCGCTTACTCGCGGAATCCTCGGCCTTACTCGGCCGCGCCGCGTGGTCCGCCACGTTCACGACTAACGCAGCCAAGACCGGAGCCGATGGCTTCGATTGGGCCGTGGGGGTTGCCTCTGGTCGCCCCACTATTGACCTTGCCCAAGCGGCGCAGCTCACCGCCCCCACGGGCGAACTAGCCCGCATCGCCGCTACTGGCGCAGGTGCGACCGCCCCCGCTTCCGCTGGCCCAACGACTTCCTCGCCACGCCGAACCACCTCTGCCAGCGCCCCCGCCACGGGCTCCAATACGGTCACCCTTGCAGTCGTCAGCCTCTTGGTGCTCGTCGCCGGTAGCCTCGCCTTTGTCTACTTTCACCAACCCGAAAAGAAGGTCGTCGTGATAACCAAGCCCACCCCACCGGCCATTGACTCGACGGCGGCCGATGAACTCCTCAAGGCCAACCGCGCGATCACCGATGTCGATAGTTTCATGGCCCGCAATGACTTCGTCGCCGCCGGTAAGCTGTGGCTCGAGAGCTGCAAACTTTCGCCGACCTTCGCGGCCCGCTACCGCGAGCAATACTTACCGCGCCTGAAGTCAAAATTCGCCGACACGACCACGGCCAGCCTGCTGGGCCGACTAGAAAGCCCGACCGCAACCGCCAACCGTAAAGGCATGTTAGAAATCGCCGAAGACGCGGCCGAAGCGCTCCGTATCGGGGGCGCGCTCGAAGTCACTAAAGATGCCGCCTGGGAAGAACTCACTCGCATCCAAGCCCGGGCCCAGATGGTCGGCTCCTTGGACGTCCGACCCATCATCCTAACCCAAGGCGAATGGCTAACGGCCGACCTCGGACCCAACTCGCCTTCGACCGCCGAATTCAAACTTAGCATGGCCTCCGCGGAAAAAATCGGCCGGTTCATTGACACCACTGGCGCCAATAAAAACAAGGCGATCAGCGCGCGTATTCGCCTGCTTCCACTGGAATCCTTCCACGCCCGCGAAGAGAAAACTAAATACCAGACCGCGGAAATCCGGACCGGTAGCCAAGCCAATTGGATTGAAGCCACGAGTAACTCCGGCCGGCAACCCATCGTCATCGGCGTGGGCTCCCGCCTGAATACGGTGACACTGAACTTCGCCGACAACTCCGCCGCGCAGCTCCGCGACACTAACCAGTTAATCGAAATCGAATTAGCCGACGGGTCGCACCAGTCCATCGCGCTCATCGCCAACGTCAAGGTCCTCCGCCCGCTCAATCTGGGCGTCGCCGCGCTAAAGTCGGACGTCGATACTGGCGTGGTCCACGCGGCGGCTTGGGCTGAACCGATCATCAATTCGTTCATCGCGTCGTCGGGCTCGCTCGGGCTTTACCCCGCTGGTCATGAGTTCCCCGATCGCGACCTCGCTTCAATCCGCGCAACCAAGTCCCTGCTCGATACCGACCTCGTCCGCCTCGAACGGAAGTCCGGGCCTGGCGCGCCTTCCTACGAGGAAGTCAAAGCCCGCCGCAGCGCCTTCACGGCGCAAGATTTTGTGAAGGCCGGCGCCCCTTGGAGCCTCCGGACGGTGTCACCACGCGGTGAAGAGGGCCTACTACTCGTCGAATTCCGCTAAGCCCGCATGCAGACTGAACGCCTCATCGCCCGTATCCGTGGACAGCTTGAAGTCGGCACGCCCGACCTCGAGGCGCGCTCGCTGGCAGGCGAATACGCGACACTCTGCCAACGTACCCGTGAGCGGCTGGAGCAATGTGCGGCCCTTATCCGGACCGGCAACGACCACGCCGCTCTCCAGGTAGCCGAATCGGAACCCGATCTACTCGGCCTCTGTGCTCTCCTGAGTTTCGCAGATTCGGAAGGCTGGCAAGCGCTCTGCCGTGAGCGCGGCCTTCCGACCGGTTTTCCGCTCGACGACCAGCACATTCTCGCAGTCGAAAGCCTCTACGGTAAAGTGATTGGCGAAAACCACCCGCTCTACCGCGACTACCGGGAGGCCATGCGCCAACGCGACGAAGAAAGCGCGCTGACGGTCCTGCGCTCAATCGCCCGCATCAATCCTGATGATCCGACGGCGCGCTCTGAACTGACGCGCCTCTCCAGCAAGTTCCTTCGTGAATCGCTGGGCAAAGTCCTGCAGCTCTTCGACCAAGGCTCACCGCGGGAGGCCGAGGAGCTGATGCATCGGATGGAGCGTTTCGGTGCTCTCCTACTAACCAACGAGCCACGCTGGGATGATGCCCTCGCGCGGCGCATCGCCCATCTACGCAGTAAAGCCCACGAGCAGATTCGGCAGCTCCTTACCGAAGCGCGCACTGCCCGTGACGCCGACCAATGGGAAGCCTGCGCTAATCACTTAGGACGAATCCGTACGCTAGAACGAGACCACCTCGTCATCCTCGATACGACGGATTTAACGGAGCTGACCACGCTCGAAACCTGGGCGGGCGAACTCGCCGCCACGGCTGAAGCCGAAGCCTCCCGACGGTCTGCCCTCGAAACACTTACGAAAGAATGGGACAGCCTTCGCCAAGAGGCCAGCCGCGGCGCCTCACCCGCCCTGCTGCTTTCACGACTCAATGTTTGGATTGAAAAGGCGACACCCCTCGCCGACCGACTGCCCGAAGGAACCGTTCGCGAAGCCCGCGGCGTTCGCCAACTGACCCGGGGACGACTCAGCCGTCGGTACGCCATCTTAACGACTTCGTGGGTCACTGGCCTGCTCTGCTTGCTACTCGGCGCCTACTTATGGCACGCCCAAGAGGGCAAGGCCCAGGAAGCCAACGATCGCTTCACGGAAATCCAAGCCCTGGTGGAACGCTGGGACAACCATGGTGCCATGAAAAAACTCGATAAGCTTAAGGATGACTACCCCCTGTTCGTCGCGGGCGAAGAAATTAAGACGGCCACCGAAGCACTCCGGCGGCAAGCCGGCGCCCAAGCCGAAACGGAACTGCAACTGAAGACCGAGGCCATCTACCTGGAACAGCGCCGCAAGGAAGGCATCAATCTTACAAATTTCGCCCCCGTCACCCAACGGGCCAAGGCGTACGTCAGCGAACTAGCTAAGATTGGCCCCGCCGCTTCAGCACGCTTGCAAGCCATCCTACCTGACCCAGCCGCCGTCCTCGCTACCTGCACCAAGGTCAGCGAGGAAAGTCGGAACGAACTCTTGGCGTTGCGAAGGCAACTCAAAGTCGCACTAGGTGAAGAAGAGACCGTCGTCAACCTGACCCGGGCCAACGATGCTTTGGAAAAGTTACGTGCTCTCCTGGTGACCCTGAGCGCCGCTGGCCTTAAAGAGCTCGATGAGGCCTATGCCGAAGCGGACCGCGCGGCCCTCCGCCTCGAAGCCGACCAGAAATCTGTCAATGCCGTCCGGGGGCTAGCAGATTCTGGTGACCTCAAAGCCTACCTCGACGCCTTGGCGGCTGTCGCCCAAACCGCCAAAGAAAGTTCCGACCTCCGCAAACGCGCCAGTTTCATCACCGAACGCGCAGAGGCCCTCCGCAACCTCCCGCGCTCTACCCTCGCCCCCCGGGTGGGCGCGATGTGGGATGGCTTGGCGAAGTCCGATGCCACCGGCATCTTCCAGCCCGATGAACTCCTCGCTTCCGAAGATAAGGTCATCCGCGCGCTAGCCGACGATAAGATCACCACCCGCTTACGAAAATATAACGTTCGCGAGCATAGTCGCGGGGCCGATCCCCGTATCATGCGGCAGGTCTTCATTGCCAGCGAAATTTCCCTTCAGCGTAACCTGATCAGCGGCGGAATGGAGACCGTGCGTTCAGCCAAAGAACTCAGCCGAGACGGCACCCTCGTCGAGTCGTCCTGGAGTTGCCGCGAGTTTAATGGAGCTAACGGCGAAACGACGAAATCCGGCGAGGACCTTTTAGAAGGCCTCGTGATTCCCGAACTCGACTACCTGCGCCAGTTCAGTCGCTTCTACGACCTCAAGGCCGGCAAGATGTCGGAACCCCTCCTGCGTAAACTTGACCTCATCCGACGCAGCCCCACCCCACACCTCGAACTGCGGGCTTACCAGATGCAGGAGCTCTTTAAGGTGGCCAGCCAACGACCCGAGGCTTGGGGACTACTCTACTCGCCTTCCGCCCAACGCGACGCCGACCAGCTGCGCCGCATCACGCAAAATGCGTTGAGTCCTTACGATTTCCTTTTCAAGGATAAGTGGGCCGACGTGCAACTGGAGCTACGTGCGTTCCTGACGCGCCAGACGGGGGCGACCTACGCCGAGGAAGCGCGCTTCTGGCGCCGCACGCTGGGTGAACTGCAATCCAAGAAGCTGATTTTTGTTGGAACCATGGGCCGCGATGGGAAGCCCGTGCTGCGCGAGGTAATCAAGAACTCTACACTCTACGGCCTAGATAGCGAAGGCAAGCCCGCCCAACTCTTCCGCGCCGATGCCACCGGCAACCTGACACGCGTCAACGAGCCCGCCCTCCTCACGCCGCTCCTCCGCTTGTCTGGCACCGTCACCGAAGCCGCCCAAGCGGCTGGCATCCCAGCCGGGCTCACCCCGCCCGACGGCGGCTGGGAATCCATCCTCCAAGGACGCGACCTCTAAGCCATGGCCAAGCCCGACCAATTCCGCCTGCGCTGGAAAGGTGCTGTCACCGGCCCCTTCGCCTTAGCACGTATCAATGAAATGCTCCGGGCCGGCGAAATTAGCTTGGTGCACAATATTGAAGTCAACGGAGCATGGATCACCATTCGTGATTACTTCCGAACCATCGGCCTCAACCGTGGCTCGCTGCTCCCACCGATTAACCCATTTACTGCGCGCAACGACCAGGACCTGCCGCCGCCACCCCCCGGGATAGCTGGCACCATCCACGCACCCGCGGCACCCGCTTCATCGCCCGCATCCGCCGCCGGCGAAGCACTGGAGCGCAATGTCCGCGAAGGGTATCTCTGGTGCGGCTCGACGTTCCTCTTCCCGCCGCTCTTCGCAGTCGTCGTGCCGCTCTGGGAAAAGACGGTGGGGGCGCTCCCATCGTCCTCGAAATATACGCTGTTCATCTTCGCGACGCTGCTCGGCTGTAGCCTACCGCTATGGTTAGTCCAACGGGTGGGCCGCCAAATCAGCCATGAAGGCTTGGACGAAATCTCCCAGGCCCAAAGCCGCCTCTGCCTCGTTTTAGCAGGCCTAGGGACAGTTTTCTGGCTTTTTATGTTCTGGTTCCTCGCCAAGCCCAGCCTCTAAAGGACGCAATCGGCTTGACGCACCGCCCCTCTCCCTCTGACATCACGACCCGGTTTACGGTAGCGTAGCTCAGTTGGTTAGAGCGAGGGACTCATAAGCCCTAGGTCGGCAGTTCAATTCTGCCCGTTACCACCAAACCGGTGATTTTTAGTCTCTAAAATGCCGCCAGCCCGGCACGGGACTTCACGAGCGCAAATGAAAGAACCCTAGCGAAAGACTAGGGTTCTTTTACTGCCCACGACGCTCGCCTTAAGCCTTCAGGATCGCCGCAACCGGCACGTCGAGACCGTCTTTCCACAAGGACTCCATGCTGTAGCTTTCGCGAACGTCTGGACGGAAGATATGCACCAAGACGTTGAAGCCATCGACCACGGTCCAACCGCTTTCCGATTGAGACTCGCTGGCGCGGGCGGGCGAACCGACATCGTCCAAGGCCTTCTCGACCTCAATGCGCAAGGCGCGGAGATGCGGGTCAGAGTTGCCGGTGGCGATGACCATGTAGTCAGCGACCGAGGAAAGTTGACCGAGTTCGAGGACGCGGATGCCGAGGGCCTTCTTGTCATCAAGGGCTTTCACGACAGCGACGACGAAAGGCGGGACCTTGGTCGGCACAGCCTTCACGACGGCGGGCTTGGGAGTTTCCGAGCGAGTCTTGGCCTTGCTGCCCTTGACCTTCGCGACTGGGCGACGAACCGGCTTCACCAGACCACGCGCCTTCACTGGGCCGCGCGACTTGGCCGCAGGCTTGGCCGCCGACTTGCTGGCAGGCTTCTTGAAAGGCGTTTTCTTTTTCTTAGGGGCGGGCATGGTCAGGATTTGTAGAGTGAGTATTCTTCGATGTAGGCGCGGACCGCATTGGGCAAGCCGTTTCCGGCTGGTTCGCCCGCCGCCAACGCGGCCCGGAGCGCCGTCGAGGAGACGCGCACGGGGGACTCCTTGAGTACGGTTAGGCGGATAAAGCCCGCTATGCTGGCCGGTGCGGCCACCGGCAACCCGTCGCGAGAAAGGACGGCAAACTCAACGAGACGCCCCAGGGTATCGATATCTTTCCAACGATCGAGGCGAGCCAGCTGGTCTGCGCCGATGATCCAAACTCGGCGAGACTCCGGAAACTCCGCCGCAAGGTCGCGGGCAGTATCCACAGACCAGCAGATGCCTGTTCGGCGGACTTCTCGGTCGTCGACGCGGGCCCACGCACAGGGGGCGAAGGCGAGTTTAGCCATGGCAAGGCGATGCTCAGAGGAGGCTAACGGCGGCACAGCGCGTAAAGGGGCTAAGCCCGCAGGAATGACCTTCACTTCATCCAAGCCGAGCTGACGCCAAGCCGCCACCGCTGCGGCGACATGGCCGGCGTGTGGCGGGTCGAAGGTACCGCCGAGAATGCCAAAGGAGGCGGGCATGGCGACATACGGAGGTGAAGGGACCACGGTGGCAACCTAAAGCAGGCTTGAGCCCGGACGATTACCCGGGAACGATGCAGCCATGGCGTCAGCCTCGCGCTTCCTCCCACTAGACCTTGCACCGGGTCAACCCTTTGCAGTCATCGCCGGTAAGGGTCGCTACCCCGCCCTACTCGTGGAGTCCGCCCGAGCCCGCGGCGCTCAAGTCCGGTTAGTGTCCTTCGAAGAGGAAACTGACCCCGCCCTCATCGCCACTTTCGCCCCTACCGAACACCGGGCGGTGCCCGTCGGCAAACTCGGCCAACTACTCGATTCACTGCAAGCGCTCGGCGTCGCTGGCGCAGTCATGGCCGGCCAAGTGACACCCCGGAAACTATTCACCGGCATGGTGCCCGACCTCAAGCTAGTCGCCCTCATGGCCTCGCTGCGCAAACGTAATGCGGAGTCTATCTTCGGTGCCATCTCTGCGGAGATTGAAAAGACCGGCGTTCGTATGCTCGATGCCCGCGTCTACCTCGATGACCATCTCGCCAGCGATGGCCCGATGACAGGCTTCTTCGCTTCTGTCTCCGCCGAAGAACGTGACTTCGGGGTGCACATGGCCCAGGAGATGGCCCGTCTCGATGTCGGCCAATCCGTGGTCACAGCCAAAGGCACGGTCATCGCCGTCGAAGCCTTCGAAGGGACCGATAATATGCTGAAGCGCTGTGCGGCCACGGGGGGCAAGGAGATGCTGCTAACCAAGACCACCAAGCACGCCCAAGATTTTCGCTTTGACGTCCCTTGCCTCGGCCTACGTTCGCTCGAAAGCATGGCCGAAGGAGGCGTGCGCCGCGCGACCCTGCAAGTCGACGGCGTCATCATGATCGACAAGCCCGCGGTGATTGCCCGCGCCAAGGAACTAGGCCTGTACCTAGAAGGCGTCACTCTCTCCGCATGAACGCGCTCGAAGCCGAAATCGCCAAATTCGTAGCGCAACGCTTTACCGACGTCGGCGAAATCACCCTACTTGAACTCGTCGGCGCGGATGTCTCGGCGACGCTGAGGCTTCAAGGCCAAGCGGAACCAGTCTCCTTTCGCGTAACCGGATTAAATTGGTCCAGTGACGGGACGACCTTCACACTACGCTTCCGCGAGGCCACCTGCTCGCTACCCTGGCTGCACGCCGTGCTACGTCACTGGTGCCAACGCACGCAATCGACGGTTACACTTAAGGATGACCTGCGCCTACTGCCACTCAAGTTCAAGCTACCGCGGTCGGCTTAACCTTCGAAGAAATTCCACGCCAACGCGCTCTCGACGACGAGCCAAGCGAGGAGCAGCGCCAAGACCACCGTCAACCACCGGCGATGGCGCACCCAAAAGTCTGGCGCCTGTTGATTCACATCCGGACCGCCCCGCTGGGTGAGCATGAGACGCAAACGGAGATGCCACGGCACTCCGACCGCCCCAGGCAAATCAGGGTGCTGATAACCGCCTTCACGGTAATCCACGCGTTTAAAGAATCTGGCGATACGCCCAAACATCTTTTGCACCATACACCCTTCGCCCACGCTTTACAAGCGGGCGGTCAGGGGGTAGTTCCTTGGGCGTGAAGGCCACCACCCGGTCCATTCGTGCCCTCAAAGGCACCCGCCCCATCGTCTGCCTCACGGCCTACGATGCCGTCACAGCCCGGATCGCTGACCAAGGCGGCGCCGACCTCATTCTGGTCGGTGACTCCGTTGGCAACACGGTCCTCGGCATGGCCGACACCGTGGGCGTGACGCTCGAGATGATGGTACACCACACGGCCGCGGTCGTCCGGGCCAAGCCCACCGCCCTTGTCATCGCCGACCTGCCCTTTGGGCTAGCCCACGACAGTTTCCCGAATCTCCTCAAGGCTTGCCGTGCACTCCTGCAGCAAGGGGGCGCCCAAGGCGTCAAGATTGAAGGCGGTGCTTCGCTCGCCAAACACATCGAAAAACTCGTGGACGCCGGCATCCCGGTCATGGGCCATGTCGGGCTCATGCCCCAGCGTGTCCACGCCACCGGCTATCGTCGCCGCGGCCTAACACCCGCCGACCAGGTCCGCCTCTTCGCCGACGCCCAAGCCGTCGCCGATGCGGGTGCTTTCGCCATCGTCGTAGAATGCGTGGATGCTTCCTTCATGCCTAAAATCACCGCAGCGGTCGACGTACCGACCATCGGTATTGGCTCGGGCGCGGGTTGCGATGGCCAGATCCTCGTCATTCATGACCTGCTCGGGCTCACCCCCGAACCACCGCCCTTCGTGAAACCGCAAGCTCACCTCCATAGAGACGCAGTCGCCGCAGTCCAACGCTGGGCCCGGCAGGTGCGCAAAGGAGGCCCGCAATGAACTGCGTCATCTTCGGTGCCGGCGCCTGGGGGACGGCGATGGCCATTCACCTCGACCGCCAAGGCCATACCGTAACCCTCGTGCCTCGTCGCTTAGAGCAGGCACTCCAGCTCACCGCTGAACGTGAGAACACCGACTACCTGAAAGGCCATAAACTTTCGCCGTCACTCCAGATTGGCCTCGAGGCCATTCCGGCGCTCATGGACGCCGACGTAGTCTTCCTCGCCTGCCCGTCTAAGGGCCTCTCCGAACTCGTGGACCAAATCGGGCCGGCCCTTCGTGCCTCCTCGACCCGCATGGTCGTCTCGCTCTGCAAGGGCCTCGACCAAAACACCCTACGCCGCCCGACCGAAGTGATGGCACTCGGTGTGGGCACCATTCCGGTCGCGACCTTAAGCGGACCGAGTAACGCCGACGAGGTCGCCCGCGGTATGCCGACCGCCATGGTCCTCGCCGCCCACCAGGACGACGAGACACTGCGTGAGGTCCAAGCCGCTCTAAGCGGCCCAACACTCCGGGCCTACACTTCCTCCGACCTTCCAGGGGTCGAAATCGGCGGCACCTTGAAGAACGTCTATGCGGTCGGCGCTGGCCTCTGCGATGGGCTAGGACTCGGCTCTAATGCCAAGGCCGCCTTCCTTACCCGCGCCTTGCAGGAAATGATGCGTGTCGGCGTTGCCGTGGGCGGCCGGCCTGAAACTTTCCTCGGCCTTGGCGGCGTCGGCGACCTCATGGCCACCGCTCACGGTGGCTGGAGTCGCAATCGCTCCTTCGGCGAACAGGTCGCCAAGAACGCGGTCAGTGCCATCGCCGCCCTCGCAACTCGGCGCGACTCCGTAGAAGGCTACCGCGCGACCGACACCTTGACCCGCATGGCCAAGGCGAGCCAGCTCAACGCGCCCATCCTCTTCTGCCTGCACCGTATCCTATTCGAAGGGCTCGACGCCCGGGCCGGCGTGACAGCCCTGATGACGCGCGACCTTAAGCCGGAGGCATGAGTGCAACTGGGACGGAGTCCAAACCTTCGCCCATTAGCGGGCTGGGGCTTTTCGCCACGCGCGCTTTCACCACAGGCGAACGCATTACCGCCTACGGCGGCGTCCTGCTCAACACACCGCCAGACGTGCAAACCCCTGGACAGCCCACCTACCTGCTGGAAATTAGGCCAGGGCTCTGGCTCGATGGCTCCGCGGCCGACAACCCGGCCCGACACGCCAACCATTCCTGCTTACCCAATTCAGAGGTGATTCTCGATACGGCGGCTGGACACCCCTGGCTGGTCGCCTTCCGCCCTATCGGCGCCAACGAAGAAATCACCTTTGACTATGGTTTTTCGCTAGCCGAAAGCCTCTTTCACCCTTGTAAATGCGGGGCGAAGGACTGTGTCGGGAGAATCATAGCCGCACCGCTGCGCCCAGCCCTCCGTCGGCACCTGCGTTTTTCCCGCCGAAGGGATTGACCCACGCCGTCTGGAAGGTCAGTTTTCGCAGGTCCATCTTACACCATCCATGAAAAAAGTCGCCCTTACTGACCTCGATCCTCGCCTGCAGAAGCAGATCACCGCGGCCGAGCAGCAACTGAAGACCAACCCACAGTATGCCATCGAAATCCTTTCGGGCATCCTCAGCCGCAACCTGGGTTGCATCGAAGTCCGCCGTACCCTCCGCAAGGCGCAGAAGGTAGTCTTGGGCACCAGGAAGGGTCTCTTTGACGGCATCACCAACGCCATCACCTCCGGTAGCATCGCCAAGGCCGTCGAAAAGGACCCCGTCGCTGCCATCGCCGAAGCCGAAGCTAAACTCGCTAAGAGCCCCGCCGATGTGAACGCGAATAAGACCATCGCCGCCGCCGCTCTTAAGCTGGAGTTCCCTGAACTCGCCGCCTTCGCCTACGAAGAGCTCACCCAAATCGAACCCAAGCAAACCCAGCACTACGTCGACCTTTCCAACACCTGGATTACCGCAGGTGAGTACGACCTCGCCCTCGCGGCAGCTGATGCCGGTCTTAAACTTTTCCCTGGTAACGGCGACCTCGGAGAGTGTATCCGCAAGGCCTCCGTCAGCAAGACGATGAAGAAGGGCAACTGGGAAGATAAGGGCGACTTCCAGTCCAAGCTTAAGGACAAGGACGAAGCGCTGCGCCTCGAACAGTCTTCCCGCAAGGTCACCGACTCCACCACCGCCCTCGAACAGGCCGCCGCCTTGGCCGAAAAGATTCAGGCTCAGCCGGACAGCCTCGACCTCTACCGCGACATCGTCCGCCAATTCGTCTCAGCCGGCGACCTCGACAGCGCTATTGCTTGGCTCCAGCGCGGCCGCCTGACGACCCTCGGCAAGGCCGACTCGTCCCTTGAGCGCCAGGAAATCGACCTCATCACTCAGCGTTACGAGAAGGTCTCCAAAGGCCTCCGCGATCACCTCGCTGCCACACCGGGCGATGCCGCCTCGGCCGCCGCCCTCGCCGCCAACGACAAGGAACTCACCGAGTACCGCATCCAGACGTCGGCCAGCCTCGTCGAGCGCTACCCGAACGACTATTCCTTCCGTTTCGAATACGGCTCCTTGCTCTTCGGCGCTGGTCGCCTCGACGAAGCGATCCAGCAGTTGCAGTATGCCCAGCGCAACCCGAAGTTCCGCCAGAGCTCCATCCTTTCGATCGGTAAGTGCTTCGTCGCCAGCGGTAAGTTCGACTTGGGTGTCGATCAGCTCCTCCTCGCAAAGTCCGAAGTCCCGGTGATGAATGACCTGAAGAAGGAAATTATCTACGAATTGGGTGGGGCCTACGAAAAGATGAGTCGTACCAAGGAAGCCATCGAGGAATACAAGGCCATCTACATGGCTGACTCCGGCTACCGCGACGTCTCGAAGAAGATCAATGACTTCTACGAGAGCCAGAAGACCCCCACGGCCTAAGCCGACCCGAGCCGTTCCTTCCGCCTTGCGGTCGGCCCACCCCGCCCGCTTTACTCCCTTCTGTCCATGGCCCTCACTCCGTTCCAAAGCCACCTCATCGCCGACGTTGGCATCAGTATGGGAGACGAGGGTAAGGGTCGCCTCATCCCGGAGATTGTCCGCGAGCTACAGCTGCTCACGGGCCGTCGGGACGTGGTCGGTACAGTGCTCAAGGTCAACGGCGGTGCTAACTCCGGCCACACGGTTGCCGGCCTAAAGCTCAACCTCCTCCCTGGCGGCGTCGCCGAACACGACGTGGCCTGCCTCGCCCTCGGCGCTGGGGTGGTCGCTGACCCGCGTAAAGCGCTGTGGGAAGCCTTACCCCTCGAAAAAATCGGCATCCCCGTCTTAAGCCGTCTACTCATCGATGAGCGCTGCATGGTCAGCGACGTAGCCCACCGTATCCTCGACCTCGCCTGGGAAGACTACCGCATCCATACGCTTGGCCAAGAGCCCCGCGGCTCCACGGGTCGTGGCATCACGCCCGCCTACGCTGACGAAGTCGGCCAGATGCAGATCTATTACTCCGAATTCCTCGGCGCTCAGTCTGCCTACGCCGAGCGTCTCTCCGCCCGCCTTCATCGCGCCGGCGATACGGTGCGCGAGGTCTGCAAGTTGTCTCCAGAAAAGTGGGCGGGGCTCTTCGCTAAACTCACCGAAGCCGAACTACGCGCTAACAAGGGCGCCATCGAGTCCGGCGTCTTCACGGCCGCCGAATTCGACTTCACGCGCTTTGCAGGCAAGGAACCGTTCACCTTCGACCATGCAGCCGTGCTGTCCGCCTATTGGTCCGCCGGTCAGCAGTTAGCCCACGCCATCGGCGACGTGCGCGAACGCATCCTCGGTGATCTCGCTGCCGACCGTCGCATCATCGGCGAATTCGGCCAAGCCTACTGGCTCGATAAGCGCGCCGGCTTCGCCCCGAACGTCACGGCTTCCCATACCTACACGCCCGAGTTCTTCCAGTCCGCCGGGATCCCCGTCCAAGCGATTCACACCGTGGGTTGCTGCAAGGCCTACGACACGAAGGTCGGTACGCACGTCTTCCTGACGAAAATGGAGGACGCGCACCCGCTCCAACAGGCGCTCGCTAAACTGGAATTTGGTACGAGTACCGGCCGCCAACGAATGGTCGGTTGGTCCGACCTCGTGGAGAAGGCTGATGCGCTACGCTATGGCGGCTATGATGACTTGGTCCTCAACAAACTCGACGCACTCTCGCCACACGGCACGTGGCAGGGCGGCGACTTACTGCTCTGCACCGGCTACCGCGACGCGGCTGGCCACACGGTGATGGGCGTGCCGCGTAACGATGCCGTCCGTCGCGCCCTCAAGCCTATTTACGCCACGCTACCAGGCTGGAAGTCCGACATCTCTTCGATTCGTTCCTTTGCCAAACTCCCCCCCGAGGCCCGTCGTTACGTGGCCTTCACGTTGGCCGAAATCGTCCGTCTCGCCGCCCGCGGCGGGGCGCTCCGTTCCCTGCCGAACCTGCGCTATATCGGCGTCGGCCCTGACCCGGATCAGATTATCTCCGACGTCCCCACGACGGCTGAGCTCATTAAACTGGCCTAAGGCTCTCCAACCCGCTCGTCCCGCATGGACTCCTTGGAACATAACTTCGCCATCCCGCTCTGGGCCCTCGTCGATCGCTCCAAAATTGAGGTCGGCAAATCCGATATGCGTGGGCTCGCCAAAGAGCTCGGCCGCTGGCTGAACCATAATTTTGATATCGAGCACAAAGGCGTCGCCATCGAGGAACCGGCGGGGACCTCCGCCGGGGAAGACCCGATGCTCGTCGTGGCCGCGGTACCGCAAGCGCAGTGGCCCATCATGATCGCGATTGCCCAGAGCAAGGAGTGTAAACTCTTCCTCGTCCTGCCGAATGAGAAGGGCCTGTTCACGCTCAAGGAGCTGAACATCCCGAAACTCGAAGGTTAAGTCTGCGCAAACGCCCTGACCGTCTCCAGGTGGAGCTCCGCAATCTGCGCTAAACTCAGTCCACCCCACTTATAACCACCCGCTAAGGCGAACAGGTGCGGAATCTTCCGGCGCCGCGCCCACTCGGCGACGAGGCGCTCCCGCTTTCGGATGATGTCCTTGGTGATGCCTTTCAACCCGCCGGCCTTTTCGTAGGTGTCCATGCCCGCGTTGTAGATTAGGCAGTCAACCGGTTCTAGGAAGTGCAAGGCGTCCTCGACCTGTCCGAGATAACTCTGCGGATCGCGGACTTCATGGTAGAAATGACGAGAGGAATTAGTCGGCTCCCAAGAGTCGAAGGAGTTCACCGTGATGTCGGCTAGGTAGACGCGTGGGTCGTCGCCCAGGATATCAAAGGTGCCGCCTCCCGCGTGCGCATCGAGGTCGAGAATACCGACGGTCTTGACCTTCTTGAGCGCCTCCAAGGCAGCAAGCGCCAAGCCGTTGAACTGACAGAAGCCATTACCTGAGCGGCGCCGCGCATGGTGCAGTCCACTCGACAGACTCCCCGACCGACCAGTCCGCAGGGCTTCGTTCACGGCATCGCGCATGCCGCCCGTGGAGGCGAGAATACTGTTGAGCAAGGGCAACGACCATGGCCCGGCCTCGAGGAAAGCCCCAGTCTCCTCGAAGGTGCGACGCACGTACTCGGGATCATGAATCAGGGCCAACTCCTTACGGGTAGCGAGCTTTGGTGCCTGCAGCCGAACCTCCCCAGCCTTACCCGAGTCGATCAGCTTGGCGACGAACTTAGCCTTAGTGACCGTCTCCATCCGCCCTTCGACGACATAGGCCGGACTATAGAAGACAGTGAGTGGTGCGGTGGGCATGCCCAAGTTCTATTACCAACGCAGAAGGGCGTCAAATCGTCGGCCTGTCATACGGAAACGCCTCTAAATCAGCCCTTCGCCTGCCGGACCAGCCGCCGCAGGATGACTGCCGCTTCAGCCTGTCCGGTCGGAAACTTAAAATAGAGATCCGGGCCCGTATCACGACTGACCGCTACGGCATCGGAATAAGCGGTGATGTCGACGACCTTACTATATTTAAAGTTAAAGTTCTTTAACTGGCCATCAAAGACCACCCGTTGGGCGAGGAAGAGCAGTTTACCCGAGTCGACCTGGACAATCTGATCCTCGGTCTGGCGATCGACATCGTAACTACCCACGCGGTAACGGAGACTACCAAAGATTTTCACGCTGGAGGAAAAACCGCCAAAACTCCGCCGGACGGTTACGCGCTTATTCTGCAAAACATCGACCTGCTGCTCCCAATAGCAGGACTCCGATCCTAACTCCCGATCCGAACTAATGGGTGTCAGCGGCGCTTTATACAGACGCCACAGGTTGGTCGCCCGGTCCATACGGTTGGCGAGGTCAGAGTAGTTCTTCGCGATGGTCATGCCATAAGCAGAAGCGATGGTCCGTAGTTCATCCGCTTTAATAGGATCGAGGACGTCATCGTCGTCCTCCTTACTAACAGCTTCATGGAATAGTCCGTCCATATAACTGGCGATGGCCTTACCACAGACTTCATCCAAGACGGAATGCGGTAACGGCACTTCAAGTGCCAGCAAGTCGAGCTGTCGTGACTTTTCATCCAAGGTACCAGCGCGCAAGAGACACGTGCGCACCCCCACGGAGTAATAGGACTCAAACTCCGCCCGATGCAACGAGAGCGTCGTCTCGGGGTCGAACCCGAAGGTTCGTGCGAGGTTTTCGAGGTTAACCTTCTCGTCCGGCGTAAAGAGGCGATCCGCCAAATAGGCGGCCAAGGCCTGGCGGTACCACTGCTTGAATTCGTCTTGGCACCGCTTTCGCAAATCATAACCAACCTGTTTGGTGATGGCGATGATGTCCGTCTCCGCGACCAAGCATTCGCGGGGTGACGCCGCGAGTTTATCCCAGAGTAACTGGAGGCCCTTAACCTTGCTTTCACGACTGAAAAGATCGTCCAGGAAGTTGGTACTCTTATCCGCTGGTCGGATAAACGGCAGCGGCAGACGCGGGGCAAAGAGCGTGGAAATCACCTGCCACTCCTTCATCCCGGGCCGCCAATAGTAGTCGGTGGACAGGACTTCACCGGACGCCATGCGCGCGGCCAACTCATCTGCGGTGCACGAGCCGTATTCCTTGCCAGCGCGCGCCAGATGCATGGGATCAGTAGCCATGAGCAGGTTCTAGGAATTTCCGATGTTCCCGCAATGGTGGAATCTCCCTTAACGGCTAGCCACGAAGCTGGTAGCGCGCTCTTCGTTCCCCTAGCTCCGCCGACTGGCTACTTCCCGGCTCCTTCTTTATGCGGCTTCAAGGCCTTACCGCCGGGGACCTTCACCGGGTGCATGGCATGAATCTGCGCTTGAAGCTCAGCCATAGTTTTCGCGTGAGCCGGGTCCGTCGCCAAGTTTTTCATCTCCTGCGGGTCGGTGTCATGGTCATACAATTCGACACCTTTCGTGCCACCCTCCCACTCCGTGTAGCGCCAGCGTTCCGTGCGAATCGAGTACCCCTGAATGCCATTGATGCCTCCGCGGATAACCTGCGAATGGGCGGCGCGATTCCACGTCGCCGAGGGATCAGCCAACAGGGGGCGTAGGCTCACGCCTTGCAAGCCCGATGGCGCGGTAACGCCCGCCAAGTCCGTGAGCGTGGGATAGAGGTCGACGAGCTCGACGGTGCGCGGACTGACTTTCCCCGCGACGGCCTTAGGCGCGACAATAATCATCGGCACGCGGGTCGATTCTTCGTAGCAGCTCTGCTTCATCCAGAGTCCATGCTCGCCCAGGTGGTAACCGTGGTCGCTCCAGAAAACGATGATGGTGTTATCGGCCAAGCCCAAGCGATCGAGGGCATCAACGACACGGCCAATCTGTGCATCGACGAAGGAAATCGTGGCGTGGTAAGCGAGGCGGCATTGCTGCGCTTCTTCCGGGGTCACGCCTTTATACGGCCAGGGACTCGTGGAGGCCAACGCGGCGGGCGGGACGGTGGACTTCCAAGCCGGAGTGATGGGCGGGAGGACTTCGTCCTTCAGCTTATACATGTCGAACCACTTCTGCGGGGCGACCCACGGGCAGTGCGGCTTGTAGAAACCGACCGCGAGGAAGAAGGGCTTATCTTTGTGCGCCTCGAGGAGCTTAATGGCTTCGGTCGCGACCTTACCGTCCGTATGGTCCTCATCCTTGCCGGTCTTGTCCGCCAACAAAGACATCGAGGAACCCAAACCTGACGTCGGCTTCATGATTAAGATATCACGCTCGAGGGTCGTCTTATCGCGGCCCGCGGGATTCACGACCTCCTGCCAAGAGGCGGGGTCGTCCAAGCCGCTGGTTCCGATGTCTCCAGGATTACCGTAGTGGTAGATCTTACCAACGCGGGCGGCGTAATAGCCGGCCTTCATGAAGGCCTGCGGTAAGGTGACAACGTTGGGTAGACCTTGGCGAAAATCGTAGTTAAGGTCCATGACCCGCGTGGTGTCAGGACGCAGCCCCGTCATGAGCGAAGCGCGGCTCGGCGAACACCAAGGCATCTGGCAATACGCCTTATCGAAACGCACCCCACGAGCCGCCAAGCGGTCGATGTTCGGGGACTTCACGAAGGGATGTCCATAGCAGGCTAGGTCGTTGTTCATGTCATCGACAGCGATGAACAGGATATTCGGCTTACGGGTGGGGAGGACAGGGTCGGCAGCACCCAAAGGGCTTAGGACGACCAGAAGGACGAGAAAGTAAAAGGCGCGCATAGGGGATGGCCGCATCTTTAGGCAGTCCGCCGGGCATTCAAACCTCTTTACTTCCTCGCAACTTCCCGGGTAGGCCGTTGTTATATTCTACATATGAACCCCACCCCCCTCGCCTGCTGGCTCCTCACCGCCACCCTGCTCGCTGCCGCTGACGCGCCGCAGGGCGACACCCCTCCCCGCGACCCACAACCTCAGGTCCAACGCCCCCAGCGCGACCGGGCCAACGCCCAAGGCGGCAACAATGAAACCCCGCGCGTCCAACGCCAAAGTGGCGAACGCACCCCGACTGCCCCGCAACTGAGCGGCTGGGTCTACATCCCGCCACAAGGCGGCCAGAACGGCCCCATCCCGGCCAAGCCTAACTTCGTTCCAGGTAACCCCGGCCAAGAGCCCGTCGCCCCTAGCCGCAACCTCCAACCCCAGTTCGGCAATAGCCAAGGCGCCCCCAACGAAAATAGCCGCGGTGGTAATGCCCAGCCGCAGAATCAAGTCCAACGTCGCACCAACGCCCTGACGCCCGACGAACAGCACAAGTTGCAAGAGACCATGGAAAAACTGAAGGATAATGCCGACCTTAAGGAAGCCCGCGAACTGGCCCTCAAGGCCCGCAAGTCCGCCGAAGAAGCCATGCGTAAGGAGCACGAGTTGACCCAAGCCGCTGCCCTTAAGGTCGATCCTTCGCTCGCCCCAATCTTTGAAAAGATCCGCCTTGGCGCCAGCGTCCAGCCAACCGCCGAGCAGATGCAGGCCTTCCGCGAGCAGATGCGGGATCGTGCTGGTGAAAAAGCACCGGCTCGCCGCGAAGAACCGGCCCGCTAAGGTACATCAACTGCCATGAAGACGTCCCTGCTAGGCCTCCTTTGGACGAGCACGCTGCTCGCCCAGGCGCCAGCGGGGGATGCCTTATTTCGACGCTATGACCGCAACGGTGACGGTACGGTCACGCCCGCGGAATTACCGATACCGAAGATCTTCGATAAATTTGACGTTAATCATGACGGTGTCATCACCCTCGAGGAATACCGCAAAGTATCTGGCCTAACTGCCACCGTGCCGGCCGATGAGCTCGCCGAACTCAAAGCGCCCGGCCCACTCATTCAGAAACCCGGTGACCTCGGAGTAGGCCGCCTCATCCCCGATGCAGTATTCACCGACCTCCAAGGGCAGAGCCACCGACTCTCTTCCTACAAAGCATCGAAGGGAGTCGTCCTGGCGATGACCAGTAGCACGTGTCCAGTTAGTAAGCGCTACCTAGCCAGTCTGGTTTCACTCGAGGCTCAACTTCAGGCCCAGGGGCTCACGTTGATTCTGGTGAACCCTTACGCGAGCGAGACGCCCGAAGCCATCCACGCGCAACTACAGTCCGCAGGTTATCGCGGACTCTACGTTCACGACAAAGACCTGTCTCTCTCCCGTGCCCTCGGCGCTCGCACGACCACGGAAGTATTCCTACTCGATGCCACGCGCACCCTACTCTACCGCGGGGCCCTCGACGACCAATACGGCACTAACTACAACCGCGAAACCCCGCGACGCTCTTACCTCAAGGATGCAATCGGCGACTTCCTTGCGGGTCGCGCTGTGGCCAGTGGCGCCACCTCTGCCCCCGGCTGCGAACTCGACCTCGGACCGAAACCAACGGCCGTCCCGACTAAGATTACCTACTACGGGGACGTCGCCCGCATCCTCCAACAGAACTGCGTGGCCTGTCACCATGGCGGCGGCATCGCACCATTCGCGCTGGACAGCCTCATTGGCGTCAAAGACCGCACCAAAGTCATCCGCCGCGTAGTCTCACAGGGCCTCATGCCCCCTTGGTTCGCCGTCCCCGAAGCGCCCGGCAAGCCCAACCCTTGGGCGAACGACTGCTCTCTCAGCGAACGTGACAAGGGCGACCTGCTCGCCTGGATCGACTCTTCCGACCGCCCCCTCGGCAATCCCGCGGACGCCCCGCGCCGCCTAACCTACCCATCGGAATGGTCCATTGGCCAACCGGACCTCATCATCCCCTTAAGCAAGGCCTACGACATCAAGGCTACAGGCTACCTGCCCTACCAGCGCGACGTGGTGCAGACCACGCTCACGGAAGACAAGTGGGTGGCCGCCTTCGAAATTCTTCCGTCCGCCCGCGAGGTCGTCCACCACGTGATCGTGACGGTGCACGAGAAGAACGAAAAGGTCGCCGACCACGAGAGCTACTGGGCCGCCTACGTCCCGGGTAATGGGTCCTATGTTTTCCCGGAGGGCTTCGCTCGCAAGTTGCCCGCCGGCGCTAAAGTGAACTTCCAAATTCACTACACGCCCAACGGCACCGCCACTAAGGAACGACTACGCCTCGGGCTGGTCTACGCCAAGTCTCCGCCAAAGTACGAAATACGCACTGTCGCCGTACCGAATGTCTTCCTCAAGATTCCGCCAGGCGCCGCCCACCACGTGGAGACCATCACCCGGCCGGTCCCCGTCGACCTCACGGTCACGAGCCTCCTCGCCCACATGCACGTCCGTGGCAAAGCGTTCAAGTTCGAGCTAACGACGCCCGACGGGAAGACGGAAACGTTGCTCGACCTACCAAACTACGACTTCAACTGGCAGCTACGCTACGAACTCAAGCAACCGCGCGTCCTACCCCGCGGCAGCACTGTTCGTATCACCGCCGTCTTCGATAACAGCGCCGACAATAAATCCAACCCCGACCCGACCAAGCTGGTACGCTGGGGCCCGCAAACCTACGACGAGATGATGATCGGCTACTTCGAGTATTTCGTACCCGTTAACCGTTAGGCTAGCGCGGCGGCGGAGCGCTATCTGGAGGGAAAGCGTGACCCACGCCCCAATAGCGTTCAATCATGTCGAAGCCGGCTCGATCGTAGGCCTTAAGTTCAGACCGATTCGCAGGCGGGTAGTTGCAGCCGACAAAGTAAATGGCCGAGAGTTCCGCGAAGTATTCCAACTGGTTCTGCGCAGCGTAACGGAGGGTCTTGATGTTCTTAGCATCGGCAGCGACGTCACTCTTATACAGGCCAGCCTTCAGGGCGGCGGCCCAAGCATCGTAGATACCCGGCTCCTTTTCTTTCCAGTGCAACAGGTGCCACGCATGGGCGAGCTCGTGCACAAGGCCCTTCACGGACCAGAGCGCATCAAGGTAATTATAGTTATAGGCACTGAAGATGAGGACACTGTTCGACATCCGCTCATCGAGGTACGGTGAATATTTCGGTGCACCTGGACGGAAATACTGAAAACTTGAGCTCCGTCCGCCCCCGGTTGCCTTGGGGCCATAGAGCAGGAAGACCTTTACCTCTTGCAGCGACTTGACCGCCGGAGCTGGCAAAGCCTGGGCGACTTCAGCGAGCTTGGTCGCGAGCTTGGAAATAGCCAGCTGGGCCGCGGCGGGATCTTCATCGATCAGTTGCTGCTCCACGAAGACGTTCCATCCGGACAAGACACGTTCGGTATATTTGCGGGGGGGATGATTAAGGTCGAACGCCGGCAGCTCGATGGCCTTCGGCGTGACGCGGACCGGCACGGGGGCCTCATCCGCGCCGCATAACATGGCCGCCGAGAGCAGCAGACACCCCACGAGAGCTCGCATGTCGTTCATTCTACCTTCACGCGCCAGAAGGTCAACGCGGGCAAACCGTTCGCACCCATGAGGAGGCGATCTTGGTTCCATTGCTTACTGTCCAAGTATGTGAGATATTGACCAGCCGCATTCGAGCTAAGCTGCAGGGTCAGCGTCGCTCCCTGCACAGAACCGCTGAGTACCTTCACTTCACTCACGGGGGCCGCAGTAATAGTGGTGGTAGCGGCGAAGGAAAACTCGGCCGCTAATTCGGGGAGCCAGACGACCGGCTGGTCAAAGGTTAAGATGACCGCGTCATGCTTATCGCTGGCCCACTTTGCGGCGCGAAGGTTCGGCGCTGAAATCGACTGGACATTCTTCACCCCATAATGGTCGCGCTCCATGAGCGGCGCCATGAGGCGGGCAAACTCCGCGTAACCAGCGGCCGGAAAGTGGCAACCGCCTGGCGGACGGATGCCGAGCGTCGGCATGATGTCGAGGTGCGCGTACGCGGACTTTAACTTTCGTTGTTCTTCGCGCAGAGCATTGTCCGACCCATTACTACCCATGGCGCAGGACTTCGGCCAAATCTGGAAGAGGTGTAGGCGCTGCGCGTTCGGGTAATCCTGCCGCCACGAGCCCGCCATCTGGTCGAAATAGTTTCGGTAGTGTTCAAAACCAAAGGTGCCATCAGGGCCATCGGCACCCTGGTCATTCTCCCCTTGGTGCCAAAGGATACCGCGGATGCCATAGTCGAGTCCAGCAGCCCGTACACGCCAAAGCAGGCGGCCATAAATGGTCGCGGCGTTGGTCGGGTCAGCGAGATCCCGTTGGTGCATATCGATACGGGTACCGCCAACGGCACCGTTGATCAGGAAGATCGGAATACGCTGAGACTCGACGAGACGACGGCCGAGTTCCATGCCCCAGAAACCGATTTCCAAACGGCCACCGCGGCCCCGGGCTTCCGCCGGACCCCATACCTTCTGCCGAGAACCGTTGGGGCTGCCATCAGTCGCCCCGAAGGTCCGCACCCATGGGTTGGGCTGGAGCGGGTTCTCTTTCCCGAAGTCATTGGCGACGGCGTTCGACTGTCCTTGGATGATGAAAGCGTCCCCACAGACGAGGTCGGTGGCGGCATGCACTGGCTTACCGTCGGCGAGGAGTTCCATGCGGTAACGGATTAGGCCAGCCTTGAGCGTTTGCACGAAGCGATAGCCGTTCCCGTCCTGCGGACTCTGCGTAGCTTCATCGACGAGCTTATCATCCGCATAGAGCTTAAGGGTCACCTTCTGCGCCGACGCAGCTAAGGTGCCCTTACAATAGAGTTTGCCCAAGCCATCGCCTTCGCGAGCATAAAACTGTCCATCCGCCGGTAACTCATCGGCTGGCTCAGGGCGAGCGACCCAAGAATCTAACGGCTGCTCAGCGACTTGGAGCTCCGCGGACATCTTCTCTCCACCCGCCCGCTGCGAATCAAAGAAAGCCGCGACATTCAAACGGCCGGCGCCCATCGCACGCTTGAGAATCAGGGTGTCGCCATCAACCTCCGAGATGACCGGCGCACCGCTGACATCCCAACGGTAGGTGCGCTTACCATCCTTCAGGGCCTTCAACTGCTCACCATTGACGACGTCCAGCTTCAGCCGGAGCTCCGTACGTCCGTCCCATGTCTTCGGTACAGACAATTTCAGCACCGGTTCTGGGAAGACGCGCTTCCAAGTCACCTCGACTGATTTCTGAATAACGCCTTGCGGCATGACAGCCAATAGGCGGCACGTCCCGCGGAACTCCTTTTTTCCAGAGGGCAATAAGTCCACCGTCTCACTGAAGCCCATACGGCCGCCGATGACCTGTCCCTGTGCCCCCGTCCAACTGACCGACAGGGCTCCCGGCAGGTTGGCCTTGTAGGTCACGGTTTCCCCTTGGTTCAGAACCAGGCGGTCCGCGCTGAGGCTCACCTCGCCACCCTGCATGACGACATGTCCGACCAAGCTCTGGTTCTTCACTTGGTTCGCATACTCGAGCTGCACCCATTCCGGCGAACGGGCCACCGCGGAGACCCGTACCTCATCCATTTCGCCTTCGTAGCTATAAACATCATACCAGCCGCCAATCCAGAGGCGGGCAGGCGACTTAATATTGAGCGTCGGGCTGGCCTTTCCGTCCAGTTTACCGTCGAGGTAAAGCCGGCCGTCGTTCTTATCGTAAGTATGCGTGACGTAATGCCACTCGTCGGGCGCTAGATTCGACGGGCCATCGACATCGGAGAAATTACTGTCCACGTGGAGGTGCTGCGGGGCGCGGAGTTGGAAGCGCACCTTACTGCCGCGGCCGCCCGCCTCATTACCCCAGGAAATGATAGTCGTGTTACTCCGCGTGGGCCTGATCCAAGCCGAGGTCGTGTGGCTGGTGGCGTCTGTCGGATAACTGGTGATCTTATCGCCACTGAAAATACCTTCCTTGCCGGCGAACGAGCGGGCCTCGCCAATCAGGCCGGGAACGGTTTTCGTGCCGACAACCTTGGACGGCAGCGTGCCGACTTCATCCTTAACCTCTTGCCCCATGTGCCAGACGCTGAGGTAGCCATTATCACGGGCGAAGACCTTCGAGCCATCGGAGACAGACTTTGCCTGCGAATTACCCCAGTACAGCTTAAGTTCCTGACGGGCCGCACCACGGATTTCCGGAACCCGCACCCAAACGACCGCTTCGCCAGCGACCTTGTCCCACGATTCAATCTGTAACGACAAGGTGCGGCCAGCGGTATCAGTCACGCGCAAGTCCTCCCCCTTGGCCTGCACCGCTCCGAAAGGGAACGTATCGCCATGCAGACGCAACAGCACCGGGAACTCGCGCACCACGGCCGTGAGCGGAAGTTCGGCACCCTCCTTATCGGTCAGCAGCCAGACGCTCCCGTGACCAGACCAAGCGGAAAAGTCCTCCGCCTGCAGAGGTAGCAACGGGCTGAGACAGGCAGCCAACAGGATACAAAGGAGACGCATAAGAATGGGGTGACCCCAAGATGGAATATCCGCCACAGGCCGCAATAGCTTTGCACGGACGGCTTTATAGGGCAAAGATTTCTCCCTACCGCCCAAGCGATTAGCTTGGGGTCACCCTTGCACCCCCACCAAGGGGGCAATAAATTCCCTCTATCCGTCCTCCGCCATGAAAACCTTCCGCCGGCTCTCAATCGCCCAGCAGACTGCCCAGCATTTGCGGGATGGTATCCGCCAAGGGCGCTGGAAGGGCCGCCTGCCTGGGGTCGTCAGGCTGTCGCAAGAACTCGGGGTCTCAACCCACACGCTCCGCGCCTCCCTACGTCTCATCGAGAAGGAAGGCCTCGTGGCGCTCAGCGCCGACCAGCGCTCCCGCCAAGTGGTCGCCAAGGCGCCCAGCACCAAGGACACCTTCCGCATTGGGCTGCTGCTCTACGAGCCGTTGGCCGACGAGAACGCCAAGGTGCAACAGCTCATCCAGGAAATTCGGCACCGGCTCGAGAAATCCGGCCTCAACGTATTCTTCGCTACGGAGACGCTGAAATCCCTCCAGCACGACCGCGCCCGGGTCGCACGCTATGTGCCCAGCGAGGAAGCCAATGCTTGGATCATGTTCGGTGGCTCGAAGCCCGTGATCGAATGGTTTGCTGAACAGCCCTTCCCCGCCCTTGCGATCTTCGGCCGCTCCAACGAGGTCCCGATCGCCAGCGTCGCCCCCGACATGGCCACCGCTGCGACGTCCGCGACGAAGCACCTCCTCCAACTGGGTCACCGCCGCATCGTCAACCTCTGCCGCAAACCGCGCCGCCTCCCGCAACCCGGCCAACCCGAACAGGCCTTTCTCGATGAGCTAAAGGCTGCCGGCGTAGCCGCGGGAGACTTTAACCTGCCGGACTGGACGGAGACACCCCAAGGGCTACACGATCTCCTGTCATCGCTCTTCCGCGTAACGCCGCCGACGGCACTCATCATCAACGAAGTCCCACTCTACATGGCAGTGCAGCAGTTCCTCGCACAGATGCAACTACGCGTGCCTGAAGATGTTTCACTCATTGCCGACAACGCCGACCCCACCTTTGCCTGGTTCCTCCCAAGCGTCGCACATATCAGCTGGTCTCCTGAACCAATTGTCCGACGGACCTTGCGTTGGGCAACGTCCGCACAGCGCGGCCGGGCTGACCGCAGTCAGATTCGCTACCCGGCGGAATTCATCACGGGCGGCACTACCGCGAAGGCACGCTAATCAGCGAGCCTGCAGTTTAATCTGCTTCACGGCGAGGCCTCGCTGTGATGGCACCGCGAATCGCAGAACCTGGGGCCCAGCCGCCAACTCGACTTCAATCGGAGGCGTCTCCGCCCAGAGGCCCAAGGAATTGGGAATGGCCAAGGTAGCGAGTTTACGTCCATCGACTAACAAGTCCACCGCTTGCCCGGTGTTCGGCGTCGCGGCCTGAAGAACCACGAGATACTTACCAGCCTTGCTTACCTCGAGCGGATACTCGGCCCACGTGTTGGGAGCGTTCTTCTCAAAATACACCTGACGGCCGCCCCCCGTGCTTTCATGCACGCGGGCGCCACCCAATTTACTGAAGGCTGTTGCGGGAATCATAACCACGCCCGCCCCGACGCGACTAGCGGTGGCCTTGGTCGCCACGGGAGCCGCCGGCTTGGTTGCAGGCTCGCGTTCGGCTTCTGCAGCATTATCGCCTTCACCGAACACGGGCTGGGCGAGACGGAGATCCTTCATCTGCGCAGCTAAGAGGGCTTTCAAACTGGCCAACTTCTCCGGACTGACGGAACCAGTGACAGCCGCGGCCAACCAACGCAGCCGTTCAATCCGGGTGAACTCGGCACTCCGCGAACGGGAGGCAATCGCTTGTAAGAAATCAGGACCACTCAACCCATAGATGCGCGACTTCTCCCAGCCAGCGCCGTAATCGACTTTCCAACTATTACCAGGCTGAGGCTGCGTCTCTGGGTACGCCGTCTTAAACGCCACACAGGCGTGGCCGGGCTGGCCTACCCCGACCGCCGGTATCCCAAAGGCTTGGCACACCATGACGCCCCAAGAGGAACGAGGGCCACACTTACCGCCGCCATCCAAAACGTCCTTATAGTCACCGTAGGGGTGCGGTGAGTTGCCGTACTTCACTTCGCTAACGGTCTTCACGACCTGCTCCTTAGCACGAAGATCAGGGCGCCACGTGTTCACGACCTGACGCGTCCACGCCAAATCCGCATCCGAAGCCGGCGAGGAAACGACCTGCATGTATTCCCACACGGAGTGATGGGCGAAACTGGGATAAAGTTCCTTCGCTAGGTAGGCCTGCTTGAAATGCTGGTAACGTTTCGTGGGACTCGGAGGCGGCACCTGCTGACCAGCCCCATGATTACCCTCGCCCGGAGGCAATAGGGCCGTGGCGATGGCCAACCTTAGAAATAACCCGTCATGCGACTGCGGGTCGGCATTCCAAAGCTGCGACCACAGTGCCAAGGTCTCCGCCTTAATCAGCGCTTTATCTTCATCGCGCTGGGTTAAGCCCAACGGCGTCGCTCCCTCCAAGAAGAGGTGGAGCGCTGACGGATTATCCCAGAGCCAGACCAGGAAAGCCTCCTGTGTACGGTCTTTACGGAAATCCTGCAAAGCCGGCGCGCCGACCTTACGCAGCAACTGATAGCGCAAAAGAGTCAAACCGACACCTGCTTCCGATTCAAATTCCCGAACGTCGGCCGATGCTTGTATCGCTAAGGTCGACACTCGCCCAGCTAGCACGGCCTGCAGCTTCGGCTGTTCCGTGACGAAATCCGCGGGCAACCCTGCGGCCCGTAAAACACCCGAAAAGGCAAGGAAGGCAAGTAGGATGAGGCGCATAAGGAGGAGACTCAGCCGCAACCGCAACTGCCGGTGCCGCAACCGCGCTTGGCGAGGAGGCGTTGCTCGATAGCGAGCGAGGTCGGGGTGATGGACAGCCCACCCAAGGCCGTACAGCGCAGCTCTCGTGGCATCTGGGCCGAGACGCGCTTGGCGGTGGCGATGACTTCATCGAACGGAATGACCTGGTCGAAGCCAGATAGGGCCATGTTCGCACAGGAGAGCGCATTGGCGGCGGCCATGACGTTCTTCCCGAGGCACGGGGCTTCCACGCGGTTTGCGATCGGGTCACAGATTAAGCCAATCATGCTCTGCATGGCCATGGAAGCCGCAGCGCAGGCCTGCGGGGTATCACCGCCGGACAAAGTCACAAGCGCAGCGCCCGCCATGGCCGCAGCGGAACCGCCTTCAGCCTGACAGCCACCGACTTCCGCGGCAAAGGTCCAGGCGGTCGCAATAAAGACGCCGATGAGGCCAGCGGCAAGTAAGGCACGAGCGACGTCTTCGTCGCTCTGCTTCCGGTCTTCAGCGAGGGCAATCACGATGCCAGGCAAGGCCGCGCAGGCACCAGCAGTGGGCATGGCGATGATAACGCCCATGCTGCTCTTCACTTCCATCATGGCTGTGACGTACAGAATCCCGCGATTCAACGAACCGGCATCGAGTAAGCGGCCTGCAGCTAACTCGCGGGCGAACCCGCCCGACTGAAAACCAAGGACGCGATCTTCGTAGTGCGTCCCTGCTAGGCCTTGGGCGATGGAGCGACGGAGGATGCACACCAAGGCGACCATCTTTGCGAGGACTTCCGCTTCGGTCAGGCCACCACGCGCGGCCTCATAGGCGACGGCATGCTTCCAGAGCGGTGCGGGCGCCTTGGCATGCACAGCGAGGAGTTCGGCGCAGGTGCTAAAAGGAACGTGACTGGAGCGACTGGAAAGCACCGGCAAGACCGGGGAGAGGCGGCGGAGTGCACGCAGCTGGCCCTTCGCTAGCATCGCAGCCAACGGGGCTTCGGCCATCGGTCGCAGGTCAGCCAAGATGGCCAAAGACCCAGAGCCGACCGCTTGGCAACGAATCGTGTCAGCAATCACTGGCGCCAAGGCGTCTGCTAAAGCGGATGTCGAAAGGTCCGACCAGGCGAGTACGACATGCGCATCGCCGTGCAAAGAAACCGGCACGCCGTCGATCTCGACGACTTCCATCATGCCACCGCCAGTGGAGATGGCCTTGAGGAAGTGCGAGCCGCGAGCGTTCTTCAACGTCAGGCGATAAGTATTGGGATGCTCATCATGAACATCGACTGTCTCAATGCGCACCTTCACCCCGCCCTCTTGGATAATGCGCATGGAGTCAGGCAGACGATCGTCATCCGCTTCCCAGCCCAGCAAACCACCGAACAGGCCCATGTCGGATCCTTGGGTGTCGTGCGTCGTCGGCAAGGAGCCATGCACGTCAAACTCGACCAAGACCTCGGCAATCTCGCCGCCCATGAGGTCACGGGCTAAACGGCCAATGCGCAGGGCCGCCGCACAATGCGAACTAGAGGGACCGCGCATCACGGGTCCGATAACATCATTAAAAATACTGACGAGCATGGAGAGGGGTACGATCGCAGTGGACCGTGACCCCACGATGACTCTGACCACCCCGGGGTCAAACCCTCAAGGGCTCAGCGGGCGATGTCAGGAAAGTCGGTAAAAAGCCCGTCCACCTTGGCCTCCTGCGTCAGGAAACGGTAGTAATCCTTCCCGTCAGTGAAGCCTTTGGGCAGAGCCTCTGTCCTTAAAGTGTAGGGATGGACCTTAAGTCCGACCGCATGGGCCCTTTCAACCAAGCCAGTAGACTTACGACCCTCGGCAATAGCAGAAAGCGTCGGGCCGATGCCATCGACGACCTTGGCAATGCCTTTCAAGCCGTCATCGGTGTCCAAGAGCGGAGACTTACCTCCGGAGAGCAAGATCAGCCGACCCTTCCAGCCGAGCTCATTCCGCAGGCGCTGGAGCTCGGCATATTCGAAGCATTGGACGTAGCAGAGGTCAGACTTGGTGCCGTAACCATAGCGTGCCAAGACCGCCAACATCGCCTTAGAAAGGTCCTGCCCTTCTTGACGGTGCCAGGCCGCGAGTTTCACTTCGGGATAGATACCGACCATACGGCCGGTACTCTTGTTGAGGCCCTGGATGAACTCAATTTCCTCCTCGAAGGTATTGATACGGAACTCACCGACGCCCGCGGGAAAGCGACCGGGGTAAACCGCCTTGCCGGTCTTGGGATTGAAACGTTCCAGGACGCGGAGTTGGCGGACTTCTGCCAAGGTTAAGTCGATGGCGTAGAAACTGCCGTTCGCGCGCTGCCGACCCGGGAAGCGTGTCGCAACATCGGTCGTGCTATCGAGTGTGACATCATGCTGCACAATCAAGGCACCATCCTTGGTCATGACGAGGTCTTGCTCAAGGTAGTCGGCACCCTGCGCATAAGCCAAAGCCTTGGCGGCCAAGGTGTGCTCAGGGAGATACCCGCTGGCACCGCGATGGGCGACGATGATTGGAGTGGATTCGGCCGCAACCAGGACCGCGGAGGCGGCCCAGAGAATCGCGAGGGTAACTTTCATTTTACGAGCGCCTGCAGGGTCTTGGCCTCTTCCTCGCTCAACTTACCACGGTAGGCGACGGCGACGTCCTTGGGCTGGTAGATGGTCTTATACATGACCAGCGCGGCGAGGTAAGTGCCCGTAAAATCGGGGTGCGAATTATCGGCGACGTGGAGGCGATAGGGTTGCTTGGACTGGTAGTTACGCTCCCACGCATCGCCGACGGGGGCAACGAGCGCGTCATTAGCCTTGGCGACATTACCATACCAAAGACGGAGGCGGGCCTGCATCTCAGCCGGGTCCTTGCCGACGTTGGCGTTGTAATCCTTACCCTTAGTGGCCCAGGAATCAGCATGGCGGGCCCAGGTCTCGTAAAAGACAATGCACACTTGCGGGCTCTTGGCTCGAATGCGTTGGCAAAGCGCCGCGGCACTCTCGACAAAATCCTTACGAATGGTCGGATTGACTTCGGCGAGGGCGGGCTCCTGGCTCTGCCCCTGCAACACGACGATATCCCATTTACCTTCGTCGATGGCAGCGAGGCTCTTGGGCTGGACAGTGAGGTGCTGCTTGAAGGTCTGACCGCCCGGGGTCTCCGACTTAATGACGGGGACCTTAAGTCCAGCGCTCTTCACGACCTCAGCAAAGACATCGGGTAACTTATTAACGTGCGTGTAGCTGTTGCCGATAAACAGCACCCGCTCAGGCTCAGCCGCTAAGGCCGCTAGCACCGAAAAACAGAGTAAACTGAGCCAGCCCATGAGGCGTTGCATGCCTTTCAGTCACTACAAGCTACCTCGCGGAGTCAACCCCTGCCCTTGCTTCCATTCGAGATGTCACCAGCCTACCTAAATGCGTCTCCTTACGCTCTCTCTACTCTCCTACCTGTCCTTTGCCTTCGGTCTCTCCGCCGAACCAGCGAAAGGCCCTGTACCCAGGGAGTTTGCCCGCTTCCATGCAGACGAAGCGGTCCAAGGGGTGGCGGTCGATGGCGAGTTTCTGTATGTGATCGCTGACCACGCCCTCGGCAAATACCGGAAGTCCGATGGCGCCAAGGTCACCGCTTGGACCGCGCCAACGGACTCCAAGATCAAGCACCTCAACGCGGGCGTGGTCATTGAGGGAAAACTTCACTGTGCCCACTCCAATTTTCCACTGAAGCCCGACGAGAGCAGCGTGGAGATTTTCGATGTAGCGACGCTCCAACCGACGGGGCGGCATGTGTTTGCTAATCCGCCGGGCTCCTTAACCTGGGCCATTCCGTATCAAGGCGGCTGGTTAACGTGCTTTGCCCACTACTCGCTCACGAGCGATAACGCCCTCAGCCGCATCGTGCAGTTCGACCAAAACTGGAAGGAATTGAAACGCTGGTCCTTCCCCGCGGAATTGCTCAAGCGCTTCGCTCGCTCGAGTTCTTCCGGGGTCAGCTTAGTGGATGGCGAACAGCTCCTAGTCAGCGGCCATGATGCCCGTGAGCTCTATGCCCTGACACTGCCACCCGAGGGCGGCGAAGCCCGCTGGGTAGCGACCTGGGGCTTCTTGACCGCTGGCCAAGCCTTCGACGAGGATCGCACGGCCGGCAGCAAGGAAAAGGGCTGCGTGCTCTACTCCATTGAACGAAAAACGAAGGAAGTCGTCGGCGCCCGCTACCCCACACCAGCCCGCTGAGCCGCATGCGGCTTGTCAGCCCGACTGCGGCCCGCTAACTCCTTCCCCATGTTTCCCCTCTCCGGACTCGCCGACGAAGCGGCCGACGGCATTGACGGCCAAATCGCCGCCCACCGCGAACTGGGCTGGTCCGCCCTCGAGCTCCGCCTGCTGAACGGCAAGCAGTTCGCCAGCGCCGGGGTGACCGAAGACGAATTCGCCCGGGCGCAGGATGCCATCGAGAACGCAGGCATGCGCGTGAGTGGGTTCGCTTCCGCCATCGGCAACTGGAGCCGCCCGATCAACGGTGACTTCGCCGTCGACCTTGCTGACCTCCGCGTGCTGATTCCCCGCATGCACCGTGCGCAGACGCGCTTCGTCCGTACGATGGGCTGGATGCAAGCCGGGACGTCGGACCAGGCCTGGCGCGATGAAGGTATCCGCCGTTACCGCGAGCTCGCCAAGCTCGCAGCCGACGCCGACATCGTGCTCCTGCATGAAAACTGCGAAGGCTGGGGCGGCACATCGCCGGACAACGCCCGTGCCTTCATGGAATCGGTCGACCACCCGAACGTCCGGTACCTCTTCGATATCGGGAACACCGTCTCTTACGGCCTCCCGACCCTGCCCTTCTACGAGGCCGTTAAGCCCTTCATCGCCTACGTCCACGTCAAGGACGCACTCCGCAACCCGGCCGGCGGTAAGAGCAATGCGTTTACCTACCCCGGACAAGGTGATGCCTTAGTGCGCGAGATCATGGGCGACCTCTTACGCACCGGCTACACGGCCGGCGTGTCCATCGAGCCACATGTGGCCAGCATCGTTCACTTAGGCGAAGGCACCAAGGCCTCGCCCGAGGAACGCTTCGCATCGTATGTGAAGTATGGCCGCGAGCTGGAGTCGTTACTGCAGTCGCTCGGCTAAAATCTTACTTGGCCGGCGTCGCTGCCCAGACCTTCAGGTCATCGATGCAGCCATCCTTACCCGCCACGCCGAATTCAAAGCGAGACTTCGTGGCGTGGGCGATGCCCGACGACTTCAGGTAAGCGACCGGCGTACCGTCGACCGTCATGCGCATTTCTTCGCCGACGATCTCAACGACTACGGTAATCCACTTACCCTGCTCGAGCGCCAGCTTGACGGGGAAGGTTGCCTGCCGGCCCACGAGGAGCTTGGCGACTTCCGCCTTCTTAGCCGGGTCGCTCTTCATCACGTGGATGTCGTTACGCATATTGCCATCCTTCTCGTCGATGATGACGGCGGAGAACGACTTGTCCTTCGGGTTGTAGCGAAGCTGGGCTCGGCAGATATGGCCATAGTGACAACCGGTGTACTTACGGTCGTCGAGCTCGACGTCGATCATGGCCGCGCCATCGAAGCGTACCTTGAGTTCGATAACACTATCCTTGGTCGGGACTTCGAGACCATGCACCGCAGCGTGCGCGGTGACAGCCGGCTTGCCGTCGGCGGCCGGGACATTCTTATCGCGGGTCTGGGTGCCCTTGAGGACACCGTCGGCGACGGTAAAGGTCGGGACGACCTTGACCCAGCGCTTATCGGCTTCGCCCTTCCCTTCGAAGTCATCGGAGAAGAGCAACTCACCCTTCTTCGCAATGGACTCCGCTGGAATAGCGGGGGCAGCTGGCTTAGGCGCGTCGGCCGCGAAGGCGGCTAAGGGAGCGAGGGCGAGAATAAGGAAGGATTTCATGGGTATATTGGAAAACTTAGCGGGCGAGGAGTTGGAATTCCTGAATAGCCCAAGGCTGATTATTCTGAGTGTCAGCGATCGTGACCTTAACGAACTTGACGGAAGCTTCCTTCGCGAAGTAGGTCTCGGAAAGGCCTGGCAATCCGCGCGTACTGCCGAGGGCGATCCACTTCTTGCCGTCGACCGAGCCCTCCACCTTGTAGGACTTGGGCGAGGCGCTGGGGCGGGAGGAGTCGTCAAGGCGGAGCCCGGAGATGGTCTTGGCTTCCGGTAATTCGACCAGATACCACATGCCCTTCTTCTGGTTGGCCTTAGTCTCCCAGCGGGTCTTCATATCCCCATCGCAACCCTTCTGCGCAAGTTCGAGTTCGTCGCTGGCGGTGACCTTCCACTCCGTGTCGGGCTTCACAACCTTAGGTAAAGCCGCCGCCAGAGACTCGACAGTCCAAGGCTGCGTCACCGTGGCAACTTCCTTGCGTACACGGGTGACGTCGGCACTGGAAATAACGGCGCCGTGATTGCCAAAGGAATTGCGGACATAACTCGCAACATCGGCGATCCATTTATCATCGTTCATCGGCATCGGAACCATCTGGGCATCGTAAGTCTTACCAGCAATTGGACCCGCCATACCATTGAGCAGCACGCGAATGATGGCGTCCCGGTGACTGCGCACGTTCGTAGAATTGGCCAAGGGCGGTGCAATGGTCATGCCAGGCTTAGGCCCGTCCATAGGCATACCCTTCCCGTCGTAGCCGTGGCAAGCGAAGCAGAGTTCACGATAGATCGCTTGGCCACGCGCGAGCTGGTCGTTTTCTTCCTTAGAGTAATCCCGACCGCCAACGGTATCATTGCCCGTTAGCACGACCGCACCGAGTTCCTTCACCCCCTTGGAGGTCGAGGTCATGAGGGTTTGTTGGAGGAACTTGGAGCTATCGGGCCAAGCCTTAACCTCGTTCGAGCCAAGAAGCTTCGCCGTCATAAGGAGCTGGAGCACCACCGTAGCGTCCTTATCGGCGGAGAGTTTTCGAAACTCGGCAATCAGGGTCTTGTCGCCTGCGCGGACGAGGCTCTCGCCCGCGCGAAGGCCTTGGGCGCGGAGATGAGCGTCCGCGTCGGTTAAGAAGGCAGTCACGACCTTAGCGTCGAGCGCACCGAGGCCTTCAAGCGTCCAGAGGGCGTGCGTGCGTCCGAGGACTTCCTTGCCATGCAAGGCGAGTTCCGTGAGCGCCGGTACGACCGACTTATCGCCCTTCAGGACGAGGAGTTTCTGCGCGGTGTCGCGCCACCAGCCAATCGGGCTGCTGAGATGCGCCACCAGCTGAGCCGGGGTTTCCTCAAGCATCCGCGGCTGCGGGCCAGGCTTGAAGTCATCGTGGACGAGGCGCCAAATACGGCCGTGAGCAGCGACCTTATCCAGCGAGTACTGCTGCACGACCTTCCGCAGGTAGCTACCTTCGCGCACCCAGTTACCTTCCTGAATAATACCGCGGTACATGTCGACGAGGTAGAGGCAACCGTCGGGACCAACGGTCATGTTCACGATACGGAAATTGGGGTCCGAAGAACGAATGAATTCGTCATGTCCATGCGGGTTGGAAATACGCGTGATGCCATCGTCAACCGTGACCTTCGCACGACGAACAAGGCGGCCGACCGGCTCGGAAATGAGCACATCGCCACGGAAGTCCGCCGGGTAGCGATCGGTACGTACGACTTCCTGTCCGCAGGAAGCGGTGAAGTGGTTCAACTTCTTATCCGGCAAGGTCCGACCAGCGCCGCCTTGGTGGTCAGCGAGGCCGATGAGCGGCCAGACCTGCATGAAATCTTCGGGGAACTGGCCCTTGAGGTCGTAGGCGCCGTAAAGAATCGGGGTCTGGAAATGCCAAAGGCCCTTCTCGCCCCCCGCGTTGCTCCACCAAACCTTACCCTGGTCATCTTGCGCGAGGCCCCACTGGCCGCCACCGTTCGGGATGGTTTCCTTCAGCGGGGGCTGCGTGCCATTCCAGCGGAGACGGTAAGCGTTGTAGGTCTGGTAAAGGTTATTGTCCAAGGCCCAAATCAGGCCGCTCTGCTGGTGCTCAAGGTTGCCGCTCTTGGGTCCGCCCTCGAACCAGAGTTGCTTCGAATCAGCCACGCCCGTTCCCTTGGTATCACGGTAGACAAAGATGTCCTGCGTATCGGTCTCGTTGATCAGGACACGATCGTCCAGCGGGAGCACCATGCGCGGCAAGATGAGCTTGTCGCGGTAGATCATGTGCTTGTCGAAGCGGCCATCACGCTTGGTGCTTTCATGACGTGAAACAACACTGATGGGGTCATGTTCATTCTTACCGTCGATTTCCTGCATGTAGGTGCGGAGCTCGGCGACATACATCCGGCCGTTGCCGTCGAAGGTAACGTTCACCGGCTCACGGACGCCGTCGCGCTCGCTCAGGACGAGCTCAAGGCGATACCCTTTGGGCAGTTGAATGGTAGCGAGCTCCTGCTCCGGCGTGAGCGCTTTGACTGCCGGCTGCGGGGTGAAGTCAGGGACGTACGCCGGCTGATCGGCGGCAAAAGCCAGCCCGCAGGCTGCCAAAAGAAGAAGGGATTTGTTCATGATGAAATAGTTAAAGGATTTTAGAAACCCTGGCCCTTGACCAGGGTGCGCAGGACAAAGACGTCGTGGTTGGAGGTGACGAAGAGGGTCTTGCCGTCTTCACCCCAAGCGAGATTAGCCGTGGGTTGGTGGAAAAGAATCGTACCGAGGTGTTTCCCTTCGGGAGTGATAATGAGTACGCCGCCCGGACCAGTCGTCCAAAGGTTGCCGCGCTCATCTACCTTCATGCCATCGCAACCACCAGGGCGGTCCGCTTTCTTGAGTGGCTGCGCCACAAAGACGTCGCGTAAGCCCGTGCCGTCCAAGCCACAGGCGGTGACACGGGTCTTAGCGTTATCGGAGACAGCGAGATAAAGCGTCTTCTGGTCATTGCTCAGGGCGATGCCGTTCGGCCACTGGACTTCCTTCGTCACGAGCGAGACCTTGCCGTCGGTCGCAAGCTTATAGACGCCATGGAAGCCCTGCTCGGCCTTCTGCCCCTTCGGCAAACCGTAGGGCGGGTCGGTGAAGTAGACGGAGCCATCCGCGCCCACGACGAGGTCGTTGGGGCTATTGAACTTCTTGCCGTCGAACGTGGCCGCCAAGGGCTTGAACTTCCCATCGCCGAGGGACTGGCCGACCCGACGGGCACCATGCTGGCAGAGCAAGAGGTTGCCCTTGGCGTCGACGGCCAGGCCGTTGGAGCCCTGGAGATCGGAAGACTCATCCGTACCGCTGGGCTGCAGGAAGACGGTCGGGGCAGTCTCGCCACGCTTCCAGGCGTAGGCGGTGTTCTTCGGGACGTCCGAAAAGACGAAGCGGTCCTTGAACCACACGGGGCCTTCCGCCCAACCATAACCGGTGCCGACTTTTTCAATCTTCACATCGGACGCGACCAAGGCGTCCAGCGCAGGGTCGAGCTTGTCGACGCGGGGAGCGGGGACTTCGGCGGCCAAAGCGGCGGAAGCGAACAGCAGAAACGGGGCGAGGGTTTTCATGAGAGGGATGCCTAGTCGATTACTTCTTTTCGACCTTGAGGTAATCGAGTCCGAACATGTTCAGCGGCGTGGCCACTGGGTTTGGGGTCAGGATTTTGACCTCGAGCTTATGCTCGCCGGCCGTGAGTTCATGACGCCCGCCATCGAGTTCACCCGTGGTCACGACTTCCTTGGGGTTATAGAGGTCAAGGCCTCGATCGGTCAGGAGCTTGCCGTCAAGGCGGAGCTCAAAGCGGCCGTAGTCATGGGCCTTGGTACACACAAAAGTGAGCTGATAGAGGCCCTTCTCGGTGATGGGTAGCGCAATGGTTAGCGTATCGCCGGGCTTGCCACCAGTCCACCAGAGGTGGTCGTTGCCGCTCCAGCGGCTAGCCTTGAATCCAGCCATCGACTGGCTAGCGGTTCGACCGCCCGTGACGCCGAGGACCTTCAGGGCTTCACCTTCGAGCACGCCGTCAATCTTCCAGGCACCCGTGACACGCGGTGCCAAGGGTGCCTTGCCGTCCGGGGACTGTAGGTAGGACACAAGGTCGATGACCTGTTGCGGCTGGAGCGCATCGAAAAGCCCCTCGGGCATCAGCGACACGGCGAGAATCTCGCGTGAGGCGACTTCGGACTTCGCCACCGCAAGTTTCACGCCACCGGGCATGACGGTGTTGAACACATCGGCGGTTTCGGACTGCACAATGCCGCTAACAGTGTTGCCGGTCTTAAGTTTAAAAACGTTCAGTTGATAGTCCTTCCCGATGATTGCGTTCGGATCGAGGACGTTCTCGAGGAGGTAATCGAGGTTCGCACGGTTCGAGCCGGTGAGGCTAGGTCCGACGAGATTACCTTCGCCAAAGAGCTGGTGGCAGAGGCCACACGATTGCTGAAAGAGGGCCTTGCCTGCGGCGAGGTCAGCGCGCCGCAGGGGCTTCGCCTTGAGTAGCTCGACATACTTGGTCTTATTCTTCGCGAAGTCGGCTTTCGTAGCGTTGACGGCACCAATGACGCGGGCGATGAGTTCATCCACCCGAGCGTCCTTCATCGACTTGAGCTGACGGATGGCAACGGGCGAAAGCACACCCTTGTCGAGAATACCCGCAGCGACGGCCTCCAACGTACGCGTAGCAGCAGCCGGGTTGGCGATGAGAGCCGCCAGCGCATCGGAGCGTTCTTCGGTGGTGAAGGCCTTAAAGCCCGCGATGAGAGCGGGGACGGTCGCCTCATTGCCTATAGTCGCCAGGGCTTGAATCACCTGACGACGCAACGAGCCGCTGACGGAGGCGTCCGCGAGGCAGGTATGGAGCACCGGAGCAGCCGCGCGGTCGCGGGACTGGACAAGGACGGACAGCGCACGCTGACGAGCCGGAGCAGGTACTTTCGCGTCGGCCAGTTGATTGCGGAAATAGGCGCGACTGGATTCATCTCCTGCAAGGGCATCGAGTTCATTGACCAAGGAGAGAAGCTGTGGTGAAGCTTGGGCACGCAGGGCCTTGGCCTGAGCGGGCCATTCCGCGGGAGCTTTGAACGACCCACCCTGTCGCACGCCAGCGACGAGGCCTTCGAGCAAGCGCTCACGCATGGCTGCGTCAGCCTGCTGGGCGGCCAAACCCAAGAGACGTTCGCGACCCGCAGCGTCGGTAGACAGGCGGCGATAGATGAACTCGGTGATCTTTGGGATTTTGGAAGCCTGGACCAAGGCCATGCCTTGGGCGGCGTCAGCACCCACTAGCGGCTCGATACCGTACCAAAGAATATAAGGGATATTATGGTCGGACGCATCTTCGGCGTGTGCGAGTAAAGGGGCAGCCACCGCGGCGCGGGCAGCGAGCGGTAGGCGACCCAAGGCGGAAGCGAGTTCACGACGGACGACCGGTGATTCCTCATGGGCGGCAAGTTCGGCGAGGCGTGGTCCAATATTACGGGTTCGCTCAGACATCAAGCGCACGAACCAAGCACGAAGATGCTCATCATTGGCCGTCATCCCGACGTCCAATAGGTCGATTTTGGTGCGAACGCGGTCGCCTTCAAAGGCTGGGAAGACACCCGCGGACGCCAGCACCCACAATGCGCGGAGGCGACGCAACGGTTCCGCCTTAAGCGAGCGCACGGTCGTCTCGGCAGTCAGCAAGGCGCTGGCTGTTCCAATGTCAGGATTCAGGCCATGGCGCAGCTCGATGGCGCGCTCGGCAAGGACTTTACGGGCCTGACGGACAAAGAACTCATTAGGGTCGTCCAACGCAATCGTGAGGAGCTCCTGGCTCTTCAATGCCGTCAGGTCACGGGCGCGGGACTTAACTGGTCCGTAGCTGACACGGTAGATCCGTCCGTTGGTGCGATCCCAGATTTCCTGGTTATTATTATGGCAGGTCTGTGGGTCGGTCCAATCGGATACATAGAGCGCACCATCTGGACCGACGCGTTGCGTGACGGGAATAAACCAAGCGTCATTGCTGCGCATGAAGTCGCCGGCATGGTGACCAACGAAACCGCTACCCTTGGCCTCGACAGCGTCGCCAAGGACGCGGTGCCCGTGGAGGTTACCAAAGAGCAGAAGGCCTTGATACTCGGCCGGGAAGTTATCGCCGTTATAGATGGCCAAACCGCAGTGAGCATGGCCGCCACCAGCCTCATCGGTGCTTTGCGGCTGGACGACGCCACGCTCAACCGGACGGTACAAAACCGAGCCCGTGAAGTGTGCATGATCGGCAATGGTCTTGATGTCGTCGAAGGTGAATGGCTCGAAATGCTGGCCGGCCTGACGCTGGTAGCGACCTCCGGGAAAAACGTGGTATAGATGCGGGATGACACAGGCGGTGATGAACATCTCGCCATGTTTGTCGTAGTCGAGACCCCATGGATTACTCGACCCTTCGGCAAAGACCTCAAACTCCTTGGTCAACGGGTGCAGGCGCCAGACGCCGGCGTTGATGCGCTTGCGCTCGGAGTCCGGCGCGCCAGGCTTGCCGACGTTGGAATGGGTGAAGACGCCATGGCAGCCGTAGAGCCAGCCGTCAGGACCCCACGTGAAGCTGTTCAAGGTCTCGTGCGTATCTTGCATCGCCCAACCATCGAGGACCACCCGTGGCTGGCCGGGCTTGTCCTGGGCGTCCTTCGGAATAAAGAGTAGTTCAGGGGCGGCACCAATCCAGACACCCCCGTGGCCGACCTCGATGCCACTCACGAGGTCAAGGCCTTCGTAAAAGACCGTCGACTTTCCGTATGAACCGTCGCCCAGCGGATCTTCCAAGATCAGGATGCGGTCCTTGCCTTTCCCGTCACCGCGCTTGCGTGGGTAAGACATCCCTTCGACGACCCAGAGACGACCCTTCTCGTCAAAGCACATCGCAATGGGCTGAACCACTCGCGGTTCGGCGGCAACGAGCGTCACCTGGAAACCCTTGGGCAAGGCCATGGCCCTGAGCGCCTCGGCCGGGGTCGACCCTTGGCGGTAGTCCTTAAACGGCACGCGGACCTCGGGTCCAGCCGGGGGATCGGCCAAGACGGAAATGGCGGCAAGAGCCGCGCCGAGGAAAACAGAGCGCATACGGGTAGGTGTCTGAACCTAGCCAAGCCTTCTTGTTCCTTTATTTCAATTAAAACTAACTGCTTCCACATGGCATTCGGCTTGGCATGGCCTATTCTAAGCCTATCTAGAAAAGCCCATGAAGAAGCCCCTCTGCCTCCTTGCCCTTGTCCTAGCCGCCGCCTGTGCGTCCGCTGCCGAGGTCAAGCTTGTCGAACAGGCCGATAAGAAGCAGGTCGACGTCCTCGTCGACGGCCAGCCGTTTACGTCCTACGTCTTCTGGGCCGACCAGAAGAAGCCCCTCCTCTCCCCGTTGCGTACCGCCAGCGGCAATATCTTCACCCGCGGCTTCCCGCTCGAGAAGGTCGCCGGCGAGCGCACCGACCACCCGCACCATATTTCGTCGTGGTTTAACTACGGAAACGTCAACGGCACCGACTTCTGGAATTCCCCACCCGAAGGCTACTCGCGCGACAGCAAAATCCCGTACGGCAACATCAAGCATAAGGCCATCCTTGCCATGAAGAGTGGCGAAGGTGCCGCCTCGCTCAAGGTGTCGTCCGACTGGATCCTCGCCGACGGCTCCAAGGTATTGCAACAGGACGAGACCCTCGTCTTCCGTGCCGCGAAGGACCTCCGCATCATCGACCGCATCGTCACGTTGACCGCTCAGGACAAGGACGCCGTCTTTAAGGATTCCAAGGAAGGCGTCATTGCCATCCGTGTGACCCGCTCGCTCGAAGAGCCTTCCGAGAAGGCCGAAATCTTCACCGACGCGGCCGGTAAGCCCACCGCTGTCGCCAAGCTCGACAACACCGGCGTCAACGGCGTCTACCTGAGCAGCGAAGGCAAGGTCGGCGAAAAGGAAGGTTGGAGCACCCGCGCCAAGTGGATGACCCTGTCCGGCAACGTGAAGGGCGAAGACGTTTGCATCGGCATCTTCGATCACCCGAAGAATAGCACCTTCCCGACCTACTGGCACAACCGCGGCTACGGCCTCTTCGCGGCGAACCCGTTCGGCGCCAAGGATTTCCCCAAGGGCAACCCCTCCAAGACCGCGCTCAACTTCACCATCAAGGCCGGCAAGTCCGAGACCTTCCGCTTCCGCATCCTCATCCACAGCGGCAAGCTGACCAAGGAAGAGACCGAAGCCCAGTACCAGCAGTGGTTGAAGGATCAGGCAGAATAAGGTCCCCTAAAGATACAAGAAGAGAAAGGTGATTGGGGATTGGCGATTGGGGATTGGATTGTGCCGCGGCCAAAGGCCGCTAAGCATTTTCCACCCCTGTCCCCTTTTGCTTTTAAGGTGCCCATCCCCCATCCCCTACCCCTATCCCCAATGGCATCTCGCCTCTTCCTCCTACTTCTGACTGCCGTCACGTGCGCAGCCGAGCCGCGTAAGCCGAACTTAATCTTCATCCTGAGCGACGACCTCGCGCAAGGAGACGTGGGCTGCTACGGGCAAAAACTCATTCAGACACCGAACCTCAACCGCATGGCCGCTGAGGGGACGAAGTTCACGCAAGGCTACTGCGGGACGTCGGTCTGCGCCCCCAGCCGCACGTCGTTGATGCTCGGCCAACACACCGGCCACAGCCCCATCCGCGCCAACCGCGAACTGAAGGCCGAGGGCCAGCTGCCAATCCCCGCAGAATCCATTACGGTCGCAAAGGCCCTCAAGGGCAACGGCTACGCGACGGCGTGCATGGGTAAGTGGGGCATGGGGATGTTTGATACCACCGGCAGCCCCTTGAAGAACGGCTTCGACCACTTCTTTGGCTATAACTGCCAACGCCACGCGCACAGCTACTTCCCAACCTACCTCTACCGCGACGACCAACGTTTCGAACTGCCAGGCAACGACGGTAAAGGCGTCGGCAAGACGTACGCACAGGATCTCATCCAGCAGGACGTCGAGTCCTGGATCCGTGCACAGAAGGACAAGCCGTTCTTCCTCTTTTACGCAATCACCCTGCCCCACGCCCGCCAGGAAATCGACGACCTAGGCATCTACAAAGACAAGCCGTGGACGCCCACGCAGAAGGCCTACGCTGCACAGGTCACGCGCCTCGACTCAGACGTGGGCCGCGTGCTCAAACTACTCAAGGAACTAGGCCTCGACGAGAATACCCTCGTAATGACCGCGGGCGACAATGGCTCATCGTTCGCGCCGACGTCTGAGCTCGGTAAACTTTTCGACCAAGCATCCAATGGGCTCCGCGGCTACAAGCGCGGACTCTACGAAGGCGCCCTCCGTCAAGCCGCCCTCGCCCGCTGGCCCGGCAAGGTCCCCGCTGGCCGCGTGAGCGACGAGCCTTGGGCTTTCTGGGATTACCTACCAACGGCCTTGGAACTCTCTGGCACGAAGGCCCCGGACGGGCTGAAGACCGACGGCATCTCGCTCGCTTCTTTCTTGCAAGGCGGCCCTGCCCCGAAGCGCGAATACTTCTACTGGGAACTCCACGAGGCACAGTCGCTCCAAGCCGCCCGCTGGGGCGATTGGAAAGCCGTGCGCAACGGCCCTGCCGCCAAGATGGAAATCTACGACCTGAAAGCCGATGCGAACGAAAAGAACGACCTCGCGGACAAGCGCCCGGACCTCGTTGCGAAAGCCCTCGCGGTCTTCAAGGATGCGCACGTCGACCACCCCGAATGGCCGATGCGAACGCAGAAGCAGATGCAGGACGCAAACAAAGCCCGCAAGACGGAGTCCAAGTAAACTTATGAAACTCCGCCAGCTCGGTCCCTCCGACCTTCACCTAACGCCGGTTGGCCTCGGCACCTGGGCAATGGGCGGGGGTGATTGGAAATTCGGCTGGGGCCCGCAGGACGACGCACTCTCTGTCCGCACGATTCACGAGGCCATTGACCTCGGCATCAACTGGCTCGATACCGCCCCCGTCTACGGCCTCGGTCACTGTGAGGACGTCGTGGGGCGTGCGCTCAAGGAACTCAAGGGACGCCGTCCGATTATTTCGACGAAATGCGAACGTTGCTGGGAAGCCGACAGCACTATCGTGCCGCGCCTCAAGCGCGCGAGCATCCACCGTGAAATTGAAGACAGCCTCCGCCGTCTCGGCGTGGACGTCATCGACATGTACCAGATTCACTGGCCTCAGCCTGACGAGGACATTGAAGAGGGCTGGTCGGCCATCGCCGAGCTAGTGAAGGCAGGCAAGGTCCGCTGGGCGGGCGTGAGTAATTTCAACGTCGCGCAGCTCAAGCGCCTCCAACCCATCCATCCGGTCGCCTTCCTACAGCCGCCGTACAGCATGATCAACCGCAGCATCGAAGCGGAGATTATCCCTTACTGCGAAGCGAACGACATTGGTCTCATCCCGTACAGCCCGATGCAGAAGGGTCTGCTCAGCGGCAAGGTCACCCGCGCCTGGGTCGATGCCCTGCCCGCCACCGACCACCGTCGTGGCGACCCACAGTTCAACGAACCCCTGCTGTCGAAGAACATCGCGCTGAATGATATCCTGCGTCAGGTCGCGACGCGCCTCCGCACGACGCCCGCCGAACTCGCCATCGCTTGGGTCCTCCGCCAACCGCGCATCACCTCGGCCATCGTCGGCGCCCGCAAGCCCGGCCAGATCACCGAGACCATCGGCGGTGGCCGCCTCGAGATTCCGGCGGAAGTATTGGGTGAGATCGGCAAGGCGTTGGGGTAAAATCTAGAGTACGGAGTACAGATTACAGAGTGCGGAGGTCGAAGGGCGGACGCAGGGCCTAGATTGGCTCGGCCCCAATTCCGGGGATTATCCGACGCGTATCACGTTCCGCCCAATAACTCTTACCCCGTACACTGTTCTCTGCACTCTGTACTCTGTACTCCGTAATCTGCCCGCAGCGCGGGCTTAATCTTCCCTTAACCCTCCATACCCTATAATTACCCCTATGAGTCCCGCCGTCCGCCTTCTGGCCCTAATCACTGCTGCCTACGCCGCACCCTCGCTCCACGCGCACATCCCACCGATTGATGCGAAGTATCGTGAAGCTACGAATGCGACCCTCATAGCACCGTCCGCCAAGTTTTACCTAAACTTCACGACGCTCGCGGCCGGCACGACGAATGGCACGCCGCCGGCCTTGGCCGCACCGTTCCAAGCCTTCGCCCCGAAGGTCGGCGTGCGCTGGGACGAGAAGTATCTCTACGTCGAAACCAAGGGCCTGCCCGATCACCCGCTCATGGCGGGTATCAAATCATGGCAGCAGCAGGTACCCATCCCGCAGACCTACGCGGGCGACAAGGCTTGGCAGATTCCACTCCATCCCGTGCCCGCCAAGGAACCGATGTCCGCGAAGACACATTTCATGCGTGGCGCCATCGCACTTGCCGCCAACGGTATCCCCATCTTTAACGCGCTGAACAACCGTGGCGATGACGCTAAGAAGTTTGGCGAGCTCGACGACTTCGGTGGCCACTGCGGCAAGGGCGACGACTACCATTACCACGACGCCCCCGTCTTCCTCGAGAAGACCCTCGGCAAGGGCAAGGCCATCGCCGTGGCCCTCGATGGTTACGCCATCTATGGTTACAACGAGCCCGACGGCTCGGCGCCAGGTAAGCTCGACGAGTTTGGCGGCCACGAGACCAAGGCCCTTGGCTACCACTACCACGCGCAGAAGATTTACCCGTACATCAATGGAGGCTTCCATGGCGAAGTCACCGAAGTCGGCGGCCAAGTCGACCCACAACCCTCCGCCAGTCACGTGCGCAAGGAAGGCTCCGCTTACTCGCAGTCGCCTCTCCGCGGGGCGCTGATCAAGGACTTTACCACCTCGCCTGACGGCAAAACCTTCGAGTTACGTTACACGCTCAACGGCAAGGCGCTCAGCGTGAAGTACATCGCCAACGAAGACGGCACGTGGACTTTTACCTATAGCCGCCCTGATGGCACCCCAGTCATCGAGACCTACAAGCCCAATGAACGAGGTCCCGGCGGTGGCGGCCAAGGCGGCGCCAAGGGTGAAGGTAAGGGCGGTAAAGGTGGTAAGGGTGGTAAGCGTCCCCCGAATGAACCCGAGGGCGCCAAAGGCGAGGTCGGCGACCCCGGCGAGCAGGCACAACCTGCAAACCCCGAAGGTGACCGACCCAAGGGCGAACGTCCCAAAGGCGGCAAAGGTGGTAAGGGCGGCAAAGGCGATCCTTCCGGCCTCATTAAGCCCTCCCCCACTGACGCGCTGAAGCTCAATGTCTACGCCGACAACTGGTTCATCCTCTTCATCAACGGAAAACTCCGCGTCGTCGACCCCATCGAGTATATGCCGCACAACGTCGTCTCGGTCGACATCATGCCCGAGTACCCGATGACCATCGCCGTCATGGCCATGGACAATGCCGATCCCAAGACCGGCCTCGAATACGGCAACCACATCGGCGACGCTGGCCTAATTATCAAGTTCTCCGACGGCACCGTCACGAACGCGAAGTGGAAGGCCAAGAACTTCTTTAAGGGACCACTGAACCGTGACGTCACCAACCCCAAGGTTCAGCATGACCCCATCCCCGCGAACTGGTACGCTGTCGACTTCGATGACTCCAGCTGGGCTCAGGCCACCGAGTTTACCGAGGAACGCGTGAGCCCCAAGGAGTCCTTCACCAAAGCCAAGGAAAGCTTCGCCGGCGCCAAGTTTATCTGGACCGCAGACCTCGACCTGGACAACACCGTCCTCTTCCGCACTAAAGTCGAAGCCCCCGCGGGCTATAAGCAGCGCTGGACCGCCAAGCCCGAGGCCGACATGGCCGAGGTGACCAAGCAGTTATTGAACAAGTAATCTAGGCTTCGGCGACCTCCCTCGGCTGGAGAAAGTCGGGGCAAGTTCCTTTATTGGCGGGAAATGGCGGTTAAATCGTCCGCCAAGGGGGGAACATTGCCCTTGGCAGGGGGTCGGAAAAACCACACCTTGGCCCATCCCCGTCCTTTCCACCGCCCATTTGGGTCGGTGGTCTCTGGCTTCCGCTTCGCTTTCATCCAATACACCCACATGCGTCCGTTGCTTACCCTCCTCCTTGCCATGCTCGGCTTCGCTAGCGTGCAGGCCCAAACCCTCGAGCTGAAAAAAGGCGATAACGTCGCCATCGTCGGCGGCGGCCTCGCTGACCGTCAACAGCACTATGGCCACCTCGAAGCGCTGATCCACAAGTCCAACGCCGACAAGGATCTCGTCGTGCGCAACCTCGGCTTCTCTGGCGACGAAGTAAACACCCGCCACCGCTCCGACGAAGTGCCTGCCCTCGAGCTCTTCCTCAACATGAAGCCTGGCGACCTCGCCACGAAGTCGGGCAACACCGCCATCACCTACCACTTCGGCACCGACTTCCACGCCAACGTAATGCTCGCCTATTGGGGCTTCAACGAAAGCTTCCGTGGTCCTGATGGACTCGTCGCCTTCAAGGCCAACATCGACGAGTGGGTGAAGAAGCAACTGGCTGCCGATTACGGTAAAGGTAAGGTCCGCCTCGTCCTCCTCTCCCCGATCGCCCACGAGGACCTTAAGTCCGCCAACTTCGACCCGGCCATCGTTGCCCGCAACAATAAGAACCTCGCTACCTACGCCGCCGCCCTTGGCGAAGTCGCCAAGGCTAATCAGGTTCAGTTCGTCGACCTCTTCACCGCTTCGCAGAAGCTCTACGCGGCTGCTAAGTCCCCGCTCACGCTCAACGGTATCCACCTCAACGATGCGGGCGACGAAGCCCTCGCCGCCGTGCAGTTCCAGGCCCTCTTCGGTAAGGCTGCTCCTTCCATCGACGCCGCCCTCCTCGCTGCCGTCAACGAGAAGTCCACCCAGTGGCATCGCCGCTACCGCACAGTCGACCAATTCAACATCTACGGTCAGCGCTCGCGCATCAAGTACGAGGGCATCGACAACGCCACCGTCATCGGCCGTGAGCTCGCCAACCGCGATATCAAGACCGCCAACCGCGACCAGGCCATCTGGGCCGCCGCCAACGGCAAGAACCTCGTGGTCAAGGACGACAACCTCCTGCCTGACATCTCCGTCCCGCCGAACCGTAAGGAGCCGGTCCCCTACCTTTCTGGCGAAGACCAGATTAAGTTCCTGACCCTCCCTGAGGGTTGCAAGGTTGAGTTCATCGCCGACGAAACGACGATCCCTGAGCTCATCAACCCGGTGCAGATGAACTTCGACACCAAGGGTCGCCTCTGGCTCGCCGTCTGGCCGAACTACCCGGAAACCTCCCCGAAGACTAAGAACTTCGACAAGCTCCTCGTCATCGACCTCGACCCAAAGAGCGGCAAGGTCGCCAAGTCGCACGTCTTCCTCGACGGCCTCAACTGCCCGACTGGCTTCCAGTTCTATAAGGATGGCGTCATCCTCATCCAGTCGCCCGACATGTGGTTTGCGCGCGACACCTCCGGTAAGATGGAGAAGGCTGATTGGAAGGAAAAAATCCTGACCGGCATGGACGCGGCGGACTCCCACCACGAGACGAACTCCATCTGCTATGAACCAGGTGGTGCGATGTACTTCTCCGACGGCGTGTTCCACCGCACCCAAGTCGAGACCTTCGACAAGGGCGCCGTCCGTAACACCAACGGTGGCATCTACCGCTTCGAACCGCAGAGCTACAAGTTCTCGCGCTATGTCCCGTACGGCTTCGCCAACCCACACGGCCGCGTCTTCGACTACTGGGGTAACGACATCATCACCGATGCCACCGGTAACGCTAACTACTTCGGACCTGGCTTCTCCGGCCACCTCGACACTGGCTCCCACGGTGGCTACCACCAGATGTGGAGCCGCCCGTCACGCCCCTGCCCGGGCACGGCCATCCTCAGCAGCCGTCACTTCCCTGACGACTGGCAGGGCACGTTCCTCAACACGAACGTGATCACCTACCAGGGTATCTTCCGCGCGAAGCTCACCGAAGAAGGTTCGGCGATCAAGGGTACGACCATCGAGCCAGGCCTAATCAAGACCGACAACACCCAGGCCGGCAACTTCCGTCCCTCCGGCGTGGCCGTTGCCCCTGATGGCTCGCTGTACGTCATGGACTGGTCCCAGATGCTCATCGGCCACCTCCAGCACCACCTACGTGACCCGAACCGCGACCTCCAGCACGGCCGCCTCTACCGCATCACCTTCCCGGGCCGCCCCCTGCTGACGCCTAAGAAGATTGACGGTGAATCTATCGCCAACCTCCTCGAGCTCCTCAAGGAACACGAAGATAACGTTCGCCAGCGCGCCAAGGTCGAATTGCACAAGCACGACAGCTCCGAGGTCATCGCCGCCACCCAGAAGTGGGTGAAGCAGTTCGACCCGTCCAAGATGGAAGATGCCCACCACATCCTCGAGGCCCTCTGGGTCCACCAGTGGCACAACGCAGTCAACCTCGACCTCATCAAAGCCCTCCTGAAGTCGCCGGAGCATAACGCCCGCGCCCAGGCTGTCCGCGTCGTCTGCTACCAGCGCGACCGTATCCCGGATGCTATCGGGATTGTCGAAGCCGCCATCAAGGATGAACACCCACGCGTCCGCCTCGAAGCCGTCCGCGCCCTCAGCTTCTTCAATGGCGCAGACACCAAGCGGGCCATCGCTGCCGCCCTCGTCGTCAAGGATGAGAAGGACCAGACTATCGCATACTGCTTCCGCGAAACGATGAAGCAGTTATCTTCCCTGCCCGAAGGCAAGGAATTCAACATGGCTACTATTAAGAAGCCTATCGAAACGACCTATGGCCCGACGGATAAGAAGATCTCCAAGGCCGACAAGAAGCTCTACGACCTCGGCAAGGAAGTGTACTTCCGCGAAGCACTCTGCGTCACCTGCCACCAAGCCGACGGCAAGGGCATCGACAGCTTCCCCGACAAGTCTAAGCCAACCTTCGGTAGCTATCCTTCCCTCGCTCGTATGACCGGCTACCCGACCAATCCTTGGCTCGAAGGCGAGCCGGACCGCGCCATCAAGCTCGTCCTGAACGGCATATACGGCAAGATGACCCTCCATGGTAAGCAGTACGGCGACGTCACCGCCGGTCAGGCCGCCATGACCCCCCTCGGCCAGATGCTGAAGGACGAAGAAGTCGCCGGTGTTCTCACCTACGTCCGCCAGTCCTGGGGCAATAACCTGCCCCCAGTAAGCGCCGCCCAAGTGAAGAAGATCCGCGAAGCGACCAAGGCCCGCACGGCCATGTACACGCCGGAAGAGATCCTCAAGGAACACCCGCTCCCCGCGGGCAAGTAAGTCCCTACGGACTTCCCGACCAAGGGCGTGCTTCGGCACGCCCTTTTTGTTTTTGTGAATAATATGACGGGGCGCCCGCTTGAAAGACCAGTCGGACCAGTCATAGTATCCCCATGACGACCAAGTACCCTCTTTGGAAAGCGATCAACGCCCAGCTGAAGGTAGGCGGCTCCACGACGAAGTTACGGGCTCTCGACGAGTTCCGCGCCAAGACGAAGCTGAAGGACGACTGGTGCACACTGCACGCCTCCTACCAACCGCGCGAAGGCCGCATCGCTGGTCACCTCCGCTTCGAACTCGTGGCCGAGGGCCCCGAAGCGATGACGGTGGTCGCGAACTTTCTCAGCGATGAGAATCGCTTGCTGAAAAAGGTGAAACAAAAACTCGTCTTCGAACACGTGCTCGACCCAGAACTCCCCCCAGAGTGCAGCGAGGCGACACTTAAAATCGAGGCGCAAATCGTCTCGTGGCACGGCACAGATCTCATCGACCGCCTGACGCCTTGGGCCGCCGAAGCCGTTAGCGCCCTCCTCTGGATTCACGACGAGATTCGCCTGCCGAAGGGGAAGTGAGGCGGATAGAGGGATTGGGGGTTGGGGGTTGGGGGGATTGCTTCGGCTACGTATCATGCCTTTGGGTAGGGACGCGACTGCGTCGCGTCCGTCGACCGGAGCCAGTCGCGTCTAGCCAAGCAGGCTGGCATCCTCGGTCCATCGGCGAACGGACGCGACGCAGTCGCGCCCCTACCCCTTCCCCCTTTTTCCGTTTGCACGTTTGCACAGGCCAACGGCCGCTTTGCACTTTTGCACTGCCTTCCACCCTTGTCACCCTGTCCCCTTGCCCCTACCAATCCCCTATCCCCCATCCTTACCATGCGCTTCCTCACCCTCCTCGCCGCCTGCGCGGCCGTCGTCCCTGCCTTCGCCCAGAAGAAATCAGAAAAGACCGACGCGCCCCTCTTCGTCGCCCCTGCGACTAAACTGCCTCCGACGGCTAAGAAATTCACGACCACGGACGCTAAGGCCGCGCTCGATTACTTAGTCTACCTACCAGCTGACTATGATAAGGATAAGACTAAGCAGTGGACGCTGGTGGTCTTTCTGCACGGCTCGGGCGAACGCGGCACCGACGTCCAAGTCGTCCGCAAGACCGGTCTCACCCAAACCCTGGAACAACGTGGTGCCATTCCATACATAATGATTGCGCCGCAATGCCCAGCTAACACCAGCTGGAACGTCGGCACGCTCGATAAGCTCCTCGACCAAGTTCTCACCGACTACCGCGTCGACAAGAAGCGCGTCGTCCTGACCGGCCTCAGTATGGGCGGCTTCGGCACCTGGAACTGGAGCGTCGAGCACCCTGAGCGCTTCGCCGGCCTGATCCCCATCTGCGGCGGAGGAAAGACGGATAAGGCGGCGGCGCTCAAGGGCATGCCCATCTGGGCGTTTCACGGCGACGCTGATCCCGCCGTCAAGTTCGCTACCGGCCAAGCGATGGTCGACGCCGTCAAGGCAGCGGGCGCAGATATCAAGTTCACCGTCTACCCGGGCGTCGGTCACAATTCTTGGGGTAAGGCTTACGCCGAACCCGAGCTTGAAACCTGGATCCTCGCGCGAAAGAAGTAAACGTGGTCGATGATCGACCGCGAGTGGACACAGTCTGAAGGTAGGGTTAGCACTGCGTGCTAACCTAGTTGCCTTGGGGTAGGGCGCGACTCTCGCCTAAAATCCATACTCCCGCCCACCAGTAGCCTTTGCCTGTTTGCACGTTTGCACAGGCCAACGGCCGCTTTACACTTTTGCACTTCCTCCCATCCCCTATCCCCAATCCCCCATCCCCCACGGGCGTTCGCCCGTGTTTCCCCTTCCCTTTTACCCCTTTAGAGGGTTAAAACGACCCCTTCCCATTCCCTTTACCGTCCCATGAATTCCGCCCAAGTCCGCCAATCGTTCCTCGACTTCTTTAAGTCGAAGCAGCACTCGATCGTCCAGTCATCGAGCCTGATGCCCGATTCGCCGAACCTCCTTTTTACAAATGCGGGGATGAACCAGTTCGTCCCGATCTTCCTCGGTCAGACGAAGTGTCCCTACACCCCCGGTCGTGCGGCGGACACCCAGAAGTGCATCCGCGCCGGCGGCAAGCACAACGACCTCGAAGACGTCGGGCTCGACACCTACCACCACACGTTTTTCGAGATGCTGGGTAACTGGTCCTTCGGCGACTACTTTAAGCGCGAGGCCATCGACTTCGCCTGGGAGCTCATCACCGAGGTCTGGAAGTTCCCCAAACACCGCCTGTACGCCACCGTCTACAAGCCCGACCAATCCAAAGGTGACCCTTCGGAGTTCGACCAAGAAGCCTGGGACGTCTGGGCCGAGAAGTTCCGCGCCGCTGGCCTCGACCCGGACGTTCATATCGTTAACGGCAACAAGAAGGATAATTTCTGGATGATGGGCGAAACCGGCCCGTGCGGTCCGTGTACCGAACTCCACGTCGACCTCACGCCCGAAGGCGACACGAAGGGCACGCTCGTCAACGGCAGCGACGCCCGCTGCATGGAAATCTGGAACTTGGTCTTTATCCAATTCAACGCCAACCCGGACGGTACCTTCAGCCCACTCCCCGCCCGCCACGTCGACACGGGCATGGGCTTCGAGCGCGTTGCGGGCATCATGCAGTGCACGAAGAACTTTAAGGACTTCACGGGCGTGATCTCCAACTACGAGAGCGATGTCTTTAGCCCCATTTTCCGCCGCCTCGAGGAACTCTCGGGCAAGAAGTACGGCTCCACCCTGCCCGTGGCCGGCTCCACTGGCGACACCCAGCAGGAGAAGGACGACGTGGCCTTCCGCGTTATCGCTGACCACATTCGAACGCTATCGTTCGCGATCGCTGACGGCATCCAGCCGGGCAATTCCGACCGTAACTACGTCCTCCGTCGCATCCTGCGCCGCGCGGTCCGTTACGGCCGCACGCTTGGGCTAAAGAACGGCTTCTTCCACCAACTCGTCGGTGTGCTCGCCGACACCATGGGTGACGTCTTCCCCGAAATCCGCTCTCGTCGCTCAGTGGTCTCTGATGTGATCCGCATCGAAGAAGAGTCCTTCAACCGCACACTCGACAAGGGCATCGCACTCTTCGAGGACGAGGCCAGCAAGCTCAAGACGGGCGGCGCCATCTCCGGGGCCATCGCCTTCCGCCTCTACGACGAACAGGGCTTCCCGCTCGACCTCACTCAGCTCATGGCCCGCGAACGCGGCCTGACCGTCGATGGTGCCGGCTTCGAAAAGCTGATGGAAGAACAGCGCGCCCGCGCCCGCGCGGCCCAGAAGAAGGAAATCATCACGCTTTCCGATATCGGCTCCGACCACCCCACCGACTTTATCGGCTACGACGCCCTCTCCACCCAGGCCAAGGTCGCCCAAGTGGCTAAGATTAAGGAGCGCTCCGCCGTGATCCTCGACAAATCTCCCTGCTACGCCGAGATGGGTGGCCAAGTTGGCGACACCGCGGTGCTCACCGCTGGCGGCCGCTCCTGGCGGGTCGTCGACACGCAGAAATCGGGCCAGACGTGGCTCCACTTCATCGACGGCGATGACGCGCCTGAGACGGGTGCGGCCATCGAAATCACCGTCGATCAAGCCCGACGTGACGCCATCCAGCGCCACCACACGGTGACGCACATCCTGCACTGGGCACTCCACGAGGTCGTTTCCAAGGAAGCCTCCCAGAAGGGCTCGGCGGTCGACCCGGCAAAGCTGACGTTCGACTTCAACGGCCAGGCGCTTACGCTGGGTCAGCTCGCCGACATCGAACGTCTCGTCAACGAGCGCGTGCTCGCCGACGAGGTCGTGTCTACGGCCGAGGTAAAGTACACCCACGTCAAGGGTCGACCCGACATCATGCAATTCTTCGGTGACAAGTACGGCGAGTTTGTCCGCGTCGTTCAGGTCGGCGGCAAGGCGACCGGCCTGGACGGCTGGTCGATGGAACTCTGCGCCGGCACGCATGTTCGCCGTACTGGTGAAATTGGCCTCTTCCGCATCACGGGTGAGAATGCCATCGCTGCCGGCGTCCGCCGCATCGAGGCCGTCGCAGGCCTCGCCGCCTACGACCGTGCCCGCTGCGAAGCCGAATTACTCAAGGCCCTCGCCTCCGCGAGCAACTCGCCCATTAGCGACCTCGCCAAGCGCTTCGATGCGCTGATGGAGCAGTCTGCTACACTCGAAAAGAAACTGAAATCCTACCGCGACAAGGAAGCCGGGGTACTGGCGGAATCGCTCGCGTCTCAGGCCACGGACCGCGCCGGCCTGAAGTACGTCGTTACCCAAGTTTCGATGGAAAACCCGAACGACCTCCGCGAACTCGGTGCTAAGGTCGCTGCCAAGGTTGGCCCTACGGCCGTCGTCGTCCTCGCCGCCGTCTTCGGCGACAAGGTTTCTCTCGTGGCCAACTGCGGTCCGGACGCCGTTAAGGCGGGCAAGGCTGCGGGTAAGATCGTCACCGACGCCTGCGGTAAGCTGGGCGGCAAGGGCGGCGGCAAGCCGGACTCCGCCATGGGCGGCGGCACCGATACATCCAAGGTCGCCGAGGCCCTCGCCAGCGTGGCTTAAGAGGGCCTAGGCGAGAGTTAGGGACAGGGCCAGGTAACACTGGCCCTCTTTATTGGTGCCCACCAAGCATCCCGCTCCGGGTGGCTGGCGGAGCCTTAAGATCCATTCTGCCCTCCGTCGTTTGCCATCGTCTCGGCCATCTACCCGCTTCCCCACCCCTTTGCCTGCCCCTCCCCCTATCATTTTTATCAATACCCTCCGCGTGCACCTCTTATTGCCTCCGGCCCTCGGGCCATCTATTCCTTCCTCTATGCGGCTCTTCACCTTCCTCGCTCTCCTCTCCCTCGCGACGCTGACGACTTCCGCCCAGAGCGACAGCGCCCCGCGGGTCGGCAAGAACCAAGGATCCGGGTCCAAGCACTACGTCCGCATGCAGGTCGACGCCGATCGTCTCGCCCTCCCACTCTCGATCTCGATCAAGGGCAAGGACCGTGCGGCGGTCGACGCACGCCTTGATGTGATCCGAAAGGAACTGGAAAAACGTTTCGCCGACCAGCCGGGCTGGGAACTCCGCGAGATCTCCTCGGAGTTTGCGCGCGCCGAAGCCAAGTCCTATGTCTCGCGTCCTGCCAGCGGCAGCAAACTCTTCGGCGACGATGAAACCGACCAGGGCGACGTCACCTACGTCACTAATGCCCGCTGGGAACTCCACACCGAAGCCGACAAAGGCCTCAAGGGCCTGGAAATCCTCCGCTCCAAGGCCGCCGACCTCGTGAAGGCGAAGAGCGACGACGAGAAGCAGGTCGTCGGCAATCCCGAGTACGTGCTGACGAATCCGCACGATTACCGCAACGAGCTACTCGACCAAATCAAGAACGACTTCGAAGAGGCCAAGAAGCATCTGCCCCCAGGTCAGTGGACGCTCGAACTCACCACCCTCGCCCAGACCGTCGACGTCGTCGCCCTCGGCGGCAAGCGCTTCGAGGTCAGCCTCGCCTACCGGATGGCTTTCCTCACGCCGGAGCCAGAAAAGGCTAAGAAATAAGCCCTGCCAGCCTTACCCTCGTCCTTCCCCCTAGGCGCCAAACCCTCCCATGAAGGCTTTTCCTTTCCTTACCAACTATGTCAACCAGACCTTCGAAAATGAAAAGGGCCGACTGGACTACATTTTTCTACGCCCAATCCTCCAGGTTTCCTATTTCTTCCTGAAGGCGATCCTATTCCCGCTCAAGTTCCTCTTCCACCGTCGCGCCTACGGCTTCGAGGCGCGCTGCATCGACGGCTTACTGGCCTTCGGGATGAAGTACTTCGCCACCGTTGATGCGGTTGAAATGATGGTCCGCCACGTGCAAATCGAACCGCTCCTCTACCGCCATTTACTCGGAGAGAAATCCCACGTTGAGGGCGAGCGGCGGAAATTTAATGGTATCGATGGCGACTACAACATGGATAGCCTCAGTGAAATGGTCCGTAATAACCTGACCATCGGCCACGACGAGCTCTCTTACGAACTGGTTGACCGCTTCGACAAGGACGCCTTTCTAGCGAACCTCGACCGCATTCGCCGGCGCCTGCCTGAGGACCACATGCTTTTCAGCAAGCGAGCGATGGAGGCCACCCAAAAACACTCCCTCCAGTGGATTGGCGTTACCAATGTGGTCATCATAATTGTCATGGTCATCACGATCTTCGCCGATCTCCGAACCACCGTAAAGGCGCTGAATTCCTTCGACTCTGACTCGGTGCTACTGTGGGCCATGAAGCATCTCTATGCCCATGATCGCGCGGTCTTGACCGACCTCGATTTCTACCTTCAAGCCGAAAGCAACCGCGGGCACTTCAGCAGTAGCGTTTTCCTCTCCAGCCCTGGCCTCTATCTCCATAACCATATCGCCTTCGACGAATACGCCTACCGGACCCTGCGCGAGCGGCCACCAATCATTTCCGGCGAAACATTTACATCATGAACTGCTATATCACTGGAACCGGGTCTTTTCTTCCCGGCGAAGCAGTCCCTAACGAAGCCATCCCGGACTTCATGGGAGAACTCGACGGCGAAGCCTTAGTCCGACGGAAAATCCTCCGCATGAACGGGATTAAGTCGCGCCACTACGCGCTCGATCGCGCGCAGAATCCGACCCATGACGCCTATGAAATGGCGGCCCTCGCCGCGGCTCATTGCCTCGATCACAAGCCGGGCACCTTCACCTACCTCTCGGCCGGATCCACCAACACTCCGCTGGTCGGACCAGGACTTTCTAGCATCCTCCACGCCCGTCTCGCCCGGCAAGGCATCATCGCCCGCCCCGTGGAGATTAATTCGAACTCGGGCATCTGTACCTCCGGCGCCCAGGCACTCGTCAATGCCGCTCGCGCCATCGCCTCGGGCGACCATCAGGAGGCGCTCTGTATCGGCGTCGAGCAACCCTCGGTTTTTTTGAAATCTTCGTTCATCCGGCCCCCGGACGATCGGGCCCTCTACCTAGACAAAGAAACCTCCTCGAAATGGTTCATGTCCGTCTTCCTCCGGTCGATGCTTTCGGACGGTGCGGGTGCCGTCAGCCTCCGCAATCAGCCGGCAACCGATCGAATTTCCTACCGCCTGAACTGGACCTACTCGCGTTCCTTTGCCCATGAAACCCCGCTTTGCATGAGCCTGGAAAGTCGTAGCCTGCTACTCAGCCAGGACGTTGCCATCCTCGCCAAGTACATGAGGCCCAGCGTTGAACAGCTCGTCCGCGGAGCGTTAGCGCAGCACGGCGAATCCCTGGCAGAATATCAGTGTGTCCTGCCCCACCTATCATCGTACTTTTTTAAAGCCTACTTACTCGACATCTTAACCAAAATGGGGGGTGGTCCCGCCATACCCTACTGGACAAACCTGGAAAGCGCCGGCAACGCTGGCTCCGCCAGTATTTTTATTATACTGGATGAGTTCACCCGCAAACACACGCCGGCCCACGGCGACAAGGTGATGCTGTTCATCCCGGAGTCTGGCCAATTCAACTTCGTCCTAGTCAGTCTCACCGTCGTTCACCCATGACCGCGAAGCGCCTCGCCATCGTCGGGGCTGGCTGCAGCGGCTTGGTGACCTTGAAGCTTGCCCGTGAACGCCTTCCGGACTGGGAAATCGTCTGCTTTGAAAAAGACGGCACCACGGTCGGCCGGTGGGGAAACCCCTATCCGAACTTCGTCTCGACCTCGACGAAGTACACCACGCAATTTGCCTGCCATCGAAAATGGGATTCGAGCTCTGATCCCGCTCAACGTCAGGCCAAAGGTGACTTTTTCCTCAATGATGAGTTCGGCCGCTACCTGTTAGACTTTGTCGCAACCCATCAGCTGGCCCCGCACATCCGCCTCCACACGACCATCCGTCGCATTGCGAAGGACCCCCAGGGCTGGCGGCTATGGATTGACGACGGCGCAGCACGCGAGGAGGTCTTCGACCGGCTGGTAATCTGCACGGGCCTACACGACCAAGTGAAAGCCCTCGAAACCGACATTCCTCATCTCACGCCCTATAGTCCCTTACCCTCGAAAAAGACCATCGTCGTCTACGGCGGTGGTGAATCAGCCGCCGACTTTGCCCACCGACTCTCCGCGCCGCACCTCGACAACCGCGTCTTTCTCTCGCTCAAGACGGGTATCCGCGTCAGCCCGCGCTATCACCCGATCCGCGGCGTCCCCTCCGACTTTCTCCGTAACCGACTGCTGCTTTCCATTCACCCCGACCTACGAAACCTGCTCGGCCAAAAATTCGTCGAAGCCCGGATTCGGCATCAGCAGAAATTTGAAAAGTTCTTTAATTCACCCACGACAGGCCCCGTTCCCGACGCCGCCTTTCTCGCTAAGCGTAGTCATTGGGACGCGAAACTCACCGCCCGAGCCAAGGACGACCTTTTCAACGTATTCCACACGAAGAGCGACGGCTTCCTCGACGGCGTCGCTGCGGGTCGCATCGAGATTATCGGACCGCCCTGCGACGAGAGCCACCACCGCTTCCACGACTTTGACCAGACGACGACGCTCGAAGTCACGCCTGACCTCATCTGCCCGATGATCGGCTTTCGCTCCGGCCTATCCGAATTGTCGGGCGGCGAAATTCTCATCAGTGATTTCCACCTCGGTAGCCTCCACGCGCGCCACGAAGACCTCTTCCTCGTTGGCTTCGCGCGTCCGATTATTGGCAACATCCCGACGATGAGCGAAATGCAGGCGAAGCTGGTCACGGGTATCCTCGCTGGTCGCATCCAACGGCCAGCAGATCTCGCCGCCGCCCATGCAGTAAGCCGTGCAAAACTGCGACGCATGTTCCCCACGCTGAATACCGAGACCATCCACCCGGTGGAGATGATTCCCTACTGCGACGAACTCGCCGTCCTCATGGGTAGCCTTCCCACCCTGAGGAGGGTCGGCTCCTTCCGTCGCTGGTTTAAGATCCAGCTCGCACCCGTCTCCACCCTCCAATACGTTGACGAGGACTACGACCCTAAGGGAATGGACGCACAAGTCGTCCACAGCCCTGCCCTCATCACAGGGCTATTGGTCCTCATCAAGGTGTTGCTCGATATACCCTATAAGTTGCTGAAGGGGCGGGCAGATCGGAAGATTAGGCCTACCGCGCTTTCCCTGTCAGCGACTCGGCCTTAGTTTCACTCTGGCAAACCTCGATAGCGCTCCGCTATTCCCTGTCTGACCTCTGTCATTTTTGGTGACTTTCCTTACGTCGACCCAAGAAAAGGCCACGAAATAAGCCATTTCGGCGCTGCCTACCCCGGCTTGTCCTTGCCCTTCCCGGCCGGGCGCCTAGTCGTCATTCATGGCCATCCGCCGCCTAGCCCTTGTCGTCAACCGCACCAAGCCCGGGGTGGATGCCATTGTGCATACCGTGCAGGAGACCGCCCGAGTCGCTGGCGTCACGGTCACCGTCGTCGACGGTTGGCCGATCTCGCGCGAAAGCCTCCGCGGCTGCGATGCCTGCGGCGTGGTCGGTGGTGACGGCACCTTCCTCGGCGTGGCCGAACCGGCGGCGCTTGAAGGTGTCCCCCTCTTCGGTATCAACCGCGGTAAGCTCGGCTTCCTGGCCGCCTACCCGAGCGACGACGTCGGTGCGTCCATCCGTTCCATCCTCGCCGGCGACTTCCGTCGTGAGAACCGCGCGCTCCTTGAGGTACGTTTTGCTGACCGCACCTTCGCCCTCGCGCTCAACGACGTTGTCATCAAGACCTGCGACGTCTTCCGCATGGGCCGCTTCACGGTGCACGCCGATGGCGCCAAGGTGAACGATTACCGTGCCGATGGCCTCATCCTCGCTACCCCGACGGGCTCGACAGCCTATAACCTCGCCGCCGGCGGCCCCCTAGTCGACCCCGCCGCATCGGCTATCGTCCTGACGCCGATTTGCGCGCACACGATGTCCAACCGCAGTGTAATCTTTGACGGGGAAACTGAGCTCTCCGTCTCGAGTGAAGACGGTGCGCACCTCGGCCTTTCGGTCGACGGCCGCCCCACCCTTGCGGCGCAAGACCTCCTGCCCTTGGTCATCCGTACCGCCAAGGTCCAGCTCGGCCTCATCCGCCCCCAAGACCTCTCCCATTTCGACGTCCTCCGAAGTAAGCTGAAGTGGGCGTGAACGAGCGAAGAGTAATAAAGGATAGGGGATGGGGGATGGGGGATGGGGGATGGGGGATGGGGGTGGGCACGTTCACTCCTTCTCCTTTAACCTGTTAGCCCGATAACGGATAAGGCCACCCAAGAGCTTGCCGGCTAAAGAAATAGCCGC